>Ga0116170_10000041_pt1 | contig 113608 bp, 100 predicted proteins | sample AD_JPNHW1_MetaG_FD_89797 | JGI IMG/M metagenome (GOLD analysis project Ga0116170, IMG submission 89797) | Active sludge microbial communities of municipal wastewater-treating anaerobic digesters from Japan - AD_JPNHW1_MetaG | ecosystem: Engineered > Bioreactor > Anaerobic > Digestate | place... | reverse complement strand
TGGTCGCATGGGGGGAATCTCCGGTGGGAGGGATGTGCTGTGAAAGAAGGTAGGCTTTGGACTCATGGAAGGGAATGTATCGCCCGGGAGGGGCCCTTGTCTGTGATCTAGATCACACTCCTTTTTGCAGAGGGCGTAATGGCACGCCCTCTGCACTCCCGCCAGGTAGGGATTCCTTCCCTACCGACCCTGGAAGGGCCCGATTCGGGCTCCGTGCCATCGCGCTTTGGTGCACATCCTCCCCGCGGAAGGCGAGACTCGAGACCCCGACGCCGTGCGATGCGCACGGAGTCGGGGCCCCTTGCGAGGGAGTTGGATTACCGGTTTTCGGCGCCGCTTCGCTGGCCGAGGGACGTGGGTGGAGAGGGGTGGCGGTGGAGGTAGTGGGGAATGCAGGGTTGTGGAAGAAATGTTAGCCCCGTCTGTGTTTTCAGGCGATACAGGGGTATTCCTCGAATTGCCTGCGACGCTGGATGGGTGGCGGCGCAGGCTGGTGGAGGAGGCCAGGTTAGGAGCGGCAGATCTTGGAGAGCGTCGAGAGGGCACGGTCGGCATCCAACGCGGAAGCGTGCGAGAAGTTGAGCCGTGCCCAGCCCAGATCCGGAATCCCCGGGAAGCAATGTTCGCCGGGAAGAAAAGCCACTCCCGCCTCCAAGGCTTCCTTGGCGATGCTCCGCAGATCCCGCCCAGGAGCCAATTGCGCCCAGAAGAACAAGCCACCCTTGGGGGTCTGGAATTTGGACTCAGGAAAATGCCGCGCCAGGGAATCCGCGAAGGCATCGCACTTGGCCCGGTACTGCGCACGCAGGCGCTCCAGGCGCTCCCCTCGACCGGGATCCTGGAGGTCTTCCCGCACCCATCCCTGCGCCAGGCGATTGGAATGGAGGTCGGACGCCTGCTTGAGTCGCTCCAATGGTACGAACAGGCTCTCGCTGCAGGCGAGGAATCCCATCCGAAGTCCCGGTACGAAGGATTTGGAAAAGGAACCCAGATACATCCAGGGAGCCTTCCGCAGGCGGGATGCCACCGGTGCAGGTGGCTTGGCCTCCCACCAGAGTTCTCCATACGGATCGTCTTCCAGGAGGACGCACTCCCCATTCCCATCCAATTCCCGAGCCAAAGCATCCCGCGATGGATCGCTCCAGAGCACCCCCGTGGGATTCTGGAAGCTGGGCACCACGTAGGCCAGAGTTGGGCTGTTTTGACGAAACACCTCCCGCAAATCGGTGATCGAGGGTCCGTCCCGACCCACGGAGATTCCCTGCAGACACCCCCCGAACAGCTCGAAGACTTGCAAGGCCGCCACATAGGTGGGACGTTCACAGAGGATGCGGGTCCCCTCCTCCACCAGGAGCTTGGCCGCGAGATCCAATCCCTGCTGGGATCCGTTGAGCACCAGGATTCTTTCCGGCGGACATTCCAGGCCCCGTGCCTGCAGGTGACGGGAAATTTCCCGACGCACATCCGGGTCGCCTTCGGTCAATCCGTACTGCGCCCTTGCCGCGTCCAGTCCAACCAAGGAAGGAAAGGTGGCTGGATCCGGCAGTCCACCCGCCAGAGAAACCACCTGGCGCCCGCCGGCCGCGCGCAGGATTTCGCGCACGGGAGAAGGGTGGAGACGGGAGATCCGGGACGCGAATTTCATGGCAAGCTCCTTGACTAGATCAATATGATTGACTTAATATGACTTCCATGGATTCAAAAGTCAATCCCGTTGACCATTCCAGGACCGACGAGCTCAACCAAGCCCTGGAGCTGTTCCACTTCGCCTACCGGGCATTCACGGCGGGTCCCGACCGCATCCTGAAATCGCGTGGACTGCAGCGGGTGCACCACCGGATCCTCTATTTCGTGGGCCGCAACCCAGACCTGTCGGTCAACGGGTTGCTGGGCATCCTCGGGGTGAGCAAGCAGGCTTTGAACGCTCCCTTGCGGCAGCTTCTGGAGATGCGGCTGGTGGACAACCAGCTCGATCCGCAGGACCGTCGCATCCGGAGGCTGCGCCTCACCGCCGATGGAGCCAAACTGGAAACGAGCCTTTCCGGCCAGCAACGCCGTGCGATGGACCGGATCTTCCAACGCTCCGGACCCGGTGCCGAACAGGCGTGGCGGGACGTGATGGCCGCGATCGGCGAGGAACGGTCCTAGAAGACGTCCTCAGCGATCGGAAACGGTGGAATCTCCGGAGTTGCCCGGCTCGCGCAACAGCTCCTCGATGCGGGAGTCCACGCCGCTGCGATGGTCGGGCCGGATGGCGCCATCGGAATCCAATCGCAACGGCACCAGACGCATCCAGGCCTTGCCCAGGCGGAGTTCTTCGGAGGGATGCAGAAGGACGCGATCGATGTACTGCCCTCCCACCTTGATCCCGTTGCGGGAATTGAGGTCGGTGACGATGGCGATGCCTCCCGGAAGGATCTCCAGCAGGAGGTGGACCTTGGACACGGAACTGTCGTGGAACACGATGTCGCAGAAAACGCCGCGCCCCACCAGGAGCATCTCGCCCAGAAGCAGGATATGGTCGCCTTCGCTGGTCTCCAGCCGAACCCCAAAATTGGGACGGGAAACCCAGCGGGCCCTCCGATGCGGCTGCCCGTGCTCCCCGCGAGGGAAAGCGGGAAATCCATCCTGCCCCCACCCCGCGGACCCGCGTTGGTTGGCCGCTACCGCCAAGGCAGGAGCCTCGCCCCACGAAGAGCCCGATCCGGATGGCGCTCGGCAAGATCCAACGGCAAGATGAAACCTCTGGCGTTGATGGATGACAGGGACGACTTTCAGCGGCGCACCCGGATCTTGAACATCCCCGGACCGCCAACGACGGGTGAAGTTAGAAAGAAATTCCCAGCCGGGTCTCCACGGCGGGACCGACACCGGAAAGCGCCATCTCCGTTCCCCGATCCCCCCAGAACCAATAGCCGGTGACCTGCGCAGAAACCCCGCGGAAGGTCCGCCAGGAAAGGGCCAGGGTGGCAAGCCCGGACCGATCGTCCAGATTGGACAATCCCTGTCCGGTCAGGGTGAGATCCTGATGGACGAACCGCGAGAACGACGCCATGGCGGCCACGTACGCGGAGCCCATCTGGTTTGCGGTGTACATGCCGTTCTGCGCCATGTAGGCGTATCCGGGCATCGGCATGGTGGCTCCCGCGGTGGAAGGCGCCATCAGGAGGATCGAGGAGGGCATGGCCACAGGAGCGGTGCCTGTGGCGGAAAGCAACCCGGTTCCCACGGCGTCGGATTGCCAAAAACCTTCCACATCCACGCGGAGGCGGTCGGGATGTCCTCCCACCGTGAAGCCACGCCCCAGTCCCCCGCCGGCGCGCACCTGCGAGCGATCGTCGTCCCTGTAGCTGGACCACCGCCCATTCTCGAGCTTGGGTCGCGAGACCAGATCGCCGGACAGCCAGACCGCCCCGGCCTGGAGATCCCATCCCCGCACCCCCACCGACCCGTCCACACCCAGTGCCGTGGGCGACTCCGGCTGGTGCCAACCGGAGACCGCAAGCTCGGAGGGGCCTGCGGTAGTTTCCAGGCGCCATGCCACGGAAAGGCTGTCGGCGGTACGCACGCCCGAGAGGTCGCTGAACAGATAGGCGTTGGCCCGGTTGCCGATGGGAACCTGCAGACGCACTCCGGTCGCGCCTTCGCGCGAACCCGCCCGGGGAACCAGGGACTTGCCCTCGACGTTCACCAGATCCGTGGGAGTCCAGAGGATGCCCCGCCCCCACTGCAAAACCTGCTTTCCCGCCCGGATCCAGGCGTACCCCAGGATGTTGCCGTCCACGAAGGCTTCGCGCAGGTGGAAGGTGGTCGTGTCCTGGGTGGCGTTGTGGTCGGCTTCCAAAGCCACAAGGACGCGGCTGCCCGTGGAGAGCCTTGCCTGGATGGTGCCGTCGGTCACCACGGAGAATCCCGCATCACCAGCGGAGGAGTCAAGCCCGCGGCGCCGCCAGGACACCTGGCCCACGGCCGAGGCATCTCCGGAAAAGGAGACCTGGATGCCGGAATCCGTCGCCGCATGGACAGTGGTGGGCGGAGCCGGAGGGAGACTGTCGCGGAAGAATTCCGTTTCGTCGATCGCCGCATCGGCGGAAGCGAGCGCGATGGCCGCGCCAAGTCCCGCGAGGATCATTTGCTGCGGCTTTCCAGCCAAGCCTTGGTGAAGATGGCCGGATCCAGTTTGCCCACCTTGATGTCGGAGAGATCCACCAGCGTGCGGTTGCCCTTCTCCACTTCGTCCACGTGCACCTGCCTCATGGGCACCTGGCGCTGGGCCACCTTCTGGTACTTGGTGTAGTAGCCCGTCCGCATCAGGGTGCCTTGGCTGGAATAGGACTGGTCCTTGGCAAGAAGGAGGTCGGACTGGCGGACCCACATCGTCTTCTTCGGATAGTCCACGTCGGAAACGATGGCCCTCACTTCCAGCCGCCAGCACGGAACCCCGCCCACGGTGTCGGCCCGCACAAGCTCCCTTCCCTGCGCGTCCTTGGTGGGCGCGTACATCTGGGTGAGTGGTCGACTCTCGAAGTCCTGTCCCTTGGCGTCGGAACCGCCGATGCTCTCGTCGCGGTTGACATGCTGGAAGGTGCGCGTGTTGCGCCGGTACATCCAGAAATGGTCTCCCTGGCGCAGGTAGCCATTCCCGCGGTCGGATTCCGGCGCCGTGATCGCGATCACGAACGATTTGTCCGCGTCGCGCCGGAAGTATTCGCATTTCATGGCCTTCGCGCCCTGCCCCACACGGTTTTCCGTGATGGCCACCTGGGAATGGATGTCGGCGCTCAGCAGGTCGTTGGCTTCCAGCGCCTTCAGGATCTTGGCACCGTCGGGGTCGGCGCTCCAGGCGGCGGTACAGAGAGCCAGGATGGCCAACGTATGGATCCGATGTGGATGGGTTCTCATTCGTGGTGCCTCAATGCGTTTGCGGGAGACAGTTTCGCGGCCTGGGACGCGGGATTCCATGCCGCCAACAGCGCCATTCCCATCACCAGCAGGATGTGCACGACGGTGACCCCCGGCCTGGGGACGAACACCAAGTGACCGCGGACGAGGAGCATGGACAAGGGGTTGTCCTCGATGGGAAAGGAGAGCAGCGACAGACCCTTCATGGACACCAGGGCCAGGATCGTTCCGGCGATGGCGCTGAAAAGGGACAGAAGCGCTGCTTCCATGAGGAACAACCTCCGCACCTGCCAAGCCTGCATTCCCAGGGAGCGCAAGGTCCCGATCTCGCGGGTGCGCTCGCGGACGGTCATCCGCAGCGCGTTCACCACGCCGGTGAGCACCACCAGGAACAGGATCAGCACCGCGACCAGGGTGATCATGTTCAACGCGTCGGCGAGCTTGATGATCTGTTCGCCGGTTTCGTACATCGTACGCACGGCGACCACCGGTGCCTTCCAGGAACGCGCTCCGATCTGGCGCATCTGGTTTGCCACGTCTTCGGTGGTGAGCGCACGCGGCAGCCGCACCCAGGTGGGTGAAAGCAAGGTGTCCAGCACGCTGGAAGCCGCCCGCACCTGGACAAGCCCGGAATCGTCGGCGCTTGGACGCCGAAACGACCGGGAAGCCTGGAATGCGTCTTCCTGCCACAATACCAGATCGCCGGCTCCGTCCGGCGGCGTCCACAACCCAGCCACCACGGCGCGATCCACGATGGTGTCGCCGGTCCGTGCGACCCCGGAAACCACCCCGACGGTGTCGCCCACCGACACGGACAATCGCGATGCGAGGGAAGTTGGAAGCGCCACCACGTCGTCCTTCCAAACGATCGCGGATCCCACGATCCCCTCCATGCGCTTTCGCGCAGCGGAATCCGTCTTCACTCCGGCGGCGACGGTGCCGAACGAGGCCGTCTTTCCACGGATGGTGACGGGAAGCGCGGCGAGGTCGGGCTCGAACATCCGATGGATGGTGTCCGCGACGCTCTTGGCGTTGACCGTGGGGTTATCCAAGGTCAGATACAGGTACGGGAGATCCGTGGAATCCAAGTCCAGGAGGATCTTGGCGTTGCGCATGGAAACGAAGAAAGGCGCTTCCATGAACGCATTGGAGGGCTGGAAGATCCCGACCAGGGTGAACTTGGTCACCTGCATGCGCCCACGGCTGTCCTGGTAGCGCGCGGAAAACTCCCCCCCAAGCTCCAGTCCCAGATACTTGGCCTTCGTCTTGGAAAGGACCGCGGGATTGATCACATCGGTGCGGTTCATGTCCAGGAATTCCCCGGCGGCCATCGGGAAATTCTCCTCCAGTTCGCGCTGCTCCTCGGGGGATATGTCCACGTCCATGTCGATCCCGATCAGCACGCCGTTGTCGCCCTTGGCCGGCCCCACGATCCGGCACATGATGCCGATGGTCTCCTCCACCTTCCTCACATGCGGCAACTTGGCGATGCGCTCCTTCATCCCCGCCTGCCCACGGAGAGCCGTGCGGTAGAGGTATCCACGGTCGCCCACCAGCACGCTGGTGTGTCCGGCCACATAGACCATGACACGATCGAACAGGGTCTGCGTGATGCCCGCCACGAAGCTCGAGGCCATCACCAGAAAGCAGGTACCCAGCGCCATGGCGCTCCCCAGGAGCACGGCACGGCGCTTCTGGCGAGCGAGGTTTCTGAATGCGAAGTAGAGGAGGGTCTTCATTTCAATCCCTCGCGATGGCATCGAGCGGAGTGATGGAGGCGGCGATCTGCATGGGGTACACGCTGGCCAAGCCAACCACGGCACCCAGTTCCAGCAAGCAGAGGAGGATGTCCATGGGACGCAGCAGGGGACGGAAGACCTCGCCGCCGTACACCATCTGCAGCAGGTCGTTGCCGGTGGTGATTCCCAAATGGGGAACCACCGCCACCACGCATGCTCCCAGAAGGATTCCGGCCCCACCAAAGAGCACGGCAAGGACCGTCGTTTCAGCCAACATGAGCTTGGCGATGAACAAGCGGGTGGCCCCCACCGCGCGCATCATTCCGATTTCCGATGCCCGTTCCATGGCCGACATGGCCAGGGTGTTGGCGATCACGATGGCGGCCACCACGAACAGGAGCCCCACGAACCCCATGAGCGATCCGCGGATCAGAAGCGCCAAGGACCCGATGACGCCCACCGCCTGGTGCCAGGACAGGGCGCGGGCGGGAAGACTCCGTTGCCGGAAGAGCGAATCCAATTCCTCTGCCGCAACTTCAGGTGTTTTGTCCGCGATCTTCACCAGAAGTAGGTTCCAGATCGGATCCACCTCCCCGGTGGTCGCATTTCCAGTGGCTTGAGGCCCGACGATTTCCTGGGAAGCGAGGTCGCCGTCGGACAGCAGCGCGTCCAGATCGTCGCTGGCCAGCACCTTCGATTGCGATGCGGACAGATCCTTGGCCGCCTCGTCCTGCCGGTGGTATCCCAGCACGCTGCGGTAGGACTCGATGTCGCAGATGGCGAAGTGCCCCCAGATGGTGTTCAGCGAGCTGTACTTCCCCAGACCCGACACCTTCAAGCGCTGGTCGGAGGCGGACATGGTGTTGGAATAGCCCATCAGGACCAAGTCGTGGCGAAGACTCTCCAAGGAAAGCCCCCTGGCATCCTTCGGCAACAGCAGCGTGTCCACCGAGCCTTCCGGAGCGAAAACCTGGCCCATGGTCTGGTACAGTTGTTCGTTGGCTCCCGTGGGCAGAAGCAGCCCCGACTGGCCGGGCGAGGGCATGCGGCCGGCCTTCACCTGGAAGGCCCCTGGGAAGAATTCCTGCCACTTCTGGAAATCCACCCCCAGGAGGAACACGAACCCCGGGGAACCTTCGGTCTCGTGCAGGGCCAGGGCCATGTTCTTGCCCATGGGAAGGCTCCCCTTCACCCAGGAAAGGGAATCCACCAACCGCTGCAGGGAGGTGACCCGCGTGAGGGGCTCCACTTCCTTGCCCATCATGGACAGGAACACGTTGTCGTCGACCTGCTTGTCGGAGACCACAACGACATCTCCGGTGAAGCTTTCCACCACTTGGCGCCGGAGTCCATCGGCCATGCCGGAGACCACGCCGTTTCCGAAGGTGAGCAGGAGCGCCCCCAAGAAGAGGATCCCTCCCACCACCAGGGAGCGCCCCCGGTGCCGCCACAGATTCCGCCAAGCCAATCGCCAGACCAGCATGGTCAGGCACCCACCAGTTGACCATCGTGGATGCGCACCACATCCTTGGCGTAGCGCAGCACCTGGGAGTCGTGGGTGGAGAACACGAAGGTGGTCCCCCGCTCCTGGTTCATGGTCTGCATCAAGCGCAGGATGCTCTCGCCGGTCTCGGAATCCAGGTTGGCGGTCGGCTCGTCGGCCAGGACCAGGTCAGGATCCGTCACCAGGGCCCTCGCGATGGCCACCCGCTGGCGCTGTCCTCCGGAAAGTTCGGCCGGCTTGTGGTCCTGGTGGCCAAGGATCCCCACTCCCTCCAGCAGCTGCCGAGCCTTTTCCCTCACCTTGGCCTTGCTCTGACCGCCTTGCAGGAGAAGGGGGAACTCGACGTTTTCCAAAGCCGTGAGGACGGGGACCAGATTGAACGTCTGGAAGATGAACCCGATCTTGTGCAGCCGCAGATGCGTGAGTTCGCGATCGGTGAGCGAGGTGGTTTCGCTCCCTCCCACCTTCACGCTCCCGCTGGTGGCCGCGTCCACGCAACCCACGATGTTGAGCAGGGTGGTCTTCCCCGATCCCGATGGCCCCACCACGCTCATCAACGCGCCTTTGGGGATGTCCATGGATACTCCGCGCAGGGCATGGACAGTGGTGTTTCCCAATGGATAGTTCTTCACCAGGTCGCGGATCTCGACGATGTTCATGGCGGCGGGCCTTCCGGCTTTGGCGATCCTCCGGTGCGGGAGGAACCGCGGATTTCGTTGTGGAGCCAGAAGATAGCGATTCCAAAACGACTCGGCACAGCGAAGCTCGCGTCGACCAAGAACCGTCACCACGGAAAACCCGCAGCGCATGCGGAATTTCCGCGATCCTTCCCCGGGGGAAAGGGCCGGATTCCGTCATCGAATTGGACTGCATAGCCAGCTGGGCTTCCAGATCCTTGGACACCACCAGGGCGGATTCGAGCCGAATCGCCTCGATGGAACGGGACCGCGCTTTGGTGGCTTGCACGAGGCTCTGGAAATGCTGCACTCCCTGGGGATCCAGGCGCGGCACCTTCAGGAACACCGGAACCTGCTGCCCGGAAAGAAAGGGCCAGATTCCGTCACCGGATTGGACCGTCAGGCCAGCTGGGCTTCCAGATCCTCGGGCACCAGGGCGGATTCGAGCCGAATCGCCTCGATGGACCGGGAGCGCGCCTTGGTGGCTCGCACGAGCTCCTGGAAATGCAACGCTTCCTGGGGATCCAGGCGCAGCACCTTCAGGAACACCGGAACCTGCTGCTCGGAAAAGTGGCGGTTCCCCTGGAAGATCTTCACCAGATATCCAGGATCCAAGCCGAGCTTCCGTCCCAGATACCGGTAGGACATGTAGCCATGGGCCTTCTTGGCCTCTTCGAACCATTCCTTGAGGAATGTGCGATAGTCGGAGTGTCGGTAGATGTCGCTCACGCCTTGAACTTAGGCGCGATCGGTCTCGAGCACCGCGGATCCAGCGAAGAAGCGATGACGCTTAGGTCAGCACCCATGTGTCCCGATTCGCCCCAACACGGTGCATCCGGCCCCCGGAGGTTCCATGCAAACAAAAAGCCCTGCGGCAGTGATGCCACAGGGCTTTCCAGACAGTCCGATGGGAAGCGAATTAGAACGTCGGAGCCAGACTCGAACGAACGATGGATTCGCTGGAATGGATTTCCAGGAAATTCACGCCGGAAAGCCGGGGTGCCGATTCGCCCATCTCGATGGACCGGTAGGCGCCCATGGTGGCGGACTTCTGCCAGACCACCTGCCCCTGGGCGTTGCGGATCATCACGCGCACCGGAGCGGCGGCGCTGATCAGGCCATCGGGAAGGAAGATCCGGGTGCGTTCCCACTGGACGGTCGTCTCGTGGACCCGGGTGAGCTTCACCGAGTTGTTGGAGGTGGTGCTCAAGGTGAAGGTCACCTTGGATCCACCTGGAGTCAGGGTGGCCGTGACCGTCTCGCCCTTGGCCCAATCTTTTGTCGTTCCCAGGTTCTTCACATGGACCGGGTGACGAACCAGCAAGTTGACCGTCTGCCCCGAGTAGGTCTTCTTGGCACCACTGGGGGCGGTCAACGCCAAGCTGTATGCGGCACTCTTGCTGAACGTCGCACCAAACTCGACGGTATCCGAGCCCAAAACCAAATCTGCCTTTTTCGCAGAGGTGATGGTCAGAGGCTTCAGCACTCGAGTCGTCGTATCACTCAAAGTCCATTCGGGGTTTTTGGAAATCAAATAGGCCTTCATTGTCTTCCCAGAAGTGGTCAGGTCGGCATCGGCCCAACCAACGCCATCCAATTTGGGAGTGGTGGTCACCTTTTGGTTCAACGCGGCGGCGGCATCAGAAGGATACGACGTATTCCCCTGATCGTTTTGGCTGCCAATATCCCAGTTACAATGGGAAACACCATTCGTGTTCATAGCAGAAATCGCATTCCCAATATTCCCGCCGCTAATTCCAGCAATGGGATCCTTGCCATCGGACTTCGAAAGCCCCCATTCTGTCGCGAAAACGGCGTGATTCGCAGCCAGAGCCTGATTGATCCGACTCGAAACCCAATCATGGTCATTGTAGAAGTGAATGGCGTACATCAGATTCTTGAACTTCGAATCCACGCTGCCATACGTATTCTGCGGATTCGCGGACCAATCATTGCTGCCAATGATGATGATATTCTCTGAGTACTTCCGAATCTCAGAGGCTACCGCGGTAATGTACCCCTCGGAGATTGTCCCTCCCTCTGCAGGCTCGTTCCAGATTTCCCAAAGGATGTTGGGAGTATTGCCATACTCCTTCGCAAGCGTTCCAAAGAAGGTCACCGCCTCGTTTCTTGCTTCCTTGTGCGCATGCCAATCGACAATCACGTAGGAACCAGCGGTAATAGCGGCATCGACAACATCATGGATCTTGATCATCGCGTCTTGCGGCGCCGAGATGTAGCCCTTGTTGCCGGTCTTCCCATCATGCACTCCGACCGGAGCACGAATAACCGAGTTGCGCCAATTGACTTGAAGGTAGGTTACAACCGAATTGTTCCAGTACTCCTTCCCACCAAAGTCCATGTGCCAGAAGAGGCTCATTCCACGTAAGGTGACCGGACTTCCCGTTTCGTCAACCATCTTGTTGTTTTTCACCGACAAGCTTCCATACGTCTCCACGGGAGACTTGGCGGAAGCGATCCCCGTGGCGCACAGGAGTGCCGGAATCAGAGTCTTGAGTTTCATGGCATTAGCTCCGAATTGTTGCGTTTAGGGGTTGGGCGAAAGGATGTAACGGCGATTGACGGTGCCGTTCCCGAGTTCCAGGACTCGGACTCCCACGGAAGCGTCTAGCTTTGCCGGAAGGTGAATCCCTTCCGCGGCCGAAGCCAACACGGCATCGGCGGTCTGGAGCATGCGTCCACCCAGATCCAGAGTACGCACTTGCACGCGATCGCCCGCAAGCCATGCGGGGTCCTGCAGAAGCAGGCCACCGTCCACCCATCGCACGGCGCCTTCTCCGCGGACGGAGCGCTGGGCGATTCCGGACTTGCCGATGGTGATGGTCGCACGCGCCTTGGTGTTGGTCGCCGTGTCCACGCCGCCATAGATCAGCCGCACGTCCACCGTTTCCACGCCAAAGGCCTTTGTGGTTCCCAAGCTTTTCTTCAGGGAAGTGAAGTCCACCGCGACCGTGGCTCCGGTGCCAGTGGCGGAATACACGGCCCCGCTGGTACGACCGGTGAATCGAACCGCCCAATTCACGGACTTGCTCAGAGCAGCGGTCACCTTGCTGGTTCCGGCAGCCGTCGCTGCGGTGCCCACGGGAGTCTGCTCGATGCTGGCCGGCGTGGGCGTAAGAGCCGTGGTGATGCTTGCGCCCGTATCCGGAGGCGTCCACGGATTCTTAAGATCGTCCCAGACGTTCCAAGCGCGCCCATAGATGGCAATCGCACCCATCAATCCCAAAGCTTGAGCGAAGTAATTCTTCGAGGGATGGTTCGGATCGGAAAGGTCCGAATTTGCGCCAAGGAGATAACCTTCGGAACTACTCCCAACATGCTTTCCTGAAAAATCTTGTCCCAAGGTCGCGAAGGCGGCTGCGGAATTCGCATTGTCGTCCTTGACTGCGATGGCCGCAGTGGTCCACATGCCGCGAGAAAGGATTTCCTCATATTCCCAACTGCCGCCATCGGCACCCCATCCCCAGAGGGACGCATCCGCAACCTTGTACATCCCTGGCTTGACTGGATTCACCTTTCCGTTCTTCCATACGTTGTTGCACCAGTTAGCAGCCCTAGGCAGGACCTTTTTGTACCAAATCGCGGCCATTCCCATGCGATAGGGGACACGAATGGCATCGAATCCCATGTCGTAGTTGTTGGGGGAAGATGTGCCTCCACCAGGCGAACCACCGGAGCCGTTGGAAAAGTTGCGCGCCATTCCATACTGGCTGTTGGTCTGGGCTTCGATCAAATCGAAAGCGCCTTTGGCGGCCGCATCCCAGTCCATTCCCGTGATGTTGTTGGCCGCAGCGAATTCCTTGAAGATGGGATACCACTGAGGCATGTGGTAGCTGGGGTTGCGGATGCCATCACCAGCGTTGGGCCAGGAGTTGATCCGGTAGTTGTTCCCTTTGTCGATGAAGTTGGCAATCAAGGACTTCAGGACCACGATGGCCTTGTCCTTGTAGTTGGTTCCCGAAGGCTTGGTCCAATGCCCAGCATCCACCAAAGCCGAAGCGAAGATCAAAGCGCCGCAGATATCGAAGTCCGCATCGCCCGCAAAGTTGGCGTCGGCCTTCTTCCACTTATACCATCCGCTGGAACCGTTCCAGAACCCGCTTTCGGTCGCGTTCCAGATGGTATTGAAGGTGGCTTGGTCGTTCATCCAGACGGCCATCAGCATGCCATAGGATTGTCCTTCCGAGATCACCATCGGATTCTTCTGAGGGTCGGTTCCTTGGACTTCGCCGTTTTTCACGAACTGCTGCTTGAAGCCAGCCCAAATTTCCTTGAGACGCTGATCCTTGTTGGTGTAAGCCGGGTACTTCAAGACCGGCTCCGGGTAGGGAAGCAAGGCTGCCTGGGAGGCCCCACACGTCAGGGCAATGGCCCCGATCATCCATCCAAGTTTGCGATTCATAGGTGACCTCGGTTGGGATTGAACTGGTTCGGACGTTCTAGTATAAGGCCAGACAATGACTTCGGAGGGGATATTTTCCTCCCATGAGGGCCTTGGCTCCCTATGGTCATGGTCGCGATCCACCTTGAGAGAGTTCAACATCTCTGCACGCGTTGGTTCCTGGCTCTCCATAAGGCGTTGCCACCTTAGGAAATTGAGGGGAAACTCCAGCATTTCCACCCAAACCCCGCACTGGAAGCCACTCTCCTAAGGGCACCGAGCACTACGCAAGTTCTGGACGCCATGGAAACCAGGATCCCATGGCGCACGGGGACAGTTTCACCGAAGAGTGGAGAACGCCTTGGTTTCCAGGCCTCCGTCCCGCTTGGCGACCAGCCAATAGTTCCCACGGGGAAGATTCAGGTCCACCACAGCTGCAGGCGCGAACCTGGCGACCACCGATCCGCGCAGATCGCGAACCTCGAAACCCCGGATTCCCTGAGTCCCCGAAAGAAGCATCCGGCTGCCCTCCCACTGGAGATGGAACCCGGCAGGCTGCGACTTGTGGGCCACACCAGCAAAGTCGACTCCGTGGAACTTGACATCGGCAACCAGCAGGCGGACGGTGGCGGTGTCGATCAATGGCGATTTCTTGTCTGTGATCTGGGCTTCCCATGCGAGCTTGGTGATCTTGGCCGGATCCAAGGCGAATCGATGCGATGCCTGGAGATACCCTGGTTGAACCAGGTCTTTCGGGTTCACGCAGGCGTACAATCCACCTTCCTTGAGCACCGCCGCGGCCGGAAACGACTTGTAATGCGTCGCCGTGTCGGAGGTGCCCTCGGAATAGACCTTGAATTGAATGGTTTCCACGTTGGGCCCAATACGGTCGGAATACATCGCAAAGGAAATGCCCGTGAGGTTCGACAACTTCGGAATGGTGCTATCGAGGCCCGATCCCATCCTCACCCCAAGTCCCGCCCAACCAGCGTAGTCGTTCCAGGTCCCGGCGATCTTCTTGTTCAGACTCGCATCGAGCTGGATGTAGCCTTTGCTCCCATCCACCGCCTTGGTGGCTCGGGAAGAGCCTTTGGACCGGTCGGCCGGGTTGTAGTCGCCGGAATCCGTGTATGTGTACCAGTAGGTTCCCAACAGGCTCCGGTCATCGCCGTCCAGGAAATCGTCGACTTGGACGAAAGGCCAATCACGTTCGCAACCAATGTTGGTGGGAATGGGCCCATTGGGTGGCACGCCAACGAGGGTGATGTTCTTGATCTCCAAGGTGAGCTCGTCCATGTCGGGGCCCACGCACTTGGTGCATTGCTTTCCGTCTTGCGAGCCCGCAGCGGTATACTGGGTCTTGGGAACGAACTGGAGGTTCTTGACCGCCTTCAGGACTAGGGCCTTTTCGGGGAAGTCGGCCGTGGGGGTCCACCACTTGGGTGGGGCGAAGTCCAAGATGTCCAAGGTGGCGGTCTTCCATGTGGTGCCGGCTGCCAGGGCTGCGGTACCAGTCACGGAGTGCTCATAGACCGTGCCCGCCTTCGCCATGCCTTCGGGGTAGGCGCCGGACCCGATGGAAACCGTCAGAGCGTCGGTGATCTTGGCGGAGTTCTTGTATTCGAAGGTCACGCGGGTGAGGCCGGTCAGGTCGAGTTCGGCCCAGTCCCGGGTAATGGGAAGCAAAAGACCCACGTTGGCGGAATAGCCTTCGGTCCTATCGCTTGCGTATTTCGCCTTGAAAACCACCGATCCACCCACCACGGAAGCGGAAACGGTGGATGCCGGGTTCTTGGCCGTCTGGATGCCGTAGAGTTGATCCACCGCAAGGGAATCCGTCGCGTCCACCCCGTAGTCCGAAAGGACTCGATCGGCATGGGCGGAAACGGCAAGGAAACTCAACAGCGCAAGGGTCGTGGCGCGAGGATTCATGTGCGACTCCTGGGTTGGAGCGAATGGGGACGTTTCACAATTCAGTCGTTTTTTGCCGGGATCGCGTTCAGGGAATTTCCGACGGAGGTGATTGGTGACGACCAAGGCGAGGTCCGTTGGGAGCCCACTGCTCGAGCGCCTTGGATTCGGCCATCGAGCGCTTGGATATAGAAAGCCCCGCTTTGGCTTCCCAGAGCGGGGCTCCAGCTGGATCCTTGCGGAATCGGCCGATCAGCGAACGATGGTGAAGGACTTGGTCAGGCTGGCACCTTCGCGCTTGCCCACCAGGAAGTACGAGCCGCGGGGCAGCGACAGAGCCACGGTGGCTGCGGGAGCGAAGGAAGTGACCTTCTTGCCGTCCAGGGTGACCACGTCGAAGCCCTGGATGCCCTGGTAGCCGGAGAGGCTCAGGACGCCTTCGCCGGCGCGCACCGAGAAGCCGGTGACCTTGGCCTTGCGGTCGCGGGTACCGGCAAGCATGAGAGCCGAACCGTGGAGCCGGACATCGCTGATCAGGATGGAGGCGGCAGCGGTGTTGATGGTCTTGGATTTCTGGTCTGCGATCTTCGCTTCCCAGGCCAGCTTGGTCATCTTGGTCGCATCGAAGGGGACCTTGTGGGCGGCCGCGGTGTAGGAAGCCTGCTTCAGGTCTTCCGGACGGATGCAGGCCATCCGACCTCCCTCGACGGACATGTCGGGAACCGGCAGAGCCACCTGGTGCAGAGCGGTGTCGTGGACCCCGCTCATGGTCGCCTTGAAGTTGATTGCCTCGACGGTCTTGTCGATGTTCGCGCCCATGATGATGAAGCTGATGGCGGTGAGCTTGGCCGATTCTGCATTGAGGGTGCCGTCGCCGGCGAAGCCCATGCCCAACGACGCCCAACCTGCGTAGTCGTGCCAGGTGCCGTAGGTCTTGTTCAAGGAGGCGGTCATGGAAATGGATCCGGAGGCATCCACGGCCATTTCGGCCTTGGAGGATCCCTTGGACTTGTCGGCGAGATCGGCAGCCACCGCAGGGTTGCCGGAGTCCGTGAATGTGTACCAATAGCCACCCAGCAGGTTGTTCGTATTGCCATCGGCGAAATCGTCGACCTTGGTGAATTCCGTGGTGGGCTCGCAACCGATGTTGGTGGGATTGGGCCAATTGATCTTATTGACCCCCTGGAGAGTGACGTTCCGGATCTCCAAGGTGATGGCGGTCATGTCCGGACCCACGCATTTTTCGCAGGTCTTGCCGTTTTGCGTACCTGTTCCGGAATAGAGAGTCTTGGGCGCGAACTGGACGTTCTTGACCGCCTTCAACACGTCCGCCTTCTCGGGGAAGTCGGCCGAGGGGGTCCACCACTTGGGCGGGGCGAAGTCGAGGATGCCCAGGGAAGCGGTCTTCCAGGTGGTGCCGGATGCCAGGGCGGCGGTGCCGGTGATGGCGTTTTCGAAGACGGTGCCAGCCTTCGCGATGGCGTCCGAGTAGGCGGCGGAGCCGAACGAAAAGGCAAGAGCGTCGGTGATCTTGGCGGAGTTCTTGTATTCGAAGGTCACGCCGGTGATGCCGGTCAGGTCGTGTTCGGCCCAGTCCGGGGTGAGCGCATGGAGCAAGCCGACATTGGCCGTGTATCCTTCCGTGCCGTCGGAGGCGTAGGTGGCCTTGAAGACCGCCGAGCCGGTGCCGGCGGTGACGGATGCGGTGGAGGCCGGGTTCTTGAAGACCTGGAGTCCGTAGATGTCGGCGGCGGACAGGGAATCGGCGGCCGTGGTGGCGTAATCCGACAGAACCCAATCGGCATGGGCGGACATGGCGAGAAGGCTCCACGAGGCAACAACAACGATTCGCGTTTTCATGGGTGACTCCAGTGTTGGGGGGGGACGAGGGCTTTCCTAAGAATGGTCGCTTCAAGCCTGCGATGAGTTCATTCTTTTTTCTGCATTGTCGGATTCCGTCATCCATGGATGATTCCATCCTGGCGATGGACGCATTCCCATGGCACAACGCGCGTTGGCTTCCCCTCAAACGGAAGAGCCCCGCTCCGGTTTCCCGGAGCGAGGCTCTTGTAGAGATCCTTGCGGAATCGGCCGCTTAGCGGACGACGGTGAAGGACTTGGTCAGGCTAGCGCCGTCGCGCTTGCCCACCAGGAAGTACGAGCCGCGGGGCAGCGACAGAGCCACGGTGGCGGCGGGAGCGAAGGAAGTGACCTTCTTGCCGTCCAGGGTGACCACGTCGAAGCTCTTGATGCCCTGGTAGCCGGAGAGGCTCAGGACGCCTTCGCCGGCGCGCACCGAGAAGCCGGTGACCTTGGCCTTGCGGTCGCGGGTGCCGGAGAGCATGCCAGCCGAGCCGTAGAACTTGACATCGCTGATCAGGAAGGAGGCGGCAGCGGTGTTGATCGCGGAAGACTTCTGGTCGGTGATCTTCGCTTCCCAGGCCAGCTTGGTCATCTTGGTCGCATCGAAGGCAACCTTGTGGGCCGTAGCGACGTAGGACGCCTGCTTCAGGTCTTCCGGACGAATGCAAGCCACCTTGCCACCTTCGACGGACATGACGGAGGTCGGCAGGGACACCTGGTGCAGAGCGGTGTCGGAGACGCCAGTCATGGACGCCTTGAAGTTGATGGACTCGACGGTCTTGTCGATGGTCTGGCCCATGATCAGGAAGCTGATGCCGGTGAGCTTGGCCGATTCAGCATTGAGCGCACCTTCGCCGGCGAAGCCCATGCCCACGGAAGCCCAGCCGGCATAGTCGTGCCAGGTGCCGAAGGTCTTGTTCAGGGAAGCGGTCACGGCGATGAATCCACTGGCATCCACGGTCATTGTGGCCGAGGAGGATCCCTTGGACTTGTCGGTGAGGTCGGCGGCGGCCGCGCTGCCGGAATCCGAGAAGGTGTACCAGTAGCCGCCCAGCTCGTTCTCTTCGTCGCCGTCGGCGAAATCGTCAACCTGGGTGAACGGGGTGGCAGCTTCGCAACCGACGTTGGTGGGGTTGGGCCAATTGACCTTGTTGATGCCCTGGAGAGTGATGTTCCGGAGCTCCAAGGTGATGGAGGTCATGTCCGGGCCCACGCACTTGGCGCATTCCTTGCCGTTTTGGGTGCCAGCGCTGCCGTAGAGAGTCTTGGGAGCGAACTGGACGTTCTTGACCAGCTTCAGCACGTCCGCCTTCTCGGGGAAGTCGGCCGTGGGGGTCCACCACTTCGGCGGAGCGAAGTCGAGGATGTCCATGGTGGCGGTCTTCCAGGTGGTGTTGATTCCCAGGGCCGCAGTGCCGGTCAGGGCGTTTTCATAGACCGTACCGGCCTTGGCGATCGCATCGGTGTAGGCGCCGGAGCCGAACGAGAAAGCAAGAGCGTCGGTGATCTTGGCGGAGTTCTTGTATTCGAAGGTCACGCCGGTGATGCCGGTCAGGTCGGTCTCGGCCCAGTCCGGGGTGAGGGGGTGCAGCAGACCCACGTTGGCGGTGTAGCCTTCCGTGCCATCGGAGGCGAAGGTGGCTTTGAAGACGATGGAGCCCGCACCCGCGCTGAGGCTGGTGGTGGAGGCCTTGTTACCGAAGGTCTGGGCTCCGTAGATCTTGTTGACCTCGGCGGAGTCCGCAGCCACGGTGGCGTAATCCGACAAAACCCAGTCGGCATGGGCCCCAACACCGGTCAATGCGACCGCTGCGGTGAGGAGAGAGAGCTTCTTCATATGGTGCTCCTGGGTGGACGATGGACGTGGAGGGTGGTTATGTGACGAAACGATGACTGAACTTAGAGACTCTCGCGACAACTCGCAACCACTTTCTCGATATTGGGTTGCCAGTTGTACACTACAGGTTCAATGCATTCGAAACTTTGATTCACTTGACCCGTTCGACGTAGGATCCGTCGCGGGTATCGATCTTGATCTTCTCGCCGTTTTCCACGAAGAGCGGGACCTGGATGGTCGCTCCGGTCTCCAGAGTGGCCGGCTTGAACGGGGTGTTGGTGGTATCCCCCTTGAGGCCGGGCTCGCAGTAGGTGATCAGCAGCTCGACGAAAGTGGGGGGGGTCACACCGATGGGTTTCCCTTCGAACATCATCACCGAACAGACCATTTCGGGCAGGATGAAGCGCTCCGCGCCATCCATCTGGTCCTTGGTGAGGTCCACTTCCTCGTAGGTCTCCTGGTTCATGAAGTGCCAGGTGGTATTATCTGTATAGAGGAACTGGATGGGGAATTCCTCGACGATCGCCTCTTCCAGGGCTTCGCCGGACTTGAAGGTGCGCTCCAGCTGGCGGCCGTCCAGAAGACTCTTCAGGCGACAACGAAGAAACGCCTGCCCCTTGCCGGGCTTGACGAACTCGACTTCGACGAACACGTACGGCACGCCCTCGATCTGGACGCGCATGCGCTTCTTCCACAGATTGGAAGGAATCATACCCATAGTGACGCTCTCCTCGCTGAACTGGTGTGGCCGGGCCAATGTAATTCCACGTCAACCAATTGCGCACGACACCTTTTTCCCGGGGCCCCATCCCATGTATCTTGGCCGGAATGGATCCAGCCCAGCTTCTTGACTTTGTCCTCCACGTGAATGTGCACCTCAGGGAATTTTTCGTTCTCTACGGAGCCTGGATCTACGCGTTGCTGTTTGTGGTGGTCTTCTGCGAAACGGGACTGGTGGTCACCCCGTTCCTTCCCGGCGACTCCCTGATCTTCGCCGCGGGAGCCCTGGCCGCCTCCACCGGAGGCGCCCTGAAATTGGAATTCTTGTTTCTGGTCTTTGTCACCGCCCCCCTGCTGGGTGACCAATCCAACTATTGGATTGGCCGGTTGGCGGGCCGCAAGATCCCCTTTTCCCCCAATGCGAGATTCCTGAAACAATCCTACCTGGATCAAACCCAGGCGTTCTACGACCGGTTTGGGGGCTGGACGGTGATCGCCGCGCGATTCGTCCCCATCATCCGGACCTTCGCTCCGTTCGTCGCCGGCCTGGGCAAGATGGCTTTCGGACGGTACGTGGTCTTCTCGGCAATCGGGACCTTCCTTTGGGTCAGCCTCTGCCTGGGGGCCGGGGCCTTGTTCGGCAACATTCCCTTCGTGCAGAAGAACTTCTCCAGCGTGATCCTGGGAATCGTGGGGATTTCCGTACTCCCCATCGCCGTCACCGCCATCCGCAAACGCTGGAAATCCAGGGCCGCGAAGGTCCTGTAAGGTATCTTGGTCGGCGTGCACACACCGACCGAAACTCGCGGACGCGCCAAGACCCTTTCCGAACTGACCCCCGCCGAGTTGCAGGACTGGCTTGCCCAGCATGGGCAGCCCAAGTTCCGAGGGGCCCAGATCCAGGAATGGCTCTGGACCCACTTCGCCACTTCCTACGAACAGATGTCCAACCTCCCCAAGGATCTGCGGGCTCTACTGGCCGACCAGATGGACCTGGGCATCCTTCAACAGGTTGACCAGCAGGTATCCACGGACGGAACCGCAAAATGGGCCTTCCAGGACGCGGCCCAAAGGCGCTTCGAAACCGTGATGATCCCGGACGAGGATCGCCGTACGGCCTGCGTGAGCTCCCAGGTGGGGTGTGCCATGGGCTGCGCATTCTGCCGCACCGCCCAGATGGGCTTCCAACGCAACCTCGGCTCCGGCGAAATCCTCCAGCAGGTGGCCCATGTACGGCGCTGGCTGCGCGACACCCAGCAGCCCCCGCTGACCAATATCGTGTTCATGGGGATGGGCGAACCACTCAACAATCTTTCCAACGTCCTCCAGGCCTGCCAGGTGCTGACCCACCCCAAGGGTTTCGGGATGTCTCCGCGACGAATCACCATCAGCACGTCCGGACTGGTATCGGGAATCGAACGGCTTGCCAGGGAAGCCCCTCAATTCCACCTGGCCATCTCCCTGAACAGCTCCAACGACGCCATGCGAGACCAGGTGATGCCGGTCAACCGCCGCCACCCCATTCACGAACTGTTGCAGGCAGGGGACGCTTGGAGTCTCGCCGCGGACTGGCCCGTGACCTACGAATACGTGCTCATCGGCGACGTCACCTGCACAAGCCAGGCGGCGCGGGAAGTGGCCAGCCTGCTTGGCGGTCGACACTGCAAGGTCAATTTGATTCCGCTGAACGCGGCCGACGACATCCCTTTGCGCGCACCCACCCAGGGGGAAGTCTTGGACTTCGAGAGCCGCCTGGTCGATGCCGGCCTGCAGGTGTACCTGCGCAAACCAAAGGGCCAGGACATCCTGGCCGCCTGCGGGCAGCTGGCGCAGAAGGGGAAATGAAAAGGGAGGGCATCGAGCCCTCTCCCCTGGAACCGGCATTCCCTGCGATGGCAGGGAATGGGGTGCGACTCAGTTGGCCAGGCGCGATTCCAGCGACTGGATGCGCTCGTTCTGCGCCTTGATCTGCTTTTCCTGGGCGATGGCGTGGAGGGTGAGCTCTTCAACCTTCTTCAGCAGGACCAGGTTCATCTTGGCGAGGTCCATGCCTCCCGCTTCGATGTCCTTGGCGCTGGGGACATCCGGGAGATGCTTGTTGGCCTGGGTGAAGGCTTCCACTTCCGCAAGCGGAGCCAGCTTGTAGTCGGATTCGAAGACGTAGTCGGGGACGACTGTCGCCGCCGACTTGAGGGTCAGGGCGCCATCGATCTTCACGTCACCAGCGAATTGCGCTGTTCCCGAAGTTGTGAATTCTCCACCGATTGCCACGTTGTTGGGAAACTCCGCTTTGAAATCCGTGAGGATCATCGCGGTTATGTCGAACGATCGGGTGTTTCGGATAATCTTGAAAGCGTCAGTGGTGCCTAGCTCCCATCCCGTGTACTCCTTGCGCCAAACGAGCGAGGTGTTGTTGAGGAGGGTGAAGTTCCCCGCGTTTACCATCCGGAGTTCGCTGGTATCGAGGACGAGGCTACTGCCCATGAACGACCCGCTAATACCGCGTCCACCCGTCAGTCCGCCCAACGCCTTGAGATGGCCACTGGCCACGTAGTCCGCGGTGTTCATCTTCCCGTTCACCACGGCGGTGGTGGCATAGGAGGAGAGCGCCGTGGTCTTGGCGTAATCGGCCAACGTGCTTGTGGGAACATACCCGGCCAAACGGGCCGTCAAAGCGGCTGTATCCACCTTGCCGCCGATGTTCACGCCGGCCGGAATGCTCGCTCTCACCGTATTCAATGCGGACGTGTCCGCCTTGGTTCCCACAGCGGAATCCAAGTAGCGGAAGTTGGCATTGACAGCTGCCGATCTGGCAGGATCGTTGGGCCGGAAGACGTTGGGGACACCTGCCTGCGAGGCGGTGGCGAGAGAAGCCAAAAGTAGGAAGCTGTTGCGCATGTATGCTCCGGGAAGGGTGGGGCTGCTACCTCCAAATAGTAACAACTCCCAACTTTTCCGAGATTCAGCCCATTTCCTGAACAGCCGTTCTCCAAATGAGGCCACTCACTTCGCCAGCTGGGACTCCAAGACTTGGATCCGCTTTTCCTGGGCGATGGCGTGCAACGTGAGTTCTTCCACCTTGCGCAGGAGGGTGAGATTCATTTCCGTGAGGTCCAGTCCGCCCTTCCCGATTTCCGCGGCGCTGGGAACGTCCGGCAGGTGCCGGTTCTTCTGGGCGAAAGCCTCCACCTCGGCCAGGGGAGCGAGCTGGTATCCGGGATCGAACACGTAATCCGGGATGACCGAACCGGTCGCGACGGCGGTGATCTTTCCCGTGACCCGCAGATTCTTTCCCACCACCAGGGAGTCGGTGGTCTTGACCGGGAGCGACAAGGTAATGCCCGTACCGGGAAGGATGCTGAAGTAGTAGTAGGTGTTGTTGGGCCCTCCACCATAGCGTCCCACCCGGAAACCGTTGGCGGTCGACGCATCCATGTGCCATGCGGGGAAACCGTAGGAGGTCGCCGTCGTGTCCGTGTAGAGGGTCAGCCGACCACTTGCCAACTGGGAATACCCGACGTCGACTTTCGGCGCCGTCCCGGTTACGGTAAGGGCGGTGGGCACCTCCGCACCGGTCTTCCCAACCACCATGACCTCGGATCGATCCGGCTTGGCGGCCAGGGCGGTGGTCATGGCGGATGTCTTGGCATACCCGGACAGATCCGAGGCCTTGGCGTAATCACCCAGTCGCGAGGTGAGCTTGGAGGTGTCCACCTTGGCTCCCAAGCCTGTGGTCAAAGCCGAGGTGGTCGCGTAGGTGGACATTCCCGAACTGAGCATGTACTTGCCCAGACGGGTGGTCAATGCGGCCGTGTCCACCTTGGCTCCCACCGTGGAGACGATTCCCAGGACTGCCGATTGGTCGGCTTTCTGATTCAACGTCTTCTCGTGGTCGGCCACGGCGCTGTCCAGGTACTTGAAGTTCTGGTTGACCTCGGATGCCTTCGCGGGATTACCGGATTGAAAGGCGACGGGAACTCCCGCCAAGCCGACAACGGGCAGGAATGCAATCAAGGAAACGATGCGCACGAGGAATCCTTTCGATCGAGGTCCGGTGGTGAAAACGGAGATCAAATCTCCAAGAGCAGTCCCAAACGGCCGTACATGCGGCCAACGGCGGCCAGACCTGCGCCCGCCAAGAGACTGGAATGGTCGCCCAGCTTGAGGTCCAGGCCTCCTCCGAGCTTCCATAGCAGATATGAATCTTCCAGGACGGGTCGGATCCCGACTCCCGTTTCCACATCCAGGAACGGCAATGCTTGCCGCCCGATGGGAAGGCGCACTTGCATACGGGCCCCTGCCATGCCCGCAGGACGACGGGGCACGGATTCGTATCCGAAGCCAAGTCCCACCGCCACCATCTGATCCAGCTGCGCCAAACCGTGGAAGGACCACGACAGACGGGGGGTCCATTCGCCCGTGCGGGTGCCCGACTGGACGAATCCTTCCAACAGCATGGGCCTTGCGTCAACGCCTCCGGCCAGGAAGAACGCCAGAAGGATGCTGCTGCGGATCAGGACAAGGCGGGATGTTGCGAAGTCCATCGAGCGAACTCCTCTTCGTTGGCGGGAAGCTCCTTGGCCGAGAGGCCCAAGGTGCGAACGACATCGGCCTGGAAGACCTGCCACGCTCCGACTTCGATCTCGCTTTCCAGCTGCCCTTGGCCCCATCCGGAATACCCGAGGAAAATGCGGTACGTTCCGGGCTCGGCCTGGTGGAAACGCTTGCCGGGCGATTCCTGGAGAGGATCGTCTTCCAGCTGCCAAGTGAAGTTCCAGTGGCCGCCCATGGTCAGCCCTTCGGCGATCCGTTGCGATTCCGGAGCGGGATCGCCGCTCCAATCCAGGATCTGGATCTTGTCTTGTTCCACCGGGCCGCCCAGATGGACTTCGCGGATCCCGCGCATCTCGGGAGGAAGGCTTTCGAAGACCTCGCCCAGGGGCATGTGCGACACCCGATTGAGCACCAGTCCGTAGTCGCCGTCCTTCTCGTGGGCACACAGAAGGATGATGGTGCCTTGGAAGTTCGGGTCCTTGAGAACTTCGTGGCGAGCCACCAGGAACACTCCGGTTCGGAGCTTGGTCAACGCTTCTTCCGCAGAAAAATCCATCGACTTGGAAAGGTAACCGATTCCACAGCGTTCCCTAGCCGCCCTCGCCTCTGCACGTACGCTCCAGCGCACGGGCCAGGGAATCGACTCCCCAGGCGAGCCTGTGCGAGGTGGAAAGAAGCCATTTTCCAGGCACCACGGCGACGTGTCCGGCACGGACCGCCTCGAGCCCCTCGAAGGCCTGCGGCAAAGGCTTCATCCCACCTCCCGCCTCCCAGCCGCTGCGCAGGATCCAATCCGGCGCAAGGCGCATCGCATCCTCCACGGGTACGGGCTTGGAGCCCACCATTCCCAGTTCCAACGCCGCGTTGCGAACCCCCAGCCACTGCAGCATCTCCCCCACGGTGGAAGAATCCCCGGCGGTATACCCTTCCGACCAGTACAGCACACGCGGCTTCGCGGGGCAGCCCGCCATGCGGGACCGGGCCCCCACCAGGACGGAATCCATCCAACGCACCAAGCTGTCGCCGCGCCGCGATTCGCCCAATCTGCGCGATGCCCTGCGCAGGAACTCCCGCACGTCCTCGAAGCTCCGAGGACTTTCCAGGATCTCCACCGCAAGCCCCGTCTGGCCGATCGCATGGAGGAAGGCCGGATCGTGGAAGGACCCCAGAAGCACCAGATCCGGACGCATGGCCACGATCCGTTCCAGGTCGGGGCCGATCCTGGGCTTTCCGGGGAACAACCCGGCGGCCTCGTGGATGCCCGGATCGTCGGCGAGCGCGGACACCGCCAGGATCCTCGACGAATCCACCAGCGCCTCCAGGAGAACGTCTCCCGTGATGGTGACCGACACGATCCGACGAGGGATGCCGTCGGAGGTTCCCGGCTTGCGCTGGCATCCCGCCAGCAGGATGGCCAGGCACGCAAGACGGAGGATCGAACGGATCAAGACATGCCTCCCAGTCGATGATGGACCAACGCGGCAAGCTCCGAGACGCAAAGAAGCGTACCGTAGATGTCGCCGGTGATGCCCCCTCCCAGCCTGCGGGAAGCCCACCAGGCGACGGACAGTTGCACGACCAGGACCACCAGGCTTGCGACGGGAAAGAACAAGACGGCGGGCGCGGCGCAGACGACGGGAACGATCCACCGCCAAGCGAGGCCCCGCGTCGCACCCTCCAGGGAAGGCTCCACGGGCCGCGCGTAGGGGAAGATGTGGATGGGAACCAGCAACGAGGCCCGCGAAAGCGCGGGAAGGGCCACCAACAGCCTCCAATCCGGATGATCGGACAGGATCTGCCAGGAAGCGATCAGCCAGAGTCCGCCCACCCCGAAGGCGAACGACCCCATGTGGACATCCTTGAGGATCTCCAGCCGGCGCTGCGGGGATCGAGGAGCCAACAAGGCGTCCGCGCCGTCCAGAAGGCCATCGAAATGCAGGAAGCCCGTGGTGCCGAGCATCGTGGCCAGGATGAACACGGACAAGATCCCCGGAGGCATCCCCCAACGCACCCCCGACCAGGCCACCGCTCCCCAGGAGGCTCCCAGCGCCCAGCCGACCGCGGGGTACCAGATGCGCGAGCGGACGAACTCCTCCGACGTGGCCGTTTTCTGCCCCGGAGACGGGAACACGGTCAGGAACGACCAGGCGAGCCAGAAGGGATTCATTCCCCGCCCCCGGGCCCGCGCCTTGCGGATATTCCTCCCCGCCGGCCCACGGGCCTACATCCCGATCTCGGCGAATGTCTTCATGCCAGACAGGATCTGGCATGACGCGCGCAGGACGGGAAAGGCCAGCACCGCTCCGGTGCCTTCGCCCAGGCGCATCCCCAGCCGGAAGATCGGTTCCATCCCCAGCTCGCGCAGCTGCCAGGCGTGGCCGGGTTCGGCCGACTGGTGCCCGGCCATCAGGTACTGCCGCACTCCCGGCTCCATGCGCGAGGCCACGAGGGCTCCGGTGGTCACGGGGAAACCGTCGCAGACCAGGGGCACCCCGCGAGCGGCTCCTTCCAGGTACACTCCGGCGATGGCGGCGATCTCCAGGCCTCCCAGGTGGGCGAGGACGTCGAGCGGGTCCGCCTGGCCCAGATCCCCCAGGACCAGGCGCGCACGGGCCACCGAGGCTTCCACGATCTTGGCCTTCCTCGATCTTCCTGCACCGTCCATTCCCGATCCATGCCCCGTCACGAGGTCCGGGTCCAGTCCCAGGAATGCCGCGGTTAGGGCCGACGCCGGAGTGGTGTTCCCGATCCCCATGTCCCCCGCTGCCAGCACCTGGGCTCCCGCCTCGATCGCACGACGCGCGGCGATCCGCCCCAACTCGACGGCTTCGAGCGCTTCGCCGCGGGACATGGCCGGCTCGCGGGCGATGTTGCCCGTTCCCTGCCGCACGCGCGGCCCCACCAGGCGCGGATGCGTGGGGATCGGATCGCCCTTCGTTCCCGCGTCCACCACCCAGACCTCGGCGCCACCCGCGAACGCGATCTGGTTGATCGCGGCCCCGCCCTCGAGGAAGTTGAGGACCTGGATGCGCGTGATGGAATCCGGGAACGCCGCGACGGATTCCGCCGTGACCCCGTGGTCGCCGCAGCAGACCACCACGGCGCCCTTGCCCAAGGACGGCCTGTCGGTGCGCTGGATGGCGGCGATCCGGTTGCCGATCACCTCGAGGAGACCGAGCGATCCGGGGATCTTCAGGAGCTGGTTCTGGCGGGTTTCCGCTGCCAGTGCGCTTGCGGGATCGATGTCGGGAATCATTGTCGGACCTTCAATGGGATGCGGGCTCCGGCCACGTGCAGCCAGGCCTCCGTGGAGGATGCGACCAATTTCTGATTGGCCCATCCGAGCTGGTCGCGGAACTCGCGCGACAAGGCGTTGTCGGGGACGATCCCCCATCCGACCTCGTTGGTGACCACGACGACGTCCTTGCCGCTTCCTCTCCAGGAATCGAGGAATCCTTCCAGCGATTGACGGAAATCGACAGGCTGTGGAGACAGCAGCAGGTTGGTGATCCAGAGGTTCAGGCAGTCCAGGAGGACCACGCTTCCAGCGGCGCGCCGGATCGCCCCCGGGACGTCCAACGGTTCCTCGATGGTCTCCCAGGAAGAGGGGCGTTCCAGGCGGTGGACACGGATCCGTTCGCGCATTTCCTCGTCCAGGCCCTGGGCGGTGGCCACCACGGTGACGTCGCCGCCACCCCAGGACAGGGCCAATTCCTGGGCGGCGCTGGACTTGCCCGCGCGCACCCCTCCGGTCAGGACGGCGAGTCTCGCCGGACGTCGCGTCGGCCGCTTCGCCTCGCCTCCCGCCGCGATGGTCTCCAGCATCCGCGCATCGAGGTGTTCGTCCACCATGCGGCCCAGTTCCCGGAACGTTCCCTCCAACGGATCGCCCGGATCGTCGGCCTTCCCGAACAGCGCCGCCAGGACCTGGGGCAGTTCCAGCATGCCGTGCACGTAGGTTCCCAGGACCCCTCCGTTCGATCGGAACAGGCCCTCCCGCGACAGGGGGTCCGAGCCCTCGCAGGTCCCGGTGCGGATCTGGTATCCGGAAACCTCCATGCCGGAAAGGTTTCGCCAGAATCCGTCCATCTGGGGAGCCCGGGACCGGACGCATCCCGTCCGCTTGGCGGGGCCATGGACGGTCCGGACATCCAGCAATCCAAGCCCCACCCCATCCCCTTCGGCTCCCACGGGATCCAGGATCCGGCCCCCGAGCGCCTGGAATCCGCCGCAGATCCCCAGGACGGGCCCGCCCCCGTGCGCGAACCGCTCGATTTCCCTGTCCAGTCCCCGCTCGCGAAGCCATTGGAGATCGGACGGGACGTTCTTGGAACCGGGGAGCACCAGGAGGTCCAGGTCCAGGCAATGGGACGGCTGCCGGACCAGGCGCACCTCCACGCCGGGCCACGCGGCGAGCCGACGGAATTCGTCGAAGTTGGAGATGCGAGGCCAGGCGACGATGCCCACGCGATGGCGGACCTCGCCCCGGAGCGCGGTGGCGAACTGTTCCAGGGCCACCGCGTCCTCGTCGGGAAGCTGGTGGGCGATCCGCGGCAGCGTTCCCAGGAGGGGGACTCCCGTCCGCTCCCGCAGAAGCTCCGGCCCCGGAGCCAGCAGGCCGGGATTGCCTCGGAACTTGTTCAGCACGAAACCGTCCACGCGGCCCTTGAGATCGTCCGGCAGCAGCGACCAGGTCCCGAACAGATGCGCGAACGCGCCCCCCCGATCGATGTCCGACACCATGATGCATCGCGCATCCGCCTCGCGGACGCTGTGGAGGTTGACGAAATCGCAGCTGGACAGGTTGATCTCGGAGGGCGACCCGGCACCTTCCATCACCACCAGGTCGTTCTCCTCGAGAAGCTCCCTCAGGGCGACCCTGGCGCGATCCCACAGGAGCACCGACCGGGAACGCCAATCCATGCAGGTCAGTTCCCAATCCACCTGGCCCATCACCACGACTTGGCTTCGCGTGTCGGATTCGGGCTTGAGGAGCACCGGATTGTGGCGCACCTCGGGGGTGCGCCTGGCCGCCATCGCCTGGAACCACTGGGCGCAGCCGATCTCGCCATCGTCCACCACACGGGCGTTGTTGGACATGTTCTGCGCCTTGAAGGGTGCCACGCGAAGTCCCCGGTCCGCGTACCACCGGCACAGGGCCGTGGCCAGGAAGGACTTGCCAGCGTCGGAGGTGCACCCCCATACCATCAAGGCGCGGGCGGTCATGCGGGATCCTCCAGGAGGACGCGATCGGGCCATCCCACGCGACAGATCTCGGCCTTGTCCGGAAAGCGGTCCGTGCCGCACTCGGACAGGACGCAACGGATCCAGCCTCCGTGGCAGAAGACCAGGTGCCTGCCCGGGGGAAGACCTCCCAGGAAATCGCGGACCCTGGCGCGCAGCTGCGCGGTGGATTCCCCTCCGGGGGCCTGGAATTCGGAGAACGAGCGCAACCGGTGGCGCAGATCCTCGCCCACCTCGGAGTACGTGCGACCCTCCATCGCTCCGAAGTCCAGTTCCCGCAGCCGCGCATCCACCGTCGCGGCGGGAAACCCCGCGAGAGCCGCGGTGCGGGCGGTGCGGATCCTATCCGAACGCCAGATTCCGTCAAACTGCACGGTGGCGAGACGGGGCGCCAGCGCCGCGGCCATGGCCACCCCCGACTCGGTCAGATCGGGATCGGACCAGCCCGCGTAGCGCCCTTCGGCGTTGTAAATGGACTCGCCATGGCGCACCAGCCACAATTCCAACGAGCGGTTCAAGGAAGCACCAGAAGACGGCCCGGGGCCAGGCGAGCCGTGTATTCGCCGGTCTTGGCCCCCGATGTCGGGTCAACCCGATAGACCCTGGGCGAAGCGTCGTCGTGGTTGGCCACCCAGAGCGAGCCTCCGTCGAAGGCGAGATCCCCCACCGAACCAGCTTCGGCGAAGGGGCTGCCCACCTTCTTGGAGGCCAGATCGACGGGCACCGCCTTGTAGTTGGGGTGCTTGACCACCAGCAAGGCCGCCCACACGCGATCGTCGGAAACGAACGCCACCCGCGATGGATCGCCTCCAAGCTCCACCCCCGAAACCGCGGTGCTCACCACGCCCTTGGAGAGATCCACCACGACCAGGCCCGCATCCGGCTTCTCGCCGTAGCCGCCGAGGCAGGCGAGGGCCAGCAGGTTCCCCCTGAGATCGACCCCCTCGGGATTTCGGAAGGGAAGGGCGATCCGCGTTTCCACCTTCTTCGTCGCCGGATCGACGACCAGGACCACGCTGGAATCCACCGCCGACCAGGATTTGTCCAGCCTCTGGAGGGCGACCACGAGCTTGCCGTTCCAGACCTCGACACCCATCATGCGGGGAATCCTGGTGGAGGTGTCCGCATAGGAGGAAAGGTCGATCGAATCGGCCTTGGCGCCGGAGAACGGAATGCCCAGCAGATGGGTCGATCCATACCTGGCCACCCAGAGATGGTCGGCCAGCTTCGCCACCGCGTAGGGATTGGCGTCCCCTCCCACGTTCACGTCGAGGAACGGCTTGGAAAGATCGGATCCCAGGAATCCGGTCACCGCGCCGCCTTGGCGGTCGATCAGGTAGGTGTTCCCTCCGGCGAGATCCAACGCGAGATCCGAATGCGCCGGCATTCCACGGGAAGGCTCGTATGCCTGCACCTTGCCGCAGCCGACCAGATCCAGCGAGCTGGAGCCACCGGATTCCGTCCACTTCGATCCCAGGGCCAGGACCCGCGGACCTTCCGTGCAGACGCCCTGCTCCTCCTCGGCATCTTCCGTGCAGGACACCATCAGGGTCGCGGCCACCAGGGCCCATGCCATCTTCGCGTTCATCGTTCTTCCCTCGTCTTTGTTGGTTTGGAGAACTCGAAATCCAGCCGGACCGAATACCGCCGTCCGGGCTGGGGAAGGTCCTCCCAGTCTTCCGCGTGTTCGTCGAAGAGATTGTCGGCCTGGACCGTGGCCGAGACCGCACCGCGGCTCCAGCGGATCCAGGCTCCCATGTCGACCTTTCCGTCGCGCAGATCGGTGGCGCGATTCAATTCCGAAGCGTAGGTGGCACCTTCCAGCGCCAGTCCGGTCCCCGCGCGCCATCCCCGCCAGGGACCCGCCGAGGCGTCCACGGAAGCCTTCCATGCGGGGAATCGCACTGGACGTTTTCCGTCCAATGACGGATTTCCGTCCGAGACCGCCGCATCCTGCAGCGTTCCCTGCGCGGCGGCACGGAACGGATCCTTCTCCCAGCCCAGTCGCGCGTCGATCCCGAAAGCTTCGTAGCCGGCCGCGTTCCGGTGCGCCACCAGGGGGCTCGCGCCCTTCTGGTAGGCTTCGATGGGGTCCCGGTAGGTCTGGAACCAGCCCGCGGCCTCGCCGGTCCATCCATCCACCAGGATCTTCAGCCCGATCTCCCGGGAAATGGACAGTTCCGAGGACAAATCAGGCGTCTGCAGCGTGAATCCGTTGTCGCCCATCCATTCCCGGAAATCGGGCGCACGCTGGCGTACGCTCGCGGAAATCCACGTTTCCAGACTTCCTGCCGGCCGCCCCCACAATCGCCCGTGCACGCGATGGGATTCCCAGGGCGTTTCCAAGGGCTCGATGCGCGACACGTCGCCCAGGGACTCCGCCCAGTCCCGCGAATCCACGATCCAATCCGTGCTCGCGCCGACCTGGGCTCCCCAGCGCGACGAGGCCGAACGTCCGTTCCAGATCCCCTGGAGCCCCAGGGTCCGACGGTTTCCCGACGGGGTGACGGCCACGGCCGCGTTCCCGGTGCTTTGTCGATCGCTCGTTTCCCAACGCGTCTTACCGGCGACTTCCACATCCGCCCAGTCGCCCCGATCGCGGGCCACCGCCACGCGCGCGGCCAGATCCCAGGCGGTTTCGTCGGCCGACCGGTCCACGTTCCATCCGGCCGTGCGGTTGGGGTCCCTCCAGACGGAAGCATCCCACTTCCCGGAACCTTCCACCGAGGGTTTCCAGTCCCAGTCGCCCACCCAGCGCAGGAAGCCCTGCGCAGACGTTCCCTCCAGTCTCGCCGCGGGATCCACCCAGCCGGGTGCGCTGATTCCGCGACGGGAATCGTCAACACGCGCAGAGACATCCACCGATTCGGTCGGACGCCAGCTCAAGGCGGCTCCGCGCCCCTCGTAGTCGTTGTTGGAAAGCCGCACCTGGCGGTCGTCGGCGGTGTTGTAGCGCGTCCCGTTGTCCCAAGGGAAGGGGTAGTCGTTCCGTGCGGATTCCCACCAGGCAGATACCGTCGCGCGCCCCTCGTCGTCGCCCCACCATCCGCTGACGCCCCGTTCCCCGTAGGAGGCCAACCGCAGGCTGGCTCCCCGCTGCGTCCATCCCGATCTGGACACCAGATCGATCCGCGGGGATCCGAACGCTCCCGTGCTTCCCGCCTGCCGGATCTCCACCCGCTCCAGGCCTTCCAGGGGAAAGGGCCCCAGATCCACCTTGGAACCGGTGGAGCCCCCCAGGGGAACACCATCCATCCAGACTTCCACCTGCTGCGCGGGTGATGCGTGCAACGATGCGGTTGTGTAACTGCCCAGCCCCCCGGCCCGGCGCACCTGGACCCCGCTTTGGTGGTCCAGCACCGCGGCCAAGCTCGGCGCACCGGCCAGTTCCTCCCGACCGATCGATCCCACCCCGCTGCGTTCGGACACCGCCCGGACCACGCGCTGCTCGAGATGCGCTTCGCGCGGGGCCGCCACGGAATCCATCGGACGATCGACCGAATCCACCTGGGCCAAGGCCAGGGCCGGAACGATCAGGAGCATGGATGGAACGATTCGGAACATCCCCGCCTGTTTCCAGAGGCATGGAAGAAAGCCGTTCCTCTTGGAGCGGCACCTTCGGGCAGGTCTCCTGGCTCAGGGCCCCGTCTCCGCCGCCTTCCCGGATCTCTCCAGTGGCGTGTGGCGGATGGGTCTCGCCCTTCACAGTGGCTGGTCCGCTGCCGTCTTTCACGGCATTCCCGGTGCTTGCGCACCTGCATCATGCAGACCCGAAGGCGGGGAAACGATAGACATGTCCGGACGGGGTGTCAATTCGATCGTCCGTGGGTGGCAACCCCATCGTTGCCCCCCGGGCGGGTTTGGGGGCGCATCAGGGCGTGGGCAGGTCGAGACGCCCCACCGGGGCGTCTTTACGATGGGACGCAGCACCGGATTATGCCTATTTTCCTGGACAGGACGCCCCAGGACGCCCCGCCTGCCACCAAGATCTGTCAGGCCCCTGCAACACGACAACCGCGAAGGATTCCACGATGGCCAAATCCCAAGAGGCAACGAAGAAGGAAACCAAGAAGAAGCCGGAGAAGACCCTGAAGGAAAAGCGCGCCGAAAAGGCCGCGAAGAAGGCCGCGAAATAGATCCATGGCGTCCCCCCATTGTAGGGGCGCTCCGCCTGGGCGCCGCTACAATGGGGGGACGTGGCCATTCCTTACCTGGATGTCTAAATTTAGGGGCCTATGGATTACGCCAAGGCTTGCATGGACGAACACCCCTCGAAGGTCAAGCGCGCCGAGCGCATCTCCCGCGAGGAAATCCGCCGCCTCTACGATCTCCCCCTGATGGATCTGGTGTACCGGGCAGCCAGTGTGCATCGCGAGCACTGGAACCCCAACGACATCCAGATGAGCACGCTGGTGAGCATCAAGACCGGTGCCTGCCCCGAAGATTGCTCCTATTGCACCCAAAGCTCCCGCTACGAGACCGGGCTCAAGTACGAGCCCCTGATGCAGGTGCAGGAAGTCATGAAGCAGGCGCACGAAGCCAAGGCGGCTGGCTCCAACCGCCTGTGCATGGGTGCCGCCTGGCGCGAGGTCAAGGACGGCCCGCAGTTCGACACGGTCCTGGAGATGGTCAAGGGAGTCAAGAGCCTGGGCATGGAAGCGTGCGTGACGCTGGGCATGCTCAAGGAGCACCAGGCAAAGCGCCTGGCCGAAGCCGGATTGGACTACTACAACCACAATCTGGACACCTCGCCGGAAAACTATTGCAACGTGATCACCACCCGCACCTTCCAGGACCGGCTTGACACCTTGGAGGCGGTGCGGAAGGCGGGAATCCACGTGTGCTCCGGCGGCATCCTGGGCATGGGCGAATCCCGCGAGGATCGCGTGGGCCTGCTCCACGAGCTGGCCAATCTCCCCGAGCCGCCCCACTCGGTACCCATCAACAAGCTCATGCGCATGCCGGGCACTCCCATGGCCGACGCGGAGCCCATCGACGACATCGAGTTCGTGCGCACGGTTGCCGTGGCCCGCATCGTCATGCCCCAGGCGCGCGTGCGGTTGTCCGCCGGTCGGGTGGAGATGTCGCCTGCCATGCAGGCCCTGTGCTTCGTGGCGGGAGCGAACTCCATGTTCGCCGGCGAGAAGCTCCTGACCGCCGCCAACCCCGGCCAGGACAAGGACCTTTCCATGCTGGAATCCTTCGGGATGAACGTGGAAGTGTCTCCGTACCAGGACGAGCACTGACCCGAAACCCGGGTTACCCTCCGGTTCCCGGGTGGTGTTTCAGCCAGGGAAGCGTTAATGCGAGCCTCGCCCGTCGGCGGGGCTTTCTCGTGCGGTACCTTGGGCGTGCGGGACATCGCTCCCGCCGGTTCGAAGCGAAATGGAACTCCCTCGATCCGACACCCAGCCCAGGGACACCGCCATGAAGCCAACTTTCCTCGCCACCATCGTGCTGACTGCAATCCTCCCCTCCCACGCCGCCTCCACGGGTCTTTGCGGTACCGTGGTCGACCGCTCGGGTGCGCCCTTGCAGGGCGTGGAAGTCCGCCTCGCGTCCTCGGAGGAATCCACCCTGAGCGGAGTGGACGGATCCTGGCACCTGGAGCGGACCTCCTCCCTTCGGGGGAAACCGCACGGCGGCACGACCCTTCCCGGAAATTGGTCTTCCGCAGGAGGCGGATTCCATGTGCTTCCCGGTGGATTCCGGGCCGACGGCCGCAAGGCAAGTGCAACTTCCTTGCTTGCGTTGCCTGCCCCGTCGCCCCGAAATGCCGCCTCGCCCACCGATACCTTGGTCCTCCGCTGGAAGGGGCTGGAAACTCGATCGCCAATCTCCCCGGAGCCAACCGGCAACCAGGGGGTTTCCCAGCTGGACACGAGTGGATTCGGGCACCTGGACCTACGCGCCTCCCGGATCGCCCATCTGGACATGTCCGGGATCCACCTGGAGCTGGTGAATTTCGACCCTCTTCCCAAGGACTCACTGGTGATCCGACTCCACCTGGATGGCACCGCGAAGGATCTCGCGGACTTCGCCACCAGCCTGGATGCGGCCTCCATCCAGGACCAGGCGGGCTTCCAGAAGTCCGCCGGGCTGGACGGTCAGGCGATCTCCCGCACACGACCTGTCACCACGTCCGACTGCCCCGAAGCCTCGATCTGCCATTGGACCTTCGACGTCTCCCTCATGCCCGTCAAGCTCGAAACGTCATCCCGTCTTCGGGTGGATCTCATCTTCCGCCGGCGCGCATTTACGGGCGACACCACCGGCATCGAGGCGACCACCGCCAGCCACGACCCCTACGCGAGCCGGGATTGGTCGTTTCGCGCCCACGGCCCTTCCGATGGCTGGTACTACCTCGGGATCCCCGCGACCAACGCCGATGCCGCGGGATCGCCTCCCGTGAACCCCTACATCCAGATCGTCCGCGGTGGGCACGTGGTGTACGGCAGGGGTCCGCAAGACGGAATCTGACGCGCATTCCGCGTGACGACGGACCCGGGATCCGGATCCATCGCCCCTCCGACTTGCTACCTCTGCGCTGGAATCCACCCCCTCTTGGACCCTCTCCCATGCCGGACATCTTCACCTACACCGAATACAGGAAGTTCCTCAACGACGCCTGGCTGGAGCGCAAGGCGGTGGACCCCCGGTTTTCCCACCGGTTCATCGTCCAGAGGGCGGGATTCACGAGTTCGGCCATCTTCTCCAGGATTCTCACCGGCGACGTGAACGTGAGTCCCACCGGAGCCCTTCGGCTCGCGGAAGTCTTCCGGCTGGGAACCCACGAGACCAGGTATTTCGAGCTTCTGGTGCTCCTCGACCAGGCACGCAGCCACGAGGAGAAGATGTTCTTCGCCGATCGGCTGGCCACCTGGCGGCGCGTGCAGGTGCGTGCTCTGGACCGCTCCAAAGCCGACTTCTGCGGAAACTGGAAGGCGGTCGCGATCCTGGAAGCGCTGGAGATCGTGGAACACACGGACAACCACGGGATGCTCGGCGCCTGCCTGACGCCACCAGCCAGCGCCCAGGAGGTCGAGTCCACGCTGGAACTCCTCGCGAATCTGGGCCTCGCCAGCCGAGGTCATGACGGAATCTGGCGCAAGACCGACCGATTCATCTCCGCCGACGAAGTGGATACGGATTCCGTCAACAAGTTCCGCAGGGACACGATCGATCTCGCCCGCGAGGCCCTGGATCGCTTCGACCGGGAAGACCGGTCCATTTCGACGCTTACCGCCACGGTCTCCCACGCATCCTTCGAGCGGATCCGCGACCGCCTGCGCCAGCTGCGTCGCGAGATCCTGGAATTGTCCCGCGTCGACGATCGCGCCGACCGGGTCCTGCAAGTGAATCTCCAGGCGTTTCCGCTGATGAAGATTTCCAGGGAAGAGTCCCCATGAAACGGCTGCTCGCCCTCTGCGCGCTCCTTCTGGCCTCGTGCGGCAATGTCCATACGGGAGGTTTCGAGACCACCGACCTCCATGCCCGCGTGGTGCGCATGGATGGATCGCCCGTCGTCGCCGCACGCGCCTGGCTCGTCCGCTCCCTCGGCACCGAAGCGCCAGCCGCGATCGTGGACAGCGGCTACACCGATTCCCTGGGCGAAGTGCGCTTCGCCCTTCCCGCCAGCGGAGTCGCAGGATTGGGACTGGATGCCTCATTGGCGGATTCCCTGGGCATGTCGCCGCGGTCGCTGGAATCGGCGCGTTTTGCCACCGTGGTCCTGAAACCCGCCTTCCAGATCTCCCATCCGAAGGATTCCTCCGGTACGGCCAGTCTGTTCGTTCCCGGCAGCCATTTCGTGTCGGGCCCTTCCACCACAGGAGCCAAGGTGGAATTGAGACTCCCCGCGGGCACCTGGGATCTTGCCATCCGCAAGGGGTCGTCGGTCGACCTGGTGGGCATCGCCCTGGCTTCCGACACCACGCTCGGCTCGGTTGCCCCCACACCCGCGGACTCCTACAAGGTCGCATCGGTCAGGGTGTTGGCTGGACGGACGCAGATCGGTGGGCTGGACGGACTGCAGCTCAATTTTATCAACGACGCGCCCATTTCCTTGGACTCCCTGACCCTGCGGCTGTTCCTGCAGGGAACCGGGGCGGAAATGGCCGATTTCGGCGCGCGGTTGGATATGGCCCAGCTATACGACTCCATAGGCTTCACCCAGCCCGCTGGACTCGACGGCTCTTCCTGGAAATCCCTCAGGCCCGTTTCCATGGGAGGGGCATGCTCCGCTTCCGTGGCTTGCACCTGGTTTTTCGATCTTCCGGTGGAAGGAGTATCCCTGGAATCGGGAGGTCGCCTGGAGTTCATCGTCCTGTTCGAGAGCCAGTCCACAACGGGCTCTCGCCCCCTCCACGACCCGTTCACCGGAAACGACTGGTCTTTCCGTGCGCGCAAATGGGCGGATTCCACCGCAAATCCCCGCGGACTCCCCGACTACGGAGCCATTCCCATGGCGTCCACCCAGGATCTGCCTCCCGAGGCTCCCTTCATTGCGATCGTCCGCAGAGGGGTCGTGATCGCGGGAGCAGCCCCCTAGAACCAACGATGAAGGCTTGCTCGAGCCTGTTTCCAATCTCGGAACGCTTTCCCGGACCACCCCCGGGAAAACCAATGGGGCGGGGCTAGATTCTCTTCCAAGGAATCCACCATGCCCGACCTCTTCTCCTACACCGAATACCGAAAGTTCCTCTCCGACGCCTGGACGGAAAGGAAGGCGGAGGACCCCAAGTTCTCCCACCGGTACATCGCACAGAAGGCGGGATTCACCTCCTCTGCGTTCTTTTCCCGCATCTTGACCGGCGAAGTGAACTTGGCTCCCTCCGGCGCCTTGCGCCTGGCCGAGATCTTCCGGCTGGGGGCCCACGAGACCCGGTACTTCGAGCTTCTGGTCCTCCTGGACCAGGCCAAGAGCCACGAAGAACGGATGCACTTCGCCGACCGCATCGCCAGCTGGCGGCGCGTCCCCCTCACCCCGCTGGAACAGTCGAAGATCGCCTTCTGCCGGGACTGGCGGGCGGTGGCCATCCTGGAAGCCTTGGAGCTGGTGGAGCACATCGACCAGGACGCCATGTTGGGCTCCATGCTCCGCCCTCCCATGGACGGCCCCGCCGTGGCCCGGACCCTGGAGCTGTTGGCGAGCCTGGATCTGATCCGCCGCGACGAAAACGGCATCTGGCGCAAGACCGACCGATTCTTGACCACCGACGAAGCCGACGCCCAGGCGGTGAACGAATTCCGTCGGGAGACCATCCTGCTTGCGGCCACAGCCCTGGATCGGTTCGATCGCGAAGATCGCTCCATTTCCACGATCACCGTCACGCTTTCCAAGGCATCCTTCGAGCGGGTGCGCGACCGCCTGCGCCATCTGCGCCGTGAGATCCTGGAGCTGTCGCGCTCCGACGACCAGTCCGACCGCGTGGTGCAGGTCAATCTGCAGGCGTTCCCATTGGCGATGCGCGACACGGAGGTCGAACCATGAAGTGGCTGGCGCCTCTCTTCGCCTTCGCTCTCGCTTCCTGCGGGGAGGTGAAGACCGGTGGATTCGAAACCTCCGACCTCCAGGCCCGCGTCCATCGCGCGGATGGCTCTCCGGTGGCCTCCGCGCGGGTGTGGCTGGTCCGTTCCCGGGGGAATTCCGCTCCGGCGATCGTTCTGGACAGCGCCTGGACGGATGTCTCGGGAGAGGTACGGTTCCCCGCGCCGGAAGATGGCCAGAATGGGCTTGGCCTGGATGTCCAAAAATCCGATTCCCTGGCGCTGGGGATCGGTGCGTTCGAGTCCGCCACCTCCGCTTTTCTCCGCCTCGCCGCCGCCCACAAGCTGTCCATCGCCTCGGATTCGCAAGGCACGCCCCGTTGCTACGTCCCCGGAAGCCATTTCGTCTCCTCTCCTTCCGCCGGAGGGGAGATCGCCCAGATCCTCCTGCCCCAGGGCACATGGAACCTGGCCGTCGTGCGGGGAACGGCATCGCCGATCCTCTCGCCGATTTCCGTCACCAAGGATTCGGTCGTGGTGGTTCGCGCCCCCGCCGATTCAGATACCGCATCGAAGCCACCTATCCATGCCACGGGACCGGACATTTCCCTGGATTCCTTCCAGATCGACGGGCAGGTCTTCTCGAAGGATCCATCCTTTTCTCCCGAATGGTACGTCAGGATCGACACCATCAGCGGATCCTCCCGCGAACGCACGCATCGATACACCGAGACATCCGACTCCTTTTCCATCGAATCCAAATCCGTCCGATTCCTGGAATTGGCAAGCTACCTGGACGGAGTCTACCTATCCGAGCTCAAGAGCGCCGATCTCCCCGATTCCGGCCTCCTGGCCATACGGCTCCGGTTCACCAAGTCCTTCGATGCGGATTCCGGCCGGAACCTCCTTTTCCAGCTCGTCGACAGCGGCTACAACGGGCTTTCCCTATCCCTGGATCCTCGGATGCGTCCTAGTCCGGACAGCCTCCAGGTCGCGTCCTGGGGTGACTTCCAGGCTTCCGACACCGGCATGCAGACGGCGGAGCAGAAATTGACGCAAACCGTCTGGTATTTCCGGTGGACGCCGACCTTCATGCAGATCGCGAACGATGCCGGCATGGTCGGCGCAGCCATCGCCTTCACCAGAATGCAGGGACCACCATTCCTTCGGATCCGCCTTCAAACCTTCCTCAACGGTCCCCCAGCCAAGGTGCATCTGATCTCCACCCGGCTGTACCGCCCCAGATAACCCCCGCCGCCCGAGGGGAAGGAGCGCCCTTCCCTCCTCGGCGGTCGGTCCCGTGGGAGCCCGTCTCCCGCCTCATTCCCGCGAAGGGCTCGATCCCTCGCGACCTCGAAAAGGAGCGTCCCGAAATGTCCATCAGAAAACCCCTGTCCATCCTGGCGGCGATCTGCTTCGCCGCCCTCCAGGGATGCGAAACCAACCAAGCCACCGCTCCCGGCGACCGCTCGTCCGAGGGCGTCGGCGCCGTCTCGTTCCGACTTTCCGAGGGAAACGTCAACTATCTGCGTGCGGATGTCCTCTATCTCCAATACTACGTGACCGGACCCGGCATGGATACCATCCGCCAATCCACGCAACTGGACACCACCCCGGTGTTGATGGGGGGAATTCCCTGCGGCACCCGCATCATCCAGGTGGACGCGGTGAATCCTCTCGGAGAGATCACCTGGACCGGTACCGACACGGTGGAGATCTACCACAACCAAACCGCCCAGGCCCACGTCGTCCTGCATAGGATCCCCCGCAAGGGAGGCGTGCTGATCGACATCACCCTGGATTCGCTTTCCCTCGGCGACACCACTGCGATCATCCTGGACACCCTCTGGAGCACCATCCATGACACCGGATGGGCATGGTACTCGTACGACCGATGCGACAATCCCGTGCTCGGAGCCTCGGGCCACGGCATGATCCGATGCGAACATGTCCTGGTGGTACCGATCCCCGGCGACACCACCTGGGTGGATACCATCGTCCGCAGATCGTACGACACCGCCGGTTGGTGCCAGACGACACAGATCGACAGCACCATCATGCGAGCCGACTACCGTTGCTACCGCCCCAAATACGTTCCCTACACCTATAGCGACACGGTTTGGCAGGACACCACTGTCGGCACAATCTCCTTGAACGACTCCTCCTGGTGCCACCCCTCGGTGTGGTCCTACGACTCCACGATGTATTGCTTCACGGGCAAGTACAAGAAACTGCCCACAGGAACCTGCGAGTGGATCTTCTACGGAAACGGCTTCCCGCAAGGCGTCCTCTACAATTGCGCCGATACCGCCAACGCGCGCCGTCCCCGCTCCGATCCCTGAAGTCCCTTCGCTCTCCCCGCGAATGGACGCCCGTCCCTGCCCACTCCTCGAGGGCGGGGCGGGCCGTCGCCTTTCAGATCCCACATGCACCGCCCCTCCGACCTAGATTTCCCTCCATCGTGGAGACCAGCTGGGAACTTTGGGCATCGAGATGGCGGGCCCAATCGGAAGATCTGACCGCCCGAGGCATGTTCCGCACCTTGGGCTCTGCCCCCCTATCGCGGTTTTCCCATAACGACTACCTGGGGCTGCGTCACGACCCGAGGTTGCTCAAGGGTCTGGTCCAAGCGCTGGAGGAAGGCATTCCGACCACCTCCACCGGTTCCCGCCTCCTTTCCGGAAACCTGGACCAATTCCAATCCTTCGAATCTCGCTTCGCGAGGGCAGCAGGCTTTCCTTCCGGATTGGTCTTCGCCTCGGCCTCGGAGGCGAACCGGGCGATCATCCAGGCCCTGGTCGATCGGCACGACGTCGCACTCCAGGACAGCCTGGCCCATGCCTCCCTGATCGATGGAGTCGTGCAAAGCGGCGCACAACGTCGCAAATTCGCCCACAACGACCCCGAAGACTTGCGCGAACAGTTGCGCCAAGGCGGAGGCAAGATCCGTCTGGTGGTGACCGAATCGGTGTTTTCCATGGACGGCGACATCGCGCCGTTGAGGGATCTCCATCAAGTGTGCAAGGAAGAAGGCGCCTTCCTCCTGGTGGACGAGGCGCATGCCGTGGGACTGTTTGGCGAGCATCGCACGGGCGTGGCCGAATCCATCCCGAAGGACTCGACGCTGATCGCGACCACCCAGGGGTTCGGGAAAGGGCTGGCTTCGGCGGGAGGCATTCTTTGCACAGCCCCCCAGGTACTGGAGCGCATCGCCAACCATTCCCGGGCGTTCATTTTCACCACCGCCCCGTCTCCGCTGGCGATCAAGGCTGCGGAACTTGCATGGGACCTAAGCTGTGCAGATGGAGGCCGCCATGCACACCTAGAACATCTCTGCACACATTTTGCGCAAGGAATCCACGCCCTTGGCTGGCCACTACCGGAGCGTTCCCTCCCGACCCCCATTTTCCCGTTGCTGTGCGGCGGCTTGGTGGCTTCGGTCCAAGCCTCTGCACAGCTGGCAAAACACAACATCCACCTGCGCCCAATCCGCCCCCCGACAGTTCCCCCGGGCACCGAACGCCTTCGTGCCACGGTCACTGCCGATCTGCACACTTCCGATCTGGATGAGTTCCTGGGAGCCTTACGCCATGTCTAGCCACCCTCTTTTGCGTCCCCCATTTCCCCGTTCCGTCTTCGTCACCGGCACGGGAACAGATGTGGGGAAAACCTTGTGCAGCGCCCTCCTTTGCACGCTTTGGGAAGCCGATTACTGGAAGCCCATACAGACAGGGACCGTAGTGGATAGCCAGGAAGTCTTGCGGCTTTCCCCTGGAACCCCCGTCCACCTGTCCACCATCCATCTCCAAGAACCAGCATCTCCGCACTGGGCGGCGCAGCTGGAAGCCTTCCAGATTGACATTGCACAGTTGTTGGAGGAACGTCCCGAGGGCTATTCCATGGTCGTCGAGGGAGCCGGTGGCCCGTTGGTCCCCCTGAACGACACCCACGACATGATCGACCTGGCCAAAGCCCTGGATCTCCCCATGTTGGTGGTGGCATCGACCACGTTGGGTACATTGCACCACACGCTGGCAACTGTGCAATGCATCCGCGCCCGCGGCGTCGAGGTGGCAGGGGTCCTTCTCAACGGCCCCGCCCACGGCGAGAATGCCCGCCAGATCCGCGATCGAGGCCACGTGGAGATTCTGGGAAGAGTTCCCTCCCTGTTTCCCGTGGATGCACAGTCACTCCAAGACCTTGCTCGCCAATGGCTCCACCAGGATTGGGTGGATCCCTGCACGGAAGACACCCCCCGATCTGCCGTCCAGACGACGATGTCGAGCCTAGCTTCCCGTGATGCACAGTGCATTTGGCATCCATACACCCAGCACCAGACCAGCCCGACGCCTCTGGAGATCTCACGCACACACGGCGCCATCCTGCACACCGTAGATGGCACAGAGATCGTGGATGCCGTCTCCAGCTGGTGGGTGTGCAATCACGGTCATACCCATCCGGCCATCGCCCACGCCATCGCGCAACAAGCCAAGGCCATGGAGCAGGTCATCTTTGCCGGATGCACACACGAGCCAGGTGTGCAATTGGCGGAACGCCTCCTCCCTCTGCTCCCCGGCCACCCCTCGCGCCTGTTCTATTCGGACAACGGCTCCACCGCCATCGAAGTCGCGATCAAGGCGTGTGTGCAAATGGCTCGGCGAAAGGGAGTGCAGCGCCCTCGCGTGGGCGCGCTGGAAGACGCCTATCACGGGGACACCTTTGGCGCCATGGCGGCAGGTGGACGATCCATCTTCACAGCACCTTTCGAGCCCTATTTGTTCGAAGTCGATCGTCTGCAATCCCCAGGAGGCTGCTGGGAACCGGAGTCTCCCGAATCCTTGCACGCCAGCAAAGCTGCCTTGGAATCTCTTTCCAAGTGGATGGAGATCCACCGCGGGACGATCGCCTGCATCCTGGTGGAACCTTTGATCCAAGGTTCAGGGGGGATGCGTATGTATTCGCGCTCCTACCTGGAAGGATTGGATGAACTGTGCAAATTGCACAGCATTCCCTGGATTGCCGACGAGGTTTTCACCGGATTTGGCCGGACCGGAAAGCCCTTCGCCTGTGGCACCATGGAAGGGCATCCGGATCTATCCCCAACCGCGGTTTGCCTTTCCAAAGGACTCACCGGAGGCTTTTTGCCCTTAGGGGGCACCGCCTTCCAAGAGGATGTCTTCCAGGATTTTCTGTCGGACGAACGCAAGGAAGCCTTCTTCCATGGGCATTCGTTCACGGGAAACCCCCTGGGGTGCGCCGCCGCCCTGGCTGCGCTGGATCTCCTTCAAGACCCGGGGATGGAGCCCCGCTGGAAGGCCCTGGAATCCTGGCACAGGGAGTGCCTCTCCCAGCTGGGTCGGGAGCAACCGATCACGGGCCAGCGGGTCCTGGGAACCATCGCGGCATTCGAATTGCCCAATGCCCCGGAAGGATATCTTGCCGCCCGTGGGCAGACGGTCGCCACGCTCTGCAGGGAATCCGGGGTTTTGGTGCGCCCCTTGGGCGACACCCTCTACGTGGTCCCACCCTATTCCATCCGCAAGGACCAGCTCGCGCGCGTCTACGACGCCTTCGCGGAGGCCTTGCGCAGGATCTGACTCGGTCTTGCCCGAAATAAGAAGCCCTGCATCCCGGGTCCGGGACGCAGGGCTTCTGGTGAGGGGCGGTCGAGATCGGAAGCCATCCAAATGGCTTGCCAATCTCCCCGGTGGCTACCGGTTCATGACGCTGAAGGAGCGATGGATCTGCAGATCCCCACGCCTGGCCGAGAGGATGTAGGTGCCATGCCCCAACCGCAGCGGGACCTGGCTGGCCACGGCGAAGCTCGCCACTTTACGCCCATGCAGATCGCGCACCTCCACTTGGCCCATGCCCTCGATGCCCACCATGCGCAGGACGCCACCCTGGTAGGTGATCCCGAACTCCTTGCGGGCCGCCTTCGTCAACGCCTTGCTCGACAGCGTGGGATCCGCTCCGAACAGTTTCACGTCGCGGAGGCTGAAATGGGCTTGCGCCTGGCTGATGAAGGGGTGCGACTCGTCGAGAATCCGTGCTTCGAAGGCGAAACGATCGATCAACGAGGCGTTCAACGACCGGATTCCCACCGAATCGGAAACGGTGAGGTTTTCCGTCGAGACGCAAACCACGCCGGTCTTCGACGGGATCGGAGCCTGGAAGGAGGTTCCGACCGCGCTACCCGCCTCGTGCACCTTCAAGATAAGGCCCACCGAAGGATAGATGGTGTCGACCCGCAGATCGAATTGGATGGCTTTGAGGCCCTTCAGATCGAATCCACGATGGATGTCTGTGGCGATGCCTGCCCATCCAGCCTGCGCGATCCACTGCTCGTCGATGGTCTTGTCCAAATACGCTTCCACCTTGGCGAATCCGGGCTTGACGGTGATGAACGACCGGGAGTTTCCTTTCGTTTGCATCATGTCCTGGGGGATTTCGCTTCCTGTGTCAGAGTATGTGTACCACCATCCCCCCAAGGTGCTGAGGCTTTCCTCCTTGAAATTGTCGAGCCGGATCACATTGGCCCCCTGGCACGAATCCTTCGCCGAAGGCGGAGGAGGAGGCTCCACCGCGGGCACGATTCTCAAGGAGTCAATACCCAGAAGCCGGATGTCCTGGATGTCCAGGATCTGTTTTTCCATGGTGGGACCCACGCACCGGGAGCACACCTTCCCCATCTGGGTGCCATTGGCGGAATAGAGGGTGGTCGGCGCGATCCTCAAGGCGATCACCTGGCTCAGCACCGAATCCAGGGACGGGTAGTCCGCAGGGGGCGTCCACCACATGGGCGGTGCGAAATCCAAACGATCCAGCATGGCGGTCTTCCATACGGAGTCGGCGGCCAGGATCTTCACGCCCGTCACGGGATTGTCGTAGGTGGTCCCCTGGCGGATCTGCTCGTCGGTGTAGGCGCGGGAAAGGATGCTCACACCCAGGTTGTCGGTGATCTTGTAGGCGTTGCGGAACTTGAAGCGGATCGCCCAGAGCTTGCGCAGATCCACCGTGGGCCAGTCGGCGCGCAGGGGGTGGATCAATCCGACATTGGCGGTGTACCCGTTGCCGTTGGGAGTCGTGGCCGGCTCGGAGGCGATCACCGGAGCATCGAAGCGCAGGTACCCTCCGGGGACGGACACCGTCGCCTTCGAAGCGGGATTGGCGTAGGCGGAAACGCCGTAGATCGCATTGGCCTTGGCGGAATCCAGCGCCGCATTCGCGTACGCGGAGACGAGGTAGCCCACCGTATCCACCACCGGTGGCGGCGGAGGAGGCGGAACGACGATGGTGGTGTCGATGATGGTGTCGCGTGGCCAAGGCTGTTCCACGAGGAGCCCTTCCAAGGTCAACCCGCGGATGTCCAGGACCTGCTCTTGCATGGTGGGTCCCACGCACTTGGTGCAAGCCTTCCCCATCGAGGTTCCGTTCGAGCTGTAGAGGGTCGAAGGAACGATCTGCAGGTACTTCACGGACTTCAGGACGGAATCCCTGTCCGGGAAGTCGACCGTGGGGATCCACCATTTCGGGGGGGCGAAATCCAGGATGTCCAGGGTGGCGGTCACCCAATCGGAGTGGGCGGCAAGTCCCGCCTTCGTGGTGATCGAATTCTCGTACAGGGTCTGGCCGGAAACCGCCGATTGTGGATAGGCATCGGATCCGATGGCCACCTTCAGCGCATCGGTGATCGGCTTGTTGTTGCGGTACTGGAACTGGATGGAGGTGATTCCGCGCATGTCCATCGCCGACCAGTCGGCGGTCAGAGGGTGGATGATTCCCACGTTGGCCGAGTAGCCTTCGGTGCTGTCGGAGGCGATCCTGGAGGCGACGAAGCGCAGGTAGTTGCCGGTGGAATCGGGCAGCACGCTCAAGGTGGCGGAAGAACTTGGATTGGCGAAGGTTTGGATTCCGTAGAACTGGTTGACCTTCGCCGAATCCGCGGCGAGGGTGTTGTAGTCGGACAATTTCCAGCCGGCCAATGCGGGGATGGCAGAAAGCGCCACCGCCAAGGAGGCAAGAGACAGACGACAGGGGTCGCATCTTCTCATCGGGTGTTCCTCGATTCGGCGCAGGTTCCGGTGGGGCACCGCCCTAACCACGATGGTCCGATTCCCGGGGCGAGAGTCCCTAGGGCAGCTCCGGAGCCCGCGCTTCCTGGAGTGTAGGATTATGTCCGGAAAAGGTTCGGAGGATTCCGTGGATATTTTTTCTTGAGAAGTAAGCCGTCCTCCGCCCTTGGACCTAAAAGCCACCCGAACCGATCCAGCGAATTCCGGCACTCCTTTTCCGGAGTCGCTCCTCTCGCGGAGGCGGGAGGGCTGGCCACGAAAAAAGGCCGGAAGGCGATCGCCCCCAGCCTTTCCGATGCGGAACACGAAGCCCGAATCGTCAGGGCTTGGTGTATTCCTTCAGGGCTTCCAGGTTGGTCACCACGATCTCCACGCGGCGATTCATCTCGCGGCCTTCGGCGGTCTTGTTGGTGGCCTTGGGCTTGGTGTCGCCATACCCCTTGGCGGAAATCGTGGAAGAAAGCTCCGGGTGGATTCCCGTCAGGTACTTCTTGACCGCCTGGGCACGGGCCTTGGACAACTTCAGGTTGGCACCCGGGCCTCCCTGGTTGTCGGTGTGGCCACCCACCTCGAAGCGCAGCTTGGGGTACTTGACCAGGATCGCGCCGATCAAATTCAGATATGGACGCGAATTGGCCGTGATCGTGGCCTTGCCCAGCTCGAAATAGACGGCATCGAGGTTCATCATGCCGGTCTTCAGGAACGATGCTTCCAGATCGCCGCGCTTGAGGCGTTCCTCCTCGATCTGTCGACGCGCGTCGGCCAGGGCCATGGAGTCCTGTGCGGAACGGCGAGCCAAGCTGTCGTTCATCCGGGCCACCTGGCTCTTGGCATTGTGCCGACAATTGTCCAGGGCGATGGAATCGAGCCTGGACTTGTAGACCAGGGAATCCCGCTCCAACTCCGCTTCACGGACCGCACCACGAAGACTGTCGATGCGCTGCCCCAGCTTCACCCCTTGGGCCTCGCAATCGGCCACCTTGCCGCGCAGCGCCAGGCGTTCCAAGGAATCGTTGCGGCGGATGGTGGCGCGATCGCGCCGCACCGAAGCAGCCAGGTCGAAGGGAATCGATATCCCGTAGAAGGCCCGCCATGTGTCCAATGTGTTGTTGAACGCGACCGGCGCGGGCTCTCCCGGAACCATCGCCGCCGTCTCCTTGCGCTCGGAGGAGGCGCGCACGTCCACTCCCGCCACCAGCTGGACGGCGGCCGGCAGATGGAAGGTGAGGGATCCTGTGACCCAGGTCCGCTCGCCCAAGTCAATCGCGTCGAGCAGGGTGCGGGAGTGTCCTTCGAAACCGATGCTCAGGAGGGGATGGGGATCCAGTTCCAGGGCCGCGTCCAACAAGGCCAAGTCCTCCACGCCATCCTGGATGGAATAGTTGAGTCCCTGGTTGAGGTGGATCCGGACGGGGAAGCTCACCGAACCCCAGCGCAAGGTCTGGATCAAGCGAACTTGGAAGTCGTAGCCGTTGCGGGTTTCGAAATAATTCCACCCGTCGGCGAGGATCTGCCCGTTCCTACGTGAGGCGATTTCCGGGGTTCCTCCGGAGGTGCCGGTGACCAACCCTCCTTGGAGGGCCAGACGGAAAGGATAGGCGGTATCCCAGGGAGCGGTCAGCTGCACCTGGCCACCGGAAGAGCCGAATCCCGCGTTCTGGGATACCCCTTTGTCGGCGGGGACGCCGTACACGCTGGTCCAGGCGGAGAGATCGGCCCAATCGGACACCCCCAACCCCAGAGCGAAGGTACCGGCATGGAAGTCGGCGCGATCCAGAAGCGATCCGGGGCGTTCCACCTTGTGGTAGCTGCCTGTGCCGGAAAGCAGGAGGACCCCTTCTCCAAGCGCTTCGCCGGATCGGGTTTGGGTGAGTCCCCGCGTTCCGTTCCAGTGGAAGGACTGCGGATAGACGATGTCCGAAGCCAAGGACGTCGCCGCAAGCGGCAGAAGAAGGGTCATGAACGAACGCACGTCGACCTCCTGAACAGGCTGTGTGCCAGGAATGAAACAAACTGTCCGGAGAATTGGCCATGGCTTCCCGGAGGAACCGCCGCCGGGCGACCGCGTACGGCGCACAAGTGGGTAGATTGGATGCATGTCGGAGGCTTTGCCGAAAGGCTCCCTGGAGCCGATGCCGCAACTCACGGAACGCCAACGGGCGGTCCTGTCGTCGATCGTCCGCCGTTACATCGGCAACGCCGAGCCCGTGGGTTCCCGGCAGGTGAGCAAGGACATCGAAGATTCGCTTTCGCCAGCCACCATCCGCAACGTGATGAGCGACATGGAGGAAATGGGGCTGATCGACCAGCCCCATACTTCTGCGGGAAGGCAGCCCACCGATCGCGGATTCCGCATCTGGGTGGACCAGATCATGCCTTCGACGACGCTTTCCGATCAGGAGCGCCATCTGGTGGACGCCACCCTGGCCTCGGCGCGTTCGGAGGAACAACTGTTGGCCGCCGCCGCCCTGGCCTTGGCGGAAATCACCCGGCTTCTTGGCGTGGCCATCGCTCCGGTCCTGGACCAAAGCCGATTGGACCGCCTGGAACTGGTGCCGGTCGCCGACACCACCCTTCTGGTGGTCGCGAGCTTCGGATCCGGGCTGGTCCGTTCCATATCCGTGGACACCGGGACGGCGCTGACCCGGGAGGAGCTCTCCGACCTGGTCCGCAAGGTGCATCTCACCGCATTGGGCCGCACTCCCCAGGAACTGCAACGGAATCTGCAGGCCATCGAAGCCGGCGAAATCCGCCCCGCCGAAGACCCCTTCCACGACAAGCTGACCTGTCTGATCCTGCGCACCCTTCTGGAAGTGTCGCATCCGGTGCGCACCCACGACGCCTATCTCCAAGGCGTGGGGAATGTCCTGAGCCAGCCGGAAATGGGCGAGCGGCGTTCCATGGTGAACCTGGTCCAACTCATGGAGGACCGCTCCATTCTCGCCCAACTTCTCCAGGATCGAATCGGGCACGATGGAGCCGCATGCATCACGATCGGCTCGGAAAACCGGGTGGAGCACCTGCGCAGTCTCTCCCTGGTCACCCGCAACTACCACCTGGGCAATGCCAAAGGGAGCGTGGGAGTGCTGGGCCCCACCCGCATGCCCTACCCCAAGCTGATCGCGGCGGTGGACTACATCGCCTTGCGCCTTTCCCAAGGCTGACCCTCCCTTTCCACCAGATCGTTCCATTCCCCCCTCCAGGAGAACCCCGCATGAGGATCCATCCCGAAAACCCCGTTCCATCCGACCCTCGCCCCGAGGCGACACCGGAAGCCGTGGACACGTCGCGCTCGATGGAGATCGACATCTACCGGGCGAGCACAGACCGCTCCAAGCTCCTGTCGGTTCCCGCGGGAACGGATCTTTCGACGATCCAGTTTCCTTCGACGCTGGACGAGGACCTGCATTCGGTCCGTCCTTACAAGGCAGGTGTCACCATCACCCGCGGAACGCCCGCCTTGGGTCTGGATGTGGAGGACATCTATTCCCAGATCCTGGCGCAGGGATTCGCCGCCCACCTCCTGAAGGCGTCCGGCTCCATCGAGATGGGCGTGCGGATGGGAATCCAGCCCCGGTAGCCTCGCGCCCATCGCCGATGCCGCATCGGTGTCGTCGATGCCGTTGTGGAATGGCTACGTTTCGGTCCATCTCATGATCGGCTCCGAATCTTCCATCCTCTGGGCGAAAGCGACCGGCGTCCTCCAACGCATGCTGGCGCCGGAGGTCCATGCGCGCCAGATCGCCCCCTTGCGCTGCCTGGAGTTCTCCCAGACTTCGCTGGTCCTGGAGGCTCCCGTCGATTTTCCTCTGGACGCCTTCCGCAAGAGCTTCCAGGGACTGGTGGAGATGGCCGCCGAGCAGACCGTCGGAGCCACCCCTCGCCTGACCTTGCAGCAGAGCCGCCCGGTGCTGCAGCCCAATCCGGAGTCGCGCAGCGGCGAGATCGCTCCGGTGCTCATGAATCCGCGTTTCACCTTCGACACGTTCGTCGTGGGCGGAAATTCCCAGTTCGCCCATTCGGCCGCCAAGGCGGTGGCAGACGCTCCCGGTCGCACCCGGTTCAATCCCCTGATGATCTACGGGGGCTCCGGGCTGGGCAAGACCCACCTCCTGCAGGCGATCGGCAACCAGATCGAGACCCGCTTCCCGGAAATCCGGGTGCGCTACGTCCCCACCGACGACTTCAAGAACCAGTACATCTACCACGTCCAGAAGAACCTGGTGAACGACTTCTCCAGCTACTACCGAAACCAGGTGGACGTGCTCCTGATGGACGACATCCAGTTCCTGGTGGGTCGCGACGCGCTCCAGCAGGAGTTCTTCCACCTGTTCAACGCCTTCCACCAGTCAAACCGCCAGATCGTGCTCACCTCCGACTGCTCGCCCGGCGATCTGCAAGGCCTGGAAGAGCGTCTGGTGAGTCGTTTCCAATGGGGACTGTCGGTGGACATCCAGCCGCCGGACCGCGACACCCGCGAGGCCATCCTGCGCAACAAGGCGCAGGAGGAGAACCTGGATCTCTCCGAGGAGATCATCTCCTACATCGCCGAGAACATCGACACCAACATCCGCCACCTGGAAGGCATCGTGCGCCGTTTGATCCTGGAAGCCAGCATCCAGGGTGGCAACGTGACGTTGCGCCTGGCCCAGGATGTGGTGGAAGCCCAGGCTCCGCGCGGATCCACCCGCCGATTCTCGCCGCAGGAGATCGCCCAGGTGGTCGCAGACTACTACCGGGTGGAACCACTCAGCCTGTTCGCCGAAAACCGCGGCACCAAGGACGTGAGCCACGCCCGCCAGGTGGCCATGTACCTGGCCAAGCAGCTCACGCAGCTGCCCTACAAGTCCATCGGCGGGCATTTCGGGGATCGCGACCACTCCACCGTGATCCACGCCTGCGACAAGGTGGGCAAGGAAATGAAGGACTCTCCCACCCTGCGCGCCGACGTGGAGCACCTCCTGAAGGTCCTGCGATAGCGTCTTGGCCGTGAGCATCCCATCATCGCGATTGCTGGTGCAGTGGCACATCACCGACCGGTGCCCCCGACGATGCTCCCACTGCTACATCCCCGACCATTCCCTGGAGCCTCCTCTGGAAAACCTCCTGGCGATCCTGGACCAGTGGGTGGCCCTGGACGCACGCGCACGGGAGGCCTCCCCGGATGCATGGAAGCTGGACTTCAATCTCACCGGGGGGGAACTTCTGAGCCACCCGCACTGGCGCGAATTCCTCGATGCGTTGCGATCGCGTCTTCCCCGATCACGCGTGGCTCTGCTTCTGTCCGGGGAACTTCTCACCGACGCGATCGCCGACCACCTGGCAACGCTGAACCTGCGCTACGTGCAATTCTCGCTGGACGGAAGCCGCGCGGTGCACGAGGCCATCCGAGGCCCCAAGGCATTCCGGACGGCCATCGAGGCCGTCCGCAGGACCTCGCGAAGGGGCATCCCCACCGTGGCTTCCCACACAGCTTTCCCAGGGCGGCTGGGAGAGCTCGCCCCGGCCACCAAGGCCGCGCGGAACGCCGGAGCCGAATCCATCTGGACCGATCGGGTGGTGCCCGGACCAGGCGATGCGCATTGGGATGCGGGCTCCACCCAAGCCTACCTGGACGAGCTTCGCGAGGTGTCGCAGGAATTGTCATCACGGAAATTCAAGGTGCGCACTTCCCGTGCCTTGCAATTTCTGACTTGCGGCGGCAGGGCGTACCGTTGCACCGCGGGCGAGTCGCTTCTTTCCGTGCTGCCGGACGGCACTGTGCTGCCCTGCCGACGCCTGGACGATCCGGTGGGGTGCCTGCCCGACGACGACCCCTGGGAGATCTGGACCACCTCCCGGAAACTGCGGATCCTGGCCGAACGCGCAGCGGAGGAATGCCACAGCTGCATGTTCGCGACCGTGTGCCAGGGTGGCGCTCCCTGCCTTTCCTTCGCGCAGACAGGGGATCCCACCCGGCGGGATCCCGCCTGCTGCGTTCCCGAATGGGCGCGATCGCAAACGACCCGAAATCGGACGGACGTTCCGTTGTGACGTTCCGTTGTAGAGACGCCCCACCGGGGCGTCTCTACAACGTGTCGGGATTGCGGAATTACCATTTTGCCCATGCTCGAACCCCTACGCATGATTCCCGGGCCCCTGTTCCTTCTGATCCTTGTCGTTCTCACCGGACTGGGGATCTACCTGCATTTCTTCCGGCCCTGGGGGCCCAGCCAGGTCGATCCCATCGTGGAAATGCGGTTGACGCCCTTCGAACTGGCCTACCTGGCCCGGGGGCCTCGCGGGGTGATCGAAACCGCCCTGGCCACCGCCGACACGCAGGGCCTTCTGCAGGTGGACAGCCAAACCAACCTTGCCACGCTCCGGCCCAATGCCCGGACCGATGATCCCGTGGTGGCCGAACTCCTGAAGGAACTGGCAGAACAGAACGGCTCGCTGCGCGATCTGAAACTGACCGCATCCGTGGACTCCATCCGGAAGGACCTGATGGAAGCGGGTCTGCTGGACCGCACCACCCAAGGCCAGGTCGCCCTGAGGGGATTGCTCGTGTTCGGATCCCTGGAAGCCTTGGCCATCGCCAAGCTGGCGCTTGGAATCATGCACAATCGTCCCTCCGCCTTCCTGGCCTTCTTCATGTTCGCCCTGTTCATGATCTTCGTCACGAGCCTCGCGGCCAAAGGCCGACGCGGCTTTCCCACCATCGCCGGACGCCGATGCCTGGCCAACCGCCGACGCGCCCTGGAGCCCCTGTTGGAGGATCCCCAGGCTACGCAACATCGCGCCGACGCGCGCCCCTTGATGACTTCCGTCTACGGATTCCAGGAATTGTCCACTTCGGCCTGGGCGGCGGCGATTCCGCTGGCGGCCATCGCCGTCGCCACCAGCCCGCTGTGGCTGAACCCAGCCGCCCATGCCTCCAGCGGATGGTCCGGCAGCGATGCCGGAGGGTGGTCGTTCGGCTCCTCCGACGGCGGATCGTCGGATTCCGGTTGCGGAGGGGGATCCAGCGGCGGCGATTCCGGTTGCGGCGGAGGGGGCGGCTGCGGAGGATGCGGAGGCGGCGGGGGAGATTGATGGCGCGCGCGATTCCAGGCCGTAGAGATGCCCAGGCGGGGCATCTCTACATTTGCGGGCGCCGTCACGCAATTCCAATCCGCCAGGAGGATCGACCATGTCCCGCCACATTCCGTTTTCGCTGATCGCCGCCGCAACGGTTTCCGCCGCCGTTCCGCACACGTTCAAGGCCAGCGACCCCGCGAAGGCCTCCGAAATCAACGACAATTTCCACGCCTTGGACAGCGTGGTGGGCACCAAGGCCGACCAGTCCGTGGTCAGCGCCCTGGCCACGGCGATCGCCACGAAATCCGACGCATCCCTGAAGGACAGCCTGAAGGCTCGGGTGGATACGGCATCCTTCCAATCCCTGCGCACGAAGCTGCGCGCCGACAGCACCCGACAAGCCACCGATCTGGCCGCGAAGGCGGCGAAGTCCTGGGTGGAATCGGAGCTTTCCTCCCGCCCCACCCGCTCGTGGGTGGACAGCCTGGCCACAAGCAAATCGATCCCCGGCTGGAAGGACAGCCTGAAGACCCGCGTGGACACGGGCACGTTCAATGCACTTTCGCGCACGAACACCGCGGACCACCAGAGCCTGGCCAAGAGCATCCCCACCAAGCCTGCGAGTCCGGCCAACAACACCCTGGTGAAATTCGACGGCAGCGGAGGTCTCGCCAACTCCTCACTGACCGACAACGGATCCACGGTCACCACCTCGGCCACCTTGGTGGCCCCCCTGTTCCAGGGTATCCTCGGATTCCGCGATACGCGCGACTCCAATTCGACTCCTGTTTCCATCCCCACCGGAACGCAGTTCGACTTCAAGGGCTGTTCCAACATCGGCATCGCTTCCGCCGGGTTTTGCGGATTGATGACCTATCGACCTTGGGGATCGGGGATCGATTTCTCCGGAGGCCCCATCCACCAGATCGGATTCGCCCAGTCCGGTCGGTTGTGGCATCGCGTCAGTTCGGGCAACACCTCTTGGGGTGCATGGAACCGCTTGGCGTACACGGGCGAGTCGGTAGCTTCCACCGGAGGGACCGTCGACGGCGACCTGAGGGTGACGGGAAACCTCACCACCAGACCAAACATCCCCGTGGCCGACTACGTGTTCGAGCCCGGCTACGCGCTCGCGCCCTTGGCGGAGGTGGAAGCCTACACCAAGGAGCACAAGCATCTTCCCGAGATCCCCAGCGCGAAGGCCATCGAAGCGGGCGGTCTGGACCTGGCGCGGATGAACCTTCTGCTTCTGAAGAAGGTGGAGGAATTGACCCTCCACGCGATCCGGCAGGAGAAGGCGCTGGAGGATCAGGAGAAGGTCAACGAAGAGTTGCGTCGCAGCCTGGAGGAAATCCAGGCCAAGCTGGGACGTTGAATCATATGCAGTGACGCCGCAGCGTGGCGTCACTGCATGTGCGGGCCACCTTGGATCAGAACGTCTTCATGCTGATCGAGACCACGGCGTTCCTGCCGGAGCCCGTGATCGATTCCACCTTGAAAGCACAGTACGGTCCGGTGGCGATCTCCACCGCGTAGTAATGCCCCACCACAGCTGCAGCACTCTGGCTGTTCGTTGAACCGGAGAGAAGCTCGGCCTGCGATGCCGTGGTGATGGGAGTCACACCGGCATCGGCGATGTAGGTGAAGTTTTTCGTGTTCCAGCTCGTCAGAGCCCCCAGTCCCTGAAGGCTGGCCTCCGAGGGCGAATAGAACGTCGGCACGCCGGAACCGCTGGCGAGGAACAGAAGGTCGATCGAGGCGACCTCCGCATCCGTCTTCGCACCGGAACTATAGGCGATCTGCCCATCGAGATCCAATGCGGAAGCCTGGACCGCGTTCTGGGCACCCAACTCGAGCTTCGGCCAGTTGGTCGGCGTGACCGGATCGACGATCACGGCGCCGCCATCGACGAGATAGATGTCGAATCCAGCAGTGGAGGAGCGACCGGAACCATTCACCGTGGATACGAAGATCATGGCGATGTCCCCGGATTTCGTCCCGATTCCGTAGTAGTGCCCGACGACGACGGCGACGGCGTGCGTGCCTCGATCATCCAGGGCCTGCGCGACGACCCCCGTGTTGGCCGGCTTGGATGTGCCCATGTCGACAAGCTCTGTCTTGTTCAGCGTGGTCCAGGCGGAGAGCGAGAAGGCTCCCGTGGCCGCGTAGTCGGGAGACATGAAGGATGCCGTGGAACCATCCGCACCGAAGATCACGTCGATGGTCCGGTAGGGAATGCCCGCCCCTGCGGTGTAGACGGTTCCCGCATCCGTTCCGCTCAGTTCGATGAAGGAGCCTGCAGCGGCGCTCTGCGCACCCGCCTCGACTCTTCCCACATTCACGAACGGCTCTCCCACCACGGACGATTCGATCGCGAAGGTCGTCGATTCCGATGCGACTTTTCCATTCAGGTCCGTCACGGCGACCGTGATCGTGTACAAGCCTGAAGGCGCAGACGAAGAAATCGCGATCTGCTTGGACAGGTTGGCCGGGGAGGAGTTGACCGTGAACGATGCGGGGAGTGTGATGGAACTTTCCGAGGGCCCGGAGACGGAATACCGGACGGTCGCCGAGGACGTCCCGAAGGAGACCGTCCCGCGCGTGGAGATGAGGGTTCCCGCGGAGAGATTCGCGTTGTCCACGCCAAAGCCAGAAATCACGGGAGCGACTCCGGAGCTGGAGCCGGACTTCACCGTGAAGGCCAGCTCCTTGGTGGACACGGCCCCGGACTTCTCGGTGAGGGTGAGGATCAGGACGTAGGAGCCCGCCTTGGCGGTGGAGAGGGCGGACACCTTCCAGCCGCTGGAGGCGAAGGTCTTGTCGCCGATCTTCGGCATGGACACGAACTGAGGAAGGAAGGAATTGGTCGCGAGGTTGCCGGAGGCGTCCTTGACGGAGTAGTCGATCGAGACGAGCCCCGTGTCCGAGGAAGCCGCCACGCTGACGTCCACCGAAGCTCCGCCGGCGGTCAGCTCGGTGCTGGAGAGGTTCGCCGTTATGTTGGCCGGCGCGGTGTCCTTGCCTGCGGAATCTGTGGTCTTGTCGCATGCGCTCAAACCCAGGAGCAACGCGCTCCAGGCGAGCAACACTTTGGTTCGGGTCATGGAATGCATCCTGTCGATGGGGTTTTGGAGATGCCGGGCGGGATAGGGCCCGGGCAGAGGGACGCAAGGTTAGAAAATGTCCTCGAGTCCTATTTTGTGGCCATGACCCACACCACATTGATCCAAGCCTCGGAGCTCCTGGCCCACCTGACCGATCCGGATTGGATCGTGTTCGACGTGCGACACGACCTCTTTTCGCCACGTACGGGAATCGACGCGTGGTGCGCGGGCCACATCCCGGGAGCCCATTTCCTCCCGCTGGACGAGGCCCTGTCCGGCGCCAAGACCGGCCACAATGGTCGCCACCCGTTGCCGGAACGCGCCTCGCTGGTAGCCATCCTCGCCGGCATGGGAGTGGGGCGCAACAGCCAGGTGGTGGTCTGCGACGACCATGGAGGGATGTTCGCGGCACGCCTGTGGTGGCTCCTCCGCTGGTTGGGACACGCGAACGTGGCGGTCCTGGATGGAGGGATCCGTGCCTGGGTCCAGGCCGGCGGAACCCTGGACCGGAATCCTCCGGCCACCCGCGCCTGGGGAGATCTGACGGATCGCCCCTCGCTGGTGGGAACCGTCACCGCGCAACACATCCTGTCCAACTTGCACTCCAGGAACCTGCTTGTGGTGGATGCCCGCTCCGCCGACCGCTTCCGCGGCGAGAACGAAAACCTGGACCCCGTGGCCGGACACATCCCCGGTGCCTGCAACCGTCCCATCGCCCGCAACCTGGACGAACAGGGCCGTTTCCGAAGCGCGAAGGAGCTGCGGGAGGAATTCGAAGCGATCCTGGGGGACATTCCCATGGACCGCGTGGTGATGCAATGCGGTTCGGGAGTCACGGCCTGCCACAACCTTCTGGCGCTGGAGATCGCGGGTCTGCCCGGAGCTTCGCTCTATCCTGGATCGTGGAGCGAATGGTGCGCCGACCCCGCCCGCCCGGTGGAACGCACGGCGGGCTAGTCCATCCCTTCCAGGGAAGCCTCCTGCGCGGGAAACCGGACCATCCGCAGGGCGCCGGGGCGATCGGCGCTGCGGAGCACGGCGCGATCGGCCAGCCGCGCATCCCCCCAGACGAGCACGGTGCGCCGGGCGCGCGAGATGGCTGTGTACAGGATCTGTCTGGTCAACACCGGCGTATCGCGGTCGGGCAGGCACAGGAACACCTCCTGGAACTCCGAACCCTGGGCCTTGTGCACGGTGACCGCCCAGGCCGACACGAGCCCCTCGAGCTGGTCGACGGGCACCGCCGCGAGGGTGTCCCCCTTGCGGAACAACGCCTGGGGGCGTCCCTCTCGACGCACCACCACGCCCAGATCCCCGTTCCAGAGATCGCGCGAAGGGTGGTTGCGCGTCAACATCACCTGCTGGCCCGGCAGGAACCTGTCCCGGGGGTCGCTACCGGTCCGGCGCGCCAGCCAAAGATCGGCCAACCGGTTCCGTTCGACCGTCCCGCACGATCCATCGTGGACCGCGCAGAGGATGCGCGACGCTTCCAGCGCTTCCAGGAGCGGATCCGGATCGATGGCGCCGGAGGCCTGGAACCGATCCAAGGCAGTTCCGAACCGATCTTCCAGCCATCGATCGAGGATTCCATCCAGACCACGCGCGCCCAGGTGCACCACCATGCCCGGGACGGAACGCGTCATGTCCGGATGGCGTTCGCGCCCCCTGCCGTGAAGCCAGCTCCCCACCGCGTCTCCATCCGCGACCTTGCGACAGATTTCGGCAATTTCGCCCGTGTTGCGGTGGGTGTGGGTGAGATGGACGCGGAATGGCTCCAGATCGGGATTGGCGGCGAGGTCGGCCAGGACCGCACCCGCCTCCACCGAGGGGAGTTGGTCGGGATCCCCGACCACCACCACACGGGCGCGGGGATCCAAGGCGGCCACGAAGGCGGAGAACAACGGAAGATCCGCCATGGACGCCTCGTCGAGGACCACCACCTTGTGCGGAAGGAGATGCCCCGGGCGGTGGCGGAAGGTGCCGTCGGGCCTCGCCCCCAGGAGCCCGTGGAGGGTGGACGCGGAACACGAGGCCAAGCTCCGTCCATGGATCGGGATGTCCGCGGAATCCCCCAGGTTCCGTCCCAGGCTTTCGGAAAGGCGTGCCTTGGCCCGACCGGTGGGAGCGCAGAGCGCCACCTCTTCCGGCTCGAGCCCCCCCATGCACCGCGCCAGGGCCAGAAGGATCCTGGAGACCACGGTGGTCTTGCCCGTGCCGGGACCGCCGGTGAGCACCAGGAAGGGAACCTGGAGCGCGCGCTCCACCGCGCGGCGCTGGTCGCGGTGCAAGGGCGGACCCGACAGCGAATCGATCTCCTCCAGGGCCTGGTCCATCGCTTCCCTGTCGAAGGTGCCGGAGCGGGCCAGGCGGCGGGACAGCAGGTCGGCGAGGTCGGTCTGCGCACGATGCATGCGCGAGAAGGCCATGCGCCCCTCGTGGACCACCACCAGCGGCAGAGGCTCCCGTCCCGCGGGCCCGAAGAGAGGCGCGTGGGCGAAGGGGTCGGCAACGATCGACGCCAGCGCTTCCCGCACCGACTCCAGGGCGGCGTCCTTGGCCGAGGCCACCGATTCCAGGTGGGTGTCCATGTCGAATTCCCGCAGGGTGCGATCGGGCCTGGATTCGAAGGCATCCCGGAGGTCCCGTCGGACATCGTCGGCCGACGACTGGGGATGGCCTCCCCGCAGGCGCGACAGCATCGCCAGGACGACAAGACGGATTCCGTCAGACCGATCCCCGGACAGCGTCCTTTCCAGGCGCAGCGCCGGGACATCCACCTTGCCTGCCAGGAACAGCTGCAGGGCCAACCTGGCCAATGCCCGATCCTCCATCGATCGGACCTCGGGTCCCAGATGGCCTTCCAGGAACGCATCCATCATTTCCGGCCTCCCCCGACCCGCCCGCGCTCGTGGAGCCAGCGGCGCACCCGGCGATCGATCGTTCCGTCGTCCGCTCCGGGCTCCACGACATGGACCCCGCAGGACATCGTGGCCGCATCCGCGAAGGCCCGGAGGTAGACCACCATCGCCCCTCCGAACGCCTCGCCGTCGGGCAGGGCCGAGGCCACGGTGCGTCCGTAGAGTCGCGCCTGGAGATCGTAGGCATGTTCGACCACGGACGCCTCGAGCGTTTCGGGAGTCCAGGTCGCCAGACTGGTGGTCTTCCAATCCAGCAGGTACCAGACCCCCTCCAAGCGGAACATCAGGTCGATGTATCCGACCATCCATCCGGCCACCTTCCCCCCGGCCCGGACGGGAGAGCCATCTTCCCCGAAGGCCCAGTGGAATTCGGTCTCCGGTCGGCGGTCCCCCGGCGGCACATCGCACAAACGCACGTGCCTCCCTCCGGGAAGAGGCAGGGGGCGGACCATGACCTCGCGAAGAAGCGATGCCACCCGTTCCGCCAACCCGGGATCCACCCCGTGCCGGGAAAGCGCCCGACCCACTTCGGCCAGGGTTCGCGGAGGGATGGCGCCATCCGCCATCCAGGAATTGTCGTGCTCCGGGCCCATCCAGGATTCGAGGATCCCGTGTAGCGCGTCCCCGGTCCGGGCGCCGCGCGGAAGCCAGGCGTCGGGAAGATCCTCCATGGCGATCGAAGCGCCCGCTTCCTCCTCCGAAGGATGGGCGCGTCCTTCCAGGAGCGGGAGATCGTTCCTGGAACGCGCGACCTGGGTGTAGGATGCCGCGTGCAGGGTGCGCTCCGGCAGGGAAAGATCACTGAGTTCGGATTCTTCGTGGACCGCGGCGATTCCCGCCGGAACCTGGGGTTGGATAGCGCCATCCACCGCGGGAGGAGGTTCCTCGAGCCACCACACTCCGGGCGATGGCGATTTCCACTGGGCGAAGAGCGCATCCGCCAGGGGTCCCTGGGGAGTGATCGCACCCTTGGCGGTGGTCTTCACGTGGCAGGGAGCCACCAGAAGGAGCTTGGGGCGGGTGATCGCCACGTAGTGGAGGCGCCGCGCCTCCTGCTCCTGCTGTCGATCGGCGCGTTCCTTGGCCGATGCCACCACCGCGCTCCACTCGGGGCGTTTTTTGTCTTCCTTGAGGAATCCCGGGAACAACCGGGGCGACGGCGAGCCGTCTTCGTCGTCGATCCAGCTCCGGACGATCCCTCCATGTTTCTTCGCGCCACCGGCGAGGAACACCACGGGAAATTCCAGACCCTTGGAGACATGCATGGTCAGGATCTGGACCCTTCCGCGGTCGGTCGCGCAAGCCAGGAGGTTGCGGTCGTCGCCGGCCTGTTCCAGACCCTCGGCGAGACGGCGCAGGTGTTCGCACAGCTCGGGGACGCCCCCCTGGCCCGCCACCAGGAATTCCAGGCACTCCCCCGCCACCTGCCGGAAATCCATCCATTGGCGATCTCCCTGGGGCGAGCCCAGAAGACGGCCTCCCGCACCCGCATCCACCTCCAGGAGTCGGAACATCCGCGCGAAACGCCGCTGCGACGCCGCCTCGCGCATGGCATCCAGGATCGCCTCGTTCCCCTCCAGCAGCCGGGTGGCCAGCGCCAGACCCCGCGTCGGCAGATCGTGCGGCGGCGCTCCCACCGCCCGCAGGATCGCCTCCGTTTCGCGGGCGGCACGCGAATCGAACACGCCCTGCTCCTTGTAGAGGGCCCAGGGGATTCCCTGCGCGTCGAAGGCGCGGCGAAACGGCGCCGCGGCCGTCCGCGTGGAGACGACGACGGCGAAATCGCCCCAGTCCAGGATCCGCCTCTTCCACGATCCACCATCGGGCAGATCCACTTCCCGGCCGTTCAGCGCCCGGATCCAGCCCGCGCACAGGCGGGCGTACTCGGCCTTGGCCACCGGCGAGGGCCCCTCGAGCTTCGCGATCCTCACGGGATTCCGGTGGAACTCGTCCGACAATTTCCGTTCAGGCTCCCCGGCGCGCGCGGGTGGTCGCGACTGGCTCTCCGCATCGTAGAGGATCGATGGATCCTGGAACCATCCCAGGGGGCAGTCCTCGCGGAAGATGGCGTTGGATGCCTCGATCAGGCCCGGAAGGGAACGCCAGTTCTCGCGCAGCTGGTAGCGTCGCGCTCCGGCGGAGGACAGAAGGTCGCGGCAGGCGGCCTGGTAGGTGCGCACGTCCGCGCCCTGGAAGGAATAGATCGACTGCTTGGGATCCCCCACCAGGTACAGATTGCCGGCCGGAGGGCCGTCGTCCAGGAACCAGCGCCGGAAGATCCGCCACTGCAACGCGCTGGTGTCCTGGAATTCGTCGACGATGCCCACCTTCACCTGGCTACGCATTGCCTCCAGGAAGGAAGGTCTCTCCAGGGCGCGGTCCATGGATTCCAGCATGTCGTGGAAGGAGACCAGTCCGTCCTCGTCCTTGCGTCGACGCCACATCGCCACCGCTTCCAGCGCCCACTTCGCCGCGAAGGCGGCCGCCAGGCGGTCGGGCTCGGAAGAATCCTGGAAGTCCGCGAGCGTCGGTGGGTGGAGCTTGGCGCGGGGATCCAGGAGCCGCGCGGCGAGACCTTTGGCCAATTCAAGGAGATCGTCCATCGAGCGCGCCGTGGCGATGGTCTCCACCATCTCCGAACGGGCGAAGCCCCCTTTCCAATCGTCCCTCCGCAGAAGCTCCCGCAGGCATTCCTCCAGCCCCTCCTCGTCGTCGCACAACCGCGACGTGAACGGCAGACCCGACTCGAAGCGGTGGGCCTGCAGAAGGCGCAGGCAGGTGGAGTGGATGGTCCCCACCAGGCCCTCGCCCAAGTTGGCCAGATTCCGACGCAGGTGGTCCGCCTCGGCGGGATCCACGGCCTCGCGGGCCGCCTTGGAAATCCCTTTGCGGATGCGCTCCACCAGTTCGCCGGCGGCCTTCTGCGTGTAGGTGACCAGGAGGATCTCCCCCATCGCCAGCCGACGTTCCCGCAACAGACGCACGACCAGACCCACGATCGTGTGGGTCTTGCCTGTTCCCGCGTGCGCCTCCAGAACGCCGTGGCGCGAAAGATCGATGGATCCGACCAGATCAGCCAAGGTCCACCTCCACGAAGGGCCCCAGGCGCCTTGTGGCAAGTTCAGCCAGAATCCGTCCATCACCGGATTCCTCGCCGGGAAGGAGGGGCTCGAAGAGCCTTTCCAGAAGATCGGGAGGCGGAGCGTGTTCCTGTCCCGCACGCGCGTCCAGGGACTCGCGGAGTTCCGCCACGTCCAGGTCGGCGAGTCCCCGGGCCAGGATCTCCCTGGCGGGAAGGTATTCGCACCGCTCTTCGAGGAAGTCGCCCAGCAAATGCTCCCACCATCCGGGAGGCGCCTGTCGCGCGGACTCCACCACCACGTCGGTGGGCGTTTCCCGTCCGATGGTGGCCACCAGGATGGGGCCTCGCCATCCGCATCGGGCGATGGCCATCGCCAACAGGTGCACCCCCCACGATTTCGCGATCTCCACGCCGGCCTTTCGACGCGAATTCCCCGGCTCGACGGCCCCGCAGTGGACCAGGACCAGCGGGGATGCCGGATCGGAGGGCACCAGCGCCATGCCCACCTGTCCGGTCAGGCGGACCTTGGCTTCTCGGAGAGTCGTTTCCCAGGTGGACGGCTCGGCATGGCCGCCCAAGCCGAGATCCGCATCCATGACCAGGCGATGGCCCGCGAAACGCTCCTGGAGCGACACCAGGCTCGACTCCGCCCCCTCCGCCCAAGCCGACAGATCCCGCGCCTGGATTCCGGCCAGATGGGATTCGGGAAATCCCCGATCCCACGAGAGCGTACCCGCCAACTCCAGGGCGCGCACGGAGGCGTTCCCCCTGCTCCCACGCCATACCTCCCGGGCGATTTCCGTCAACAACCGCGATTTCCAAGCGGCCTCGTCCAACCGGCTGGCCCCCAGGACCTCGTGCGAAGCGTCCAGGGTTCCCGGATCCTCGTCGTCTGCCCATCCCTGGACGCGGCGCAACCGGTGCAGGAACGGATTGGCCAGGAACGACCTCAGCTCCTGGACCGAAACACGGATCGGGCCTTGGCCGGAGCGAGCGGAGGGAATCCAGGCAATCCCGGACGGCCGCACGGGCAGCAAGGCATCCGCGGGATCCCACGAGATCCCGGCGCGATCGGCGGAAAGGGGGCGCGACTCGCGGGCCAGAAGGGGAACAACGCAACGGAATCCATCACCGGAGATGGCCGCCAGGGCTTCCTCCAGCTCCAGGACCACGCTGGACGGCTCCAGGGACTCGTCGCGCTGGATGTCGCGACCGCGCCAGGCCACCACCAGACGCGAGCGCGCCGAGAGGACGGCCTGGAGGAACAGCGCGCGGTTGTCGGCCACGGGGTCCGCATCGCCCAGGATCCTCGCCTGGACCCGCAGATCGAGTCGCGTGCGCAGCGACTCGCCGGGAAACGCGTCCGAATCGAATCCAGCGAGCACCACCAGGCCGTGGGGCAGCACGTGTCCTCCCCGCAGGGGCGCGAAGGTGAGCGCCCCCGCGAAGGCCCGGGCGCCGCCCGGAAGTTCCGTCTCCAGCAGGGTGGCCACGACCTCCTCGAGCTCTTCCAGGTCCATCCGCTCGCGACCGGCCATGGCCTGGAGAGACAAGTGTTCCAGCCCTCCCACCAGACCCGCGCGGATCCTGGACTCGGCATCGTCCCCGAAGTCCACCCACCGATCGACCCATTCCACCAGACGGGAACCCAGCTCCGTCGGCGCACAGGTCCGACAGTTTTCGGCGAAGGCCCGCGACTGATGGAGGAGACGTTCCAGACAGGCGCCGAACGCGTCGACTTCCGTCGGATCGGTCGTGAAATCGCGCACCACCGGCAGGCGATCCGGAAGGCCTTGGGCGTTGTCCAACCCCAACCCCACGGCTCCGTCCACCAACGGAGCCAAGGCCAGGCGCAGCCATCCGGCGCGGAAGGTGTGCACATCCGCGGCGATCTCGGGTCCATCGCCCAGCTCGCGGCGATGCGCGGCATCCCAGGCCCGGATCATCCCGGTCGATTCCGCCCACTCCTCCCATCGCGCCACGGTCGGGCCATCCAGTCCGAGCTTCGTTTGGACCAGGGGATTGCGCAGAAGCGAAAAGACCGCGGGCCGATCCGCCCGTCCGCGCGCGAGGGACAGAAGCGATCGCACCGCCCGCGCCCACTGGCTTGCGCCCGCCGCCTCGCCCAGGACCACCCAGGGCAGATACCCGCTGTCGCCGGGGCCATGGCTTCCGAACACCTTGTGGATCGCCGCCAGGTGCCGTTGGGGATCGGCAAGCAGCACCACGGCGTCGGAGATCTTCCTCGCCGGATCCTCCGACAGCCAATCGAAGAGGCGATCGCGGATCGCCTCCATCTCCCGGGACCGTTCCGGACACTCCAGGAGGACGATCGATCCGTCCGATGGAAGCTCCCCAGACAGGATCCGTCCATCCTCCAGCTCCATCGGCTCCACGAGGGGGCCGGGCGATCGCCGCACAAGCGCCTGTTGCAAGGCGCCAAGGACGGTGGCGGGATCATTTCGTGCCACCGGAGGCTCCACGGAGAACTCGAAATCGTAGTCGGTGGCCTGGCTCCACAGGACCAGGCTTTCGCGCGAGGCTCCTCCCCAGCGACGCAGGAGGAAGGGATCGCGTTCCAGGTCCGGGCAGTGGGCCGTCGAAAGCCCCGCGGATTGGTAGTCGGCGGGCGCCAGGCGGGCGGGACGCGAACGGGACCTTTTCCCGCGCCGACGGGACGTGTCCACATCCTCCCAGAACTCGGCGCAGGGATTGACCAGAAACAGGTGGATCTCGCGCTCCTCGGAAAGCTCCAGGAGAAGATTGCGATGGAAATGGCTCACCATGTCCAGGCAGAAGACCAGGGCCGGACCTCCCCGTGGCCGCCAGCCCGCATCCCGACGCATCCGGTGCAGTCGCGGAAGCCCCAGCAGGCGTCCATCGGCCAGAGGCCCCTCTTCGGAAAAGACCGCGCCATGGAGCTCCCGCTGCCAGGCCTCGGTGACGGACTCCTCGCCGGCCTTGCCGAAGTAGGATCTGTGGGGCCAGGACTGGTCGATTCCGGACACCGCCCACCGCCCTTCCTTCCACACCGAAGGACGGTTGTACTCGTATTCCAGGAACAACCGCGCGAGTTCATGGGCCAACTGCACCCGACGCTTGGCATCGATTCCACGGTCGGTGGACAGATAGGCGCGCACCGGCTCGAAGGCATCGCTTGCCAGACGATCCTGGTCGAGGAGGGGGATCAACGCTTGCTGGAGCGCTTCCACGCGCAGGATCGCCGATCCCGGCGGAGGCTCGAGGGACGCCCAGAGGAAGCTCTCCAGGGTTGGGGTTGGCAGGCCCACCAGCGGACCCCGTGCCTCGCACAAGCGAAGCTTGAGCCACTTGGCCACCGCCGGAGAGGGAACCACCACCGGGGGCGGGCAGGCGAAATCCGTCCAACAGGCGTCCAAGGTCCGGGAAAGCTCCCGCAACAAAGGTTCGTGTCGGTTGGAAAATCGAAGATGGAGAGTCATGGTCCGCCCCCAAAGATGCGCGACGGAAGGGGTCCTCCCAAAGCCCCGATCTGGAGATATCCAGTCGGTCGTGCGTATCGGGGTTGGATCGGCGACCTCCGCGTCCAACCTTCCCGAAGCGACGCTACGACGGTTTGGTCAGGCGGAACAATCCACAGACCACCTGGGCGCGCGTCCACCCGAAATCCATCGAAACGGATTCCACCTCGAGGTCCTCGAGGCCGAGCCCCACGGCCAAAGCCCTCAAGGAAGAAACCGAGAACAGGTTCAGATGCTCGTGGAGGGCATGGGAGAAATCGGCCCGGTCTTCCAGCAAGGCCCGGATCTGCTCGTCCGTCCGATCCTGGGGGACTTCCAGGTAGAGGAGGGTCCCGGGATCCAGGACCTGCACGACCTGTTCCAGGAACGCCTTGGTGTCGCACACGTGCTCCAGCACATGGCAGACCTGGGCGAACTGGAAGGTCGTCGCCGGCGGCGGAGTTTCGACCCTGTGGAATGCGGGATCGACCAAGGGCTCGTCGGAGACGTCCAGGATCCAGACCTCCTTCGATCGGAGCGAAGGTGGCACGAACCGACCTTCACCGCCCCCCCAATCGATCACACGATGGATGGAACCGAGATCGGCATGACGAGCTAGCCGTTCTTCCACGAGGCCCATCCGGACCTCCTCCTCCTGCGATGCCTTGCCCACCCTTTCCCTGAGTTCGCGATACCACGGTTCGTACCGGCACCGTTCCTCGTCGTAGGTCGCCGAGCGGTAGTCCCGGTAGAGCCCCTGCAGCTGATCGAAGGGGTAGTCCCGATCGGGCCCCACGAACAGGCAATCCGGGCAGAGGCGAAGATCCGTGTGCACATCCACCGCCGAGAGGATCCCGGATTGCGAACCTTCGGCACGGAGAGCCCAATCGCGGAACCAGCGCACGATCGTCTTCTTGAATCGGCTCCGGGATCTGGACAGGAACAGGTCCAACTTGCGTTCGACGGAATCCACCTCGATTCCATGCACGCGCTTGAGGAAGAAGGGAGCCACCAGCCCCTTGGGGGAAACGCGCGCCCGCGCGGATCCGCAATTGCGGCAGATGCGTCCCGTTTGCGAAGTCGTTCCCTCGCGTGCTTGGTCGTTCCCATTCATGGAGATCCTCAAAAGTAGCCCACGATCGAGATTCCCTACCTTTTGTCCATGCACCAGGAACCCGCAGCCGACATGAAGCCGGGGCATTCGATCCAGGCGACCGAACCACCCGATGCCGAGGATCGAAATGCCGGAGTCTTCACCTCCTGGCTGCGGCGGATGCTGCACGCGCTGGCCACCGGATCGGACACGCGCACTCCGTGCGGCGACTGCACGGGCTGCTGTCGATCCTCCCAGTTCATCCACATCCAACCGGACGAGAAAACCACCCTCCGCGCCCTCCCGAAGGGGCTTTCGTTCCCTGCGCCCGGAGCCCCCAAGGGCACCCGGCTTTTGGGCTACGATGACCAGGGACGCTGCCCACTTCTGGCCGACCATGGCTGCACCATCTACGCATTGCGCCCCCGCACCTGCCGCGTCTACGACTGCCGGGTGTTCGCGGCCTGCGGTCTGGTCCCCTCGGCCCCGGCGGACAACCCCGTGGTCCGCCGGGTCGCGGCGTGGCGGTTCACACATCCCACCGCATCGGACGGAATCCGGCATCAAGCCGTGCGCGAGGCCGCGGATTTCCTGGAGCGCAAGGCGGACCTCTTTCCCGGTGGAAGACCTCCCTCACATCCTTCCCAGTTGGCGATCCTGGCGCTGAAGGTGCACGAGGTCTTCCTGGAGTCCGAGCGATCCGACGAGCGGAAGGTGGAGCGGATCGTGGAAGCCTCCCGGCGGTTCGAACGGCTTCGCGAGGCGTTCGAAGGCCAGGGGAAGATCAGTCGGCGGCCAGTCCGATGACCACCAGGCCCACCAGACCTCCCAGGAGCCAGCGCCAGACGCCCACTTCCTGGGTGGTCTTCCTGTTGGATGGCGAGTAGAGCAGGCCGATCTCCCCGTACGCCCCCTGGTCGTGGTCGGAATTGGCGGTGATCTGGTAGCCTCCGCGCACCATGGCCCGCACGTCGTAGGTGCGGAACATCATCAACCCCGCCTGGACGTTGGCCTGCGGGCCCACGTTGATCTTGTCGTCGGGATCGGGCTTATCCGGGAAGACGTACTCCATCCCCAGGCCGCCACCCACGAAAGGCGAAATGTCGGAGCGGTTGAAGAAGCGCACCACGTCCATCTGGAAGGCGAGGGCCGAGGGGAGGATCCCCTTGAGCTCCACGTCCAGGGTGAGGTTCTGCCGGAACTCGTACCAGTAGGAGTACCCGATCGTCAGGTTCTGCTTGGGCTGCCGGTAACGGACCTTGTCGAGCCCGGGTTCGGATGGCCAATTGGTGTTGGGCTCGGTGATGGATCGCTCGTAGCTGGAACCGATCGGATACAGGGCGCCCACGGTCACGCCGCTCATGGCGGAGCTCTTGCGGCGGAGCATCTCGTTCTCGGATTCGGCGACCGCGACGTTGTCCAGGGTTCCCGCGTCGGCGAGGGCGAGATTGTCCAGGGATGCGCGCAGCACCTGGTCCATGATCTTCGGGAGGTCGTCCACCACTTGGAAGGTCGCGCGGCGCACCACCGCGGTGGAATCCCCCGCGGCCACGGAAGACGCCGACAGGCTGTAGGTGGAACCCAGCTTGAGGATGGACATCCACAGCGCCTGCTTGGCCTGGCTCTTGGCCAGAAGCGTCTGCGCGCAGGGGATCGCCGAGCAGCCGGAATCGGAGAGATCCACCACCGCGCCTTGCCTCAGTTCTCCAAGGGTCTGCAGGAAGAGCGCCCTGGCGGGTTCGCGATCGTCCGGGGGGAGCGCGGAAAAGCCCGACGACACGACCACGACCTTTCCGTCGAGGGCCTTCCCCGCCGATGCGAAGGAAGCGAAGGCGATGGCGACAGCCCAGCAGGTACGTGCGATGGAATGCATGGATCCTCCTCGAATGGTGGGGGGGGGTGGGCGCAAAGGTAAGTCGTTTTCGTCGCCCGATCGGTTCAACTCCATCTTTGGCGGAATCCGCTCGGACAACCGGTTTTCCCGATTGCCATCCGATGCGGAGGCAACCACAGCTCCCCACCCCTGGACGCCCTAAAGACCGGGCGGATTTCGGCGGGGAAGATTCCAGCGACTAGTTTTGCCCCTCGTGCGGGCGACGCGCGAAGTCCCGCCGCCAAATTTCCTTTTCCGGATGGTAGAATTCCGACAGTCCTCCATTTCTTGCCGCAAGGTGGCTTCATGTACGATCTGATGGGACGAACGATCCTGATCACCGGTGCCTCCAGCGGGATCGGCATGGCCATGGCCAAGCAGTTCTCCCGCGAAGGCGCCCGCCTGGTGCTCTGCGCACGGCGGGTGGATCGTCTCCTTCTCCTGGCCGAAGAGCTCCGTGCCGCCCACGGCGCCGACGTGTGCCCCCTGGGTCTGGACGTGCGCGATCGCCACCAGGTGGAACACGTCTTCCGCACGGAGCTGCCCCAGAACTTCCGCAACATCGATGTGCTGGTCAACAACGCGGGGCTCTCCCGCGGCATGGATCCACTCCAGAAGGGCGACGTGGACGACTGGGAGGAGATGATCCTCACCAACATTTCCGGCCTGCTCCATGTGACGCGGCAGATCCTACCCACCATGATCGCGCGCGGGCGTGGCGACGTGATCAACATCGCATCCACCTCCGGCCACGAAGTGTATCCCGGAGGAGCGGTCTACTGCGCCACCAAGCACGCCGTGGACGCGCTCACGCGCGGCCTCCGGATGGACCTGGTGGACACCCCCCTGCGCGTGATCCAGATCAGCCCCGGAATGGTGGACACGGAATTTTCCCTGGTGCGGTTCCACGGCGACCACGATCGCGCGGCAGGTGTCTACTCCGGCATGACTCCGCTCTCCCCCGAGGATGTCGCGGATGCCGCCATGTTCGCACTCACCCGCCCTCCGCATGTGCAGGTGGGAGAAATCGTGCTCTGGCCCACCTCCCAGGCATCCTCCACCCTGGTCTCACGCCATCAGGTGCTGGACGAGTCCGTACCTCCCGACGAATCCACCTGGAGGAACTATTACGAGCTCAAGGAATAGATCCTTCCTTCCCGACCGAAGAAGGATCCACTAACTTTAGCGGCGATGGATTCCTCGTCGCTTGACCACATACGCCTGCACAACAGTTTCCTGAACACCGAATACGTGCGGTATTCGCTCTATCTGCTGGCCGCACTGGTGGTGGCGGGATTTCTCTGGGTCAAGCGCATAGGCTGACACCGCTCGCCCCCTCCAGACGGCGAAAGGGCATTCAACTGCGGGCTTCGGCCCAATCCAGGAAGTTCCCCAGCTTGTCGATTCCACCTTTGCGGAAGAACTCCGCGAGATCGCCCAGGAATTGCCTGGCCTGGGGAGCGGACATGAAGCCGGGATACTGCACCACCACCCGGGACTTGGAATCCAGCACCACGAGCGCGGGAAATCCCTGCACGCCCTGTTCCATGGCCCACTGGTTTTCCGAGATCTTGCGCTTGCCCAAGGTCATCACGGATCCGCTTTCGCCGTTGAGCTTGGCGGGAACGAAGCTCGCGTTGATCCGGGCGATCACGTTGGGGTCGCGGAAGGTGGTGGCGTCCATCTGGTGGCAGTAGCCGCACCAATCCGCGTAGACCATCACGAAGACACCCTTCTTGGCTGTCTTCGCGGTCTTGGTGGCCTGTTCGAGGGTGGACCACTTCACCGCAGGAGACGACGGTCCCTGGGCCTGGGAGTGGGCGGGAGTGGCCAGTCCAACCAGGACCATCGCGAACACCAGCCCGGCAACGAACCGGAAGCCTGCAGCTCTCGATCGATTCATGTCGGCACCTCCCCCCCCTCGAACCCAGAACCTTCGCGACGCCGGAACGATCAGACGAACTTATTGAGTCGTTCGGCGATCTTTTCCTTGGGAAGCGCGCCCACCAGCTGATCCACCACCTCGCCACCCTTGAAGATCAGGAGAGTGGGGATGGAACGGATCCCGAAACGCGCGGAGACATCGCCGTTGTCGTCGGTGTTGAGCTTGCCGATCTTGAACTTGCCCGCGTATTCGCCCGAAAGCGCCTCGATGGAAGGCGCGATCATGCGACAGGGCCCGCACCAGGGAGCCCAGAAGTCGACCAGCACGGGCAGGTCGGATTTGACAACTTCCGCCTCGAAGTTCGCGTCGGTGAATTCCACCACATTGCCGGCCATTTCAGGATCCTTTCTTCACTGGGTTTGCAAGCGAGTCCGCCACGAATTCCACCCGGGTCCAGAACCGCCGCCAGCGGTCGGGATTCTTCTGGAGTTCCCGCAGCTTCGTGCGGAAGCTCCCGAGGTCGGCACCTTCTTCTCGAAGGATCCTGGATCGCGCTTCTTTCGCATGTTCGGGCTGGCCTTCCCTGCTGGAAGAGGCCACCCGTAGACGAGCGTACAACCTAGCAAAGTCGTCCACTTCCGCCTCGGCCTTGCGGTCGCGACATCCGGACAGGAGAGCGAGTCCCACGAGCAGCAATCCGATGCGCTTCATCCCTCGCTCCGTTCGAACAGGGCGCGGGCGTACTCGCGCGGCTGGAAAGGGACCAGATCGTCGATCTTCTCGCCCAGGCCCAGGAACAATACAGGGGTCTGGACCACCTTGCGCAGCGAAAGGACCGCGCCTCCCTTGGCGGTACCGTCCAGCTTGGTGACCACCAAGCCGGTGAGCGGAGCGGTCTCGTGGAAAAGCTTGGCTTGGCTCACGGCATTCTGTCCGGTGTTGCCGTCCAGCACCAGCCAGACATGCTGGGGATAGGATGGATCGTGCTTGGCAACCACCTTGAGGATCTTGCCCAGCTCGGCCATCAGATCGGCGCGATTCTGGAGACGCCCGGCGGTATCCAGGAGCACCACGTCGCAACCGCGAACCTTGGCGGAAGCAACGGCGTCGTATGCGACCGCGGCGGGATCCGCTCCGGGTTTCTGCCGCACGCAGGGCACCTCGGCGCGGCGGCACCACTCTTCCAGCTGATCCACGGCGGCCGCCCGGAAGGTGTCGCAGGCCCCCACCAGCACGTTTCGCCCCTGCGAACGCAGACGCTGGGCGAGCTTGCCGATGGTGGTGGTCTTTCCCGCACCGTTCACGCCCACGATCGCCACCACCTGGAGACCCTCGGAGGGCAGGAACGCCTCGGACGGTCCAAGCAGCTCCACCGCGCAATCGGCCAGCCAGTCCAGGAGTTCGTCGGTATCCCGGTACTGCCGTCCCCAGGCCCTCCTGCGCAGGCGCTCCACCAGATCCTCGGCGGTCTCGATGCCGACATCGGCCCGCACCAGGCGCTCCACCAGATCTTCCAGGGTGGATTCGTCGATCCGACCCGTTCCCACCATCCCCTTGAGACTGCGGACCAGAGCGTCGCTGGTCCGCCCCAGTCCTTGGCGGATCCTCTCGAACAGGCTCATTTCGCGGGGGCCGCCTTGGGCTTGGTCAGGACCTGGCGATACCGGGCCGGATCGCGCAGGAGCTTGACCGCCTCGGCCACCTGGGGATCCAGGGACAGTTCGTAGGGGGTGGATCCGCGGGTGCCGCCCACGGCCATCAGCACTTCCCGGTTGATGCCTTCGCGGATGTAGTCGCGGTTGGTGGAGAACAGCGACTCGTTGGCCTTGCTGAGCGCGGAATCCAGTGCGTCCAGGCGCGAGCGGATGGCGGCGCGATCGGGCCCCTGGTACTTCTCGCCGCGCAGGGAATCGCGCTTGACGGACTTGCGGATCTCCTTGAGGAGCCGCGCTTCCGGCGAATCGAAGGAGAACTTGACGGAATCCGTCTGCAGGAAGCGGCGGAATTCCTCCAGCTGCGCATCGGTGGCGCGGAAGGACGTGTCCAGCTTGCCCTTGGCCAGGAGCTTGGGCTTGAGGTAGATGGCGAAGCGGAAGAACAGGTTCTTGCGCTCCAGATCCTGCTGGAAGGAGTTCAGCCGACGCCCGGTCACGCGCACGTCCGGCAGGATGCCGCCGGCGTCCCACACCTTGCGACCCAGGATCTTGGTCCGGAAGGACTTGTGCTTGAGCGTATCCAGAGTGGTGTCCGGTGCGGACCCGTCGTCGATCTCCGCTCCCAGGTCGTCGTCGAAGCCGGGGCCCTTGGCGGGTTTGGCGGAATCCGTCTTGGCGGAGTCGTCCGCCTGGTCGCGCAGCCAGCGGACGCCGTTTTCCTTCTTGTTGATGCAACGCCCGCTGGGAGTGTAGTAGAAGGCGGTGGTCACCTTCAGGAGATGCTTCTGGTCCATGGGGAAGATGGTCTGCACGGAACCTTTCCCGAAGGTCTGGGTGCCCAGGACCACGCCCCGATCCCAATCCTGGATGGCTCCGGAGACGATTTCCGCCGCCGAGGCCGAACCACCGTTGACCAGGACCACCAGGGGAGCCCCGGTGTCGACGATGGGATCGCGCTGCGAGCCCATCTCGGTGTTCTGGCTCATGATGCGTCCCTTGGTGGAGACCACCAGCCGCCCCTTGGGCAGGAACATCTCGGATACGCTCACGGCCTGGGTCAGAAGCCCTCCCGGATTGTACCGCAGGTCCAGGATGAAGGAGGTGGCTCCCTTCGCCTTGAGGTCGAGCAGGGCCTTTTCCAGTTCCTCGCCGGTGGGTTCGGAGAACTGGACCAGCTTCACGTAGCCCACCTTGCCGGGAAGCATGCCGGCGTAGGGGACGGATTCGATGTTGATGATCTCGCGGGTGATCGTGTAAGGCATGGGCTGGGTGAATCCCTCGCGCCAGACCTTGATGGTCACCTGGGTGCCCGGCGTTCCGCGCAGCTTGGAGACGGCGTCGTCCACGGTGATCCCGCGGGTGGCCTTGCCGTCGATCTCCAGGATGCGGTCGCCGGCCTGGATGCCCATGCGCTGGGCGGGAGTGCCGGAAAGCGGCGAGATCACGGTGAGGACGTTCTCGCGGATGCCGATGGTGATCCCCAATCCCCCGAACTTGGCCTGGGTGTGGATTTTCAGATCTTCGGATTCCTTCTCCGCGAAGTAGGCGGTGTGCGGGTCCAGGATGCTGGACATCCCACGCACGGCAGCTTCCGTCATGGAATCCGACGGAATCTCCTCGACGTAGACGTCGTTGATCTTGACCAGCACCTTGCCCAGGCGTTCGAAGGACGAGTAGAACCCCGACTCCCTGGACGAGCCGCTGACCGCGGCGGTGGAGCTCACCGCGACGATCGCGGTGGCCAAGGCGAAATAGATGTTCGAGCGGGACGGCAAAGACATGTCTTCGAATATAGCTTGCGAGGTCCGCCCGGCCGTTCGTACTTTCCATGCGAACCTCAACCTCAACCGCGGAGACCCAAATGAGCCGCAACCTTCTCACGATCCTGATCGGCCTCGCGGGCACGGTGTTCGCCCAGTACAACGACTATCCCACCGGCGAATACGAGTATTCCAAGAATCGGATCGTCTTCTCCCCCGTCAAGATGGTGGGCGGCATGGACCCGGCCAAGCGCGACGAAGGTCCCAAGGTGAACATCTCCTGGGTCCCCAACATCGACATCATCGATGTGCGCTACGAGCGGATCCTGGGCATCGAAGGCTCCATCGGCGTGGGTCCCCTGGCCACCTACTACGGCGATTGGGCGGGCGACTCCGTGAAGGCCACCGCCTGGGCGGCCGGCCTGTATGGACGCTACTACCTGGACCTGGCCCAGGGCGGCTACGTGCAGTTTTCCGCCCAGTGGTACTCCCAGACCGGAGCCAAGGTGCGCAACGGCTCGGGCTTCGACACCCTGGGGAACCCCCTGGCCGCGGCGAACGTCGATGTGTCCGGCCCGCAGTTCAGCCCGGTCCTGGGCTACAGCAGGATCTTCAACAAGCACCTGGTCCTGGAAGGCCAGATGGGCTTCACCATCGGCAACTACGATCGCCAAGTGACCGGATCCCCCGTGATCACCCATGGCAAGTACACCATCAAGACCTACGAATCCAACGCCGATTGGGGCGGATTCTACTTCGCCCAGATCGCCCTCGGACTGGCTTGGTGATCTGATCGAGCGAAGCTCCGCCACCGCCCTTCGATACGATCAGCCGTTCCCTGAGCGCCGCACTGAGCCTGTCGAAGTGTGGCGCCTACGGCGCTGTATCGAAGGGCGGCTGATCACTCAGGGAACGGTGGCGGCCATCTGCACCCTATTCCTCTCTCGGCAATAGAATCAATTTCCCCTGGCAACCCTCCGGCCCGGCCACCAGGAAAACCCCGGAAGGTCGGTTGCGCACCCGGTAGACGCAGGCGTGCCCTGCCGGCACGTCGGGCTCCTCGCCATCGGGATTGGATAGGCACAGGCCCCGCTCCACCCATAAGAGCACATGGGCCCAGGCGGGAATGGGGTACTCTCGCCAGGTTCCGGGAGCGAGGCTCACGTCGATCGAGGTTCCCCCGGACAACACGGGCTGGGATGGCTGCCAATGCAGGAATCGGCCCGGGTGCTCCAGGCCCACGTCGGGATCGGGTCGGAGCACGCGCTCGGCCTGATGCAAGTCCATGTGCCGGTCAGCCCCGGAATCCGCTCTCCTCCACGGCGCCGGTATCGGCGGTGAGATGGCCTCGGGAGGCGACCTCGTGCACGGCGCTGATGTCCTGGTCGCCCAGCCCACGTCTGGCCGCGCGGGTGTAGAGGGACTCGGCGACCCGCGCCTGGGACAGTTCCAGTCCAACCCCCACGGCCATCTCCAGCGCCAACCGCACGTCCTTGAGGGCGTGCTTGAGGGGGAATTCCGGACTCCATTCGCGATTCTCGATCTTGGCGCGTTTGAACGTCAGGAAACCCGGCGCCACGTGGGTGGGGAGGATCGCCTCGTGGACGATCTCCTCGGTCAATCCGATGCGGGTGGCCAATCCGAGGGTTTCCGACCAAGCAGCCTGGGCCTGGGCCAAAAAGAGGTTGTTCACCAGCTTCAGGGAGGAGCCCGCGCCGATGGGGCCGGCATGGACGATCCGCACGCCCATGGTCTCCAGCAACGGTCGCACGCTCTCGATATCCGCAAGCTCGCCGCCCGCGAAGAAGATCAGCTTGGCGGAAGCGGCCGCCCCGCTGGATCCGGAAACCGGCACATCCAGGAACCGTACGCCTCGGTTGACGGCGTTGGCACCCATCTGACGGGAAGTGGCGGGATCGACCGTGCTGTGGTCCACCCACAGCACGCCCTGGGGGAGTTCGTCCAGGAAGCCTTGGGAACCCAATGCGACCTGCCTCAGAGCCACCGGATCGGCGACCATGGTGAACACCACCTGCGCGCCATGCACCGCCGCCTTGGGGCTGGAGGCCAGTTTGCAGCCGAATTCGACCAGAGGCGCGGCTTTTTCCGCAGTCCGGTTCCAGACCGTCACTCCATGCCCGGCCTTGGCGAGATTGGCCGCCATGCGCGAACCCATGATGCCCGTACCGAGAAACGCGACATCCATGTTGTGCTCCTCCTCTGATCTACCGCGGCGCCCCACCGGCACCGAGAACGAAACGTCCCTCCTTCAGGGTCCCCTGGGAAACCACGCGGAAGAATCGACTTCCACGGTAGAATCCGCAGGCATGTTTCGGAAGGCCTTCCGGAAATTGGGCAGGGAGTCCCTGATCCTGGATCCGGTGGCCTTGCCCAGCCGGCCCCCCACCGTACGCCCCCATTCCCGCCAACGCGCCACCTGCAGGGAATCCGTGGGCGACTGGGCCTGCCAGAGCGGAGCCAGAGGCTCGGCGACGATCCGCTCCGGAACCACGGTTCCCTCCGGTACCCACACCTTGGCCCGCTCCAGGATGGACCAGGCGAGCCTGCGTTCCAGGAACGAACCGGCATCCAGCGGTCCATTCCAGAAAAGCACCGTCTTCGGCTTGGATTCCAGCATCTGTCGCACGGGCTCGTCCCAACGGGTGTTGTCCAGATCGTGCGGAAGGAGCATCAGGTCCGGCAGCGAATCGGATACGTGGTGGATCACCTCCGCCCAAGCGCCGGTGGATTCGAAGACCACCGCGCGAGGAGCGGGACCGGTGCGCAATCTGGCGACGAGTCTCCTGGCCTGCCGTGCGGCCGGGGTCCACAGATCCCAGCGCAGGGAGTCCGGCGCGTGGAAGCCTCCGTCGCCCACCACCAGGCATTCCAACGGGCAGGCGGGCAGATCCACCGTGGCGCTGGACATGCCCACGAGCAGGAGGTTGGCGGAGTCGCGCCCCTGCCGTTCCAGCCAACGCGCGACCTCCATGGGATCGCCAAGGCCGTCGTGCCAGCGCCATTCCCACCGCCAGAGGGAATCGCCGGAGGCATCCAATGCAGCCAGGAATCCTTCGCGGAAGGCCGCGCCCAGGGCACCCAGATCGCCCGACAGGGGAAGGCTGGCCGCACCACGGAACAAACGCGGGGCCTTGCGTCCTCCAGCCTGGGGCTGGGACACCGCTCCAACCAGCACCAGGGAAAGGACAAGCGATCCGAATCCCCGCACCAACAGACGTCTTGCGCCTGGGGCGCGATCGAAAGCCATGGCGATCCAAAATAACCTAGTACCTTTCCAATCCTGCCGATGCGCAAACTTCTCTGCCTCCTTTCCGTGGTGCTCGCGAGCACCTCCTGCCGCCTGGAAAAACCGCCCAAGGTGCGGAAGGCGAACGTGCTGATCGACACCGTCGAGCCGCCCCAGAAGCCCGTGGACGCATTCTTCCGAGGTGGAGCGCGCGTCGACTTCTGGCAGTCCGACACTCTCACCTGGCGGATGGTCACCAAGACCCTGCGGCAGGATCCCACCTCGCAGCGGGTCTGGGCCGAGCCGGTGGATCTCACCGCCTACACCCAGAAGGGAGCCGTGGCGGCGCATATCGTGGCCGATTCCGGTACCATGGATCGGGGCATGCGGTTCTTCCACGCCCGCGGCCACGTGGTGGGCTCCAACAAGACCGGGATGGAACTGGAAACCGATTCCATCATCTTCGACAAGGAATCCGACCGCATCCATACCAACGCGCGGGTGCGGGTCAAGACGGAAAACGGCGACGTGCTCACCGGCAAGGGATTCCGCTCCGACGCCTACCTCAACCGCTGGGAGATCCTCTCCGACATCCGCGGGCAGTTCAAGGACCTGGGATCGTTCCCCTTCGTGATGCCCAACGGCGGCGGCAACTGATGCGCACTCGTCTTGCCGTGTTGGCTCTGGCAGGTCTGGCCCTGGGCGCCAATCCCGCGGCCAAACCCGCCCCGAACGAGCCCCTGGTGCTGGACGGGGCCGACCACTTCGTGGTGCAGAACCGCGGCGCCTTCGTGGAGCTGACCGGCAACGTCCGGTTCCATCGGGGCGACGTGAAGTTCACCTCCCGCCAGGCGGTGTGGGACCGATCCATCGACCAGGTCCGCTTCGAAGGGGACTTCCGCCTGGACCACCCCTCCGGCCACCTGACCTCCGCCTCCGGTCGATACGAACGCGGTTCGGGTTCGGCCTGGGCCGAGGGGGACGCCCGGCTGGTGGACTCCTCCGGATCGGTGAGCCTGGAAGCCGGGCTGATCCGCTACGACCGCCAAGCGCGCCTGGCCGAAGCCACCCGTTCCCCCCTGTTCCGGCGGACCACCGTGCGCGCCGGCGACACCCTTCGGGACACCACGGAGATCCGCGGCGAGAGCCTGGTGTGGAGCGAACGGGATTCCGTGGCCCAGGCCAGGGTCCATGTCCGGATCCGACGCGGCGACCTCCAGGCCCGCTGCGATACCGCCACCTTGGACCAGAAGTCCCGCAAACTCCGCCTGGAAGGCTCGCCCAGCGCGGAGCTTTCCCGGAAGACCCTTTCGGGCAGGAAGATCGTGCTGGACGTGGACATGAAGCGCGAGCGGATCGACCGCGTGCTGGTGCTCCAGGACGCACGCGGCGAGGTGGTGGGCGACGCCGACTCCACCGGATCCGTGCAGACCGCGCGGGTCTTCGGCGACACCCTCCTGGCCGAACTGGAAGGCGACGCCTTCCGCAGCCTCCTGGTGACCCGGAAGGCGCGCGGCACCAGCTTCACCAACCGCGACACATCCCGCACCGACGAGATGTGGGGAGACACCCTCCGCCTGGAATTCAGCGCGGGCAAGATGAGCCTGGCGCAGGTGCGCGGCAACGCGCGATCGATCTACCACCACCGCGAGAAGAACGCCGACAAGGGCCGCAACGAAGCCCGCGGCCGGAACATCCGCATCGCCTTCGACAACGGGCGGATCGGAAAGATCCGCATCGACGGCAACGCCAAGGGAACCTTCTATGGAACCGAACGAACCAAAGTCGACTGAACCGCAGCCGGAATCCGCGCCCGCCCCGGCCCCGACGGCACCGGCGGCACCCGTGCGGCGCATCGAAGCCTCGGACCTCCGCAAGACCTACGGCGGCCGACGGGTGGTGGATGGGGTGCATGTGAGCGTGTCGCAGGGCGAGATCGTGGGGCTCCTTGGTCCCAACGGCGCCGGCAAGACCACCACCTTCTACATGATCACCGGCCTGGTCCGGCCCGATCGCGGCAAGGTCCACCTGGACGGCAAGGACATCTCCAGGCTCCCCATGTACCGCCGAGCCCGGCGTGGACTGGGATACCTCGCGCAGGAGCCGTCCATCTTCCGCGGCCTTTCCGTCCGCGACAACATCGAGGCGGTGCTGCAGGTGCGCGGGATGCCCCGCAAGCGCCGCCACCAGCGCTGCGACGAGCTGCTGGAGGAACTGCGGATCTCGCACCTGCACAAGTCCATCTCGCTGACCCTTTCCGGCGGCGAACGCCGTCGCCTGGAGATCGCCCGCGCCCTGGCCGCCGACCCGGCGTTCCTGCTTCTGGACGAGCCCTTCGCCGGCGTGGACCCCATCTCCATCGAGGACATCCAGACGATCGTGGCGGGGTTGCGCGAAAAGGGCCTGGGGATCCTGATCACGGACCACAACGTCCGCGAGACCCTGGCCATCACCGATCGCGCCTATATCCTTTTCGGAGGTCGGATCCTGACCGAAGGGACGTCGGAATTCCTCGCCAACGATCCCGACGCCCGCCGCCACTACCTGGGCGAGCGCTTCAGCCTGGGATAGCATGACCTTCCCGCTGGGCGCGACGCAAGTGGTGGAACTGGTCCTGGTGGGCGCGGGAGCCCTGGGGTACCTCCACCTGGTCCTGGCCCGTTCCACCAGCGCGCGCACCCTCTGGTTCAACGGCCACCTGTACGGGTGGGCGTTGTGCTGGTGCGTCTGGTTCGCGTCCGTGTTCAGCGCGCTGAACCTGGAGACCATCTCGTACAACCGCTTCCCGGTGGTCTCCATGGCCCTGGACATGGTCAAGGGAACCGCCCTGAACCTGCAGTCCGGGTTCCTCATCCACGGATTGGTGCGCTGGACCGGGATCGCCCGGCGGATCCCCTGGCCGGTATGGTACCTGATCCCGGTGGTCACATTGGCCCGCGGAGCCGTCGAGGTCGCCACCCACCCCATGGAAAGCTTCCTGGTGAACGTCGAGCCGGTGGTGCGCGTGTACCTGGCCACCGACGTGATCACCAACCTCGCCGCCATCGTCATCCTGAGCCTGGGACTCCCGCACATGGACGTGGCGCAAAGGTCCCTGGCGCGACCGCTGCGCAAGGCGTTCTTCGTGATGGCCCCGCTTTCCGTCCTGGCGTTCGTCCTGAAGATCCACTGGGGATTCTCCGGCCCCGGCCGCTACCAGTGGGTGATCCTCCACGACCTCATCCACCTGGCGGCGCCCGCGGCCCTGGTCTGGGCCTGCTACCGGACGGAATCCGTCGCCCTTTCCGTGACCCGCTCCGGATGGCGCCGGGCGGGATGGATCGCGGCGGCGTTCGCGGTCTACATGGTCTGCAAGTTCCTCTGGCCGCTGTCGGAACTGGACCACCTGGGAGCCTGGACCATGGCTTCGCTGGGATTCGCGGGGACGATGGGGCCGATGTCGATGACGGCAGGCAGGAGCCTGTTCCAATGGCTCAACTGGGAGCTGGTCAACGAATCCCACAAGCTTTCGGGACTCGAAGCCGAGCTCTGGGCTCCGGACCTGGCCGACGACCGCCTTCCCGCGCACTTCGCCCGTTCGCTGGGAGGGATCCTCCAGTGCCGCGCCGTGGTGCTTCCCGGCGACGACCCCCGGGTGGTGCGCATCGTCAATGCCCGCGGATGGTCGACGGAATCGGATTCCCCCATCGCCATGATGGATGCCACCAGTCGTTCCGAACTGCCCGCATGGCACGAACTGGGCGCTCGCGCGCTCCTTCCGGTGGACGCTCCCCAGGGACGATGGGTGGTGGCCCTGGGCGCGAGCCCTCTTTCCGACCCCCTGCCCAGGGGGATCCTGTCCAAACTCGGATCCCTGCAAGGCACCTGCCGACGGGTCCTCCTCTCGCGCCGCCAGCTGCGCGAAGCCGTGGAAGCCCAGCGACGCCTGCAGGAGACGGAACGGCTCGCCATGCTGGGGCTCCTTTCGGCGTCGACCGCCCACGAGATCAAGAACCCGCTTTCGGCCATCCGCAACGTGGCCTCGGCGGCGCTTCGCGACGCCCCCGCGGATTCCGTCCTGCACCGCGACCTCACCGTGGTGGTGGGCGAAGTGGACCGGCTGGACGCCACCGTGCGGCGCATGCTCCTGTTCGCTCGCGACCGCGAGACCTGCAAGGACGCCCTGGAGACGGTGCACGTGGTGGTCGGGCTCCTTTCCGTCGAGGCCAGGAACCGCGGACTGCGGCTGCAGGTGGCTTCGAAGGACGCGTTCCCGGTTCCCATGTCGGAAAACGACTTCAAGGCCATCCTGTTCAACCTGATCCAGAACGCCATGGCCCACGCTCCCAAGGGAAGCGAGGTCCTGGTGAGGCTGGATCCCCGCGGTCCCGCGCTGGAAGTGGAGAACCAGGGAGAGATCCCTCCCGATTTCCTTCCCAGACTGTTCCGTCCCCTGGCCTCGCAGAGCGGGACGGGCCTGGGTCTGTACATTTCGCGTTCGAAGGCCGAGGATTCCGGGGCTCGCCTGGAACACCGGGCCGAACCGGGCAGGACCATCTTCCGCCTGGCATGGGAGGGCACCACATGAAGTTCCTCGTCGTCGACGACGAATCCGCCGCCCGCTACGGGGCGCGCAGGCTCCTGGAATCGGCCGGTCACCAGGTGGTGGAAGCCTCCTCGGGCGAGGAGATGCTCGCCCTTTCCCCCGCCAAACCCTTCGACGCGATCCTCCTGGACTACCAGATGGATCCCATGGACGGGCTGACGGCGCTTTCGACCCTGGTGGGCCGCGCGGGCGCGCCACCGGTGGTGTTCTTCACCGCGCAAGGATCCGAGCGCATCGCCGTGGAGGCCATGCGCAAGGGGGCCACCGACTACCTCACCAAGCCCGCCGACGCCGACGAGCTGGTGATGGTCCTGGAACGCGCCGCGGGCCTGGGTCGCGAGCGCACCGCGCTGGACATCCTGCGACGCGAGACGGAATCCGCCCGCCCCGCGCGGGAGCTTCTGGGCGACGCCCCGGCCATGAGGTCGATGCGCGAGGATCTGGCCTTGATGGCGCCCACCACCTCCAGCGTGCTGCTTCTGGGCGAGTCCGGAACGGGCAAGGAGATGATCGCGCGGTTCCTGCACGAACGCTCCGGACGGAGCGGCCCCTTCGTGGCCGTCAACTGCGGAGCGCTTCCCAGCACCCTGGTGGAAGCCGAGCTGTTCGGGCACGAGAAGGGCGCATTCACCGGAGCCGCCTCCGCGCGACCCGGCCGCATCCGGCAGGCGCACCAGGGCACGCTTTTCCTGGACGAGATCGGGGACATGCCCTGGGAGGCGCAGGTGCGGCTCCTGCGGGTGCTGGAGGAGCGGATCGTGGAACCGCTGGGATCCGATCGCACGGTGGAGGTGGACATCCGGGTGGTGGCGGCCACCCACCGCGACCTGCAGGCCCTGGTCGCCGAAGGCAAATTCCGTCAAGATCTTCTGTATCGCCTGGACGTCCTTCCGGTGAGGATCCCCCCCCTGCGCGAACGCCCGGGCGACGCCCTTCTGCTGGCCCGACAGTTCCTGCGCCACTACGCGGGGAACCGCCAGCTGGAATTCTCCCCCACAACGGAATCGGCCATCTCGCGCGGCCTCTGGCCGGGGAACGTGCGTGAGCTGCGCAACGCCGTGGAGCGGGCCTGCGTGCTCGTCCGCGGACGCCAGATCACCCCCGACCTGTTGGGGACGATCCCGGAGTCCGCATCCGCGGGGGAGGCTCCCCGTGCGGACGCCGACACCCCTGGATGGCTGTCGGTGTCGCCGGTGTCCGTGGATCTTCCCTTCCGCGAGGCCAAGCAGCAGGTACTGGAGGAATTCGAGAGGAAGTTCATCAGCCACCATCTGGAAGCCTGCGGCGGCAACGTCTCCAAGGCGGCCCTGGCCCTGGACATGCATCGCCAGAGCCTGCAGCAGAAGATGAAGGACCTGGGAATGGCTCGATCGGACGTGGCGGAGTGAACGGGACTCCGCACCTGACCCTGGTGAGGGTCCGCTACAGCGAGACCGACCAGATGCGCTTCGTGTACTACGCCCACCATTTCGTGTACTACGAGGTGGCGCGCACGGAGTGGCTCGCCGCCAAGGTGCTGCCCTACGACCAGATGGAAGCCCAGGGCTTCGCGATCCCGGTGCTGGAAGCGCACTGCCAGTACCTGTCTCCCGCCCGCTACGGCGACCTCCTGGCCGTGGAGCTTTCCGCGCGATCGCTGGACGGCCTGCGCATCCGCTTCGACTACCGGACCTTCCGCGGCTCTCCCCAAGGGGAACTTCTGGCCACCGGCTGGACGGTCCACGTGTGCATGGATGCGCTGGGCAAGCCCCGCCGTCCGCCACCGGAGGTGCGGGCGGTCCTGGCGGATTCCTCCCGGAATGCTGGCGATCCGCTCGCGGTCGCCCCGACGGGCCCGGAAGGCATGCAGGGAATGCGTGCCGCGGAACATCGAGGAAAGGAACGGCCATGAGTGTGGGAGCGACCTTGTACGTGCGGGGGAGTGCCGAGGCGGTGGAGGTCTATCGCGAAGCCTTCGGGATGGCGCTGGGGTACCATGTGCGCTACGACGACGGCTCGTTCCTGCACGCCGAACTGGACCGCGACGGCGGGGCCGGATTCGCCGTGAGCGAATCGGCCGACGCGGCGATGCCGACGTCCGGTCGACCGACGACCAGCCTGGGCGTGGAACTGGCCGACGAGGACGAAGTGCGGCACGCCTGCCGCTTGCTGAGCGTGGGGGGAAGGGTGCTGCGGCCGTTGGGCCCGCTTCCCTGGTCGCCGTTGTCGACCGACCTCGTCGACCGGTTCGGCGTCTGCTGGTACCTCTACGCGCGGCAGGCCAGACCCGACGACGCGGCGATGGAGGACTGGTTGCGGGAGGGGAACCACCTGAAGGGAGGCGACGCATGAACCTGACGGTCGCGCCTACCTGCGCGCGTGGGACGGCAGGCACGGCATCGTGGCGGCGATGATCCGCGGGTCGTACGGTTCGGTCTCCATGAAGGCGCATTCTCCCTGGGAAGCCCTGCACCGCCATGTGCTGGGGCTGCTCGGCGATCCCGACATTTCGGACTACCGCTCGTTCGAGCCGTTGTCCCGGCCGGGAACCGGGGTGCCGACCTAGCGCAGAGGCGCCAGGGGGAAGGTCCCGCGCACCGAGGCGCCCGCGACCTGCAGCCACGAGGCTCCGCCCGTGGGAATCGCCAGACGGACCGAAGCATCCTTCGCGCCGAGGGTCGCCCTTGCCAGAATCCGTCCACGCGCGTCCACCACGCGAAGATCGGCCGCGCCCGCGAAGCCTTCCCGGGTGAATTCGATCTCGCCACCCATCCTGCGGACTCCACCCACGCGACCGGATCGCGGCCGGAGGGCCGTGCCTGCCGACCAGATTTCCACGTTCGAAAGACGGAATCCACCTTCGGCCTGGTTTTCCACCCCACCCAACTTGACTTCCCAGGTCACGGCCAGAAGGGAGTCCGGCCGGAAGATCCGGTCGGATCCGGTCCAGTTCGGCTGCCGCAAGGCGGCCAGGTCGATGCACCAGGTCCGCGCGGTATCGGCGTGGGGAATGCGGATCTGGAGATCCCGACCATCCGCGAAGGCGACACCGGCACGCTTGACCTTGAAGACCACCCCTCCCACCGAGGCGGGAAACGCCGAATCGAAGGCAAGGCGGAAGGAGACGGCGGAAATACCCGGCCGATCGACGGGAACCGGCTGGCTGGTCTTGGAGTCGGGTGGGCCTGCCTGGGTTTCCAGCGCCGCCCAACCGCTGTAGGCCTGGTCGCGCGTCAACCGGAAACGCACCCGAGCTTCGCTGCTGGCCGAATCCGGCTTCCAGGTCTGGAGGTTGGAGGTGTCTTCTGCGGAAAGGATCTGGGAACGACCTCGCGAAAGGCTGGAGCTGTCGGAATTGGCATCGGTGTACACGTACCACCAGCCGCCCCATCCGTTGCGCTTGGCGTTTTCCCCATGGAAATCGGACAGGAGCGCCTTCTCTCCGGAACAATTTCCCGCAGGAGGCTCGGGCCAGCCTCCGCCCACACCCTTGAGCTCCAACGTCTCCACATGCAGGCTGCCGGTGTCGGATTTGCACGATCCCGTGGCGGTTTCGCAGCTGACGTTGAACTGGATGGCCGTTGCGGTGGCCAGGGCTTCGCTGGAGTAGAGCGGAGGAGACCCCACCAGCCAGAGGGGCAAGGCCAGGTCCTCGACGCCGATCACGGTGTCCATGGGCGCGGGCCCCACGTCCAGGTCGTAGCCGAAGGCCACCCCGGTATCCGAGGCGCGGGCGTATTCGCGCAGGTTGGAGACCACCGTCACCCGCACGGTCCGCTGGACACTGGACCACAACCGAACGCGGATCCCCTTGAGCTCGCGCAGGTCCAGCGCCTGGGATTCCTCGGCGAGCATGGCGCCGAAGCCCGCCGACGCGTATTTGGGGCCATCCAATTCGTAGCGCAGGAGAGCGCCTGGAGTCCGGGCGTCCCAGGCAAGTTCAGCTCGATGGCTGGGACTGTGCCGCGTGTTGGAATCGGGGTAGGCGAAACCGAACACCCCGCCCACGTTGCCGGGACGCGTGTTGGGTTTGGAGAAATCCACGACCAGATCGGCCCGGACGGAGGATGCAACCAACACCCCGATGAGGACAAGACTGCGCACGAGACTTGAGTGGGATTTCCGGGCGGATCGGTTCATGCGTCCTCGATCACGGGAAGCAACGCCCCCAAGGAGACCCGCATCAATCGCCCCAGGGTCGCCTCGTTGAAGCGGAAGCGGATTTCCCCGCCGTTCTCGCGGGCGGCCATCTCCCAGGCCAGAAGCTCGGACCCCAATGCATGGGTGGATACATCGCGGGCACGGAAGTCCAGGATGAGTCTGGGGTGCGCGCTCAGAAGCTCCTTGAGCCCCTGGAATTCCAGCTCGGGAGCCTTCGCCGCGGCATCCAGCACCCACACCGCCCACGATTTGCCGTCCAGACACATGGACCCCCCGGTGGTGCCGGGAAGAACGGTTCCCACCGTCTGGGTGCGCCAAGCCGCCACCAGGCCCATCGCCTTGGACAACTTTTCCGGATCCTTCACCCCTGGCGCGGACTCCACGCCACTGTTCAGGTCCACACCGTCGGGTCTGTGGAGGGTGATCGCCTGGGCCAGGTTCTCCGGCCCCAATCCCCCGGCCAGCACCCAGGGATGGAGGATGTTGGAGGGGAGAAGGCTCCAATCGAAGGGCTTGCCCACCCCACCGGAGCTTCCGGAAACATTGGCCGTGTCGAACAGGCGCACGGCCACGTCCGGGTACTCGGAAACGATCCGGGGATCCCATCCGGGGCCCACCGCGAACACCTTCCAGACGGGGACCCTCACCCGGGAACAGAATTCCGGACTTTCGCTGCCGTGGAGCTGTACGGCATCCAGGGGGACCTTGCGCAGGACCTCCTCGATGAAGTCCAGGGGCTGATCCATGAAGACGCCCACCAGGGAGCATCGCCGTCCCAGCTTGTTGGCCAGAATCTGGGCCGCTTCGGGATCGATGTATCGTTTGCTCTGCGGAACGAAGTTCAAACCGAGGTGGTCCACCCCCTCGTGGAGGCATGCCATGGCCCCACTTTCCTCTCTGATTCCACAGACCTTCACGAACAGCGTGGCGATTCCCCCTTGCGATTGTCGTATGGTTTGAGTCCAATTTACCTAAAGCACCCGGAAGGATCCGGAATCCATGAGCGATGATAGCGTTCTTTTACAGGTTGAGGGTGTCGGCTTCGCCTACGAAGCCGGCAACACGGCCGTCTATGGCCTGACTTTGGATGTTCGCGCCGGTGAGGTGCTGCTGGTCGCTGGTGCGAACGGATCCGGAAAGACCACCTGCCTGAAACTCCTGGGGGGCTTTCTCCTGCCCTCCGAAGGCAACGTGCGCCTTGGAAAGGTGGATCTGGAAGACCTTCCCCCGGAGAAGGTGGACGAATGGGTCTCCTTCATCCGCACGGAATCGGAGAAGGCGCTGGTCGGTCCCACGGTGGAGGACGAACTCTCAAGGGGGTGCCGCTTGGCCGGCCTGTCCGGTCCCGCCATTCCCCATCGCGTGGGACAGGCGCTCGAGGTGGTGCGGCTTCGCGACTCCCGCCAGTGGTACCTGGATGAAATCTCCGTGGGCGAGCGACGCCGCATCGCGCTGGCCTCGAGTCTCATCGGCAAGCCGCGCGTGGTGCTGATGGACGAGCCCCTGGCCGACCTCGATGCCGCCGGGGTGAGAGTGGTCGGCAGGATCCTGCGGGAACTGGCCAAACGCGGGTTGGCGGTCGTGTTCACCAGCCATCGATTGGACCCGTCGCTGCAATTGACAGACAAGGCGGTGGTCCTGGACCAGGGCGAGATCGTGGCCCAGGGAACTCCCCAGCAGATCCTGGAGAAGCCCGACACCTTGCAGGAAGCGGGGCTCGTGCTGCCACCGGCGGCCGAGCTCTTCCATCGCCTGCGTTCGCAGGGCGTGCTGGGCAACGTGGCGCTCCCCGTGAGCCTGGACGAGGCCGTCGCCGAGCTCGTTCCTCGTCTGGCCCGGTAGATGGCTCCTGTGTCCCTGGATGCCCTGATCCTCTGCGCCGGTCGGGGTGAACGACTGCGCCCCCTCACCGACGTCTGCCCCAAGCCGTTGCTTCCCTTGGCGGGGGTGACCTTGGCCGACCGCGCCCTGGCCGCCTGCGAGGCGCTTTCGCCCGTGCGACGCATGGCCAACGCGCACCACCTGCCCGATCAGATCCTTTCCTGGGCCGAGGCGCGCTCCCTGGACCACGTCCAGGTGGAGCCCGTGCTCCTGGACACCGGAGGCGCACTCGCCTGTCTGTTGCACGAAGGAGAACTGGGTTCCGATCACCTGCTGGTGCACAACGGCGATCTGGTCCACTCGATCGATCTCTCCGTTCCCTGGCGCACGCATCTGGAACGCGGCGCGGACGCCACCCTGGTGGTGCTGGACCGCCCCGAGGTCAACCCCAACGTCGCGGTGTCCGATGGCCGCTTCCGCGGAGTGTTCGGGCACCCCCGAGGTCCCATCGCCTCCCCGCAGCTGGAAGCGCGGACGTTTTCCGGGATCGCCTTCTACCGCAAGTCCGCCTTGGGCGGCGACCCTCACCGCCCCTGGAGCGTCAAGGAACTCTGGCACGACCTCCTCGAGGCGGGGAAGACCGTCCTGGCTTGGCAGGCTCCCCAAGGATCGCATTGGGCGGACCTTGGCCATCCGGCCGAGTTTCTCCGCGAATTGCGCCGGGAGCTCGCCTCCCGCGAACTGCGGTGCTGGATCGATCCCACGGCGGTCGTCGGCGAGGGTGCGCGTGTCGGGGATGACTGCGCGGTGGAATTCGGAGCCCATCTGGGAGCGGAATCGCGACTGGAGTCGGGGATCCTGTTCCCGGGAGCCTCGCTCGAAGCCGGTCGGACCCTGGAAGGAATCCTCCGCAACCCCGGTGGGGATCTGCCCGCAGGTCGGACATGAGTACGGTCGCACCCGTGGTGGTAACCCCCGTCATCGCCTCCCTCCTGGAACGGTTGGGACACCGAGGGCCGCTTTCTCCCACGATCGCCGGATCCGCGGGGTCGGGCCGCGCCTATTGGCGCATCGCCACGGGCGATCTCACCCACATCGTGCTGCAGAGCCACGAACAGGACGCCGATTACGACCGATTCCTGTCCATCACTCGCCACCTGCGCGACCTGGGACTGCGCGTCCCCATGGTTTTCGGCTCCGACGATCCCGCCCGCCAGGTGGTGCTGGAGGATCTGGGCTCCACCCTGCTTTTGAGCCAGGCGCATGCGCTGGGCTTCCCCGGAAGCGGAGATCCCGAGTCCCTGCGCGGGGTGTACCTCCCGGCCTTGGAGGCGCTGGCCCGGTGGCAAGCGGTGGGCCCTCGAGCCATGGAGGGATGCACATTCCTTTCCGACCGGGTGTTCGATCTAGGGCCCCTGCTTTGGGAAACCAGTTATTTCGCCCGCCGTTGCGCGGAGGAATGCTTTGGGTTGCCTTCCCAGCGGCTCGCCGAACCCGCCCTGCTCGCCGAGTTCGCCCATCTGGCCTTGCGCGTGGAAGCCCACCCCCGCAACCTGATGCATCGCGATTTCCAATCGCAGAACCTGATGCGCCGCACGGATGGAATCTGGTTCATCGACTACCAGGGAGCTCGCGGGGGAAGTCGCTGGTACGATCTGGCCTCGCTCCTTTGGGATCCGTACGTCGACATGCCCATGGCCCTGCGCGCAAGGCTGTTCGCCGACTTCCTGGAATTGGCGGGGGACGGCGCTCCCGGAACTTCGTGGACCGATCTTCTGGACGCGGCCCTGCAGCGGGTGATGCAAGCGTTGGGGGCCTACGGATTCCTATCCCGCCACAAGGAGCTTCCCTGGTTTTCCCAGTTCCTGGAGCCGGGGTTGCGCATCCTTCGGGAGACCCTCCTGGAACGCGGCGGGCACCCCGCCCTGCTGGATCTCGTGGAAGAACTCCTGGCGGTGGAAAGGCCCTCGGCCGAGCCGAACTGAAGGGTGGAGACCTTCCCATCCCCGCAGCGCGGATGGTAGGCTGTGCCTTGGATGGAAGAACCGGCATCGCCAATGCGCCATCGCCCAGGGTGGCTGTTGGGACGCGCCGTCAACGGCGTGGCGGGTCTGGTCTTGGCCATCGCCACGGGTGTCGCGGCCACGTTCCTCCTGGGATGGAGCGAAACGCGTCGACAGCAGGAACGGATCCTCCTGGCCGTTTCCGAGGTCGCCACACGCTTGGATGCGTCCAACCTGTCCAAGCTCAAAGGGGATTCCACGGACCTGGAATTCCCCGAATACATCCATCTGAAGCGCCACATGATGGCGCAGCGAGCCAACGCCCCCGAAATCCGCTTCCTGTACCTGATGCGGCGCACCGCCGACGGAAAGGTCGTCTTCCTGTGCGATTCCGAGGAACCGGGTAGCCAGGACGAATCGCCTCCCGGCCAGGAATACTCGGAAATCTCGTCGATCATGCTGGATGCGTTCGAATCTCCGACACCGGTGTTCGGCGGCCCCTACCGGGATCGCTGGGGAACGTGGGTTTCCGGAATCCAACCCATCCGCGACCCTTCCGACGGTCGCATCACGGCGGTCCTCGGGATGGATGTTTCCGCCACGGACGTGGCTCGCTCCGTCCGCGATGCCCGGCTTCGGGGCGCTGGCCTGGGAGTGCTCCTGGCCCTGGGTTGGGCGGCCATGCCCATCTTCCGTCGGCGTTGGCGCCAGGCCTTGGCGGAAGATCCACCCAGGTATCCTCCCAGCCCGACCCTGCACTGGGGCCCCGGACTGGTCGTCACCTTCATGGGCATCGGCCTGACCCTCGGGACCTTCTTCGAGGCCGACCGGCGCGCCGCCGACCAGTTCGAACACGCCCTGCGCCATGAATCCGGAGTCAGGGTGGAGGCCCTGCGCAGTGGAATCCTGCTGTTGCGCGAGAGCATGGAACTTCTGGCGCACCATGTGGAAGTCGCGCAGGATTCCATCCGCCCCGAAGGATGGTGGCTCATGGCCAACCAGGTCATGGAGGCGGCAGGGGCACGCAGCGTCGTGTGGGTCCCGATGCTCCGGCAGGAGCACATGGATCGCTTCCTGGAGCAGGTTTCGCAGGCGGAGAAGCGAAAGGTGGAGCTGTTCGAGATCCACGACGGCCACCGCTCCAAGGCCATGCCCCGCGCAATCCACTACCCGATCGCCCAAGTGGTGCCGAAATCGCAATCCCAGGCCCTGGTGGGCTGGGATCTCGCCACCCGCACCGAATCGCGTCGCGTCTGGGACAATGCCCGGTCGGAAGGCCGGGCCTTCCTGAGCGGCCCCGTGCGCACGCACCAGGACAGCGTCCTGGTGCGTCTGGTGTCCACCGCGTTCAATCCCGCCCTCCCCCTGCGCACCCGAGCCGAACGCGAAGACGCCATCCGAGGCTACGCCATCGCCACCTTCGAGATGGGACAATTCCTGAAAACCCGGTTGCGGACCACCCCTCCCATGGGATTGGACCTGGTGGTGGAAGACATGGACGCACCGCCCGGGACCGGCCCGATCCTGGACCACCGGGAGTCCTCCGTCCTGGATTCGGCCACCTCCGGACGCTGGAAGTTCTCGCATGTCCTGGACGCCGGGGGACGCCCCTGGAAGATCACCACGAGTCCCGGACTCGAGTTCCAGAAGCGTTTCTGGAACCGCCAGCACCAGTGGATCCTGCCGATCGGGCTGTTCGTTTCTCTGCTTCTGGCCCAGATGGTGTCGTGGTTGTACCTGCAGAGACTCCGCTCGGAGATCCTGGTGATCCACCGCACCCGGGACCTCCGCGAGTCGAACGCCCGCACCATGGCCGCGCTCGCGGAAGTGGCCCACCAGCGCGAAGCCGCCCACCGAAGCGAGCGGAGGCTCTCGCTCACCCTGGAGGTGGTGAGCGAGGGCATGTGCGAAATCGACCTTTACCGGCGGACCATCCACCACAACCTGGTGTGGTCCAGGATCCTGGGATTGCCCGACGACCGAAGCGAGGAGCATTCGCTGGAATCGTTCCTGGGCGCACTGCCCCGCGAAGAGGCGCGACTGGTCTCGGAAGGTCTGGAAGCGGCACGAACCGACCAGCATCCGTTCTTCCTGGAGTTCCGCCTCGAACGTGGAACCGATGGGGAGCGGTGGATCCAGATGCAAGGGCGGTTCCTCTCCGAAACCCAAGGCGGCTCGGAGACCATCCTGGCCACGATTTCGGACGTGACCGATCGCCGGGAGGCGGCCGACCGTCTCCTGGAGATGAACCGGGAGCTGGGACGCTCCCGCCAGGAGGCGCATCGTCTGGCTGCCGAAGCCCAGCAGGCGAGCCGATCGAAGAGCCAGTTCCTGGCGAACATGAGCCACGAGATCCGCACGCCCATGAACGGCGTGCTGGGCATGATCGGGCTTCTGCTGGAAACCCCGCTGTCCGACGACCAGAGGAGGTTCGCAACGATCGTCAAGGCCAGCGCCGAATCCCTGCTCTCCATCATCAACGACATCCTGGACTTCTCCAAGATCGAATCGGGGAAGCTGGAACTGGAGAAGATCCCGTTCGAACTGCGCTCCACGCTGGACGACGTGGCCTCCACGCTGGCCCTGTACTCCCAGGAGCGGGGGCTCGAGTTCGTCTGCGCCGCCGATCCCGAGGTTCCCGAACGCATCGAAGGCGATCCGGTCCGTCTGCGGCAGATCCTTCTGAACCTGGCCGGCAACGCGCTGAAGTTCACGCTGTCGGGCGAGGTTTCCGTGCGTGTTTCCATCGAATCGCGCATGGGCGAGGAACTCCGGCTCCTGTTCACCGTCAAGGACACGGGGATCGGGATCCCCGACGCCAAGCTCTCCGAGCTGTTCCAGAGCTTCTCGCAGGTCGACGCCAGCACCTCGCGCAAGTTCGGGGGGACGGGCCTCGGGTTGGCCATCTCCAAGCAACTGTCCGAGCTGATGGGCGGTCGCATCGGAGTGGAGAGCGAACCCGGGAAGGGCAGCACGTTCTGGTTCTCGATTTCGACCCGCGCGATCGAAGGCGATCCGCCATGGGAGGGTCTGGAACTCCTGGCCGGGCGCCAGGTGCTGGTGGTGGACGACAACGCCACCAACCGCGAGATCCTGCTGTGGCAGCTGGCTTCGTGGGGGACGGAGGTCCACACCGCCGCTTCGGCGGAGGAGGCGCTGGAAATGATGGACCAGATGATGCCGGAAAATGTCCATCTGGATGCCGCCATCCTGGACATGAAGATGCCCGGCGTCGACGGCGAGGAACTGGCACGGCGCATCCACGAGCGCCCCGAGTGCGGGAACCTGCCCATCCTGCTTCTGACCTCCCTGGCTTCCATGGAATCGACGGACCGCCTGTCCCGGGCCGGAATCCGGATGCGCTTGTCCAAACCCGTGCGTTCCAGCGACTTCCGGGAGGCGATGGTGGCGCTTCTGGGGGCGAGGAAGACCGAGCCCGTCGCCCCCCGGGCGGAAGACGCCGCCACGGCACCGCGACGACGGATCCTGGTGGCGGAGGACAACGCGATCAACCAGCTGGTGGTCGAGGGAATCCTCTCCAGCATGGGGTACGAGGTCCGACTGGTGACCGACGGAGTCCAGGCCATCCAGGCGCTCGAATCCGAACCCTTCGATCTGGTGCTGATGGACTGCCAGATGCCGCGATTGAACGGATTCGAGGCAACGCGCCGGATCCGGTCCCCGGACTCCCGTGCGATCGAACCCGGGATCCCCATCGTGGCCCTCACCGCCAACGCGCTGGACGACGACCGCGACCTGTGCCTGGAGGCCGGAATGGACGACTATCTCCCCAAGCCGTTCGCCCCGGAGTCCCTGGGGGCGATGCTGGAGAAATGGTTGGTGGACCGTCCGCGCACCCCGTCGGAGACGGCCTGACCGCACCTCGGACGGTTGCCTCCCCCCCGGCCAGACACTACCTTGGCAGGCATGGCACTCCTACAGGAAGAGAAAGAACTTGTCGCCCGCGGTCTGCAGCTGTACGCCCAGATGGTGGGAAACCAGTACGGTCCGCAGGAAATGCAGGCCCTGATTCCGGTGATCAAGGGGATCCTCAAGAAACTCGACCAGGTGGGGGGCTCCTCGGCGGCCCCCGGAGCCCCGCCCCACGGCATCACCCAGGAATGGTTCGATCAGGTGTGTTCCACCTGCTCCAAGGCCGGTGGCGCCTCCGGGTGCCAGGATCCCGTCACGGCGAAGTTCCCTGGCAAGTGCGATCCCATCCTCCGCTGGGAGCGGGAGAGGGTGAATTCCAGGACCTGATCCCGGAATCGCTTGTTCGATCCCTCCAAAGAGGGTAGAATCCAAGGACTCTCATCGTCCAAATGCGGATCCTTCTCCTCTCACCAGAGCATCCGGCCCAGAACACGAAGGGGTCGGGGTCCCTCGTCGGACGGGACGTGGAAGCGCTCGCCCAGTCGTACCTCCGGTTGGGCCACGAGGTCCGCGTGTGCACGCCGCTCTACCAGCCTCCGGCCCCGGACAGTCCGTGGCAGCGCGTGGCGACGGTCCGCGCATCGTTCCTGAAGGCGGAAGAAGCCCAGATCCTGGCCGGCGATCCGCAGTGGCCGTATCTGCGGCTGGTGTCCCACCCCGTACTGGTGCGCAACCACCCCTACCTGGACGACCGCGGCTGCGACCACGAGGACAATGCCCTTCGCTTCGCCCTGTTTTCCGCCGCCGCGCTCATGGACTGCGCCGCCGAAGGCTGGATCCCCGACCTGATCCACGCCCACGAATGGCAGACCGGGCTGTCCATGCTCTACGCCTCGGTGCACTTCAAGTCGATCTTCGCCTCCACCCGTCTCCTGTTCAGCTTCCAGGACGCCGCCTACCAGGGTCTCTGCGACGCCCAGTGGGCTCCGGAGCTGGGTCTGGGCCCCGAGTGGATGCGACCCGACAAGCTGGAATTCTGGGGCAGGCTCAATCTCCTGAAGGCGGGCCTGCTCTGCTCGCACCGCGCCACCCTGCCCAGCCTCCAGTACATGCAGGAGCTCCTGAGCGACAGCCATGGATACGGTCTCGAGGGCCTGTTCCGATCGCTGGGCCACAAGGTGGCCGCGGTGAACCCCGGGGTGGACGGCGACGTCTGGACGATCCCGCAGGAAGTCCGCCAGAGCCCGGAGAACCTGGTGGATTGGAAGAACCGGATGCGGCGGGACTTGACCGGCAGCGACGAACCGCTCATCGTGTTCGCCTCCTCGTTCCGTCCGGGCAAGGGGATCGACCACGTCCTGACCCTCATGCCGGACCTCCTGAAGATGGACCTGCGGGTGGGCGTGGTGGGTGGCCACGGCACCGACGAGCACAAGCACCTGGAACTGGTCGCCAGGAACCACCCCGACAGGATCCGACTCTACCCCAAGGACGACAGCGTCCTCTACCAGGTCCTGGCCGCCGCCGACCTCCTTCTCCTGCCGGTGGCCCACCAGCCGGGAGGCGTGCTGTTCGCCAGGGCGATGGCCTTGGGCACGCCCACCCTCGCCCACCGGGTGGGAGCGGCCGCCGACAAGATCATCTCCTGGCCCAAGTCCATCGCCGACGGATTCCTGTTCGACGACCTCGCTCCGGACACGCTGCTACGCAACCTCCGCAAGGCGTTGCAGATCCGCCACAACAAGTCCGACTGGACCGCCCTGTGCTCGCGCGCGGCAGGCCGCGACTTCACCTGGAAGAAGATCGCCGCCCTGTACCTGACGCTGGCCACCGACTCCTAGCGCCTCGAGGCGCCCTCCACAGGAGGCGCGAACGGCGCGATCCGCAGCGTCGCGGCGCCACCCTCGCCCGCCAACAGGATCCGTTCCCCGGAAGGTGCCGCCACCCGCACCGGCCCCGACAGGCCCAGCTTGCCGCCCCAATCGCGGTGTTCGTCGCTTCGTGGGTTCCACACCGACCACCCGCCGTCGATGGCCAGATGCACCGCCCCGGCCGCGTCGAAGGCGATATCGTGGACGGGAAGCGCGGTGGTCCAGGCTCCGGGCGACCCGCCGAACCCCGGGATGGTGTCCACCCGCACGCCTCGCCCGTCCGACCAGGCCACCCGCCAAGGCGCCGACCTCTCCTGGGCGGCCATCCACGCGGGCTGGGGAAAGATGGTGTCCACCCACGGCGGACGGACCCACCCGCGGGAGCCTTTCCACCACCAGCCGTTGGTGGTGGCGACCATCACACCGGCCGGCGAGGTCAGGATCCGTCGAACACCGCCGGCCACCGACCAGGGCGGAGAAACCACGCGAAATGCCTTTTCGCCGTCCTTCTTGCAAAGCAGCGCGCCTTCGGTCGCCACCCAGAGGGTGTCCGACCATCTGGACAGAGCGGTCACCCGCCCCCCGAACGGGGCCTTGCGCCCCATCCATCGCTCGCGCACCCCGGTGCGGTCCAGCCGCACCAGGCCGTCCACGACCCCCACCCACATTCCCCCGCCCCTGCCGGCCGATCCCAATACGCGTGCTTCGCGGAGATCGGAAAACCGGGAATCGTCGGTGGAGAAGGCCGCGCGGAATTGCCCGGAGGCATCCACCAGCGAAACCGATCCGCGGCACCCCGAAAGCCAGAAATCGCCCGCCGAGTCCACCAGCGCCCCGCGCACGCAGGTTTCCACAGGCCCCAGGGGAAGCGGTTCGATCCGGCCCGTCGCGGCGTTGCCAGTCCACACCCCTGCGTCGGTGGCCAGCCACAGGTCCCGTCCGTCCAGGACCACGGCCCACAGGATGCGCTGACGTTTTCCGTCCGGAGGGGACAGCTCGCCGCCGATCTGCACCCAACCGGCCGCTCCGGGACGCAATCCGGGAAGCTCCTGGACGGTGGTCGGGCGGGAGATGCGACTCTGGCACCCTCCCGGAGGCGGAGAGGATTCCTGGGCGCTCTCCAGGCCCTGGGACCACCGCAGCGACCGCCCTCCCACGGAGGAGATCCACAGACCCTGGGTGGATTCGTCGTAGCAGATCCTGGCGATCCCTTCGGCGGGCAGCCCGTCGGCGACGCCGAACCAGCGGGGAGCGGACCTGCCCATGCGCGGAAACAACGCCATGGAGCGCGGATAGGCCACCCACACCTCGAACGCCGACCCCGCGATCCCCACCGGGACTCCCGATGCGCCCACCGGTCGCGGGTCCCCCAGGTGGACCGGAACCTGCGTTGCCGCCGTCGCCGCGCAGATTCCGGCAAGGACCAGGACGGACTTCGCCCGGCACGAAGGGATGCGGGATCGGATCGAAGGATTCATGGCACCAAGATGCAAACCCGGCGACCGGGGATCACCCGCGACCACACCGAGTGGAGGGCTACTTCGGAGCGGAATCCTTGGGCGCGGGCTTGGCGGACTCCTTCATGAAGCGTCCCAGCAGCCAGGAGCGTTCCACGCCGTTCATGAACCGGTTGCCCTTGCCCAGCAGGGAGTCGCCCCCGGAGAGGAGCCCCTGGGTGCGCAACGTGAGGTCGTGCGTGGAGTGAAGGAGCTCCATCCCCGAAACCCCCAAGGACTCCGCGTAGACGGAGCTTCTGCGCAGGTTGATGGCCAGGGTGTCGGACTCCTGGAGGATGCGGGGGATGGTGGCCTCGGCGACGCCTCCCAGTCGGTCGACGCGTTCGAGCACCTGCCTGGAGCCCTGCGCCGCCTGATCGAAATGGTCCACGGTGGCGATGGTCTTGCGGTACAGGTCGTCCTTCACCAGCACCGCGCCGATGGTGGTGTTGGTGTCGGACACCAGAAGCAGGAGGGAATCCACCCGACGGAGGGTCTGGCGGAACTGCACGGTGAGATCGGCCAGCGAACCGAGCGCCGTCTCGATGTCCTGCGGGGCTCCCAGGCTCAGGGTGTCTCCGTCCTCCAGGGGCGGCTTGGAGGGATCGCCCCGTTCGATGTTCAAGGCCCGATCGGAGACCATGTTGCGGTCGCGCATGAAGTAGGCCACCGCATCGCGGCGCAGGAGGGGCCTGTACTGGCGCTTCAAGGACAAGCGGAGGATCACCCGGGCGTCCGAAAGCGAAAGGGAGACGCTGTCCACGGTACCCACTTGCACCCCGTTGAGGAGCACCTTGGCCCCGCTGGACATGCCGGTTCCGTCCTCGTACACCGCGTACACGGTGAAGTTGTCGGGAAACAGTTCGTTGCGAAGCGCGTAGGCCACGAACGCCCCGGCGAGGATCACGAGGCTTCCCACCAGGAGCGCGCCGGTGAGCAGGTGGCGCACCTCTCGCTGCTGGAGCACCTCCTTCCAGGAAAACCCCTTCACTGGAACCTCGTGTCATCGTCGTCCCGCACCAGCTCGCGCTCGCGGGGATCGTCGGAATCGGAGATGGCGTCGTAGGTCTTGGGCTCCCGCAGAACGCCGTCCATCAGAAGCTGGATCTTGCCGTCCAGGAATCGCGCCGAGGCCAGATCGTGGGAAACCATCAGGATGGCCACGTTGGAGAGCGCGCGGAGGTTGCCCACCAGCGAGAGGAAGATCTCCGAGTTCTTCACGTCCAGCCCGGCGGTGGGCTCGTCCAGGAAGAGGATTTCCGGATTCATCACCATGGCCCGCGCCATGGCGGCGCGCCGCTGCATGCCCAGGGAAAGGTGGGCCGGTCGTTTCCGCTCGTGCCCGGTCAGGAGGAGGTTGTCCACCCAGCGCTGGACGGTGTCGCGGATCTGCACCTCCGACAGGCTGGTGTGGTAGTGCAGCGGCACCGCGATGTTCTCCTCCACCGTCATGTGCGAGATCAACGCGTTCCCCTGGAAGACGAATCCCGTCCTCTGCCGCAGTTCGCGCAACCGCGAGACCGGGACATCCCAACAATCCTCGCCGAACAGGAACACCTGCCCCCGGCAGGACCCCGTGATGTCCGGAAGGGGTTTTTCCAGCCCCAGGAGCAACCGCAGAAGCGTGCTCTTGCCCTTCCCCGATTCCCCTCCCACCAGGAGCACCTCTCCGCGGCGGACCTCCAGATCCACCCCGTCCAGGATGGGAGCGCCGTCCAGGTAGGAAAACCGCAGGCCGCAAGCCTCCGAGAGCACCTCGCTCACGGCAGGACTCCCGCGAGACCCGGGATCACGAACATGGTCGCGAAGATTCCATCGAGAAGGACGATCGACACGAACGATTGTACCACCGCCGATCGCGTCCCTTGGGGGACTTCGTGGGGACTTTTTTCCAGGCTCAACCCGGAAAGGCTCGCCAGCAGGGCCACCACCAACCCGAACACCGCGGGCTTGAACACGATCAGGACCAGATCCGTCGCGCTCAGGGCCGAGGAGATCCGGTCCAGGTAGGGCAGGAATCCCGTCTCCAATCCGAGCGATCCTGGAAACAGGAGCACCAGCATCTGCGCCAGGAAGAACCCTCCGAACAGGGCCGCGGCCGTGAACACCAGGGAAAGGCAGGCGAGTCCCACCGTGCACCCCAGGACCGCGGGGAGGACCAGGAATCGGACCGGGTCGATCCCCATCGCCTCCAGGGAATCCACTTCCCCCGCCACCTTCATGTTGCCGATGTAGGTGGCCAGGGCCGAACCCGATCTCCCCGCCACCAAAAACGCGGTGAACAGGGGGCCCAGTTCGCGCACGATGGCCAGCACCATGACCTCGCCGAGGACGTTGGACGTCCCCAGCCGGGGAAGGAGGGTGGTGAACTCCACCAGCGTGACCCCGCCGATCAGGACCGCCAGGAGGAGCACGATGACGACGGGCTCCACGGCGGTGAAGTAGGTCTGCTGGAGGAACATGTCCACCAGCTGGCGGAAGGTGGAGCGTCTTCCCCGGAACGGACTGACGGCGACCCGCCAACCAAGGGAAACGACTTGTCCTGGCAGGGAGGCCGACCACGCACCACCGATCCACGCGAGGATCCTGGCGGGCACGGAAGGCCCGGAAATCACTCCAGTTTCCCCGAGCGGACCCGCGCCATCAGGCGGTCGCGGAGCTTGTCCAGGTTGTGCCCGGTGCGCGCCGAAAGCAGAAGCGGCGGCTCGGACAGATCGAACCGTTCGATCACCATGCGCGGATGCTGCACGCGCCGGGACTGGTCGAGGCGATCGGCCTTGTTCATCACCACCATGCAGGGAACCCCCGCCTCCAGGATGCGCCCCAGACAGGTTCCGTCCACGTCGCTCTCCGGAACCTCGGCGTCCAGCACGTACACCACGATGTCGGGCTGGGCGTCCTGCGAGAGGTACTTGCCCACCAGGTCGGCGAACTGCCCGCTGGCCTGGCTCCCGCCGCGCGCGTATCCGAACCCGGGAAGATCCACGAACCAGAAGTGGTCGGGAACCTCGAAGAAGTTGATCTCGCGGGTGCGTCCCGGGGTGCGGGAGGTGCGCACTAGGCCCTGTCGGCCCAGAAGCGCGTTCTGGAGGCTGGACTTGCCCACGTTGGAGCGCCCCGCGAAGGCGATCTGCGGAAGGTCGCCCCCGACGAACTGGTCGGGAGCCACCGCGCCAAGGCGGAATTCGGCCTTCTGCCCCAACTGGACCATCGGGTGGACGAAATCTGGATTCTTCTTCATGCCGGGATGCGCCCTTCGAATGCCTGCAGGACCGTGAGACTGTCTGAATACTCCAGTTCGCCCCCGGCCGGAAGTCCACGCGCCAGGCGCGTGACCTTCGTGCCGGATGGCACCATCCTCTGCAGGTACATGGCGGTGGAGTCCCCTTCGGTGGAAGCGGGAGTGGCCAGGACGATCTCGCGGACCGCACCTGGAGCGAGTCGTTGCCGCAAGGCGGCGATGTTCAATCGATCGGGTCCGACTCCGTCCAGCGGGGACAGGAGCCCCCCCAGGACGTGGTACACGCCCCGATACCGGCCGGTGGATTCGAAGGCCGAAATGTCCGAAGGCTTTTCCACGACCAGCAGGATACCATGGTCGCGGCGCGGATCCACGCACAAGGGACACAGCTCCTCCTCGGCGTAGTTGCCGCACCGCGCGCAGGGACGGATCCGGTCGCGGGCCTCCTCGATGGCCCGCGCCAACGACCGGGCCTGGTCTTCCGGGCACCGCAGCAGATGGTGGGCCAGCCGCTGGGCCGAACGCCTCCCGACGCCGGGCAGACGCGAGAGCTCGCGGACCAGCGCCTCGAGCCGAGGCGACCCGTCCAATCAGTCCTCCTCGCCCAGGCTCACCACCACCGAGTGGAACTCCACCTCGAACCAATTGTCGAAGCAGGATTCGTCCACCTTGGGTCGGCGCGCGGCGTCGGGAATCCAGAACTCCAATTCCTTGATGGCCAGCGCCTTGCGGTGGGGGCTCAGGAACTGCTCGAGTTCGGTGTCGTCTTCCGGCGACGGGATCAGGATCACCGTGCGGGAATCCGGTTCCCCGAAAGCCTCCGCGAGGTCCTCGGCGAGGGATGGATCGGCTTCCACCAGGGCCTGACGGAAGGCTTCGGTGGGTACCAGGACGACGGCGGCAAGATCTTCGAGGTCTTCGAGAGTCGGTTTCATGGAGGGAAAAGTACCTCCTGTGGAATTCCCGATCCCGCAAGTGGTACTATTTGCCCCACGGAGTCCCTGAGGAGCGATCGACTGCGCTCCACCGGCCGACCGCCTTCCCACATGAACCGATCCCTCATTCCATTCGTCGCCGGCCTCCTGGGACCGGCGCTAGCGGGTTGCGATGCGATCGCGACCTCGGCTGCCGGCGAACCCAAGACATCCAGGCAGGACGATGCCACCCCGGTTCCGCTGACCTGGAGGCAGGATTTCGAATCCGGCCTCCCCTCCTTCCTGCGTTTGGATGGCTCCGCTTCCACCCGGGAGGGCAAGACCGCCATCAACGAGCTGCGCCCCATTTCCGGGAAGCGGGACCTGTTGGTCTCGGCGATCCTGCGCTCTTCCGACAACCCCGGTTGGGCGTGTCTGTGGATGCCGCTGTGGGACAGCCAGGCGATGGACGCCACCAAGGCGATCGGATTTCGATTCAAGGCCAGGAGCAACCTCGCGAGGACCCTCACCTTGATGCTGGATTCGGACGCCTACCCATCGACCACCGCCCGCCACGCGCTCACGGTGAACCTGGCCGCGACCACCAGCGATTATTTCGTGTACTTCAGCCAGTTCTCCTATTCGCCGCGGCTCTGGCAGACCGGTGGTCCCTGCGCCTCCACGGGAGACCCTTCCCTGTGCCGCGCCACCCTCTCCCAGGTGGTGTCCCGTCTGCGCGCGTTCCAGGTCTACATGGTGACTCCATCCGCCTCGGCGGGAACTCCCGCCCTGGACACCGCCGTCATCCAGCTGGACGACATCCAACTCCTGTTCGAGGACGAGATCCTCCTCTGAAGGCTCGTCCCGCAGACCTCCTCCCTCCACGAAGGCATCCCATGAATCCCAGGTTCGCCCTGCTCGCCCTGTCGATGGGCATCGTTCTCGGTTGTTCGGACAGTTCCACGTCGCCCGATGCCACCCCACCAGCCAAGTCCACCCCCGAATCGCTCTCTTCCTGGGCTCCCGACGCGACGCCCTCCCTGCCGGGAGACGCGGTCGTGGAAATCGCTTCGCTGGGGGCGCGCTGGGACAGCGTGGCCAACCTGGCGCGGTACCAAGCCGAGGTCCGGAAGGACCTGGCCGGGATCTTCGCCGAGTGGAACGCGCGAAAGCCCGCCGCGGCCGATTGGGACACGATCAAATCCGTGGCCCAGAGCAACGGGACCACCCACATGGTGGCCTTCTCCGTGGACGGGGTGGCCCAAGGCGGGTTGATCTGGACGCCTTCCGTCACCGGGCCCAAGCCCGTCGTCCTGTTCGGCCACCCCGGCGACAACGGCGTCGACGACAATTTCGCGGGAGTCCTGTCCTTCCTGATGGGATCCACCTGGGGACGATGCATCGTGGTGATGCCCGCCTTCCGCGGCGAGGACGCCTCGCTTTCCGGCGTGGCCATCGCCGGCGACGCGACCAAGGCCAGCCCCTGGGACCGCGACGTCGACGACGGCCTGGCCATGCTCCAGGCGGTCCTGTCCCGGAATCCCCAGGCGGACGCATCCAGGATCGCGGCCGTGGGCTACTCCCGCGGGGCGGGTGTGGCGCTCCTTTCCGCCCTGCGCGAGCGGAGGATCAAGGGCGTGTACGAGATCGCCGGCCCCACCGACTTCTTCGCCCCGTCCATTCAGAATCTGTCCAAAGCCTTGGCCGCCGGGGCGTCCATCGACCTGCCCGGCCTGGATGCCATCGAATCGCGCTACCTGGCGCCCTTCCGCAACGGCACGATCTCGGCGGATTCGCTGCGCACCGTCCTTCTGGCCCGGTCCGCCGCACGTCTGGCCATCTCGGGACTCCTGCCCGCCACCGTGGCCGTGCACGGCACCGCCGACTCGGTGGTGCATCCCGACCAGACCATCGCCCTCAAGGCCGCCGACTCCCGCGTGGACTACCAGTCCGTGACCGGCATGACCCACACGTCCGGAGTCCTGGGCGCCAATCAGCCGCAAGTGGCCCAATCCTTGCAAGCCTTCCTGAAGACCACCCTGGCGCTCCCCTGATCCACCGGAAAGCATGGCCATCACCGTGGGAAGGTGGTAGGCTGTTGCTCACCTCCGCGACGGGTTGGGCGGCATCGCGACCGATCTCCCGGCGGAGGTTCCATCGGGAGGATCGCTACATGGTGCCACCGAAATCTCACCCGCGCTATCGAGAGCTCGTCACGGGTTCGTTCAGCCATTCGTTCCGTCTCATGCCGGCCGGAATGTGCGTCACCAGGAATCTCCGGGCCATCAGGATCGAAGGAGGCCAGCCCGAGGTCGTGCAGCAGGCGATCGAGGATGTCCACGAGTTCTTCGCCAAGTACGAGCCCATCATGGCCGACGACCTCAAGGACATCTTCGGCTGAAGGAGGGACCATGCTTTCCGACCCGATCGACATCTCCAATCGCATCCGCTCGGGAGAAACCCTCCTTCTGGCCGCCCAGGAGGAAGTCCTCCGGTCCCTTCCCGCGGGCAATTGGATCGGGGGGACCATCCCCTACTTCATGGCCGACTCCGGCGGCACGGTCTCGCGCGAGATGGTCTTCGCGACCCCCGCCCCGGCAGAGTGCACCTCGCTGGAGATACGCACCTACACCACCGATCGGATCCACCGGATCTGCCAGGATGCGCCGGACAACGGACTGACCTTCCTGATCCTTCCCTCGGCGAGCCGCATCCACATGGAATTCGCCCAGAAAGCGCCGGACTACGAGGGCATGTACCTCAAGCCCCTGGTCGGATGGATTTCCGGAGTGCACCTGGACGACCTCGGCAGACGCCCGCCCAAGGTGGTGGACGGACGGAATCTGACCGTCCACGCCGACGCGGGAGCGGCCCTGCACTGCGGCCTTCCTCCGAATCTGGTGGCGCGCCTGGGGATCGTGAACCTGTTCGCCCCCGGCGACGGGGCGGTGATCACCTTCCCGGAAGGCGGATTCCAGGTGGGACGGTGCCTGGTGGACGGAGTGGAACGGGACTTCGCGGACTACCTCCTGGAACGCAAGGTGGATACCAGGCTCCCGTTGGTGGCGGACTACTCGGGCGCCATGGTGAACGTGAGCTTCAAGGACGTGGACTTCCCCAACGGCATCGTGAAGCTCTACGCGCCGGTGTTCCCCGGAGTGGACTACCGCCTCGCGCGCCCCGTGGGAGACTACATGGAGGAGTTCCGCAGGAAGCTGCCCACGGACGTCCGCGCGGCGTTCTCGTGCAACTGCATCCTGAACTTCCTGTATTCCGGCCTGGAAGGGAAGGTCACGGAATCGATGACAGGTCCCGTCACCTTCGGGGAGATCGCCTGCCAGCTCCTGAACCAGACCCTGGTGTACGCCTCGATCGAGAGCATCACCGCCGGGTAGGCGGAGCCGTGCCGCCTTCGCGGTCGGTCGGCCCACCGTCGCGCGGTCCGGTGTTCCCCTCAAGGCGCCAGGAACACCGCCTTGGACGCGCCGGGCCAACGCAGGAGCTTCAGTCCGCCCCGTTCGTTGGTAAGATCCAAGGAGGCCCGCCCCTCCCGGACGGGAACCCTGCGTTCCAGCGAACCGTCGTGGGAAAACAGCTCCAACCAACCGTCGGCGGAACCCTCCAGCCTCGCCACCCCGTGTTCCATCCCAAACCGCGCGGAAGCCCGCCGCAGGGAACCGGACACCCCGCTCCCCTTGCCGGTCAGGACCACGGCGGTCACGGACAGGGTCGGCAGGGCAAGGTTCAGGGTGTTGGCGGAAACCGCCACGGTCCCGGCCTTCAGGCCGTTCGCGGCATGCGACACGAAGGTCTCGCCCGACAGCTTGGAGAGCTGGAGCGTGGATGCCTCGGCGTTCGCGGAAAATCCCCCCAGGCTCACCACCACGTCCCTGGATGCGTCGGAAGCGCGGTTGACCAGGATCACCACCAGGGAATCGCCGTCGACGGAGATGGAACCGTAGGCGCTGACCAGGGTGTCCAGCGACGAGCGGCTCCGCACCCGCACGGACTTGGCCACCCTGCCGAACAGGTGGGTGGATTCCCACATGCCGGGATACCAGAACCAGGGCGTGTAGAGCTCCGTGCCGTGGTCGGCCATCGTTCCCAGCATGGAAGCGTGCCAGACCGCCGTCGCCGAGGCGTTGTCCGACACCGACGACCCGATGCCGGATTCCGTCGATCCGATCCCGATGCCGTTGTCCGGCCCGAAGTACGTGTCCAGCCAGCGGCGCAGGCGCAGGAAGATGTACTCGCGCTTGATCGATTCGTCCCAACCGCCGTCCACCGTCTTCACCCCGTTGGCCCAGGGGAACACGTAGGTGGTGTCGTACAGGATCCGGTGGGTCTGCAGGTTCTGGGCCATGGTGGCCGAACCGGGGATGTTCAGGTACAGGTGCACGTCGTAGACGTCGATCATCCGGATCCCCGTGGAGTCCTGGATGTCGGCAAGACGCAGGATGAAGTATTCCGGAAAGCTCATGGAGCGGCCCCGGTAGGTCACCGACTCGTCGTTCCAGGTGTACCACTGCCATTCGGTCATGGTGGCGGGCCCCACCAGCCGCGCATGGGGCATCTTCTTGCGCACCGCCTTGGCCACGGCCACCCAGCGCTGCACGTAGTCCTCCGCATCGATCGCTCCGGTCAGGGCCGGGACCACGTCGTCGTGGGTGCCCACCCAGCCGTCGGGCTCGTTGTCCATGCCCCAGTAGCGGAATCGCGCCGAATCCAGGCCCAGCCCTCCCGATTGGAACCAGTGGTCCAGGATTCCCGCGGTGGAATCCGGCCCCCAGGCGGTCAGGTACTTGCGCGGATCGCCCTCCACCGAAGCCTTGCCGCCACCGGAGGAATTGGGAGTGCCGCCACCGGCCAGATTCTGCACCGTGCCGTCCCACCAGGCCGACTGGTTGTAGTTCCAGTCGTTGAAGTTGTTCTTGTCGTTGGCCGCCACCCAGCCCAGGAGCTGGAAGGCGAACATCCCCTGACCTCCTGGCAGCTTGGATTGGATGGACTTGGCCTTGGCGTCCCAGTCGTTGGCGTAGACGTTGTTGTACCAGTCGGGATGGCACGAGAGCCCGTTGCGCCAGTTGTACTTGGTCGCGTTGTTGCCCGCCGAAGCGCGCAGCAGCTTGAGACCGGCCTCGCGGTACACCGTGAAGTCGGAATCCGACAGATCGTTGTTCTTCCCCAGGATCGCCGGGTGGATCGGGATCCGTCCGGAATCGGCATCTACGGAAATTTGCACCGCGGCCGTCCACAGCGGCGCGGCCATCAATATGGCGATCATGGAACACCTCCCTTTCGGAGTTTCGCGAACACCTGGCGCGGACCCGCCCCCGCGAGAGTCACGGGTCCCAGATTCAATTGGGCGTCCTCGGTGGCGAGCCACGTCATTCCCACCGCGCGCCGCCCCGCGACCACGGCCGCATCGCACTTCATGGAAGCCAGCGGCACTTCCTGCACCTTCCAGGTGGAAGCCAGGACCAACGACTGGCGGCAGGTCGAGCTCGTCCCGTCGGGATCGCGGAAGTGGATCTGGAATTGGATGTTCCCCTGTCCCGACACGGGGAAGCGGATGGCCTCGACGGCGGACAGATCGGCCACGCTCGAGGCGGGCGCCTCCTCGTTCCACGGATGGTCCACGTCCATGCCCACCACCGCGAACCGCTCGTCGGACTCCGGGTCCATCTTGAAGGTCGCCGCGATGCAATTGCCGTACGGGCAGGAGATCCGCATCCGGGCGGGATCGTCCGGGGTCACCGTGGAGGAATCGCCGTAGATGAGGTCGGTGGTGGTGTACCACCAGCCCGCTCCCAAAAGCCACCCGTAGCGGTTTCGCACCGGATCGAAGGCGAAATCCTCCAGGAGGACGGAATCGACGTCCGCGCCCAGGACGGTGTCCAGGGCTCCTCCCGCGGCCAGCGCCACGCGTCCCAGCAACGCCATGCCGGAATCCGTCATGGCCACCACCGCGAAGTCCCCCTCCGGCAGCCCCTGGAAGACCCAGGCGCCGTCGACGGCCTGGCGCGCGGCGTAGGCCGTCCCCGCCAGGACCACCTCCTGCACGGTCTCGCCGGAAACGTGGGCCGAAAGGCGCTGGCTTCCTCCGTCGGCCATCCGCAGCTCGGCCGTGCGTCCCTGCGAAAGATCGATCTCGCCCCGTGCGGTGCGGACGGAATCCTCCAGTTCCAGGGCCACGCGCGCGTCGGAGACGTTCCCGAAGCGCACCCACCCCTGGGCGTCGGTGGTCTTCCGGTCCAGCACCGATCCGCTCGCCGAAGCCACCCTGGACTGCCAGGCGTCGTCCAGGGCCACCATGCGGACGGAAACTCCCGCCACCGCGGCGCCGTTCTGGTCCACCACGCGCGCGGAAACGCCCGAGGTTTCCGAGCCGGGCCCCATGGCCACCTGCCCACCTTCGCGGGAACAGGCGACCAGAAGCGAAAGCGCAAGGATGCGAAGCGCCCTTCTCACGGTGTCGCCTCCCGGGTCATCGGAAACAATTGGATCCCCAGATGATACACCCCGATCTCCCTGGAGTCGGCCTCCGCGATGGCCAGGATGCGCCTGCGGAATTCCACGATCTCGGATTCCACCCGCGCGCGGCCTTCGCGGGACAAGGTGACGGTGAGACTGGACAGGGCGCGATCGCCGCGCGGCATGCCGTCGATGGAATCGCGCGCCAGCTGCAGGGTGGAATCGTGGAACCCGTCCACCTCCACCGCCTGCACGGCCTCGCCCGTGGTGGTGCTGTGTCCATGCGCGCGCACCACCTTGCCGTTTTCCTCGCGGGCCATTCCCAGCTTCAGCAGAAGATCGATGGACGCCTTGGCCTTGGCCGCCGAAATGGCCGGCCGCAGGCGCTTGCCCAGGGCCGCGTGATCGCCCGCGAAGGGCTCCAGGAACAGGAGTTCCCGGATGGCGGTGTGGTGCCAGCAGCGGTAGAACTCGAAATGCTCCGGCGGAACCCGGACCGCCATGGCCTCGCGGAAGGTCGACAGCCGTTCCAGGATCCGGCGGCGCTCCTTCAGGCTCTTGGCCTTCTCGTGGAGCACCAGAAGCTCCAGATAATCCGCTTCGCGGGGGTCCAGCCGCAGGAAGGCGGCAAAGCGCAACGCCATCTCGGAGGACATCGTGCTGCGACCGCTGATCACGTGGGTGAAGTAGCTCGCCGAGCGGAACCCCACCTTCTGGGCGATGTACCGGCAGGAGAAGCGGGCATCCTGGGCCTTGCGGATGTGGTAGAGGTCCCGCAGATAGGCCCGGTAATCCAGGTAGTCGAACACGGTGACCGGCAGGCGGGGATTGGCCTCCTTCCGTGTACTAATTGTGCCTTCGTTCCTGGGCGTCATACACCCATGATATACCCATCAAACCGCTATTTCACTGGATATCAAGCAGATTAAGTGTGTACTGATGACTAAACAGAGGGCATTGATGGACTTGTGAATCCATTTTTATCTCCTTGTGTACCTCGTGCCCCCACCACCCACCCCCCTCCGAAAGTTCCCATGCGCACCCTGAAAACCTTCCTGACCTTGCGAATCCCCCCATGGTCCTCATGGTTCTCTTCGCCTTGGCGATGTTCGGGCTGTCCAGGATCACTCCCCGGTTCCCCATGCCGGGGTCTGTCCGGAACACCCTGTTGGCCATGATCTTCGCCCCCGGCGCCCTCTGCATCGCCTGTGGAATCCTCGAGTTCCGCCGCCGGAAGACGACGGTGGATCCCCGCTACCCGGAAAAGGCTTCCATCCTGGTGTGCTCCGGCATCTACCGCTACACCCGCAACCCCATGTACGTCGGCGCGCTGTTGCTGCTGCTGGCCACGGCGATCGCGGTCCAGGCGCCCGCCACCCTGATCTTCCTTCCCCTCTTCGTCTGGCACATGAACGCCTTCCAGATCCGGCCGGAAGAGGAGATGCTCCTGGCCAAGTTCGGCGAGCCCTACGGCGACTACATGCGCAAGGTGAGGCGTTGGGTGTAGGCCATCGCCCCCCTGGAGGAGGTGCTTCGAGATGAGCCATTCCCCCGAAGATGCGAGCCTGATCGGAGGATTCCTCCTCTTCTTGATGCCGCTCCTGACCTTCCTTGCCATCAGGAGATGCAAAAGGAACCTGTGATCCGTCCACGCTCGATTCCCCATCGGACACCGCGAGGCGTCGCTCGTCAGGGATCCTCCGGAGTCGAGGCCAGGCGCAAACCGTGGCGATGGAAGGTGTAGGCCCCTCCCAGGAAAGCACCCATGCCGCAGTGGTAGGTTTGGTTGTGGTCGGAGACATCCAGAACGATGCTGTCGGCGGCGACCGAAATCGCACCTGCTGCACGGCTCTCGTCCGTGCCGCTGGACCAGGGACGGCGCGAAGATTTCGCGGCGGGAACATCGGATTCCACTTCGCAGCTGTGGCACTGCGGCTGATTCATTCCCGCGATCAATCGGAAATGCAGGCGCCCGGAGCCAGGCTGGATCGAGAGCTCCAGGATGTCCTCGGCGGCACTCTGGATCGGCTCGCCCGTCTCGAAGTCCATCCGTGCACACCCTCCGGCGTTTTCCAACCGGACCACCCCCACCGTGGAAAGGGCGCCGACCAACACGCGGAGGTCCTTGGTGGAACGCTTGAGCGCCAATTCCCGCAGACGATGCCGCCAGGCCTTGCGCAGTTCTGACACTTGGGAGGCTTCGCGTCGGATTTCGGACATCCACGCCTTCTGCTCCCGGCGAAGCGCTTGTTGGCCATTGGGATCGAAAACCTTCAAGGTGGACTTCCAGGCGAGCGTGAGACTGTCGTCGAGTTTGGAGAGGATCGAATCGGAGCAGATCCGGGTCTCGACGGGATGCGCAGCTTTCGAACACTCGAAACCCGCCCCGACGAGCAGATTCGCGATCAGCACGGCACCGGCGATCATGGGAGCGACGCCATCGCGTCGGACGCAGATTCTGTGGAATGCATAGCCATGGGATTTCGCTTGGGAAACGGGCCGAAGAGGCCACCAGGGGAGAAACCCGAAGGATAGGAAACACCGTCGGGGTCCGCGACATCTCCTCCGGACTGTTCACCTGCCGTTTGACCCTGGATCCCGCAGGTAGGATCTTCTCCTGGGGCGAACACCCCTGCGACCAGGACATGCCGCGCTGAAAGCTCAGGCAATTGAACAGCCCTGCTCCGCGCCAAGCTGAGCGCCCCCTGCGAGGAAGGACCACGCACCGTGCGGCGAGGGATCCAGGCGAGCACAACCCCGTTACCTACATTCCACGAACCATGAACATCGCCCCCTACGCATGCGGCCTTCTGGCGCTGTCTCTGCATGCCTGTTCCGCCAGCAAGGCTTCCACCTCGTCGCCACCAGCTGTTTCTTCGCCATTCTCCGATTCCCTACAGGCGTTGTGGAGGACGTTCACTCCGGCATCCGCCGACTGGGCCCAACAGACGGCGGGCGAGTACTACGTGGAAAACAACGTGTGGAACAAGGGCGACGCCAAGGACTACCGGCAGAGCGTGGGAATCCGGAAATTGACCGATGGCGCGATCTCCGCTGGATGGACTTGGGAATGGCCGACCAGCTGGAGCATCGTCGCATTCCCCGACGTGATCTTCGGGAAGAACCCTTGGGCCCCGGCCTCCACCTGTCCCAAGCTTCCGGCCCGGCTCTCCGACATCGATTCCCTACATGTCGACTTGGACCTGCTCCACGAAGGCGAAGGGCATCGCAACACCTCCTTCCAGATGTGGCTCACCAACGATTCCGCCGCTCTTCCCCAGCACATCACCCACGAGATCATGATCTGGATCCGAAACGACGATCTGCCGCTCGCGCCGTTCCACGCCCAGATGGAGGTTTCCGGATCCAAGTACATCGTCAGCCGCATGCAAAACCATGGCGACCCGAACCTCAAACCCAGGCTCTCGTGGACCTACCTCTCGTTCGCGCGCACCGAACCGTTCGCGAAAGGCCGCCTCGACATCAAGGCCTTCTACGACACCCTCGCCAACCGAGGTTTGGTGGACAGGAACCTGTACCTGGCCAACATCAGCCTCGGGAACGAAGTCCGCGACGGCGTAGGCATGGTGGTCCTGAAGTCCTACCGGATTTCCCTCAAGAACCGCACCCGTTTTCACACCGATACAAACTCTTCGATTTGACCGGAACACGGATCGGGACCTTTTCCGGAGCGGATTTCCGGTCCGCTCGGACTTGGATGCACCCGGGCCTGTACGTCGCCGTTCCAAGCTCCGGTGGGCCAGGCGGTCGGATCGAGATCCAGATCCGTTGACCTCCGCCGCCGACATCTTTTCCGTCATTTCCTGACCGTTTCGCCATGCTCACCCGTCAGTCCATGGACCGGCGTTCGCAGGCGAAATGGCCGTGGAAGGTCTGGCCGGTCAGGCGGACCACCTCCCTGGAAAGCTGGATCTTGTAGCAGAGGCGATCGTTCGTTTCCAGGACCGCCTCGAGCCAGTAGTCCTTCGGAGGCTTCTCGATCTCGATGAAATCAGTGGCCGCGTCGAGTTCGCGGAGGATGGCTCCGCGCCAGACATCCGGGGTCGCGCTGGAAACCCCGCGCAGGATCACGATCCTGGCCACGCTGGACCGCGTCAGGCATTCGTGCACACGACCCGACACCTTCTCGTTCCGTTTCCAATTGGGAAACGAATCCAGATCGACGAGCGCGGGATCGCGCAATTTCGAGTAGGGTGGCTGGCTGGGGCCGATGGATTCGGGCATCGATGCTCTTCCTGGCGGAGTCGTCCGGCACGTTTCCGGGTGGAACAGGGAAAGATCAATCCATTTGAGCATTCCCGGGAATGCAGCGTTCCGGATCCCTCTTGGGAGGAAGACTCGCCTCCCTCATCTGGACTTTGTTCCTGCCCAGGCGTTTACACATCACGGCACGCGACTTCTCTTTCCGAAATGGTCTGTTTCCAGAGCATCCATGAACGCCGTTGAGATCGAAAAGGCCGTCTCGGACCTGGCGGAGCAACCCTTCGACGGGGCGGAGTTTCCGTATGCCTTTCTGGAGGCGTTCGGGAACAAGGATGCGACGATCAAGCGGTTGCGCGCGGGGGACATGAACAGGTCCGACGTCGGCGGGGTGCTTCAGCAGAAGAACATCCACCTCCTGGTCGCGTCTTCCGGCGATGTCGGCGGGGCGATGGACCGACTGCGCGCAAGCGAGCGGAACGAGCGCTGGAAGGTGCGCTTCCTGCTGGCCACCGATGGCCTGACCTTCGAAGCCGAAGACCTGGAGACGGGCGAGACCGTCGCCTGCGCGTATGGCGACTTCCCCGACCACTTCGGGTTCTTCCTGCCGCTGGCGGGGATCAGCCCCTATTTGGTTCCAGACAATCTTTCATACGTCCAGAAATCAAATGACCCAATTGGCGAACAGGCTCCTATGCTTTTTGGAAACATGCCGAGAGATGGTGGGCATCTATTCTTGGATGCCGATCTTGCTTTTCGCATTTCCTCCGAAGATTCGTCTGCAAAGCCGTTCATAAAGCGATTCGTTGGCTCAGATGAATTGATCAATGGCAAGTTGAGGTATTGTCTTTGGATTGACGACGATCAAGTTCAAGCCGCCCAAAAGAGCCAATTCAT
>Ga0116170_10000040_pt1 | contig 113645 bp, 99 predicted proteins | sample AD_JPNHW1_MetaG_FD_89797 | JGI IMG/M metagenome (GOLD analysis project Ga0116170, IMG submission 89797) | Active sludge microbial communities of municipal wastewater-treating anaerobic digesters from Japan - AD_JPNHW1_MetaG | ecosystem: Engineered > Bioreactor > Anaerobic > Digestate | place... | reverse complement strand
GGACTGGAAATGGCCGAGGCCCTGGCGAAGCGGGGCTTGAAGGTGCACGTGGTGGAGAAGCTCCCCCACGTGATGGCCGTGATGGATCCGGAAATTTCCGGGTTCGTCGAGGAAGAACTCGCCGCGCACGGCGTGGAGCTCCACAAGAACCTGGGCGTGGCGCGGATCGGCGACGATTCGGTGACCCTGGAGGACGGATCCACCATCGAAGCCCAACTGGTGCTGCTTTCCATCGGAGTGCGCCCCACCCTGCAGCTGGCCAAGGACGCGGGTCTGGAACTGGGCCCCGCGGGAGGGCTTCTGGTGGATTCCACGCTCCGCACCTCGGATCCCGACATCCTCGCCGCCGGCGACATGGTGGAGATCGAGCACCGGGTGCACAAGGCCAAGGTCCGCATCCCGTTGGCAGGCCCGGCCAACCGCCAGGGACGCATCGCCGCGGAAAACGCCCTGGGCGCCGAACATGCCTACAAGGGCGCGCTGGGAACCTCTATCGTACGGGTGTTCGACGCGGTGGCGGGAACGACGGGTCTTTCCCTGAAGGCGGCGCGGGCCGCGGGAATCGACGCGCAATCGGTCACCGTCCACAAGGAACACCACACCGCCTACTATCCGGGAGCCAAGCAGGTCACCGTCCGGCTGGTCTACGACAAGTCCACCGGACGGATCCTCGGAGGCCAGACCGCCGGATACGCGGGGGCCGACCGCCGCCTGGACGTCGTCGCCATGGCCGCCGCATCGGGAATGACCGTGCACGATCTGGCCGATGTGGACTTCGCCTACTCCCCTCCCCTGGGCACCGCCAACGACGCCATGAACATGGCGGCCTTCGTCGCAGAAAACCGTCTGTCCGGACATGGACCGTCGCTTTCCGTCGAGGAACTGGACGCATGGGTGGAGGCGAACGATCCGGTGGTGGTGGACGTGCGGGATGGTTTCGCCTTCGAGAAGTCGCATGTCGAAGGCGCCGTCAACCTTCCCCTGGACACGCTCGCCGACCAGGCATCCGAGATCCCCCCGGGGCGAGCCGTCCTGGTCTACGACGAGACGGGCAAGAAGGGGCACCAGGCCGTGCGGCTCCTGATCGGATCCCGTGGGGGACAAATTCTGAACATCACCGGAGGCCACCAGTCGTTGCAGCGCCATGCGCGCGCGGTGGGATTTTCGAAGCTGGAAGTCCAATTGCTTCCGGTGGCGGCCAAATCATTGGAAGGCCAACCAACCTCGGCTCCACAAGCCGCTGCCGCCCCTGTACCGGAACCCGTGAAGGTCGCAGGCCCGTTGATCGTGGATGTGCGCACACCGGGCGAATTCGCCACCGGAGCCTATCCCGGCGCGGTGAACATCCCGCTGGACGAGCTTCCCGACCGCCTGTCCGAGCTGGGACGACACGACCGCGAGATCATCCTGTACTGCGCTTCCGGAGGACGCAGCGGCTACGCGACGCGGATGCTCGCCCAATCGGGGTTCACCAACCTGACCAACGCGGGAGGACTCTCGCAGATGATGCGCCGAGGGCGGTAGGAGGCATGTAGGGGCGAGGGAGCGGCACCGTGTATTTTTCTCCGATGGACCCCTTCGAGGAAGAATTCGACCGACCATTGCCCCGTCGCGGCACCGATTGCGCCAAATGGGACGAAGCCGACCGCCTGTTCGGCGCCCACGATGTCCTCCCGCTGTGGGTGGCCGACATGGATTTCCGCGCTCCACCGGAAGTCATGGAGGCGATCGTCCAGACCGCCCGGCACGGGGCCTACGGCTACCCCGCCTTCCACCTGGATTCGGTCTCCGAGGCCCTGTGCGATTGGCTTGTCGGCCGCCAGGGGTGGGCTGCGGAGCCATCGTGGGTGATCCACGTGCCCGGCGTGGTCCCCGCCCTTTCGGTGGCCCTGGAAGCCTTCAGCGCACCCGGCGACCGGATCGTGGTCCAGACTCCGGTCTACTATCCCTTCCTCTCCTTGGCGCGCGAAGGCGGACGCGCATGCGTCGAGTCTCCCCTGGAAGCCACCGACGTCCGCTGGAGCTTCGATGCCGATCGCCTGGACCGGGACCTTCGCGGCGCGAAGATCCTGATGCTCTGCCATCCCCACAACCCGGTGGGCCGCTGCTGGTCCAGACAGGAATTGACACACATCCTGGAATCCTGCCGCCGCCACGACGTGATGGTCTTCTCCGACGAGATCCACGGCGACCTGGTCCAACCACCGCACCGCCATCTGCCCGCGGCGTCCCTGGGAATCCTGCCTCCGCACCGCATCGCCACCTTCACCGCCCCCAGCAAGACCTTCAACCTGGCCGGATTGAACCAGGCGGCGGTCCTCCTGGAGCGCGAAGAGGACCGGCGGGCGTTCGAGCGGGTGCTGCACCGCCGACACATTCCGGCCACCAACGTGGTGGGCCTGGCCGCCATGCGCGCCGCCTACCGGCACGGCGGCCCCTGGCTGGACGCCCTCCTCCCCTACCTTGCCGCCAACGCGCGCCTAGTGGAGGATTTCTGCCGTTCCACCCTTGGGCTGTCCGCTCCGTGCCCGGAAGCGACGTACTTGGCGTGGCTGGATTGCCGTGGCTGGGGAATGGACGACCGCACCCTGGAGGAGTTCTTCTCCAAGCGAGCCCGGGTGGGCCTCAATCGGGGAACCATGTTCGGCGCCCCCGGCACAGGCCACATGCGCCTGAACCTGGCCACCCAGCGCTCGACTCTCCGGGAGGCATTGGAGCGGATCTCCCGGGCGCGAGCCGAGTTGGAATCAGCTTAGCCCGCACCGGTGTGGTAAGCGTCCAGATGGACGATGATTCCGGCGCGCCCGGACGAACCGGATTCATTCGGCTAGTCTTCGGATACCCACCAACGGCGCATGGTCTGCGGTGCGATCCTTCACCACCAGGGTGGTTGCGGGAATCCCCGCGATGGATCCGCGGAACATCAGGTCGTGGCCCAGACACAGCCCCATCTCCAGCACCAGATCCACACCCGCCGCCTTGATCTGTTCGGCTTGCCCCAATGGATTGCACGACACCTTGTGGATCTGGGAAGCCTCGTTCACCTCGTCCTGCGCCAGAGCACCCGTCGTGCAGGAAACCGCTTCCACCCGCAAACCCTTGCTTCGCAGGTGGCGCGAGACCGTGGCGGCGTCCTTTTCCATGCCGTAGCAATAGGCAAGCCCCACCTTCTTCCACGACCGATCGATGGCGTATTCGACGATCTCTTCGATGCGCGACAGCGTTCCGGCGCGCCCTCCGTCCAACAGGCGCGACGCTGCCTGGACGGTCTCCTGGTTTTCCTCGAGTAGATACTCCGCTTGGACCTCCTCGCGCGAAAACGACTCGTTCCCGCAGGATTCCAGGCTGCGACAGGATTTGACTCTACAGAGCGTGCATTCCATCTTCGACTCTCCCGTTGTAGGCGACCGGATCGCCACATCCCCCGGCTGGCATCCTGGCTCCCCGAGTCCATTCCTTGTAGTGACGCCCCGGCGGGGCGTCTCTACAAGGAATGGACCACCAGGGAGACCGCGACGGCCATCAGCATCACCCCCAGGGTCTTCTCCTGGAGGCGGCCGGATAGGCGCCCGGAAACCCACCCTCCGATCTCCATGCCCAAGAGCACCGCGATCAGCGCAGGCACGACGATCGTCCAGCGAAATGTCCCGGAGGGAATCCGCACCGCAAGGCTCGACGCCGCGGACAAGGCCATCGCCCCGAAGGAAGCGCCCATGGCGACGGATGCGGACAGACCACCTCGCCGAACCAAGGCGGGCATGGCCAGGATTCCGCCACCAACTCCGAAAAGACCCATCAGCACCCCTGTTTCGGCTCCGGCCACGGGAAACCGAACCGGATCCGCCCCTGGAGGGGAATCCGTCCTCTCCTCGTGGCGAGACTGCAGGGAACGAACTGCGGCGAAAACCACCACGGCAAGGAAGCTCCAATGCAAGACGGCAGCGGGGATCCTGTGCGTGATCCATGCACCAAGCGCGGAAACCACCACCGCAGGTGCGGCCACGCGACCCAGCACGGAAAGATCCATCCGTTTGGCGGACCAAGCTTCCCAAGCCCCGGAAAGCGCAGCGAGCCCCACCACCGCGGTGGTCGCGGGAACCGCCAACTCCATGGGAAGCTCCATGACCACCAGAAAGATGGGAAGTGCGAGGAGGGCACCACCCGCACCCTGTGAGCCGAGCGCGACGCCGACGACCACGAATAGAAGACTGGACTGCCAAGTGAACATGAAATTTGGGCACATGTGGGTTCAGACTCCTCCCGAACCCCGGAAGTTACGCGATTTCGCACCAAGCGTGCAGGATACCAGGCATCGGTGCCCTCACCGACCCGATCACGTCCTACCGCCCCTTCGTACGGCCAGGTGCACCAGCGCGACCATCACGGGGACTTCCACCAGCGGTCCGATGGTGGCGGCGAAGGCCGCTCCCGAGGTCAATCCGAACGATCCGATCGCCACCGCGATGGCCAGTTCGAAGTTGTTCGACGCCGCCGTGAAGGCCTGGGTCACGGTCCGTTCGCGGTCCATCCCGATCCTGCGGGAAGACCACCACGACAGCGCGAACATGGTCCCGAAGTAGATCGTCAATGGAGCCGCCACGCGCACGACGTCCAGAGGCTGCGACAGGATCCGATCGCCTTGCAGCGCGAACAGCACCACGATCGTCAACAGCAGGGCCACCAGCGTCACCGGCGCGAACTTCGCATTGAACCGGGCCGTGGCGGCCTCTCCGCGCAGGCGGATCGACGCCGCCCGGATCCCGAGGCCCAGCGCAAACGGAAGTCCCAGGTACAGCAGCACCGACATCGCGACTTCTCCCATGGACACCGTGATCTCCTGCGCGGGAAGTCCGGCCCAAGGCGCGACCACCGACAGGAAGAACCACGCGTAGCCTCCGTAGGTGACCACCTGGAACACGCTGTTGAACGCCACCAGTCCCGCAGCGGCTTCGGCCGACCCGCCCGCGAGCTGGTTCCAGACCACCACCATGGCGATGCAGCGGGCCAGGCCCACCAGCACCAGTCCCGCGAACAGGTCCGGGCGGTCGGACAGGAAGATCCAGGCCAGGCAGAACATCAGCACCGGTCCGGCCAACCAGTTCATGACGACGGAAAGTGTCAATGCCTTCGGATCGGCGAAGACCTTGGGGAGTTCGGCGGGGCGCACGCGGGCGAACGGCGGGATCATCATGAGCACCAGCCCCACCGCGATGGGGATGGAGGTGGATCCCACCGAAGCGTCGGCCAAGGCCTGGACGATTCCCGGCGCGAAGCGGCCCAGCAGCAACCCCGCACCCATCGCCAAGCCAATCCAGAGAGTCAGCCATCTGTCCAGGAAGGACAAGCGCGGGGATGCCATCAGCAGCACGTCCTTCCGGTGGCCACATCTCCCATTTCCGTGGCGCCGCAGCACGAGCTGGTCTGGTGCCATTCCGGAGCCGGGGTGGCCAGGCGCACATCGTCGCCGCCTCCGGGGCCTTCGCCCGCGGGGTAGCCATTCCTGTCGTTCTGCAATTCGCGAGCCGGTTTGCGCGCCGCGATGTCGGTCGACACGATGTAGTCGGACAGTTTATGTCCCGCCGGGAGCCGCGCCAGGATGTCGCGGTACAGCGAATCCCCCGTGTCTTCCATGACCGCCACGTACTCGTGCTTGATGCCGATCGTCACGTCCACCAATCCCGCCGCCTGGGCGTCGTGTCGGATGTCTTCCACCAAGGAGGCTCCGGCCACGCAGCCCACTAGGGCCTCGGCGAGCTCCTTGGCCCCACTCGGAAGCGGGCGCAACAGCGCGAGGTCCGAGATGGCCACCCGCCCACCGGGCTTGAGCACGCGGGCGATGTCGCGCCAGACCTGCGGCTTGTCCGGCGAAAGGTTGATCACGCAGTTGGACAGCACCACGTCCACGCTGGAGTCGGCCACGGGCAGGTGCTCGATCTCGCCCAGACGGAATTCGACATTGTCCAGTCCCGTGCGCTGGGAAAACGACACCGCATTGCGCCTCGCCTTGGTCAACATCGCCGCGGTCATGTCGACACCGATGGCCTTGCCGGTCGGGCCTACGGCTTGCGCCGCCAGGAAAACATCGAAGCCAGCGCCGGAACCCAAATCGACGACGGTCTCGCCGGGATCGAGCGAGGCGATGGCTTGGGGGTTGCCGCACGACAATCCGAGATTGGTGCCTTCCGGCAGGGTTTCCAGGATCGCCGGATCGTAGCCCAGCTTGACTGCTAGGTCGCGGGCGACTTCTGGGTTCGAGCCGCAGCACGAAGCACCCGAGCAGCAGCCCTGTTCGGTGGTCGCGATGGCCCCGTAGCCTTCACGGACCTTGGCGCGGATCTGCTCTTCGAGGGAGAGGCTCACGCGAGCGCCCCCGGAAGCGTTTCCACCCAGGCCTTGATCTCGTCGCGCACCCTGCGGTAGGGCGCAAGCTGCTCCTCTTCGCCAGCGCCCTGGGCGGCCAGTTCGCGGGCGAGCTTGGGCGGGTCGCCGAATCCCTGGTGGACGCGCTTGACCTTGCCGGGGAACACCGGGCAGTTCTGGTCGGCGTGACCACAAACACTCACCACGATCTCCAGGCCCGCATCAAAGTACTTGGTGACGAAATCCGACGTCTGGCCGGTCACGTCGATGCCGACTTCGGCCATCACCTTGACCATGTTGGGGTTCAGTCCGTGGGCCTCGATTCCCGCGCTGTAGACTTCGTACAGGTCGCCCTTGAGATGGCGGGTCCAGGCTTCGGCCATCTGGCTGCGGCAGGAGTTGCCGGTGCAAAGGAAGAGGAGTTTGGTTTTTGTGGTCATGGGCAGCAAGCTCCGTTGGAACAGGTGATGCGTGGGACGACGGATTTCGGCAGATGACCGAGCGCCCAGCCAAGCGCTTCGGCCACCGTGGATTCGGGATCGGTGTCGGCGAGACGGAAATGCGCCCACCGGCCTTCCTTGCGGGCCTCCACCAGTCCGGCCCGTCTGAGGATGGCCATGTGGTTGGACACCGTGGAAGGCGACAACGCGAGCGCTTCGGTGAGATCGCACAGGCAGAGTTCGCCGCGAGCGAGCATGGCCAGCGCCAAAAGCCGCTTGGGCTCTCCCAGTGCGGAGGCGATTTCCGCAAGCGCCTCCAAGGTCGTATCGTTTTTATATTTCGCCATATATCGAAATATACAGCCAACGAGGAGGCAAGGCCTCCCGCTGTTTCGAAGGAGTTTCAGAGAAACGACTTTCCCAGCAGCCAGAGCCCCGCGCCGATCATGCCCGCCACAGAGAGTCGGTGCAGCCACGGAGCCGCGCTCTGGGAGGCATGGAAGATCCTTGCGATCTGGCGGGTTCCGAACCCGGCAGCCAGGGTGAGCGCCATCACGGGAAGCGCGGTCGCCAGACCGTAGGGCACCGTCACCAGCCACGGCACCTCGCTTGCGCTTGCCAGCGGAATCACCGAGCCGAAGAAAATGCCCGCCGACACGGGACAGAAGGCAAGGGCCAGTACGGCTCCCAGCACGAACGCCCCGGGCAATGGTCCCAATCGCGAAAGCCGCTCTTTCCAAACTCCGGCATCGATTCCGCTTCCCGGCAAGCGCAACCAAGGAGACACCGCGAGGAGCATCCCGCCCGCCAGGAAGGCGATGCCAAGGCCGGTTTCGGCATGAACCTGGATCTTGCGCACCAAAGGTCCAAGGCGGATCAGTCCCTCCGAAGCGACCCAGGCGACCAGGACGTACGCGGTCGCCCGCCCCAAAGCATAGACGGCACCGGCAAGGAATCCGCGCTTCCAGCTGTCCGCTTGGCGAACCAGGACGGAAACCGCCGCCGCGTGGCTTGCCATCGGACAAGGGGAGATCGAGGTGAGCACCCCCAAGCCGACCGCGGCGATCACCGGAAGCTCGGCGGCACTCATCGGGCCGTCTTCAGGAAAAGCAGGGTTTCGCTCTTCACATAGGCAGCGAACGCGGAGGAATCGCGCAGATTCTTCCAGGTGTCCTTGAGTTCCTTGAAGCGGGTCATCTTGCCGCCGCGCAGTTCCATCAGGACCAGAGCCTTGGTCGTCAAGCCCAACTGATCGGCCAACGCGGAGCCTTGGGGAGTGTCCATGCTCTCGCTGGCCCACACCAGACGACCCGTCTTGATGGAATCGGCCAAACCTTGTTGAATGGCGGCGGAGGACCATTTTTCCAGCCGAAGGCACGATGCGCACCGATAGTCGGAATGGATGTAATCCGCCTTGACCACGACCGCAGGCAAGGGGCCCTGTGGAGCCGCGGCGATGGCCGAAATCGCAAGGGCGAGAACGGAAAGGGTCGCGAATCCCATCGTGCGCTTGGGCGAGGATCGGACTAGACGAGCCATGAGGCGATCTCCTTGGTTGTGGGAACTTTGCCGGCGACCAGGACCTTGCCGTCCTTGACGAGAGCCGGGGTGGACATCACTCCGTACTCCATGATCTTTGCGATGTCTTCGATCTTGCGGACTTCCGCCGTGACACCGGATTCCGTCACGGCCTTCAAGACCGCTTCGTGGAGCAGCTTGCACTTGGTGCAGCCGGTACCGAGAACTTCTAGGAGCATCAGCTTTCCTTTGGTTGGATGTTTTTGGTTTCCATCATCTCTACCCCAGAAGCAGGTTGAAGATCCAACCGACCACCAGGATGCCCAGCGCGACGATGCCGAAAAATGTCGCCAGCAGCCTGGGCTTCAGGACCTTGCGCAGCAACACCGCTTCCGGCGCCGAAAGCGCGGTCACCGACATCATGAAGGCCAGCGCGGTCCCCAGCGCCGCTCCCTTTTCCAGGAGCGCGGACACCACCGGGATGATCCCGGCGGCGTTTGCGTACATGGGCACGCCGATCACGACGGCCAGAGGCACGCTCCACCAGGCACCCTTGCCCATGAACGACGAGAGCAGTCCGGTCGGGACGTACCCGTGGATGAAGGCCCCCACGCCAACGCCCGCCACCACCCAGGGCCAGACCTTGCCCACGATGTCCTTCACGGCGGTCCATCCGGCCCCGAGCCGTTCCACCCACGACATCTCCGCGTCCGCGGCGTTTTCTCCGCTGCGGATCTTCATCACCCAATCTTCCACACCGCTTTCCATGCGCAGCTTCCCGATGGTCCAGCCACCCACGATGGCGACCGCGAGTCCGGTGACCAGGTACAATCCGGCGACCTTCCAGCCGAACATCCCGAACAACAGAGCCAGCGCCACCTCGTTCACCATCGGCGCCGAGATCAAGAAGGAGAACGTCACGCCCAGCGGCACGCCCGCGGTGAGGAATCCCACGAACAGCGGCACCGCCGAGCACGAACAGAAGGGAGTGGCGATGCCCAACAGAGCCGAGAGCACGTTTCCCACGCCATCCGGGAATTTAGACAGAATCCGTCTCGTCTTTCCCGGCGAGAAGAACGAGCGCAGCACGCCCACCGCGTAGACGATGAGCACCAGAAGCATCAGTACCTTGGGAACCTCGAAGAGGAGGAACTCCAGGGAGGCGCCCAGATGCGAGGTCCGATCGAGCCCCGTCCGCGAAACCGCCCATTCGGAAAGGAAGGCCAGGGAGTGGTACAGGCCGTACCAGACCCCCAGACCGATGATCAGCAGACCGTTCGCCGTGCGCGTCTTCATGCGGAAGCGAGCCGGGTCCGGGCCATGTCGCAGGCCTTGGCCACGTTCTCCTCGGAAGCCGGGGATGCGCCCTTGGCGAAACCCTCGGACCCCAGTTCAATGTGGACATATTCCGTCACGCCCGCCTCGCCCATCGCCTTGGCGACGCAGCGGACGGCGCAACCGTCGATCGCCAGGACCCGGCCCGCCGACAACGCTCCGTTGCGCAGCGACTGGATTCCGGCCCCGACCCCCACGGCGCAGGACATCTTCCCCAGGCCCTCGCGCGACTGGGTGCGAGCCACGCGGTCGGAAATCTCGCCGACATCCGCAGCGCCGGAGCAGGAGTAGATCATCGTGGCGGGAGTGGTGGCGCAGTTGGAACACGACATGGGATTTCTCCTTATTTGCGTTATTGTGTGATTTTGCAATGTTGGGGCGCAAAAAACTCAGCCCGGACCCGACAGGCCATCCAGGCAATCGAGGAACGAGAGAAGGCAAGAAGCCTTCAGGGAGTAGAACACCATGTTCCCGCGGCGCTCGTCGGAAAGGATCCCGGCTTGGCGCAGCTGGACCAGGTGGCGTGAGGTGGTCGACATGTCCAAGCCAACCTCGGCCGCCATGTCGCAGACGCATTTCTCGCCTTGAGACAGCGAGACCACCATCCGGAGCCTGGCAGGGTTCGAAAGAGCCGCCAAGATGCGTGCACGTTCGATGTACCACGCTTTGTCGTGAGTGGTTTCAGCATCCGGACATTTCGTCGTACAACCCATGCTCAGAATATATGCGTTATTGCATGATTATGCAAGTAGAAATTTCCTGTCGGACTCTCTCACCCGAAAAGTTTCAGCTCCTCAACCTGAAGGGCACCACCAACGGGACGTGGTCGGAAGAAGAAATCGAATCGCGCACTTGCACCCCGGCGGTGTCCACCTCCAGGTATTGGGGATGGAAGTAGACATGATCCAAGGCGTGCCCGAACCTGGATGCCCGACGAGCGCTTTGCACTCCAAAGTCCAGTCGGACCAATCCGAGGGAGCCCAGGATGGAATCGGCAAGGCTCTGCTTGCGAGCATTCCAGGTATTGAAATCCCCCGCGACGATGAGGGGGCCGGCATGGGCTCGCATGCGTTCGACCAAATCCGACAACTGGCCACGGAAGCCGGAAAGGAGCGGAGAGAAGTTCAGAGCGTGCACGTTGGCCACGCAGAGGGTTTCCGAGGCGATCCGGTAGCGTGTCACCAACGAGGCCTTGCGGGTGAGGGCGATCGGTTCTCCGGCTTGCGAAAGAAGCGCTGTCGCCTCCAAGGGCAGGCCACTGGAAGCGGTGAGCACGCCATATTGGACCTTGGTTCCGGCCAGGTTGGCGGAGAGGTGCCAGATTCTGTCTCCCAGGGCGGATTGGAGCGCGGAAGGGTCGGAATCCACCCTCGCCTCCTGCAGGAGCACCAGGTCCGCCCCGCTGGTTCCCACCAAGGATCCGAGATCGGAAAGGAACCCGGGATCGGCCTCCTTGTGCACGTTCCAGACGACCATCGTGAACCGCCCCGGGAGGGTATCCGGCACTTCGCGCGGAGGTCCTTCGACCAGCCGAGGTGCACGCAGGAACTCCCCGGGAAACGCCATCCCTGCCAGGATGGTCAGGACGAGGGCGCATCTAGAGCGTGAAGGTGAGGTTCCCACGGAATTCCTGGTTGATGATGCTCGAGTTCGGATGGTTCAGGTAGTGTCCGAAACGGTCGTAGACGTTGTACGACACGCCGATTCCCAGACCCTTGTACAGTTCCTTTTCCAGCTCGACGGAATGGATGTCCACCAGCTCGTCTCCGGGGGCGCCGGATTGCGTGTGGATCCAGTATCGATCGGAGAAGGCGGCGACCATCCCGAATCCGGGTCGACGCAGGACGAATCCCGTCTTCCATCCGGCCCCCATCCCCAGGTTGTAGTCGCGTTCCACGTTCAGGTAGTACTCGGTGCTGGCCGCCCCCAGGGCGATGAACACCGGCTGGATCCTTCCCCACAGCCGCCACTTTGCGGGCAGCTTCCAATCGGACATCCACTCCACCCCCAGGCTGTTGGCGGAAATGCGGTAGATGGAGCTGTTGAGGAAGTCGTAGTTCTGCGTCAGCTCCAGGATGTGTCGGGAATGGTCGGCGTCGAAGATGTCGAGTTTCCACAGCTGGCCGCGGACCGACACGTTGGCCACCGGATCCCTGAGGATGGAAGCGCCGAGGATCATGGAAAAATGGTCCATTGGCTTCTTCGCCTCGAATGGATCCCCGTGGACCAGACGGAGGGAAGTGGAGGCCAAGGGCACCTGGGAAGACGGCCGATCCGCGTTTCCCTTGCTGGACGTCCACCCCTTCCCGAGAACGCGGCTGTTGGTGATGTGCAACCCCATCAACCGCGACGAACCGCCTTGGCGAGTCCTGGAAGGCGATCCGTTGAGGAGACGATCCGCCCCGAAGACGGGATTGACCAGACCAGCACCCAACCGCCTCAGCCAGCCCACCGATTCGCCCGTGGATTCCCCGCTGAGGGCCAAGGCCAACCGCCAGCTCGCCTCGCCCAGCATGGTCCCGCCCATGCGGGTGGTCACCAGGTCGTTGAAGGCGGGGGGCTCCGTCTCCATGAAGTACTCCCACTGGAGGCTTCCCAGCGTGGTGTAGGCCAGCCCCGCCAGGTAGCCATGGCCGTTGGCGCGTGCGAACGAGTAGTACATGCCTCCTTGGACGGGATGCCCGATCTGGTTGACCTCGAAATTGTTGTCGTCCCACACCCATTCGTGGCTCAGGTTGCGCCAGATCGTCCCGCCATCGATGTCGGCGTAGGGCTGGCGTCGCACGTGGTTGTTGAAGGCTCCGATGAACGCGTTCGCTCCGACGATCTGGACCAGGGGGAAGACGTACGCTGGCTTGGCCAGGGTATCTTCGTGGACCGCGGTGTCCCCCGGTCGTTCGGGCGCCAAGGCGATGCACCCGAAAAGGATGGACGCGAGCGTCGTCATCCACGCATTATAGGTTTCCTTCCGCCCCGAGGGGTCCGCGAATCCTCAGGAAACAACCATTTGGGTGCCTCGAGGTCAAATCACGGAAAGCACCTCGTTTGGATCGAAGGAATAGGCGCTGCGGCAGAAATCGCACACCACTTCCAGCGGCTCCCCCTTGGCCTTGGCCTCCAAGGCCCCCTCCGCGCCCAGGGCGACCAAGGCGCGCAAGGCACGTTCCCTGGAGCACGGACAGAAGACGACGATCTCGTGGCGCTCCAGCGCATCCCACCCTTCCACGCACAGACCCGTTCCCGGCGAAGAGGCATCCCATGGCCCACAACGGCGTTTCCAGGAAGCGGCCAGTTCCGCCAATGCCTTCCGCGGTGTGGCGGGAAACCCCCGTAGCCAGGCTCCACGCACCCGGATGGGCAGACCCTGGGCATCCAGTTCCACGGGTAGATCCAGCCAGGTGGGTTGCTGTTCGGACTGGTCCAGGAACGCCTGCAACATTTCTTGCACGGTGGAGGCGTGAGCCTCCGCCACGCTCTGGTAGAGGACTCCACCCTCTCCCAGGCGGCGGACCTTCGCAAGGCCCGTCGATGAATCGTCCCCCCGCTCCGACACCTTGGCCCGGACCAAGCCATCCGCAGTGGCATCTGCATGGTAGATCCGGTTTCCCACTTCCATCTGCAGGGAGATGGTCTGGCCCGACTTGAGGTCGGAGGCCAGGAGGAGCGCCCCGGATACCGCCTGGGCGATCCCCCTGGCCCCCTCCCCGTCGAGGTCGTGGACAATGGCGAGGATGCGGCAGGATTCCGATCCGTCGAGCGAGCTGATGCGAAAGGAAGCGGATCGATCGATCCAACGGGTCAAATGGTCCATCCCCCCAAATCTACCTAGCTCCGACTCCCCCATCCGGCGGCGGCACGGGGACCGAAGCCCAAATCGAGGATTGCTCCTACATTGTGGGACGCGATGATCCGCTCCAAAGACCTTATCCCACTCTCCCGCGTGTACGTGTCCGGCCTGGCCGGCGTGCGCGCGCGGGACCACTTCCAACGACGTCGCCAGGAGCATCTCGCCGCAGCCGGTTTTCCGTGGATCTTCCACGGCCTGGAGAAGGAACCGGGTGCCGATCTCCATTGGCTCATGAACGGCGTGCGCATCTTCCAGGAGCCGTCCGTCCAGTACCTCACGGGAATCAACCAGCCGGGAGTCGGACTGGTGCTGGACCCCACCGCGAAAGGGGCATCGCGACAAGTGCTCTTCCTCCCCTGGAAGGACCCCTCCCGCGAATTCTGGGACGGAATCCGTCTGGGCTTGGAGAAGGGCCGCCGATCGCGCTCCGATCTGGACTTCCTCCGCGAATTGACCGGCTTCGATCGGATCCTTCCCAGCGAGGAGCTTCCCTCCTTCCTGGCGGACCTCGCCTCCCGCCACAAGACCCTGGGGGTGTTCCACCAGTCCTACCCGGGCGGACGATCCCTCCCCGACGACCCGTCCAACCGCTTCGCCAAGCTCGTGGCGAAGCTCGCGCGCCCCCATGGCGCCAAGGTGGTTTCCATCGCATCCGAGCACCTGGCGCTGCGTCTTCCACTGGACGCATGGCAGATCGCCGAATGCGAACGCGCCCAGGAGTGGACCTCCGCATCCTTCCAGGAACTCTTGCCGCACCTCCCCGGGCTTTCCACCGAGCACGCCATCGCCGGTACCCTGGAAGGCTCCATGCTCCGCCGCAGTTCCTTCGGCTTGGCCTTTCCCACCATCTGCGCATCGGGAGCGAACGCAGCGGTCCTGCACTACATGAAGAACGACGAGCCCGTGGCCAAGGGTGCCATGGTCCTCCTGGACTTCGGCTGCCGCAGCGCATCCATGCACGCGGACATCTCGCGCACTCTTCCTTCCCGGGGGCGGTTCGATCCGCTCCAGAGGCTCCTCTACCAGGTCGTGCTGGATGCGCAGGCATACGCCCAGAGCCTGGTGCGGCCGGGAACCACCATCCGCGAACTGAATCGGTTGGTGTGGCAACGCCTGGAAGACCTCCTGGAGGACAGGTTCGTCTCCAGGGGAGGCACCATGATCCGCCCCTACGCGGAGGGAAAGCTCGCCACCATGCCTGGCAAGGCCAAGGCCCATCCGCGCCAGCCCCACGGCCTGTCCCATCTGATGGGCGAACAGGAACACGACGGCGATCCATTCCGGATCTACCAGGACCAGCCGCTCGTGCCCGGCCTTCTGATCTCCAACGAACCCGGCCTCTATGGACGGTTCCGCATCCGACTTTCCGGACGCGTCCACGAGGCCACGCTGGGCATCCGCATCGAGGACGACCTCCTCCTGACTCGCAATGGATGCCGGAATCTGTCTGAAAGCATCCCCAAGGATCCCGACCAACTCGAACAACGGATCGGAGCCGCGCCATGAAGTCCTTCCCCATGTCAGCCGCATTCCTCGCATGCGCCCTCTGCGCCTGCGACAGTCCCGGAACCGCTCCTCCCACCAACTCCGACGGAATGGAATTGATCCTCCAGAATCCCACCTCCGGAGTTTCCAAGGGCGGAAGCGATACCGACACCACGGGCCCGGACGATCCCGTCTCTCCGACCGTGTTGCTGGACACCTCCGATCTCCTGGGCCCCGTGGTGCTGCCCGTGGGCGGGTCGGCGCGTCGCCTGACGGTCTTCCTGGAAACCGATCGGACCCTGCACGTCTGGGCCACCTCCGACGGGACCAAATCGGGAACCTACGACCGGTTCACCAACTGGTCGGTCCAAATGGAAGCCTCCACCGCATTGGACCTCGGTTGGGTGCGCAACGGCGAAGCCCCCTACCGTGCGACCTTGTACCCATCCGACTCCGGAAGGACCTGGTTCGCGGACATCCCGTCCCTGGCCACCGCTCACGAATTCCGCATTCGCGGTCCCAAGGGTACGGTGGTCACCTTCAGGATCGACGCCGCATCCGGATTCCGGCCCGCCAACTGGGAGGAGGGAAGCTGGTCTCCCACGCCGCTTTCCGACGCCGAAACCACCGCATTGTTGACCATGGGCCTCAAGCAGAAGCCCATCGGTTCCAACGTGTTCAAGATCCGCCTCCCGTGAACACATCCATCCTCCTGTGCTCCTGTCCGGACCGCCCCGGCGTGGTGGCGCGGGTCACCGGTTTCCTGCACACGTACGGCGCCAACCTGGTCCATGCCGACCACCACGCGGATCTCGCCGAGAAGGTTTCCTTCCTGCGCCTGGAATGGGAAACCGATGGATTTTCGCTGGACCGCAGCGGATTCGGTGCCGCGTTCTCCCCCATCGCCGATTCCATGGGCATGACCTGGAGCCTGCACCGCTCGGACGCATCCACCAGGGTGGGCATCCTCGTCTCCGGCCAGGACCACTGCCTGGTGGATCTCCTCCACAGGTTCTCCACCTCGGAACTGGACGGAACCTGCGCGTTCGTGGCCGGAAACCACGAGGCGCCCTCCACGTTCGCCAGGCACTACGGCGTACCGTGGACCACATTGGATTCCCGCGCGGGCGACGAAGCGTCCAAGACGCGTTCGGAAGGCAAGGTCCTGGAACTCTGCCGCGAGCACGGCGTCGGTCTCCTGGTCCTGGCCCGGTACATGCAGGTACTGTCAGGTCAATTCCTGTCAAAAACGGATTTCCCGACCCTGAACATCCACCACTCGTTCCTTCCCGCCTTCAAGGGAGGACGCCCCTACCACCAGGCCTGGGAGCGGGGGGTGAAGGTCATCGGGGCGACGGCCCACTACGTCACGGAAGATCTGGACGAAGGGCCCATCGTGGTCCAGGACGTGGCGAGAGTGAGCCACCGCGACACGGTGGACGACCTCGTCCGCAAGGGGCGCGATCTGGAGAAGATGGTGCTCGCCCGAGCCGTCAGGCTCCACCTTTCGCACCGTGTGCTGCGCCACCGCCATCGCACGGTCGTCTTCGAGTGACCCTCCCGCGTCCAGCGCGGAAACGGTTTCGGCGCATCGTTCCCCGAGCGACGGAATGCGGCTCCGCAGTTGCCACCTGGTGTCGCCCGATTCCCGAACGATCGGCGTTTCCAACTCGAATTGTCTAACTTCACGTTCTCACCATGAACGCGGCGCATCGTATCAACGGTATTTCCTTCCACGTTCCCGACTTGGACGATTCCTTCCCCAAGCTGTTTTCGCATTTCGAGGAATTCCAGCAGATGATCCTCAACCACGACGAGAATCCGCTGCTGGAAGCGAAGCTCCGCCACGGGGTGCTCCTGGCCATCCGGACCTTCCGACGGGAGGAGGAAGCGATGGAACTGTGCCACGATCCGGGACAGGCCATGCACAAGATGGCCCACCAGAAGTTCCTCCGGACCCTTCAGGAGATCGGGACCACCTTGTCCAAGGAAGGGCCATCGGTGCCCTTGGCCTTGGATGTGCGCAACCGCCTCGTCGAATGGATCGTCGACCATCATCGTCTGATGAACGCTTCCCTGGGACGACTGGTGAAGACCACGGTGGAACGCTCCCTGCGCCACCACCAGGAATCGGACACGGGAACCGCTTTCACCGGCTGAACTTTCCCGATCGGTCCCGGAGGAAGGGAACGGACGGGCGTTGGATCAGATCGGCAGGGTCTCCTGGCTCGAGCGCGGATGCACGGAAAGCCCCAGGTGCCTGGCGGCGGCGGGTGTCGCGACGCGACCGCGCGGGGTGCGCGCAAGCAGCCCAAGCTGGATCAAGTAGGGCTCGTAAACCTCCTCGATGGTCTCCTGGTCCTCGTTGAGCGCGGCCGCCAGGGTGGAAAGCCCCAACGGCCCTCCCTCGAAGCGATCGATCAAGGTGGTCAGGATCCGACGATCCATTTCGTCCAACCCGAGCTCGTCCAGGCCCAGGATGGAGAGCGTCTTTTCCGCGACCATGCGGTCGATGCACTCCTTGCGCAGGACCTGGGCCACGTCGCGGCAGCGACGGACCACCCGGTTGACCACGCGGGGAGTGCCACGACACCGACGCCCCAGCAGGACCGAAGCCTCGGGATCCAGGGCGAAACCCAGGATGGAGGATGTCCGCTTGGCGATGACTTCGATCTCCTCGGCGCGGTAGGGATCCATCCGGAAGGTGAGTCCGAACCGGTCGCGCAGCGGCCCGGTGAGCATTCCGGTGCGGGTGGTGGCCCCTACCAGCGTGAAGCGGGGCAAGGGAAGGTGGACCGACCGCGCGGACGGTCCGGATTCCAGGAGGATGTCGATGGCGAAATCCTCCATGGCGGGATAGAGGTATTCCTCCACGGTGCGGTTCAGCCGATGGATCTCGTCGATGAACAGCACGTCGCCTTCGTTCAGGTTGGTGAGCATACCGGCCAGATCCGAAGGCCTGTCCAGGACGGGCCCCGATGTGACCTTCATCTTGGTTCCCATCTCGGAGGCGATGATCGAAGCCAACGTGGTCTTGCCCAGGCCGGGAGGCCCCGCGAACAGGACATGGTCCAGCGGTTCCCCTCGCTCGCGCGCGGCTTGCAGGAAGATCCCCAGGTTCTCCCGAAGCTCGGACTGACCGACGAAGTCGGAAAGCGTCTTCGGCCGCAGGATGTTCTCGTTTTCCAGATCCTCGGTCCGTTGGACCGGATTGAGCAACCGATCGGACATTCCTGGAAAGCTAACCCACTGCGGGACATCTATCTTGGATCTCCTCTATGTTCTTCGCACTTCTCCGGCTCGTCGCCGCCCTAACCGCCATCGACGTCGACTCCACCTCCAGGACCGATCCGACGGATGGCGGGATCCCAGGCACCGGAAGCATCCGACAGCGTCGCATCGACACCATCGAATTCATCCACCACGGCGCCCTGGAAGGATCCAAGGTCCTCACCCCCGGGGATTCCATGGTGTATCGATGGGCGGAGGCGCTGCGCGACGACATCCTCCATTCCCGCACCCGCCGTTCCACGGTGGAACGCCGCATCCTGTTCGATCGTGGCGACATCCTGGATACCCTGAAGCTCCAGGAATCGGAACGCATCCTTCGCTTGGAGCGATTCCTGGCCGACATCCGGATCCGCGACACGATCCTCGCCGACGGCCGCACGCTGGTGCGTGTGGAAACCTGGGACCGTTGGTCCACGGGAGTCATCACGAGCCTGAACCGGAGCGGAGGCGTGCTGTCGTGGGTGCTGGGCGTGCGGGAATCGAACCTCCTGGGAACGGGACAGGACGTGAGCCTGTCCTACGGGCAGACCGACGGGGACGAAGCCTGGACGATCGGCTACACCAACACGGCGCTGTTCAGGCGCGGGCTGAAGCTGGACGCGGTCGTGAGCGTGCTGACCGAAGGCCACATCGCCACCTTCGATTTCGGTTTCCCCGCCGTGCATCGCTACCAGACCTGGGCCTGGCGCATCAACGGTGTCGACCAGAGCTACCAGCGCGACCTCTACGCTCCCTCCGAGGTCGCCCGCGCCCTGACCCGTTCCTTCGGAGCCTCGTGGGCGGAGGATTCCTGGATCTCGTCGGCACCGGATTCCAGGTACCGGGAGGTCCGCGCGAGCCTCACCCGGCTTTGGGGTGACGAAATCCGTCTCCACTCCTCGCTCTTCGCGGAATCGGAGCTGGACAGCGTCTCCCGTCCGGTTTCCACATTCTCGTTCCCCGTGGCGAACCTGGAAGCGGCCCGACGGGATCCGATCGTCCAGCAATGGCTCCGTCGCCCCGGGCATCGCGACGACCGCCGACTCGGCCTGGAACTGACCCTCAAGGAGGTGCGCTACCTGCGTCTGCGGAACTTCAACAACCTCAAGTGGACCGAGGACATCCCGGTTGGCTGGTCGATCACCACCACCGGTGCCTGGAACGCGATGGCCAACGGCGAGGTCCAGGATCTGGGCTACGTCCAGACGGCGGGAACCTGGACCGGCATGACCGGCGACCTCTACGGATCGGGCACGACCAGCTGGAAAAGCTTCCTGGACCGGGAGGGAGGGCTCTCCCAGGGAACCCTGACAGCGAGGACCGAGGGCCGTTGGATCCCGCACCGCATGGTCCAGTGCCTGGGAAGCGCATCCAGCGCCTCCCTGTTCGGCGCTCCCGGATGGGTTTCCCAGACCACCCTGGGCGAGGAGAACGGCCTCCCCGGCTGGCCCGCGCACTCCCTCGCGGGACGAGGACGCTTCCTGTCCACCGCGGAGTTCCGGTTCATCCCCCCGCTGGAAGCGCTCACCATGGCTCCCGCCCTGGCCGTCTTCGGCGGCACCGGCCGCGTTTCCGCGGATCCCGATCCCCTGGGCGACGGTCCCTGGCGCGCGGGCCTGGGAGTGGGAATCCGGGTGGGCATGACCCGCTCCCCCACCGGTCTGATCAACCACCTGTCGCTGAGCCATCCGGTGGGCGAAACCGATCGGAAGATGGGCTGGCTCCTCAGCTTCGGATCCTACAAGTCGCTCTGAGGAGGCCTCGGAAGTCTCAAAGGAAGGCGAGGTCCCTTGCGGCTTGGGCGATGGCCCGGGGATCGCGCAGGCGATCCACCCAGGCGGAGGGGAGCGCCTCCCGTCCCCACCTGGCTCCCAGGCAGGCACCCACAACCGAGGCGTTCGCACCGGTGTCGCCACCGGCGAGGATCACGCGTTCGACGAGGTCCTCCACCGGTTCGCGTTCCACCTGGAGCGCCCACAATCCCAACTGCATGGCTTTCAGGGTGAAGGCCTTGCTCTTTCCGTCGAGTTCGAACGTGGCGAGCCCGGCGCGGGCCCCGCGCACGGAATCGCTGACGGATTCCGGCCCACCCAGGGCCCGGATCTGCTCGGCCAAGGCCGACAGATGGAGCGGCTCGTCGCGAAGGACCGTGGCGATGGCGAGGTTCAATGCGGTGGCCGACCAGACGCAGAGGGGATTCCAATGCGTGACCTGGCATGCCGTGGCCGTCCGGGAGACGAGGAGCTTGGGATCGTCGGCATGGGCGAGCGCCACGGGAATCGACCGGACCAGTCCCTGGTTGGTCGCGCTCCAGTTCCTTCCCAGCCGCGAGAAGGCATCCTCGCTCGCCTCCTCCACGGGCACCTCGCCGTCGATGTCGTCCAGGACCCTGTCCACCAGGGTCTTGATGCCGCGGCCGTTCTCCCGACGCCACTCCAACAATTTCTGTCCAAGCGCATGGAGGGTCCAGGGACCCTTGGAGAGGAGATTCGCCACCACCATGGCCTGGGCGGTCTCGTCGTCCCAGGGCTTGGAAGCCTCCGAGGGATCGATGAACCGCACCCGGCCACCGCTTTTCCGGTAGATGGCCTCGGCGGGCCAGAGGTCTTCGAATGGCTGTCCAAGGGCGTTGCCGGAGGCCAGTCCCAGAAGGCAGCCTTCGGCGCGGAGCGGATCGATGTCGGTGGGCATAGGTAGGCAAACCTAGCTAAACGGGTCGCCTCCCCATCGTCCCTCCGCTAGGGCGTCACCACCGCCTGCGAAGAACCCGTCGCGGCCTGGATACTGCCGTCGTACATGGCCGACACGAACGCTCCGGGGCGCAGGTAGGTGCCCGAATAGCTGGCCCTGGCTCCCACCTGGAAGGTCACGGAGCGGCCCGGACCCAAAGCGAAGTAGTGGAAGACGCGATCGTCGCGGAATTCCACACGGCGAGCCGCGTCCTTTGTGGTCCCCTGCGCTCCTTCCATGGCCTCGTTGCGCAACTCCCATCCACCCGGGAACACCTGGATCATCGCCAGGTTGTCCAGGTAGTCGCGGGTCAGGTTCTTCACCGTCGCCTTGATCACGAAATCCTCTCCTCGTGGAAGACTCGCTGGATCGATGGCGGCACCATCGCCATCCACGTATTCGATGTCCAGGGAGAGTCCGTTCGCCGGCGGCGGCGGGGTTCCCGGAGGATCGATGCCGATGCGCGTGAACAGCGCTTCCAATGCACCCTTGCCGGAATTCTCCACTTCCAGCGGCCCCTTCGCCTTGTCCGGAACATCGATGGAAATGCTTCCCCTGGCACCGGAAACCGTCTTCCACTCGCCGCCACCCACGCGCCAGCGAGCCTGGAAATTCCCCGCTCCGCCTCGCGCGTTCACCCAGCGCGACAATGCCCAGAGCATGGCGCCGGTCTCCTGCGTGGACAGCCAGCGACTGGAACGGATCTGCTCCCGCAAGGCGGAGGCCATGGTTCCGGAGCGCTGGGTTTCGCCCATCCGCACCATGGCTTCCAGGATGAACGCCTGGTCGCGCACGTCCGACCACAGCCACGACGACAACGAGCGCGAAGAAGACACGGAAACTCCCGCCTTCTCGGCGATCTGCTTGGCCACGTCCTTGCGGCCGGCCGAGGCGTAGGCTCCTGCCAGGATCCACCTGGGAAGATCGGACATGGGCGCCGCGCGCAGGACGTTCATGCGTCCCAGGTCGGGTCGGTTTGCCTGCGCCAGGATGTCCAACCGGACCACCTGCGCCAGGGTGTCGCCGCGGTCGTGGCTGTACACGCCCGGACTCCAGCGGGCCACCGCCTCGGCCAGATGCCGCAGATAGGCATCCCACATCGCCGGAGGCACCGTGTGTCCCGCCGCCTTGGAAGCCAGGAAGAACCTTCCCGCCCAGATGGTGCCCCACTCGTAGGGGGCCCCTTCGCCGGGCCACATGGAGAAGGCACCTGACGGAAGCTGGAAACGTTGCAGCTTGTCGATGGCGATGTCCACGTTCTGGTTGGCGGCCTTGATGCGCGTCGCATCCGCCCAGGGCATCAGGTCGCCCAGGAACACCTGCGGCAGTGCGCCCGAGATGGTCTGTTCCAGGCATCCGTGCGGATAGCGGACCAGTTCGTCGATCCGTTGCTCCATGCCCACCAAGCCGACGGAGGAGAGTTCCAACCGGGCCTTGCGGGAACCATCCGCGCCGTAGGGCTCGAAGGGAACGGACCAGACCTGTCCAGCCAGAGGCGAATTCCACTGCACCAGGGCTCGCGACTCCCCTGGCAGACGCACCTGCAGTGGCTCGTCCACCTTGGCCGTTCCATGGGCCGCCTCGGCGACCGCATGCACCGCCACCTGCCCGGTGCCACCGGAAGCCTTGACGGAAAACGTCACGATCTGGTCGCCCGCGGCAGCGAACTGCGCCGTCTTGACCGAGGGGCCCTCGATGCTCGCGGGTCCGTCCAGCGACAGCTTGACCTTGACGGGTCCGGGCTTCTCGGAGAACACCGTGACGGGCACGTCTGCGCGATCTCCAGGACTCATTCCGCGAGGCACGGTGAGAAGCGCCATGACCGGCGATTTGACCTGCACGGTCTTCTCGGCGGACCCGTAGGCGGCCTGCGAGACCGCCACCACCATGGCGCGCACGGAACCGGTGTAGCGAGGAATCTCCACCTCGACGTCCTTGCCGGACTTGGGGACATCCACGGGTCCCACCACCACCACCATGGGCCTGAACGGGTTGGCCTTGGCGGCTTCCTTCTTGCGCCCCTCCTCGCCACCGCCGCCGCCCACGGCGAACATGCGATCGGAACGGCCTTGCCAGGAGGCCATCACCAGGTCGTGCATGTCCCAGGTCTTGACTTCCAGAGGTTCCTTGCCGTGGAAGGCCTTCCAGGGCTGCGGAGTCTTGAACCGGGTGAGATCCAGCAAACCTTCGTCGACGATCATCAGCATGGCCTGCATGGGGCGATTGTTCTCCTCCGCCAGATGCACCTTCACCTTGGTCTCGGGCTGCAGACGCTCGGGAAGCGCCAGGGTCGGCTTCAGGCGGGAGAGGGGATCGATCACCGCCACCGGAGCCACTCCCCACGTGCGCAAGGGGCGGTCGGTGGACGGCGGCCACTTCTGCAGCTGGGTGACCTGGACGTACACGCCGGGCATCATCTCCGCGGTCGCCCTGGCGCTCCATCGGACCAGCTCGCCCTTGGTCTTCACCCACTCGGAAACCAGGACACGGCGCCCCTTCATCAGTTGCACGAGCGCCCTGCCATCGACCGCGCCCGGGAAGGAGATCTGGACCCTCTCTCCAGGAGCCACGGTGTCCTTGTCGGCGGCCAAGCGGAGCCTCGCCGGCGAAGATTCTTCCCCGTCCATCGCCATGGGCTGGCCGTTGGTGGACACGTACACGTCCGTGCCCGCCGAATGCCCGGTGGCTTCGTCGGTCACGATCACCAGGTATTGCCCCACGGAATCGGGCACGAAGCTCACGGACGATCCGGACTTCCCCTTCAGGTCGGCGACCTTGCGGGTGGAGCTTCGCGTCAGGAAGCTGCGGAAGCGCTCACCGGTCTCCCACCACCAGTACTTCCCGTTCGTATAGACCTCGACTCGCAGATTCTGACCAGTCAGCGCCTTGCCCGCCCGGTCGACGGAGGCGAGATCCACCTGCAACGGCTGGTTGACCGCGCCCCACTCGGCGCGGACCCTCACGCCCGTGTAGCGTACGCAGGGCCAGTAGGGCAGCGACACGCGGTCGATGCTGGGCTGACCACCTTGCTCGAACACCCGCGTACGCAGGGACACCGTCATGGGATTGCGTCCGATGTCGGACGGGACGTTGATCCGGAAACGTGCCGATCCGGCGGCGTCCAACGCCCCCTCCCAAGCCACGGATTCCTCCTCGCGACCGTTGGGTTCGGTCGGATTGACGAATGCATACCCCTCGAATCCCTTGGGGGAGAAGGATTTCGGCAGGAAGGCCACCTCCACCTTCCCGTTGAGGCCGGCCGCCGACCCACCGGACAGCCAGTGGGATTTCAGCTCCACATCCTTGTCCGCGGTGACTTCGGTGGCGGGAATCTCGATCTTCAGGCGGTTGGGACGTACCGTCTCCACCTGGACGCCCATGGTCTGGGAAGCGGGCCCCGCCTCCACGGTCACCGACCAACGCCCGGTGGGATCCTCCGAGCGGGTGGCCGTCCGCCACCCGAAATGGCCATCCGGCGCTGCGCGCTGCACGGATGTGGACACCACCTTGCCGCGCGGATCGCGGAGGATCCACTTGAGGGGAAGGCGATCGATCGCCTTGTGGTCCTCGCCGCGCACGATCGCCCCCAGATAGATGGAATCGCCTGGACGCCACACGCCGCGCTCCCCGTAGAGGAAGATGCGGATCCCTTCCTGGCTGTATTCGCCACCCACGTCGAACTTGGACAGATTCCGAGCCTCCCCGTCGTCCAACCGGATCCAGCCGTGGTGCTCGATCCCGTTCTTCTTCGCCATGGCGTGGATCACGGATGCCTTGGAGGTTCCGGTCATCTGGAACAGGCCATCGCCGGCGGTGGCACCGGAAGCGAGCACCCGGTCGTTGACGGCCAGGGCCTCGATCCGCACCCCGCTCCACGGCTCGGCGCTCAGGAGATCGTGGGTGGCGACGTTCAATCGCCCATCCATGTCGCGCGTGACCATCAACCCCAGATCGGACACCAGCAGATTGCGGGAGACCTTCCCCGAATGGCTGTATCGCCAGAAGGATCCCTTGCAAGGATTCTCGCGATCGGCATAGCTGTAGCTTTCCCCGTCGTATCCGTACTCCTCGCCGTCCTCGGAATACCCGTACGAACCTTCGCTGGACTCTTCGTCCCCTTCAACGGCCTCCTGCGCTTCGCCGATCACCCGGGACTTCCGCTCCTGCGGCTGATCGGCGCACGAATACAGCATTCCCTGCCGGACGGGCTCCAGGCTCACCGAATACAGCCCCGCGTCCAACTGGAGGATCCTCCCCAGGTCGAGCGTCCCCGCGAAGACCTGGTTGCGTTTCGCCCCCAGCTGGAGCTCGCGGTTCCAGATCTCCTCACCCAGCTGGCGCCGGCCGTACTCGCTGGACATCTGCTCCAATGTCCGGTCGGCGAGATGCTCGGGGATGTTCTCCACGCGGATGCGTCGGACCACCACCCGGACCCGACCGAGGTTCATGGCCTCGAAGTGGATCTTGTTTTCCCCCTGCGAAGGGAGGATGATTCCGCGCTCCGTCCACGACAGGGACGGCTTCAGATCCTTGAAGGCGTGTGTGGTCGAAAATCCTTCCGCCAACCGTCGTCCATTCTGGAGCGGGAAGCCGCGACCGATGAAGAGCTGGGCCTCCCCGTACTGCGGATCGAAAGTGGCGCGCAGCAGATTGCCGGACACGCTCAGTTGGAGCTTGCGATCGGATTTGCCAACCTTGACGAAGCCTTGGATCTCCTCGATCGAAGGAAGCGCGTCGGAGAAGAAGACCTCGAATCCCATCCGATTCTCCCCGTTCCAGGGAGTGGCGTACAGGACCCCCGGCTCGTCGCCTGAAGGAATCTGGAATTGGATCTGCTCGTTCTCCGGAAGTCCTGCCTTCTTGGCGAGCACCACCAGTTCCACCAGCTGACCGTTCCTCTGGATGCCGGTGATGTCCAGCACTCCGGTCCCGTCCTGGGCTCCGGATGGATTCCATCGGATCGCAGGAGCACCGCCAGCCTGGGACACCGCGAACCAAGTCGAGGAATCGCCGGAAGGCTGGGAACTGAACGCCACCCGCACCGACAGGTTCCAGGATCCGTCCGATGCCTTGGAGAAGGACTGCGGGGTCAGATCCACGTTCCGTGGCGCGGGCGCGAACCAGAAGCGGTAGTCCGGCAGTCCCTTCTGGCCCGTGACCGCCTCGAGGTCCAGCTTGGCCAGATAGAGCTCCTTGGGATCGAGATCCTCGGAGAGTTCCATGCGCAAGGTGCGATGATCCTTCCAGAACAGCCGACCCTTCACGCTTGGATCGATGGACAACCAGCTCGAAGGCGCATCCTTCCCCACCTCGTCGTCGGCCGCCCAGTCCTGCTTGAAGCGGATCTCCAACGGCCCACGCGACCCCACCGCTCCCTCGGTCGTCCACTCCAGCACCTTCGAGACGGCTTCTTCCTCCTGGGGGGTCAGCGGCTTGAACGAAGGCTTCCGACAGGAAGTGACAAGCAGGAGGAACGCGAAGGAAGACAAGAGAAGCGAAAACCGGCGGGACAACATGCGGCATCTCCTCGGGTCCGACCGACGGGGATCGTCGGAAGGGACCAATGGAAGTGTAGCACATCGGACCAAACCGGCAAGCCGCACGGAACGCCGATCGGCGTTCCGTCGGGGGCCCTATTCGCCGGGATTCTCCGGCGAAGGCGACCCACCCTTCCCCGGCGAGGGGGGTCGGGGTTCCGGAGATCTCCAGATCCCTCCGCTGGTGAAGGATTCCCATCCCCAGGGCACCCAACGCATCAGGCTGCGGACCAGCCACAACGACCAGCAGAGGAGCATTGCCTTCCATGCCATCAGGGGAACGACCACCATCCATGGGCGTGGCAGTTCCCCCGAAAACCGGTCCAGATACCAGACCAGGCCCCCTTCGCCGCCCGCCACCCCGGAATCCGGATTCCCCAGAAGCCCCACGGGAATCGCCGAGAGCAGGACTCCGAAGGCCAGCAGCGAGAGAGCGCCCAACCCCACCTGGAGAAGATTGAACACCTCCTTGGAAAGGCTTTCCGGTCGAATGCGGCGCCGTGCCACGATGGCCGCCACCCAGGCCACGAACGGCAAAACCAACCAATTTCCCACGGTGCTGGTCGCGAACATGAGCAGAAACCAGCTCCAGAAACCCAAAGGCTTGCCTGGAAGTCTGGCCAAAAGCCAGGACACCACCGCCAGAGCCGCCACCACTCCCCACCAGAGGACGGAGGGACCATCTCCCGGCCCACCCAAGGCCACGATCCACCCCTGTTCCGTTTGCGGGAATTCCACCCGCGCGTCCACTCCCGCCGCGGAGAGCACCACCTCGGGTGCCTTTCGGAAGACTCCGTCGTTGGGCTCCCCCACCCAGACCACCCGAACCGTTTTGTCGCCGGGCCGCAGCTCCAACCGCAACCGTCCCTGGGCGTCGAAGGTGGGCGGAATGGCGCTGGCTCCCAGCTCCAGGACGCGGAGGTTTGCCTTCGGCGGCAGGGCGATGCGGAAGGAATCGCCGACGGCCGTGGCCACCCTGAGATCCAGCCGGCATTCGCTCAGATCGTCCCCGGAAAGCCGCAAGCCGGACGATTCCACCAGTACACCGGGACCCGTGACAGGTTTTGGCGACTGGAACAGGATTTCCAGGGAATCTCCCGGACGAGGCGCCCACTCCAGCGTGCTCGCCTGCACGGGAGGCAAGCCGCGATGCACCAGATGCCAACGCACCGACGACTGCACAATCCACCGTTCGCTCGCCACCCCGGGAATCCCGGCGCGCAACAGGAGGCGCGGCTTGATCGGAAGTCGCGACTTCCACTGGATGACTTCCGTCCCCGAAGGAATCACCGCCTGCACTTTCCCCTCGCGCTGGACCACCGGATCCAGGGGCGACTCCCCGTCCAGCAACGGAACGGATACAGCGACGGATCCGGCGGTTCCCCGCCGACTCACCGCGGTGGTCACGGTCCATTCGCGGGCGAACTGGAACTGGCGGCGCACCGACGGCGGATCGGCGATTCGACGCTGGGCATCCGACCGCGTCGAATCGCCACCGGATGCCTGCACCGCCTTCCGCTGCAGATGGATGCCGTTTTGGTTGGCCGAAACCACCGTCCACCCGTTCGCGGAAACCTCCACCCCGGTGATCGCCTCGGGAAAGCGCACGAGGAATTCCTCGGTGCCCACGATTCCTTCCATCCGGATGGTCTGGAACCCGGGCTCCACCCAGGCCAGTTCGGACTCTCCTCCCCCTCCCAGGATCCCGCGAGGCACCTGGATGGACACCTGGAGCCATTGGGGGCGGGGCAGGAACACCACCCCTTTGGTGTGCGCCTGGACCTCGATCTCCAGGACGGCGCGATCGCCGTCCATGCGAAGCCGGGAAGCACCCAGGGAAGCGCAATCCTCACCGCAGACATCCGACTTGAGCAACTCCTCGCGCAGCTGGTGGAGCACCTCGGCGGAGGGGATCTCGGCCCGCGGGGCACCCGCCGCCAGGAGCACCAGAAGCGGTGCGACCAGACGCGGCGAGAACCATGCCCCCCAGCGGGGATTCGCGTCGGAAAACGCCCTCCTCAAGCACATTCCCACCGCGAGGGTGGTCGCCAGCACCGCCAGGATCCTCCAGAGCCTCATGGCATCGGGGCCCAGCGCCAGGATCCGGAAGGTCTGCTCGGCCCTCACGAATCCCGTCCAACGGGCGGTGCCGGCTTCCCATTCCCATTCGGGAACCCCCGGCCCGGGACCCACTCCGGAAAACAGGGTCGGATCCTCGTCCTGCAGGTTGAAGGTCGGCTCCGGCATCCTCACATCGGACAACCGATCGGGCATCACATCCTTCTCCAGGACACCGTTCTGCCGATAGAGTTTGGGGCTGGACTGGAGCAGACCCTGCAATCCATCGACGTTCCCCGAACTCCGCTTGCTGGAAACCTCCATGGAGGCCTCCTCCATGCGATCCATCGCCGCTGGCCGCCAGCGGCTGGTGAATTGGCGTCCGGGAACGGACAGTTCGGGATGGGCCACCAACCTCAGCTGGGATCCCAGGAAGACCAACTGCACTGCCACCAGGACCACCGAAAGGATTCCCAGCGCCAAGCCCGCGATCCGCGCCGCGACCTGGTCGGGCCATCGATCCTGGATCCCCCGGTAGAGGGCCAGCGCGACCAGAAACGCGATCCAGGCGAGGAAGGGAACTCCGTCGTGGCACCCCAGGACCAATCCCACCATCGAGAGGGCTCCCGCACCCTGGGACACCAGTCGGAACACCAGGGACACCACCAGCACCACCACGAAGATCTTCCACAAGTCCCAATCGCCCATCCACGTCCCCTCGGCCAAGGTGGACCCGGGGACCGCCACCAGCCGCCAGCCCGGCCCCAGATGGATGGCCAAGGAGGTTTCGTCCAGCGGCCATCCCACCGGACTCACCGGAAGCGCCTTCCAAAGTCCTCCTTCGGCGCGCGAAACGAGCTGGATGTTTCCTTCCCCCTCCACCGGAAAGCCTTGTTCGCCCTCCCGGAGGGACGTCAGGACGATCCCGGCGGAGCGATGCACCGCGGAGCCCAGGCGGTAGGGCGACCTCACCGAAAGACGCAGGGGTCGGTTGAGCTGCAGGTTCAGCTTGTCGCGGAAGGTGAGCCCCGCACCGGAGAAGTCCACCCAGACCTCGCGCTGGCATCCAACCTGGACGGAATCCGTCCGTGGATCGCCCCGCAGGACCTCCTTGAATTCCATCGACTCGCCCGAAGCCAACCGCCGGGCGGGAAGCGAGGAGATGTCCCGACCCACACCGGCCTGGCCCCCATCCACCGGCACGCCTCCGACCAGCTCCACCGTGCGCTGGCTGGAGGCGTCGACGAAGCTCCAGATCTCGGCTTCGGGCCAGGGGGCGCTGTCGACCGGAGCCGAAAGCCGTGCCGGAGGCGAAAACCAGATCGCCTCCAATTCCACCCGGTGGGAACCCGGGCGGAGGGCGACTTCGACCTTCCCGTCCGGATCGAGGCGCACGGGCAGGTCGCTGGACAGTCTCGACGGAAAACGGCACACCGTCGCGGAACAATCGAAGCACGCGGATCTTCAACGCGTCGGAGGAATCGGCCTTGCCCAGCCCGGAGCCTTCCCCGGAAAGCTTCCAGATCCCGCGGGAGGGTCCGGGATCCTCCCGTCGGCCATCGCGGCTGGTCCGGACCACCGCCGGATTCCCGGGAAGCAGGATCTCCTGGGGTGCCTGCCTCCAGGAAAGGCGGCCTTCCAGCAGGAAGGGGCCCGCAGCCACCACCACCCGTGGTTGCTCGCCTCCGTGGTGGATCACCGGCACCGGCTTTCCCGATCGGCGGACGTCGTGCAACCGCATCTGCACGCCCTCGGCGGCCGGAAGGTACACGTACCCTTCCGTCCAACGCCAGCCGCTCATGCGGAAAGAGGCTCCCTCCCGGGTCGCGTCCACCTCCACCTCGGAAACCGAAAGACACCTGCGTTGCACGCCGTTGGAATCCTTGGAGGTGTAGGCGTCGGCGCTCTCGTCGTCCACTGTGGGACAGATCCTGTCTCCGACGTCGCGGAGCACCCAGGGGACCCAGGGCCGCAGTGGCTCGGGAACGGTGGCGGCGAAAGCGGGAACCCAGGCGGACAGGACCAGACTGAAGAATCGGCGCATGAGGGGACTCCGGAGGTCGTCGAGGGAAGTCGCGGTCCAAAGGGTAGTTCCAGCGGGGATTTCGGACCAACGGAAGTCCCGGCGTCCCTCCCCAGGAGCGGAAGAAGCGATGCCGATCGCCCGCTGGTCGCGCGAACCCTCCCCGGCTGCGAGTGCGGTTTGGCGCCCTATTGCGTATTTGTTGCTCGTTATTTATCTTTTATGGAAAGCGAAACACGGGAGGACTCATCATGCTTGCAGAAACGACCGTCGGCTCCATCGTGGCCATCCACCCCTCGCGATCGAAGGTGTTCGAACGATTCGGCATCGACTACTGCTGCGGCGGGCACGATTCCATCGCGGAGGCCTGCCGCAAGACCGGCGTCCCGGTGGATGTCCTGATCCGCGAATTGGAAGCCCAGCCCATCGAAGGCGACGACCGGGATTGGACCAAGGCGTCGATCCGGGAGCTGGTCCCCCACATCCTGGAAGCCCACCACGACTGGCTGAAGGCGAACCTTCCCCGCATCGACACCTTGTGCGAAAAGGTCGATCGAGTCCATGGCGAGGGACGCAGGAGCCTCCACGAAGTCCTTCGCATCTTCCGGGCGCTGCGCGATGACTTGGAACCCCATCTCCAGAAGGAGGAAATCGTCCTCTTCCCCTCGGCCCTGCAACTGGAGGAACACGGCGAGATCGCCCTTTCCTGCTACGGGCCGGTCCCCACACTGGAGGGGCCGGTTTCCGTCATGGAGACGGAGCATCGCGTCGTGGGCGGATATCTGGACGAGATCAAGGACCTGACCGACGGCTTTGCTCCCCCTCCCCAAGCGTGCAACACGTGGAGAGCCGCTTGGCAGGCGCTTGCCGAATTGGACGCCAATACGCGTGCGCACGTGCACCTGGAAAACGAGGTCCTGCACCCCCTCATCCGCAAGCTGGAACGGGAAGCAACAGCGAGATGACCAGCCCTTTACTGCCACGACCTCCTCTCTGCGGGGAAGGGTGGGACTTCCGGGGAGGACTTCGTACGCGGGAGTGTGCCCCAGGCGATCCCGTCGGCGACCACCGACTGGATCGCCTGGGTGACTTCACTTCACCTTGATGTACCAGTACACAGCGACGTTCTTGGGGCGGGTCTCGGTGGTTGCACGCGCGGAGGAGGCGATCACGTTGCTGGTCCTGCCTTCGTAGCTGGACGTCTCGGCATTTTCGTTCTGTATATGGAGCGTGGTTCCCGAAAAGGCGCTGGCCCCCCTGGGGAAGGCGGCAGCCAGATCGTCGGTGGCCCCGTTGAGGTGGGCGTGGTCCTGGATGGCGTCGCCCTGGAAAACACCGGGCTTGCGTGCCGCGGTGGAATCCCTGCCCGTCTCCTTCCGTCCCGTCACGATGTAGTCGATCCCCCGCAGGAAGACCCCGCGAAGATCCGGGATGTTCACACCACCGACCGGATCCTGTCCAGCCGCGAGGATCCAAGCGCCGTTGCTGCCGGGAAGCGATCCGTCCGCCGACGGGGTCACCATGGAACCCATCACCGAACCGACCGGAAGACTCCGCAGCACCAGCTCGGCGAGCGCCGAGGAATCCGTCGCGATCCTCCTGGACAGGGACAGCGAATCGGCGCTGGCCTTGGTCTGGAGATCCTTCAGCGCTCCCGAAAGGCTCGCGATCTGGCCAGCCTGGGCCCGGATCACCGAATCCAGGTAGGCGAAGTTCGCGTTCACCTCGGTCGCTTTCGCAAGGGATCCCGCCTGGAAGGTGACCGGCACAGCGGCCCCGACGTGCGAGACAGCAAGACCGATGGCCAGGAGCAGGACATATGGGAATTTCATCATGTCGTAGAACCTTTCACTTGGATGTATAGCAAAGTACACCACCCGAAGCGGTCGTTCATCGATGGATTCCGATCGCGGCAGATCCAATGGAACTCCAAGTCGTGCCACGCGATCCGTGCGATGCCCATGCGATGCGTCCTACCTGGCCCCGGATTTCAATCCAGAGGCAGGACCATGGTTTCGAAGGCTTTGGCCGCCAGGAGCACGGACGTTCCGGGAAGGAGCGTTCGGGCTTCTTCCACGGAGATCACCGCCCGCACCACCGTTCCCGCGGCGCTTGCCGTGACCACCACGAAGCCTTCGGATTCCCGCAAGGCCAGAACCGTGGCGGGGATCCGCAGCCGGGGAGTGGATGTTCCGCCTGCGAAGACGGAATCCGGGGGCCCGAGGGCGACCACCTGCCCCTGCTCCAGGCGCAGGACCCGGTCGGCCAGGCGCCAGACCTCGCCCATGTCGTGGGAAACGAGGATCGTCGCCTTGCGCTCCCGATCGAGATGCATGGCGGTCTCTTCGATCACCCGCCCGCGCAGGCTCGCATCCAGGGCGGAGAACGGCTCGTCCAGGAGGAGGATGCCTGGGTCCGAGGCGAGGGTGCGTGCCAGGGCGACCCGCTGTTTCTGCCCTCCGGAGAGCCGCGTGGGTGGGTGGTCTCCCACTCCCGAAAGCTCGAACACGTCCAGGAACTCCCGCGCCCGTTTCGCTCGATCGCCGGGTCCCTGGACACCGTCCAGGATGTTCTGGAAAGCGGTGCGGTGCGGAAAGAGGGCATGGTCCTGGAAGACCATCCCGGGCCTGCGCCGATGGGGCGGCAAATCCAGCCTGGCCGCGGAATCGAACCAGACCACCCCGTCCACTTCCACGTGTCCCTCGTCCGGACGCAGCAGCCCGGCGACCATCCGCAGGACGGACGATTTCCCGCTTCCGGAAGGGCCGAACAGGGCCAGGCGTTCTCCAGCCCCCACCTGGAGATCCACCTCCACCTCCATGGGGCCGGTGGCGGAGGAGAGCTTCCTGCGGAGGATGGCGCGGATCCCTCTGGTCATTTCCTGCCACCCCTCTGGAGGGCGAAGACCGCCAGCGTCCCGGAGAAGGCGAGAGCGGCAAGGAGGAGCGCCAATCCGTGCGCGGCGCCGAACTCCATCTGCTCCACCATGTCGTAGAGCTGGATGGATACGGTGCGCGTCCGGCCCGGAAGCTTTCCTCCGATCATCAGGACCACACCGAATTCGCCCAGGGTGTGCAGGAAGGCCAGGATGGTCCCCGCCAGGATCGACGGAAAGGCCAGGGGCGCCTCCACCCGCCAGAAGGTGATCCACGGACCACGTCCCAGGCACAGCGAGGCTTCGCGGACATTGGGCGGCAGGGACTGGAACCCGGCCACCGCGTTGGAGACGAGAAATGGCAGTCCCGTCAGGACCGATGCGACCACCAGCCCCGGGAAGGTGAACAGGAGCCGCACTCCCACCACACGATCCAGGAATTGTCCAAAGGGGGAACCCGGACTCAGCACCACCAGAAGATAGAACCCCACCACAGTGGGAGGGAGCACCATGGGTATCTGGACCAGGGCCCGCACGACACGGGAAGGCCATGCCACTGAAAGCCCGATCCATCGGGCGAGGGGGATCCCCAGGACCAGCAGGAGGACCGTGGAGACCACAGCGAGGCGCAGGCTAAGGAACAGGGGCTGCCAGTCCATCACAGCATTTCCATGGCCAGGGCGGAAGCGGGAACATGGATGCGCACCGCGTCGCCGCTGGAAAGACCGGAAGGAATCTCCTCGGCGGGAAGTCGCCCCTGGATGGTCGCCCCCGGTCCCAGGACCACGTGGAGATCCGCGACGACTTCGCCCCGGTGCAGGAACGACACCCTTCCTTCCAGGGAGGGATGATGCGGTGCGGCCACGACCAGGGCGGTTTCCTTGAACAACAGACGCACGGATCGTCCCGGTTCCAGCGCGCGTGTCGGCGAGCCCAAGTCCAGGACCAGCGCATGCAGATGGCCGTAGGCGGTGTCCACGCGGGCCAGCCGGACGGAACCGGAGCCTCGGAGGTCGTGGATGCGTCCCTCCAGGCGGTTCATGCGCTTTCGCCTCGCCTGTCGCACCGATCGTTCCGTTCCTGGATCTCCGCGCCCGATTCCTTCGATTCCATCGCTACCGCAATCTAGCCTCGGAGCCCGATCTCGCGGGATGCGACGCGCGTGGCGGGATCTCCGACCGAAATGCCATTGTCAAGCACACACCATGCGAAATGACATCCATGCGATTCGCAACCAGGCTCCAATCGAACCCACGAATCCATGCGACTGCGGCACATGAATTGCAAATGCTTGCCACTCGATGACAAACCTGGAACCGTACCCTCCGCGTCTCGCTCCCGTGTGGCGCCTCGTGGACACAGACCCGAACGATCGCCTCGGCGATCCCATCGAACTGTTGCGCGGGATCGGCAAGGCAGGATCCCTCCGCGAAGCCGCCAAGACCTGCGGCATCTCCTACCGGACCGCCTGGAGCCGCGTCCACGAGCTCAACCAGCGGTTCCGCGAACCTCTGGTCCTTTCCGTCAACGGTGGTGCTTCGGGAGGCGAGAGCGTCCTGACCCAGGCCGCTCGTGAGTTGGTGGAGACCCACGATCGCGCCGATGCCCTGTTCCGCAGCGCCCTGGAAAACGGCGGGGTCGATCCCCTGCGGTTGGATTCGTGGATCGGGTTCCTCCAGAGGATCTCCATGAAGACCAGCGCCCGAAACCAACTGTTCGGGACCGTGGTGGACCTTCGGACCGGGTCCGTCAACTGCGACGTGGGCATCCGGCTTGGGGGTGGGCAGGTGGTCACCGCCCAGATCACCCGCGAGAGCGCGCGCAGCCTTGGTCTGAAGACGGGGATGGATGCTTGGGCCCTCGTCAAGGCAAGCTGGGTCGCCCTCACATCGGGAGCCGACGAACCCAAGGTATCTGCCAGAAATCGTCTTCCCGGCAAGGTGCTCCGGATCCGTCCGGGAAAGGTCGCCGCGGAGGTCGAGCTCGAGCTCGTCGGCGGGGATCGCATCGTCGCGGTCGTGGCGACCCAATCGACCCGGGAACTCGGCCTCCGCAAGGGACGGCCCGCCTGGGCCTTCTTCAAGGCATCTTCGGTGATCGTGGGCACCCTCGGATAGAGTCCCCACCGATCCGCAACCCCCGACCGATCGCTGGTGGATTCCGATTCCAATCATTGAAATGCGCGGTTACCTCCCGTATCCTATGCTCCTGGACCGACCCACAAGGAGCACTCCATGAAACTCAGCGCAAGAAACCAGCTTCAGGGCACCGTCTCGGCCATCCGCAACGGCGCGGTGAACGCCGAAGTCGATCTCTCCCTCGAGGGAGGTGCGACGGTGGTGGCTCAGATCACCCTTCCCAGCGTTTCCGCCCTTGGCCTTTCGGTTGGTACGAAGGCCATCGCCCTGGTCAAGTCCTCCTGGATCGTCGTGGGCGCGGGTGAAACGGAACCGAAGGTGTCCAGCCGCAACCGCCTGAAGGGAAAGGTCTCGTCGATCACCAAGGGAGCCATCAATTCCGAGGTCGCATTGGACCTTTCCGGCGGGGAGAAGGTGGTGGCGAGCATCACCAACGATTCGGTGGATTTTCTGGGACTGAAGACCGGAGACACCGCCTGGGCGCTCTTCAAGGCCTCGGCGGTCATCCTGGGCGTCTGAGGGATCGTCCCGGACGGAGCGGGTGGCTGCGGGGAATTTCCGGATCCTCAATCCAATCCAGGGTGGACCCGCAACCGTTCGCCCGAGCGCAGCGCGCTCCTCCAGAGTTCGATCCGCTCCTGGATCCGATCCAATTCGCCTCGGGCGAGACCCTCGTCTGGATCCGGTTCCAGGATCCCGCGCACGCCACCCCGCCCCATGACCAAGCGCCTGGGGCACGAAAGAGCCATCGCGGGATCGTGGGTGGCCAGAAGGACCATCCTTCCCCGACCGGCGAGCAGGGCCATGGCCGCACGGCGGTCGACCCCGGCGTTCTCGAGCTCGTCGACGAGAACCACGGGCGCGGCGCCGAGGGTGGCGACATCCGCGATCATCAAGGCCCGCGACTGGCCCCCGGAAAGTCCCGGCAACCGAGCATCCGGCGAAAACCCCTCGCCGGTCAATTTCTGGGATTCCCCGTATGCTTCCTCTTCCAGTCCGGAATCCTCCAGGCCATGCGCCTGGGCGTGGAATCGCAGGAATTCCCGAACCGTCAGGTCCATCAGGAAGTTCATGGTCTGGCTGATCTGCGCCACGCGTCCCACCGACCCCTCGATCCGCTGTCGGGGAGAAAGCGCCGCCCCATCCCACAGGATGCGTCGACCGCTGGGCGTGTCGCCGTCCGCCGCCCATTCGATGTCGGCCAGGAGCCGACTCTTGCCGGAACCCGTGGGACCCACCACCGCCAGGCAATCTCCCGCTTCCAACCGGATGCTCCCGAAGGATTCGGCTTGTCCTTCCCGGTCGCGTCCCGGGAGGATCTCGAGCGTCTCCAGGTTCGTCACGTCGCGATCTCCATGCGGCGGAGATTTCCCGCCTGGTGGTCGCGATCCAGGCTGGTTTCACCCAAGCAGAAGGAACAGACCGCCTGGGGCATGGAAAAGCGCAGGCGGGAATCGGAAACCGAACGCGCCGGACGGGCGAGCTCCTTCACCACCCCGGCCAATTCGGGGCTCCCCTGACCCGTCAGGCCGTTGACGGGAACCACCAACGCACCGGGTGCGAAACGCTTGACATGGATGGCGAAGACCTCCCGCTCGGCCTGGCTGACCAGATCCCCGCGGGTGAGCACCACCACGTCGGCGCGGCGGAGCATGGGCCCCACCTTCCGGGGAAGCTTCACCCCACCCAGATGATCCAGGACGCAGATGGCCAGCTGATCGCGCACATGCGGCGCGCACCGGTTGCACAGACCCGCGCTCTCCACGACCAGGAGATCGAATCCGCGGCGCGTCCCCCAGTCCATCACCTCCGGAAGGTTCCCGGCGTAGAAATGGTCCGGACACAACCCACCGGACAATCCCTGGATGGCTTGGATTCCATCGGCGAGGAAGGCCTGGGCGTCGTCGGTGGACAGGCAATCGAACTTGGCGACACCGATCCGCCAACCTCCCCTGGTGAGGTGCCTCAGCACATGCCGCAACACCGAGGTCTTTCCGCTGGTGGGTGGACCGGCGACGGTGACCATCCGGAAACCGACACCTCCCCCTCCCGGCGGGATCGAATCGCAACTGATTCCCATGAAGATCCATTTCCGCAAGACCCAGGCCATCCCTCCACCTCCTGCACGAAGGGAGGGAACAAGGCTGGAAAAACGACACATCGCATTTCTTGTCACTTCTATTGTCACCCGGCACTTCCCACCGCCCCGCCGCCAAGACAACCAGATCCGCCCTGAAATCGCGATTCTATCGGGGATCACCGAAGACTCCACGCCGAGGAAGGCGACCGCTTGCGATTTGTCATCTCGTCGGATCCATTTGTCCACCAAAGACCGGGAAATCTTCCATCGACTTCCGGTGGCGATCCCGGCACGGCTCTTGCACTGACCTTACGTATCGCATGTATTTGCGATTCGTGGGAGGGAGCGAAATGGAGAAGGAATCGAGGACCGCGGCCATCGCCGCGGCGTTTTGGATCGTTGGCGTCGCTTCGGCGGGCACGGTACCGGAGTCGACGCAAGCCACGCCGGCGGATTCCACGGAGGATGGCGGGAAGGTCTTCGATCTCGGAATCACCACCGTCACCGGCTCCCGGCCGAACCGACTGCAGCGGGTGCGTCCGGCCTCCGACGATCGCGCTTCGCCGCGTCGCGATGCGGCCCAGATCGCCTCGGAACTCCCGGGAGTGGTGGTTTCCCAGGTCGGCCCCCGCGCCGAGCAGCAGATCTGGATCCGCGGCTTCGATTCCCGGCAGACGGGATTGTACCTCGACGGCGTCCCGGTGTACGTCCCCTACGACGGCAATGTCGACCTGGCGCGTTTCTCCAGCGCGGAACTCTCCAGCGTGGCGGTGGAAAAGGGCGCTTCCTCGCTCGCGCTGGGGCCGAACTCCATGGGAGGCGTCCTGACATTGACCACCGCGCGTCCCGCCAGGGATCTGGAGGTCGCTGCGGAACTGGCCCAGGTCGGCCGCAACGGCCAGCAAGGCAATCTCCGCATCGCAGGCCGGAAAGGAGATTTCTACGCGCTCGGGTCGGGATCCTTCCGCGGGACCGGCGGCACCGAGCTCGCCTCGGGATTCCACGCCACCCGGTTCGAGGACGGCGAGGTCCGCGACAACTCGGCGAGCTTCGACCGCACCCTGCACGGCAAGATCGGCTGGAAGGGCGGGGACGGAGCCGAAGTCGCGATCTCCGTCGCCGACCAGCACGGACGAAAGGAAGTCCCGGTCTACGCCGGAACCGACACGGCCTCGAGTCGTGCCAGATTCTGGCAGTGGCCCTACTGGGACAAGACCAGCGTCTGCCTCCTGACGAGGATCCCGCTGGGTTCGCGGGCTTGGCTGGAGACCCCGCTGATCCTGGACAAGTTCCGCAACAGCCTGATGGCCTACGACGACCGGGGCTACTCCGCCCAGAAGAAGAAGTCCAGCTTCCAGAGCTGGTACGACGACTGGTCGGCGGGGGGGTCGGTGCGGATCGGCATGGCGCGCCAGGACGACACGGCGAAGGTCTTCGTCCACTTCAAGGACGACAACCACCACGAGAGCAACACCACCAACGACACGGCGAAGGCCGCGACCAAGCACGCCTTCTTGGACAAGCCGGATGTCCGCTTCGAGGACCGGACCTTCGCCACGGGGATGGAGGCCGCGGTCGCCCTTCCCTGGAACCTGGTCTTCGCGCCCGGCGTGGCCTGGAACTACCGCATCGCCGAACGCGCCGACAATCTCCTCAATCCATCGGGCTACAACTACGCCATCGCCTCCTTTCCGCTGGAAAGCGCCGACATGTGGGATGCGCAGGGTATCCTCCGCTGGAAGCCGCGACGATCCTGGGACCTCCACGGGTCGGTCTCCTACCGCAGCCATTTTCCGACCATCAAGGACCGCTACTCCTACAAGCTGGGATCGGCCGTCCCCAACCCGGACCTGAAGGCCGAGCGATCCCTCCAGGTGGAGGCCGGCTTCGCGGGGAATCCCACCGCGTGGCTCTCCCTGGAAGCGAGCCTTTGGGAAGCCTGGATCACCGACGCCATCGTGACCGTCTCGAAGGTGGGTCCCGCCGGCGAAAGCCAAAGCCGTAACGCGGGATACATCCGGCACGGCGGCCCCGAATGGTTCGGCAGCCCGACTTCCGACTGGGCGCTGCCGGCCCCGGAACTGGCCTTCCGGGCGAAACTTCCCTGGCAAGGCGTCGCCCTGGCAAGGCTGGAGGCCTCCGGCTCGTGGTCGTACCTCCTGCGGCGCGACCCGACGAATCCCTCGTTCAGGTTCGTCGACCAGCCCGAACACAGGTTCGTCGGCTCGGTCCTCTGGAGCCCTGTCCGATCGGTGGACCTGGTGGCTTCCCCCCAGGGTGGAAGCTCGCGACCCGGCGCTTCCAGCGGATCCTCCTCCGCCGACGGATACGTCTCCGTGGACGCCCTGGCCCGATGGAGGATCGAGACCCTGGTCCTGGAGGCGGGAATGCAGAACGCCTTCGACGCCGACTACGCGCTGTCGGAAGGCTACCCGGAACCCGGCAGGACAGGATTCGTCCGCGTCGGATGGACCATCCGTTGAACAGGGAACGCAAGGGAACATCGAAAGGAATCGGATGAGCACCTCGACCGAAAGACGCCAATGGCTGGAGAAATGCCGAGACTACCACGGCCACCTGTGCATGGGCCAGGCTCTGGGAGCCCGCATCGGCATCAAGGGCATGGAACTGGTCGCCCCGGAACGCGCCAAGGACGTGATCGTCTTCGTGGAGAACGACCGGTGCGTCGCCGATGCCGTCCTGGTGGTTTCCCAGACGCGCGTGGGCAGACGGACCCTCAAGATGCGCGACTACGGACGCATGGCCGCGACCTTCCTCAACACCGCCACCGGCAAGGCCTGGAGGGTGAACGCCCAGTACGACGGCCCCAAGGTGGAAGGTGGCGAGGACGCCCTCCGCGACCTGATGGAACTGCCCGACGAGGCGATGGTCGCCTGGCGGGAGGTGGTGGTGTACCTGCCGGAATCCGAACTTTCCGGACACCCCAAGCGCGTGGTTCCCTGCTCGGTGTGCGGGGAACGCGTGTTCGATTCCAAGGATCGCCCCTCCGCCGACGGCCTCCCCGTGTGCATCGCCTGCGCCGAAGGCGCCTACTACCGGCCGGTGGAGGAGCCATGAGCGCGTCTCCCTGGGAACTCTACGACCGTCTGATCGACGGTATACCGCCGGATATCGTCATACACGAATGCATGGTGGGTCTGCACTGGACCCTGGTAAGGTCGGCCGGAACGGGGATGGCCATGACCCCCGGCGAAGGCCCTTCGCGCCACGGCCTGGAAACGGATCTGCGGGGCAGGAAGGTCCGCGAGGTGGCCCAGGCGGCCAAATCCTGGAACTTCCTGGAAGCCGCCATCGGGATCGCGGCCATGAATTCGTGGTACAACGCCCCGTCCACGTTGGACAGGACCTGGAAGGGAGGCGTCGCTGGCGCGAGCGAATCCAACCTCTTCGAGGAATGGACGGGTCGGTTGGAGGGGAAGAATGTCGCGGTGATCGGGCACTTTCCCGGACTGGACCGGTTCGCCGCCCAGTGCCGGCTTTCCATCCTGGAGCGCAAGCCGCAGGAAGGGGATTTCCCCGATCCAGCCTGCGAATACATCCTGGGCCAGCAGGACATCGTGATCGCCACGGGGACCACGCTGATGAACAAGACCCTGCCGCGGCTGCTGGCATTGTCGGCCGGAAGGGAATTCGCGCTCACGGGCCCCACCACGCCGCTGTGCCCGTCGATCCTGGGCCACGGGGCCACCCAGCTGGCGGGCAGCGTGGTGCTTCCGGAATCCGAATCCGCGGTCTGGAGCCATGTCGCCCAGGGCGGGGATCGGTCCGTCTTCAAGAACGGGACCAAGATGATCCGCTTTTCCCGAAAGGACCTTCCATGAAGACCTCCACGAACCTGTCGGACCTCGCCGCCTGGGCCGCCGACGACCGGGGCTGCGGGGCCCAGGGGATCGCCGACACGATGCGGCGCGGCGAGGGACGCGACGGCGACGCCCTGGAAGCCTGCGTGAGATGGAGGAAGGAAGGACGCGGCGTGGTCCTGGCGACGGTGGTCGCCTCCGACGACGAGAGGTTCGGACCCGGTGCGAGGATCGCCTGTTCCGACGACCGCCTCCTCGCGGGATCCCTCAACGACGCCGCCCTCGAGGAATCCGTCGCGGAGGCGACGGTTTCCGTCCTGAGATCCGCTGCGGTGGGGATCCGCGGCTGGACGCGCCTGGACGACCTGGAATGGAGCCCCGACCCGGACGGCGGGACGCGGATCCTCCTGGAGCCGTTCCTCCCCCCCTGGGAGGTGGTCGTCGTGGGTTCGGGGCGCGTCCCGTCGGCGGTGGCGGCCCTGTGCGCGGCGGCGGGAATTCCGTTCCGCGTCTACCACGCCGACCAGGAAGACCTGGAATTCCCGGGAGCCCGCGAGATCGTGCGGGGCCCGTGGGAGGAGCTCGCCGCCCGCATGCGGCTCGGGGCGGCCAGCCACTGCGTGGTGGCGACCCCGCACCACGACGGAGACGGGTCGGTTGTCGGACAACTCCTATCTGCGGACTGGATCCCCTACGTGGGACTGATGCACAACGAGCGCAAGGCCCAACGCCTCGTCGCGTCGCTGGAGGCCTCGGGGATCCGGATCGACCGCCGGTTCCACTGTCCGATCGGACTGGCAGTGGCCACCCAGAATCCAGGCCAGATCGGCCTGGGAATCCTGGCCGAGATCCTTTCGGTGGTCAACTCCAAGCCCATTCGCCACATGGGACTGGATTGGAGCGGATCCCGCGGGGAGGCCGCGTGAACCGGCGCGAAGCATTGGGCCTCGTGGCGATCGCGGCCCTCCTCGCGGCAGCGGTCGCCATCGCCCTGGGATCGGGGAGATACCCCCTGGGCCCAGGCCAGGCCGTGGCCGCCGCCCGGCTCTGGGTCTCGGATCCCGCCGCGGCCGCCTCCGACCCCGTCGCGGTGGTCCTGTTCTCCCTGCGCCTCCCGCGACTGGCCGGGGGGATGCTGGTAGGGGCGGCCCTCGCCGCTTCCGGAGCCTGCTACCAGGGCATCTTCCGCAACCCCATGGCCGACCCCGGACTGTTGGGAGTCAGCACGGGTGCCGCCTGCGGCGCCGCGGCGGGGCTGTTGTGGGCCGACTCCCTGCGGACGATCCAGATCCTGTCCATCGCGGGCGGTCTGGCCGCGATCCTAGCGACCCTCGGACTCTGGAAACTCCTGCGCGAGGAAGGCGACGGCACCGTCTCCCTGATCCTCTGCGGGATCGTGGTCCACTCCACCGGGACCGCCCTCCTTTCGCTGGCCAAGTACGTCGCCGATCCGTATTCCAAGCTTCCCGCCCTCACCAATTGGCTCATGGGCGGATTCTCCGCGCTGGGCGCCGACGAGATCTGGCGGGTCGCCTGGATGGCCCCTCCCGCGCTGGCGGGACTCTGGCTGGTCCGCGGCGACGTCGACATCCTCGCGCTGGGAGACGACGACGCCCGATCCCTGGGAGTCCGACCGGCGATTTCCCGGTTGGTGGCCATCGTCGCGTCCACCATACTCGTCTCGATGGCCGTGTCCCTCGCGGGCATCCTCGCCTGGGTGGGGGTGCTGGTCCCCCACGCCGCCCGCTTCGCGCTGGGTCCGAGGTTCTCCGTCCTGCTTCCCGGATGCATACTGGCGGGAGCGGCGTTCCTGGTCCTCGCTGACACTTCCTGTCGAACCTTGTTCGCCCTGGAGATCCCCCTGGGAATCGCCACCTCGCTCGCCGGGGCGCCGGTCTTCGCGATCCTCATGAAGCGCTCGCGCCGGAGGTGGGCATGAGCCTGGAATTCCGGTCCGCGTGCTTCGGATACCCGATTCGCCGGATCCTGTCCGACGTCTCCTTCCAGGTGCGCCCGGGCGAGATCGTCGCGCTCCTGGGCCCCAACGGCTGCGGGAAGACCACGCTGTTCCGCACGCTCCTGGGAGCGCTGCACCTGCGGGGCGGCGAAATCTTCCTCGAGGGAATTCCCCTGGAGAGGATTCCCGGGATCCAGCGCGCCCGATCGATCGGATACGTCCCGCAGATCTCGTCCCCGGCCTTCCCCTTCCGATCGGTGGACGTCGTGGCGATGGGCCGCCGCCCGCGACTGGGGCGGTTCGGCTCCCCCGGCAGGAAGGATCGCGCGGCGGCATTGGATGCACTGGAGGCGGTGGACGCCGCGCACCTCGCCGACCGCCCCGTCACCGAGCTTTCCGGAGGGGAACGGCAACGGATCCTGATCGCGCGCGCCTTGGCGCAGGGATCCACCTACCTGCTCCTGGACGAACCCACCTCGCACCTGGACTTCGGGCACACCCATCAGGCCTTGCGGATCCTGCAGACGCTCGCGCTGGAAGGCAAGGGGATCCTGTGGACCACGCACTCCCCGGACCAGGCGCTGCGCCACGCCCACCGCGTGGTCGTCCTTTCCGGGGGCCACGTCGCCTCGCAGGGACCGCCACGGGAGATCCTGACTCCGGCACTGTTCGAGGAAACCTTCGGAATCCGCGCCTCCGTCCGGGAATGGACGGATTCCGACAACCGGACCAGGGATTTCTGCCTGGTCGAGGAGGACGCATGAAGCCCACGCTCCTGTTTTCCTGCGCGATCGCCGCCGCGCTCGCACCCGCCTGGTGCCTCCAGGACATGGCGGGGAGGGAGGTGAAGGTGCGCACGCCGGTCGCGCGCGCGTACAGCACCTCGCCGGTGGGCGAGATCTTCCTGTACACCCTGGCCCCGGGGAAAGTGGTCGGGCTCAGCTGGACACTCCGCGCTCGGGAGACTCCCTGGCTCCTCGCGACCTACGCGAAACGTCCCGTGCTGGGCGGATGGTTCGGGAAGAGTTCCGGCGCGAACCTGGAGGAGATCGTCAAGGTGCATCCGGACGTGATCGTTTCGGCGGGAACCATGGATCCCCAGTCCCTCGCCTCCTCGGAAAAGATCCAGGGGAAGACGGGACTGCCGGTGGTGGCGGTGGACGGATCCCTGGAGCGGATCCCCGACGCCTACCGGTTCCTGGGCACCCTGGTGGGAGCCAAGGAGCGCGCCGACACCCTGGCGGACTGGGCCGACGCGATCCTGGAAGGAACACGGTCGCGCGCCAAGGCCCGCCGCGACGCTCCCCGGCCGCGCATCTACTACGCCGAAGGCTTGTCCGGTCTGGAGACAGATCCCGGCGGATCCTCGCACACGGAGCTGATCGAATGGCTGGGGGCGACCAACGTCGCGCAGGTTCCCCTCCGGCAGGGCTTCGGAAGATCGCCCGTATCCTTCGAGCAGATCCTGTCATGGGATCCCGATTGGATCCTGGTCGGTGAGGACCACACGGATCCGTCCGGGGCACGCACCCTCCAGAGGCTGAAGTCGGCCCCCAAGTGGAAGCTCCTGCGCGCGGTGCGCGAGAACCGCATCGTCCGGATCCCCGACCTTCCCTTCAACTGGTTCGACCGTCCGCCCGCACCATCGCGCCTGCTCGGAGCGCTCTGGCTGGAATCGGTGCTGTTCCCCAAGGACATGCCGAAAACCGTCTTCCTGGAACGGATGCGGGGATTCTTCCGGCTGTTCTACCACCGCGAACTCGGCCCCCGCGACGAAGCCGCCATCCTCGACGGAAGCTGGCCGGGATGATCGCGGAAACCTCCACCACTCGAATTCCCGACCACATGCATCCAGCGCGAGGAAGCCAAATGGACAATTCCAGACACCGACCACGAACCCTCCCGGCGCTTTTCGCGCTGGGTTCCGCCCTCGCCTGTCCGGCCGCGGAGCCCGCCGGGGATTCCTCGCGTGTCCTTCCGCTGGTGGAGGTGTCGGCGCCCTCCCTCGCCGGCTCCCGCAACACCGACGCGCGTCCGCGAACATGGAGCCAGCCGCGCAGCGAGGAGTCCGGAACCGAGATCCTCGGGCGCGAGGAGATCCGCTCCCTGCAGCCCAGGGACGCCATCGACCTGTTGGACAAGGCCACGGGATTGAACGTGACCTACCAGGGGCGCCGGAGTCCGTTCTTCGTCGACGAACGCGGTGGAGGCTCCATGACCTTCGTCCTGGACGGCGCCATCCTCCCCTCGCAATCCAACCGGATCCTCCAGAACATCCCGGTGGAGGCAATCGAGGAGATCCGCATCGTCCGCGGTGCGACCTCGCTTTCCATGGGAAGCGGCATTCCATCGGGATCTTCGGCATCCGGCTCCGCCTTGAACACGGGATTCGTGGTCATCACCACGCGCCGCGCCCGCGCGGTCGAGGCGAAGGTCTCGTCCTGGTGGGAGAAGTCCCCCTCGCAACCGTACGCGAACGGCCAGGGAGTCTGGGTGGGATCTCCCCTGGGAGATTCCCTCGGATGGAAGGGACATGCGGGCGCGATGGTCTCGCGGTCGGACAGGCCCAGCAAGGATTCGTGGTTCGATGGACGGACCGCGAACTCCGTCCTGGCCACGGCAGGTGTCCAGTACGGAATCGTCCACCTGGAAGGAACCGCGTACATGGACAGCGGTCGCTTCGAGATGCAACGCGGGTTGACCTTGGCCGACACCCTGGATCCCTCGAAGTGGTACTACGATCCCCTGGTCACGACGGTACTGGGACTTTCCGGCGGAATCCAGTGGAGCAAGGGCCAATCCACGTCCATCTGCGCGTACTGGACCAAATTCGAACAGCACGAGGTGAACCAGAGCTTCGCCAATCCATCGAGCACCACGCGCGACTTCTGGGAGAAGAACGTGGGAGCCAGCGTGCGGCACGACGCGATCCTGGGGGGGACACTTTTCCAGGCCGGGTTCCAGACCTCCACCAGTTCGGCGTTCGGCCCGAACACCAACAATCCCTTCAACGACTGGGAGACGTCCGTCACGGGAGGATCGATCGCCGCCAGTCGACCCTTCCTGGAAGATCGTCTCCATGCCGACATCGGCTGGCGCCGGGACATCAAGCACATCGACCATACCGCGACCTCCCAAGGCAAGCTCGCCGTGGACAAGGATATCGACCTCCCTGCGGCGGACCTGCTTGCGGCGGGAACCAGCTGGAGATCGGGAATGTGGGTTGCGGACGCACGGGGCTCCCTGGGATGGACGGGAAGCGCGGAGGACCTGGATCTGCGCACGAAGGACGGCTCCCCGATGGATCCCGAGGCCCAGCAGCGCGCGGAAGTCACCGTGGGAGCCACCCCGTTCCCTTGGCTGCACCCCTCGGCGACGCTGTTTTGGGTCCATTTCCAGAACCAGAAGACGGCCACCGCCGACACCTTCAGCGTTGCCGGCCAGACCTGCTACTTCTACACCCAGTCGGATTCCCGTCGCAATGGATTGGAACTCCGGTGGCAGGGCGAATGGTCGCGACTCGTTTCCTGGGACGCGTCCTGGACGCACCTGTTGGTGGACGAGACATGGACATCCGGAACCACCGCCGACGCCATCGGAACCGCACAGCCCGGGAACATCCTGACGGGCAGGGTCTCGGCGGTCCGGGACGGATGGAAGGCGACGCTCTCCGCGAAGGCCGTGGACACCTACGACCAGTCCACGAGCGCCATGGGTACGGCGAGCAACGTGCATTTGGGAGACTACCTGCGCATCGACGCGAGCCTCTCGAAGACCGTGGATCCGTTCGATCGTTTCCTGTCAATGGAGATCTACGCCCGCAATCTCGCAAACGACCGGTATTCCACCAGATACACCACCGGCTACTACCGCGACCGTGGCCTGACGGTGGGCACACTCCTGACGGCGGGACTCTGAGAGATGGATCCGACCACGGACATCCCGACGCATCGGATCCGCAACGCACCGGAAGATCCACACCCTGAATCCATGCCGTGCGGAGCGGATCCTCGGGTGGCGCCGGTAATTGTCATCGATGGTGGGCCTCCGAAGGAAACGGGTTTCGGATGGATCCTGCCGATCGTCGTCGTGGCCGCCCACGTGGCCGCCCTCGGATCGCTTGCCCGCCTGGACATCGCCGATGCCCCGGTCGGGGCATCGGCGATGGAATTCCGCCTGGAGCCGCAGGCGTCGGAATTCGCTCCGGATGCCGCTCCTGCCCCGATCGCCACGACGAAGTCGGCTTCCGGATCGCCTGCCTCGCCAGGCATCCCACGGAGGGAATCGCGGGATCCACCCATGGCGTCCTCACCGCTTCCAGAACCCACCGCGATGGCGTCTGCGGCTGCTTCCGCTGCGGAGCCCTCCATCGGACCAACCGACAGCGGGGAGTCCTCGATGCCCTCCGCGACGGAAGCGGGAATGGATGCACCGCCATCCCAGGACGGCTCGGCACCCGGTGGCGAAGGAGCATCTTCGGGATCCGAGTACCTCCGCAATCCCATGCCGGAGTACCCCGTTGTCTCGCGCTTCCTCGGCGAAGAGGGACGCGTGGAGCTCCTGGTGGTGGTGGACACCTCGGGGGGGCCGGTTTCCGTCCATGTGGTCCAGACCTCCCGTCATCCCCGGCTGGATGGCGCGGCATTGCGTGCGGTCTGGTCGTGGGCGTTCCATCCTGCGATCCGAAAGGGCCGTCCCGTCGTCGCGTCGGTGGTCGTGCCCATCCGTTTTTCCCTGGCCAACCCCTGAAGGAGATCCCCTCCATGGTTCCATCCCAAAGCTTGCCGCATTTCCTGGTCCGCATGGATCCCGTGGGATGGGCGACCTTCGCGGCCCTGATGGTCCTCTCGGTCGCATCCTGGTCGGCCGGAATCGCCAAGCTTTACCAGATCCTGTCTCTTCTTCGGTTGGAACGCCGGACCAGGCGACAGGAGGCGGTGGATTCGATCCCGGCGGACTCCCCCTGGCAACGCATCCACGATGCCGGTCGGCAAGCGGCGCATGATCTGTCCTGCGCCGCTCCGGATGCGCTCGTGGCTCTTTCCCGGAGCGAATTCCTCGTGGCCGAGGCCTTCGGGGACGCCTTGAACCAGGAGCGGGAGCGGTTGGAATCCGGGCTTGGCCTGATCGCCACGGCCAGTTCCACAGCCCCCTTCGTGGGACTGTTCGGCACCGTCTGGAGCATCCATCGCGCGCTCGTCGCCATCGGAGCCTCCGGCGAAGCGGGATTGGACAAGGTCGCGGGACCGGTGGGCGAGGCACTTGCCATGACGGGGATCGGATTGGCGGTGGCGATCCCGGCGCTGGTCTCCTACAACCTGCTGGTGTCCCTCCAACGCGCTCTCCTGGGAAGGCTGGAACGTTTCGCGAGGGCCTCGTTCTTCCGGCTGGCGACCCTTCCGCCCGCCGCATCTCCCCGAGCCCAGCCGGGAAACCCCTCCCGGAAAGCGACCTGAGATGGAAACCCGGACGGGATTCGGAGGCTTCCACCATGCTCCGCGCCAGGAGATCAACCTGGTGCCCTTCATCGACATCCTCCTGGTGCTGGTGGTGGTCTTCATGGTCGCATCCCCGATGCTGACCCATGCGGTGCGGGTGGAACTCCCTCGCGCCTCGAGCCATCCCGAATCGGAAGTTCCGGCGTCCCTGTCCATCGAGATCCTCGCGGACGGAAGCGTCCTTTGGGAGGGGCAGGCGATCGCGACGGGAGAACTCGAGGAGCGCATCCGGAGCGCATCCATCCGGACCCCGGATCCCGCACTCAGGATCCTTGCCGATTCCCGGACGGAATACGTCCATGTCGCCCAGGCGATGTCCGCGGCTGCGAAGGCGGGGATCGCGCGATTTTCGTTCTCCACATCCCCCTCCGGCACGACCGGCGGCGACTACGTCATTTTCCGTCACCCATGAACCCCATAAAGGGAGGATCGAGATGTCCGTTCCACACACCACGACGAAGTTGTCCCCGAGGATTCCTTCGGCCGCTACGACCATCCCCCGGTGTCGCGCCATCTCCCCCACTCCCAGACGGCTCCTGTTCAGCCACCGCAACCAATGGAAGGTCGCGGTGGAATCCATCCAGCGCGGTTTCCTGGAGGAATCGGTGACGCTCCGGCTTCCCTCGGGAAGCCGGATGGTGGCCCAGGTCCCTTTGTCCACGGGGTCCCTCCTGGGAATATGCCCCGGACGACTCTTCAGCGCCCTCGTGGATCCCATGGCGGTACTTCTGGAGGCGGGCCCCCACCATCCCGTGGTGTCGTGCTGCAACTGCCTGGAGGCTACCGTGACCGATGCCACCGAGGCGATGGACGCGCTGGAACTGGAGCTGTCCATCGGAGGGGTGGACCGCCTCCACACGGAGATCCCCAACCTCGAAGGGTTCCGGGAACCCTTCGCGCGCGGGAGCCGGGTATGGGCGATCTTCCCCGCCCGCGCAGTGCTCCTGGCCACCACCACATAGCCGGGCGACCAAATCTATCTTGTACTGGGACGTGCCCGTACCCGTTCCGTCGGGTAATGGAAGCCGTGCCATGACCATCGATACCTTCGATCGGATTCTCGGTCTTGTCGAACAATCCAAGACCCTGAGCTCGCGATAGGTCCGCGATCCAACCGACCACATCCGCCTGATCACCGAGGAGATCCAGATCCTCGACGCGGATGACGCTCAGGCTGCCCAGAGCATCCGCAACTTCCTCGCCTGCGCGTTCTTCGAATCCACCCGCGACGAGCGGACCGATCCGTTGGCGACCGCGTCGCGGAAGGGCCTGCTCCTCTCGTTCCGGCCACACGAGAACATCCATCCCACCCTGGTGGAACACGGATACGGCCTGGCGAACATACTTTCGGCCCTGGGAGTCTGGGCAGGAACAAAGGTCTGCAAGGCTCACGAAACGGGCGCCAGCACCCCGAACACCACGGACAAGAAATGACATACACCTCCTCCCAACACGAACAGATGCCACACGGCGTGTCCGAACGGGAGCTTCTTGTCCAGGAGATAGAACACGGCGCCAACGGAATAGGCGAGACCTCCGATCAGAAGGAGCGCCAGTCCGGAAGATGGCAAGTGGCGCACCAGCGGCACGATCGCAACCACGATGAGCCACCCCATCAGGAGGAAAAGCACCGTGGAAAGCCCTTTGAATCTGCCCGTCAAGAACAGGTCCTTCACGACTCCCGCCAGCGCCAGCGACCAGATCACTCCGAAGATGGACCAGCCCCATGGACCTCGCAAGGTCACCAAAGCGAAAGGCGTGTAGGTGCCCGCGATCAGCAAATGGATGGACACGTGATCCAGCACGCGAAACGCCTTGCGAAGCCTTGGACTCCGCACCGAGTGGTACAGGGCGGAAGCGGAGAACAGAAGCACCAGGGTTGCTCCATACACGCACACCGACACGATCTTCCATGGATCGCCGCTGCGGGCGGATAGAACGGCCAACAACGCGAGTCCAGCCAGGAAGAAGCCTGCACCCACCGCGTGGGTGAGGCTGTTGGCGCGATCTTCGAGATCCGTGAATGCGATTGTTTTTCCGATGCGTGCTTCCATGTCCTACAAACAACCATTCGAAGGGCCAAAAGCCGAGTAAAAGGTTGTCATTCCTTGGAACCGTGGTGTTTCGTGATCGGCAACAAGCGAATTCGAGCAGGCCCGGCGTCAGGACAGCCATCCTCGCATCCCGCAAACCAGCTTCCACGGCTCCCACGGGAAGCGCCGTCCGTTGTGGTGGCATGCTCAAACGATGCGTGCGAATCGGGATCGCTGCCGTATTCCAACGGCAGACAACCGCTGTGACTCAAGGCTAGAATGGCTCCGGCTTTCGTCCATTTTCCGAATCCTCTCCACCTCATGTCCGGAGTCATCGCATGAAGAGGTCGCTGTTCCTGCTCCCACTTTGCCTCGCTGTGCTGTCCGGGTGCGAAAGCTTGTCGCCAGACGACAGCTCGAACACCTCGAAATCCGACTCGAACAGCACGAGCGGCTCAAGCTCGACGTCCAGCGGATCGACGGGCAATAGCGGATCCACTTCCGGCGATGCCACCCAGGAAGCATCCCTGGTGGGGACCTGGTGGCTCAAGATTCGCGACTCGGGATCGGCGTCGTTGTACGCGGATACGACCCAGATGGTGCTCAATGGTGACGGCTCGACCACAGGGAAAGAGCACTTCATCGAATGGTGGAACGGCGCAGTCACCCAGAACGAGGTTTGTTCCCGGACAGGAAGATGGAGCAGCTCTTCAGGAAAATGCCGCTTCGAATACACCACCACCTGCTCCATCACGCTCGACGGGACGACCACGACCCAGACGCATTCCGGTGTGGACACGTCGACCTGCACCATCAACGGTACCAAGTTGATCCTCGTCTTCGACGGTGGAGGCGAAAACGACACCGCCATCTACACCCGGGACTGATTACGCATCACCGGCTCCTGGAAAGCCTTCCCCATCCACATTCAAACGGTGAATGCCGCATTCCAACGGCAGACAACGGTGGCGGCCTGAGCGTAGAACGACATCCACTTCCATTCGACATCCGTGTTTTTTCCACTTCCATCGAAGGGCGTCTCCACATGAAAAGGTCCCTCTCCCAGATCTCGCTTTGCCTCGCTCTGTTGTCCGGGTGCGACGGTCTTTCGCCAAACGAGAATTCCGACACTCCGAAAACCGACTCGAGCGCCACCACCAGCGCCGGTACGAAGTCCAGCGGATCGACGAGCGGCGACGTTTCCAACGTGGGCGACAACCCGCACGATCCAGGATTGATCGGAACATGGCGGCGCGCCGAGATCGTGGGATCGTCCTCCGATACGGTGCAGGTCGTCCTGAAAAGCGACGGATCGACGACGAATCGGGACCACTACACGGAGTGGATGGACGGGACGGTGACCTACAATTCCCTTTGTTCCGGAGCAGGAACCTGGGCGACGTCGAAGGGCAGGATCTACACCGAAACAAGTTCGACCTGTTCCGAGACGCAGAACGGGAAGACCACGACCGCCTCCTACCAGGACAAGGACACGATCCCGTATTGGATCTCACGCGACAGCCTCTTCCTCCGCACCGGGGAGAAAAGCTCGGGCGATCCCGATACGATCGTCTTCGTCAAGGACTGATCCGGACATCCTGCCGTGGCGAGGGAATCTTTCGAGACCCCGCCAGGACACGCTACGGCAGCTTGTAACCGAATTTCTTCCAAGAGGCCTGCGAGGCGGGCGAGACAAGGTAGGCGACGAAGGACCGGGAAAGCTTCGGGTTGTTGTCCTTGCCGTACTTCAGGACCACCGCGGCCTGCGCGATCGGCGACACCAGGGCGGTGTCGACATCGGCCCATCGTCCCTTGCCGGAAAGAAGTTCCATGGCGAACGACTTGCCGGAGAACGCGGCTTCCACGGCTCCGGTCACGGCGTATTGGGTGGCCTGGGCCAGGTTCTCCCCCCAGACGATCTTGGGCTTGGTCTCGGCGCCGGCCCCGGACGCCTCGATGGCCTTCATCGCCTCGCGCCCGTAGGGAGCCACCTTGGGATCGGCGACCCCGACCTTACGGATCCGCGCATCGCGCAGGATGGCCGGCCCCTTGGCGGGATCCAGGTCGGGTATGGATGTCCAGAGGACCACCGTGCCCATGGCGTAGACCAGGGGCTTTCCATCGGCGAGTTTCCAGGACACGACGGAATCCGGAAATGAGATGTCCGCCGCAACGAAGACGTCGAACGGCGCTCCGGACCGGATCTGGGCGGCGAATTTGCCGGACGAGCCGTAGACGATCTTGGCGGTGGCGCCGGTGGATTTCTCCCATGCCGCCTTGATTTCCTCCATGGCCGGCTTGACGTTGGCGGCGGCGGCCACGGTGATCTGCGAGAACGAGGCGGTGGCCAGGGCCAGCGAGAGGATGGCGATTCGCTCGAGGTTCATTGAGAGCATCCTTTGGATTGGCAGCTGAGGGGTCCGGCACGGCAGTTCGAAGCGAAGGAACGTCCGGCCATGTTTGTACGATCGATACTGACCGCAACGATGGTGCCAATCCTCCGTCCCATCCTCGAAGAAAGGATGGGACTGGCCCCGATCATCACGCAAATGATTGCGATTCGCAATTGATGACAATTCCATGGAGTGTCAGTGTCGTAACTTGGGTGTTCCAGGAAAGGACGGCGCCCAATGAATCGATCCAGCGCGAAGCCGCATCCCAAGCCTATACCCAAGACCCGATCCAAGTCCTCCCTCAAGGCGGCCACCAGGGTGGCGCCACCCGCCCTGGTCCCGGTGTGGAACCTGCAATTGCCGGACGGATCCCGGCTGGGCGAGGACCGCATCCTCCTGTTGAAGGCCATCGCCGAGTCCGGCTCGCTGCTTTCGGCGGCGGGTAGGTGCGGACTCTCCTACCGGACCGCATGGTCGCGGGTCCAGGAGCTGAACGGACACTTTCCCGAGCCTCTGGTGCTCTCGGCCCAGGGCGGCGCGGAGGGCGGCACCACGCACCTTTCGCCCCAGGCGCTGCGGCTGGTCTCCCTCCACGAGGAAGCCAACCGCCTGTTCCAGCGCACCGCCGCCGACCACGGCCTTTCCACCGCCGAGCTCCATCCGCTGGAGTCCTTCCAACGGAAATTGTCCATGCGGACCAGCGTCCGGAACGAGTACGCCGGTCGGATCCTGTCGGTAGCGCGGGGGAAAGTGAACGCCCAGATCGAGCTGGAACTGCGCGGAGGGAGTCGCATCGTCTCGCAGATCACCCTGGCCTCCTGCGAGGCGCTGGGCCTGGCACCCGGCAAGGACGCGTGGGCGCTGGTCAAGTCCAACTGGGTGGAGATCGCCGCCGGCGAACGCCCCCCCAGGGTCTCGGCGCGGAACATCCTTTCCGGTACGGTTTCTGCCATCCGCCACGGCGAGGTCTCCGACGAGATCACGCTGTCCCTGGGTGGATCGGAATCCATCACCTCGGTTGTCCTTCCCGGCGAACTGGACGCGCTGGGCCTGCGCAAGGGCTCCAAGGCCTGGGCGTTGTTCAAGGCCTCCAGCGTCATCCTCGCCGTGAACTGAACCAGCACGCTCCAGGCTGCAGCGAATCCTACCCCGGGTGGCTGGATTCCCGTTCGAACCTCGCGTCGACGGACATCGGGCCGGGCCTTGCCGTGGAGTCGTCGAGCCATTCCCACACTCGATCGCGCCCTGACATTCCTGACCAATCGACCTTCCAATCCATGACATTGTCAATGTCTGCGGACGAATCCGATCCACCCTCCCACCACCTCGATGGTTTGGCACCAACTGTGCGCAGGGCATGGAAGCGATGGAACACCCAACGAAACCCCTCCGGCTGGTCACGGTGGCGGGGCCACCCACGTGCGGCAAGACCTCGGTCCTGCGGCATGTGGCGAGCCACCTGCAGACCAACGGGTTCGTGGTGGGCGTCATCAAGCTGGATTGCCTGTCCACCAACGACGCCGACCGGTACCGACAGTCGGGACTGGTCCACGTGGCCCAGGGGCTGTCCGGATCCCTCTGCCCCGACCACTTCTTCGCGGGCAACGTTCCGCGGATGCTCGCCTGGGGACTGGATCGCGGCCTGGATTTCCTCTTTTTGGAAAGCGCGGGGCTGTGCAATCGGTGCAGCCCGCACGTGATGGGATCCCTCGCCATCTGCGTGCTGGATCACCTGGGCGGAGTGCAACTGCCCGCCAAGGTGGGACCCATGCTGCGATCGGCGGACCTGGTGGTGGCCACGCGGGGAGATCTGGTGAGCCAGGCCGAGCGCGAGGTCTTCGCCCTGGAGGCCAACCACCACGCGCCACGGGCCCGGGTGGTTTCGGTGCAGGGGCGCACGGGACAGGGAACGCTGGAACTCTCGCGCAAGGTGGAATCCCTGGCCCGCCCCATTTCCCTCGAGGAACCGCGACTGCGGTTTTCCATGCCGTCGGCGGTGTGCTCGTACTGCCTGGGAGAGACCCGGCTGGGCGACGAACGCCAGATCGGAAACCTCAAGCTCCTGGAGCTTCCGGCATGAGCCCGGTGGAACTGGAGATCGACCCGGGCCGCGACCGCGACGGGTTCGCGGAGACCTGCGGACCCCTGCATCTGCGCACCGGCGACCTCGTGGCCCTGGTGGGTCCGACAGGCTCCGGCAAGAGCCGGCTCCTGGCCGACATCGAGTGGCTCTCCCAGGGAGACAGCCCCAGCGGCAGGCGCGTGCGGATCCGGCGCGCCGACGGATCGGAGACCTCCGACGATCCACTGCACCGGGTGGCACAGCTCTCCCAGGGCATGCAGTTCACCCTGGATCTGGACGTGGGCGCGTTCCTGGAATTGCACGCCAAGGCGCGCGGCATCGACGACCCCGTCCAAGCCGTGGCCATGGTGGTGGACGCCGCCTGCACCCTCTGCGGCGAGCCGTTTTCCGTCCGCACGCACCTCTCCGCGCTGTCCGGCGGGCAGTCGCGGGCGTTGATGGTCGCCGACACCGCCATCCTCGCGCGCGCTCCGGTCGTATTGGTGGACGAAGTGGAGAACGCCGGGGTGGACCGACGCAAGGCGATGGAGCTATTGGTCTCGCGGGAGAAGATCGTCCTGATGGCCACGCACGACCCGCTGCTGGCGCTTCTGGCTCGGTGGCGCCTGGTCTTCGCGCGGGGAGGGATCCAGGCCGTGCGCGAGCGGAGCGAGGCCGAGGAGTTCCTCCTCTCCGAACTGGAGATCCTGGACCGGGAGCAGAGCCGGATCCGCGAACGTCTGCGCCGCGGGGAATCCGCCGTGGACGGTGATGACGAAATGGATCTTCGCGGGTCCCCACGGCCGGAGATCCGTTAGGTCCCGGCTCCGTCGAACAGGACCTGGAGACGCTCCAACCTGGACGCCAGATCCTGACTTCGGATCGCATCCCATCCGATGGACAGGACCCCCTCCCCCTCGGGGATGCCCCAGGACGATCCCGGACGCGCCGAGGGAAGTCCCACCCCCGCGCAGAGATCGGCCACCTCCTTGCCGCACAGCCAGTTCGCCAGGCACATCACCCGATCGGGCGCACCGCGCCGCACGAACAGGCTCACGGGACTGGCGATGGCTCCCTCGGCTGGCCACAGAACCCGCAGACCTTCGCGGCGCGGAAGGAGCCTGGCGAAGAAGAGCGGAAGGGTGGCCGCGGGTGGAGTTTCCCGCCCGGGTTTGGCCAGGGCTTTCACCATCTGGGAAGGATGCCCGAAACCTCCCACGCTGCGACGGATCCTGTCCATGGCATCCATTCCGAAGCGCTCGGCCAGGGTCAGGAGCGTGGTCTCGCAGAAGGTCCGGCCGTTGCCGCGCAGGGCCACCCCCCGCTCCCACGAGGGATGGAACAGGTCTTCCCAGGCTTCCAGGCGCTTGCGGCCGTGGCTTAGGGCATCGTCCACGGCAAGCACCGTGAGGTTCGCGCACAGCACGGTGATCCTCCCCTCCGGGTCCCGCAGGGATCGCATGGAGCCGGCATCCGGAGGCCAGCCGGAGACGTCGGCGAAGGCGCCGGAATCCATGAGCCGTTCGCGGGACTCCCGGCCGTACAACCATCCCACCCCGGGCGTCAGCAGCAGCCACGGCAGTTCCTGGGGCCTGGCCCGGGACAGGTCGCGCTCGGCCTTCTCGCCCTTGTTGGCGTGGCCTTCCAGGCGGATGCGCAGGGGTTTGAGTTCGCCCCGTTCCAGGGCGTCGTCGAATGCCCTCTCCAGGGGAACGCGCACGGGACAAGGCAGGGCGAGTTCCGCCTCGCAGTCCATGTTCAGGGCGGCGGCCAGTTCGTCGATCGATCCGTTCATGAAGTCGCGTCCTCCGTTCCCCACATGGCAGACGCAAGGAACGGGCCACGGCATATCCCCTACGCCCGGACTACCCCGGCTCGCCCACCGTGGTCACGTACAGGACCGCGTTCGTGAGCGGCTGGCCGATGGTCTCGTTGACCATGTCGTCGAAGTACCCCCCGATGCCCGATGCCCCAAGCCCCATGGCCTGGGCCGCCAGGTTCAACCGTTCCCCGAAATGCCCCGCATCCATGCACAACGGGCGATAGGCCCTTTCTCCCAGCGATTCCACGGCGAGGGCCAGCGGAGAGGTGTGGACCACCAGGAAGGAGGCGTTCCCACCCAATTCCTGTCCAAGGCACATCTTCAAGCTGTCTTCGCGGTACTCGCCCACCCGCACGCAGGCGAGCGTGTGGGTGTCCCCGTCCCAGTGGTAGATGCCGGAATCCAGGCCCAGCACGGCGTTCACCACGATCCAGGTGTCCAGAAGACCCGGCGGGGAAAGCTGTTTCGATGGAGGAATGCGGCTCCAGGCCAACAGGGACGACAGCTGCTCGACGGTGGCGGGAGCCCAGGCGAAGGCGCGGCAGGAGCGGCGATCCACGGCGGCCTTCACGATGCCTTGGGGCATCCGGGGCGAGGGCAGATCCATGTAGGCGAGGCCGGCGCGCCGCGTGGGCAACGAAACCCCTTCATCCCGCGACGGCCCGGAAGCGGGAATCCTCGCCAGGTGGTGCGCCTTGCGCTGCATCAGGCCGGGCGGGACCGAAGCCTGCAGTTCGGTGGGATCCGGTTCGGGACTCCGCAAGGAACGGGGATGCGCACCCCGGACATTCTTCCCCACCGTGATGGCCAGGAGTGGGACTTCGTCCTCGTCCGGAAACAGAAGCTCCGAAAGCGCCGCGTCGCAGAATCCGGACAGCGGATTGGAATCCAGGTCCTCGCGGTGCACGGCCTCCAGGAGGTTCCCTTCCAGGTGTCCGGCATCCAGCAGGATGCGCCGGTAGGCGCGCTCCCCGTAGCGCCAGGAACCACGCGAGAAGATGCCCGTGAGGACGGCCACCGCCGCCACCTCGTCGCCATCGGCGGCCCCGAACAAGGCCGTGGAAACCTCCGCGCGGAAATCGCCTTTCCAGACGGGAACGAGGGCGAATCCGGGAGCGTGGAACTGCCAAACCCCGGGCTCCATGCCATCCACGTCCAGGACGATCCAGTAGTGCTCCACCGGATACAATCCGCCCGCCGACGGGTTGGTGCGGTAGAGGTGGGAGTCCTGGGGCGAACCTCCCATCGCGCTGACGCCCGAGGCGAACCAGGAGATCCGCGAAAGGGTGGCCAGATCCAGGCGCGGCGAGGGAGACGGGTAGTGTCCGGATCCGTTCTCGTCGGCGAATCCGGCGAGGAATCCCAGATGCTCGCGGATGTCGAGGTGCTCCTTGCCTTGGATGGTCTTCCAGGCTTGGGGCTGGGCCTGCCAGTCGGCTCCCGCGGAATGCTCGATGGTCCGCGGATCGTACTTGGTCAGTTCGTGATAGCGTTCCAGGAAGCTTGCCATGGAGCGCAAAGTAGAAGGTCCCGACCCGCTCAATTCTCCAGGAAGGAATTGACGATCTCGCGCCGCGTGTCCTCGTGCATCGCGATCCCCGGAAGCACATGCCAGGAGCCGCGCAGATTCCCGGAAACCCGCGAGTCGGTCAGGCGGATCAGGCCGTCGTGGTTGTTGCTGACGAAGAAGATCGCAGCGCCGTAGGCGTTGACTTCGTTCCGTTCGAATCGGGACCCGCAGATGTCGAGCGTCAGCGTGTTTCCATCGTTGTAGATGGCTCCCCCCGATCCCCCGCCGGGCGTTCCCTGATCCTGGGGATTGCCTCCGTGTCCCACCGCCTGGTTTCCCACGAACAGGCTGTTGTAGACCGACCAGTTCACCATGATGCTGGACAGCGCCCCGCCGTTGGAGGCGACGTTCCCATGTCCCGTCGCCCCGAAGGTGGAATTGACCACGTACACGGGCGAGCCCTTGGATTGGCTGAAGGCGCGGATGGCCCCACCGCCCACGTCCGGACCCGCGAGCACGGCGACATTGCGGTAGAAGCGACTGTTGACCACCTTGAGCCGTCCTCCCCGCACCCAGACGGCTCCTCCGCCATCGTACCTGGATTCCATCCGGGAATCGGCATCCACGAAGGTCAGATTCTGCAAGGTGAGCCGCGGGTGGTCCTGGTCCTGGCAATGCGAGGTGGTCCAGTGCTGGAGGGAATCGCAGGTGTTCATGTAGAGGATGCGCGTCTTGTTGCCACCGCTCAAGGCGATCTTCCCCTTGCCGTCGATCACGATGTCGGGGAGGGAGTCGTTGAAGACCTTGGCGGGCGCGTCCAGCACGATGGTCATGGTGTCCGGACCGCAGTCGAACCAGATCCGACCTCCATGGGCCACGGCCCTCCGGAAAGCATCCGCCGTGCAGCTCTGGCGCGAGCCGGTTCCCACCACGCGGTCGGGTCGGGAGCCGGTGTCGGCGGTGGCGTCGGCGGGAACCTTGCAGGTGGCACCGGGGTTCCCCGGAATCCCGCCGTCTCCGAAATCCATTCCCTGGGCCAGTGGCAACGGCGCGGGAACCAGCACCACGGAAGAATCCGGTCCACCGGCACCAGAGGAGGTGGAACCATCGCAGCCGGCGAGCAGGAACGCGGCGGCAAGCACAAGAGGGAGGATTTGGCGGCCGGTGCTCCCCGACCTCGGGATCGATGGATGGCTCATGTATTCAATCGTATCCATCCGCAGATGGAAGGACCAGGGAGTTCCCGATGCCCCCCAAAAAAGAAAGGCGACCCCACCGGAAGGCGGGCCGCCGAATGCAAGCACGCGAACGAAGATCACTTGGGCAGGGAGTCTTCCCTCGCCTTGGCCTTCTGGAGCCACACCGGGACCACCTTGACCAGGAACACCTGCTTCTCGGCACCGAACTTGTCCATCTTCAAGCCGATCAATTCCTGGGCCTTGGCCTTGGTGGAGATGTCCGGGTAGGGAACGTCCACCTTCACGCCCTTGTCCGAAAGGACCCTTGCCAGACGGATCCGCGCCTCCTGGCCGAAGCTGATCCCGTTGGCCAGGATGCGTCCGATCTCCACCGGAGCGTGGAACGCGTTCCCGTTGCCGGCCGTGGCGAAGTCCCAGCGCCACTGGGAGCGGCGGATGAGCTTCAGGATGGGTTGCATGGTGGCGCTGTCGGCACCGGCTTCCCAGGCGGCCTTGGCCTCCAGGTGCGCCCGCACCAGGACATCCTCCAGCAGGATCCGCTCTTCCTGGATCTTCTCCTGGCGTTCGTTGACGTTGCGGGTCAATTCCTCGGCGGACTCGCGATGGCATACCTGACAGGAATTGGCGATATTAGACAGGGGGCTTCGGATGTGGTGGTCGGAGAACTTCATGCCCCCTTGGGTCTTGTAGGGCATGTGGCAATCGGCGCAGGCCAGTCCGCGCTGCCCGTGGATGCCCATCTTGAACACCTCGAAGTCCGGGTGCTGGGCCTTGAGCATGGGAGCCTTGCTGAGCGCGTGCACCCAGTCGGTGAAGTTCGCGCTGTCGTAGTAGGCCTCCATCCTCTCCACGGTCATCCCCGAATCCCAGGGGAAGGTGAGGTGCTTGTTGGGCCCGTTGAAGTAGTACTCCACGTGGCATTGGGCGCAGACCAGCGAGCGCATTTCCGCATGCGACGCCTTGGTGATGTCCTTGCCCTGGCGGGCGAAGGCGTCGGCCAGGGCCGGTCGCGAGATCCGCAGGGCCATGGTCTTGGGGTCGTGGCAGTCCAGACAACCGACGGGGTTCACGATCTGGTGCCCCAGATCCGACCACTTGCCCTTGTAGAAGGCGCTGTCGCCCATCTTCGCCATCATGCGCGGAACGTCCGGACTCTTGCAGGTCCAGCAGGTGCCGGGCTGTGGTCCCTTGTCCGTGTCGTTGGGAGCGCCGGTGCGCAGGATGTTCCGCACGTCTTGCACGGCGTAGGCGTGACCTCGCGACTGGTTGTATTCCTTGGAGAAGGCGTAGCCGGCCCACAGGACCACCATGCGGGGATCCTCGGCCAGGACATCGCGGAACGCCGATCCTCCGAACTTGCTTCTGAATCCGGTGTCGGAGGTCTGCTTCCAGGATTCGTACTCCAGTGGATAGGCCCGTCCCCAGACTTCGCTGCGCGATTCGTCGGGGGCGATGTCCGCCTTGGTTGTGTAGGCGAAGCGAGCCTCGGCCTTGCGGGTGGCGACGGAAGTCAGAAGCAATCCGACGCCCACTCCGATGCCCACGGTGGCAACGAAGAGCGTTCCCGCGAGCCAGGGGTTCCTGAACCATTCCTGCAGGGGTTTCATTTTTTGACTCCGTCGTTTTCGGTGGTTTTGGTGCGCATCCAATCGGGTATGGTGGGTGCCTCCAGCTGCATGCGGGCGTTGGGCACGGAAGACAGGCTGGTGACGCGACCATGGGGAACTTCGCGGTGGCACTCCCAGCAGAGGTGTCCCTCCCCGTGACCCTCGGGGAGGACGACCTTCGAGGTGGAAACCCCTTCGTTGAGCATCCCGTGGCAGCGCAGGCAGTTCTGCTGGACCACCGCGACGGATGGCTCGGTGATGCGGATGACTTCCTGCTCGAGTCTCAGGGTGAAGAGGGTGGAATGGCGCAGTCCGTCCTTGGCCTTGAAGTAGTACTTGGCGGCGAGCGACGTGTGGGGGACATGGCAGTCGTTGCAGGTGGCCACCCGGGAGTGGGAGCTGTGCTGCCAGGTGGAATACTGGGGAATCATGATGTGGCAGTTGATGCAGGCCTTGGGGTCGTCTTCCATGTAGGACCAGGCCCGCGACTGGTAGAAGACCACCCCTCCGATGCCCAGAGTCAGACCGAGCACCGCGACCACGGGCAACCTCCATCGGGGAGGTGGAACGAGACTGGCCAGGAAGGAGCGAAGCAATCCGATCACGACACCACCGCCGAAGGCTGCAGTCCAGGTCTGGGAATTGTTCTCGGCACGGGCACCTCCAGGATCGTGTCGTCTCCGTCGCTCTATTATGTAATTCCTGATCTAGGTTTTGTGCAATCGATTATTCTTGTCAAAAGAGTACCACTCTCGCCTCACAGGGTCGGAGTTTCGATCTTCCAGACCAGGATCGTCAGAAACCAAGGAAGTCCGCAACCGATGTCCCAGACAAACTCGTCCGCCTGGCTGTCGAAGCTGGGATCGCTCCGACTCACCACCGCACTGCTTCTGGTCGTGTTCGCACAAGTCCTCGCGGGAACCTTCGTGGAAGCGCGATGGGGACTTTGGGCATCGCACACCTACGTCTTCGAGAACTGGTGGGGAGGCCTGCCCCTGGTCTGCACGGTGGCCACGGCCAACCTGATCGCGGCTTTCGTGGTGCGCTTCCGCTGGAGATGGAAGAACGCCGGGCTCCTGTTGGCCCACCTCGGGTTGATCGGGCTGATGCTTTCCGGAGCCACCGGACTGGCCCTGACACGAAACGGCGACCTCGATCTGGGCCCCGGCCAGACCTCCAACGAAATGCAGATCGGCGACCGATGGGAGGTGGTCGTGGTGGAGCATGCAGGTGGATCCATCCAGACCCGCGGCATCCCCTTGGAATCGCTCGCTCCGGGAATGCTTCTGGACCTGGGAGCGGATGCCGGGAACCTCCGGGTGGAAAGCCTTGCGGAACACGGCATCTGCGACAGCCAGGGGATCGCCAAGCCCTTGCCGGCTCCCAAGGACGCCAACGCGCAGATTCCGGCCCTTTCCCTTTCCGTAGTCGAACGAGAAGAGACCTCCCACCGGATCTCGTTGGACGGAAACCGTCCGATGGCGGGCCTGCCGGGCGGACGAGGCATCCTTCTGCGGCGCGCGACCCACCCGATGCCGTTCTCCGTGCGATTGGTCTCCTTCAAGCGCGAAGACCATCCCGGCAGCACGCGCGCCAAATCCTTCGAAAGCCGTCTTCTGGTGCAGGAAGCAGATGCGCCCCCCCGCGAAGCCCTGATCCGGATGAACCACCCCCTTCGCATCGGCGATTTCACGGTCTACCAGTCCTCCTGGCGCGAAGACGAACGGACGGGAGAGGAACGGACCATCCTGGCGGTGGTGGAAAATCCCGCCGGAAAGCTCCCCTACTGGGCCACCTTCCTGGTCGCCCTGGGCCTGGCGGTGCACCTGATTCCCAGGCTCCGCCGTCCGCAAGCCGTCTCGATCCTCGCCGCGGCTCTCGCCGTGCCGCTGGTGCACGCGGCTCCGGACGCCAGACCCGTTCCTCCCTCCCTCCGCCAACTGCCCATCCAGATCGACGGACGCGTGCGCTCCTTCGAGACCTTCGCCGAACACACCCTGCTCCAGATCTCCGGACGCTCGCGAATCGGATCCATGGACGCCTGCCAGTGGCTGGCCTGGGTCGTGCTGGATCCCGTCCAGGTGGACAGCCTGCCGGTGTTCCTGGTGGAGCATCCGGACGCCCGCGACGCGCTGGGTCTGGATGGCAAGGACCGCGACCGCTACTCCTGGACCAAGGTGGGATCGCTGGGCGCGATGATCGCCACCTTCGCCGAAGGCTCCGCGCGACGACCACAGGACCAGCGCACCTCCCTGGATCGGGAGTTCCTGAGGCTCTCCGATGCCTGGATGCGCTGGTCGGAACTGCGCCAGGCCCTGGTGTTCCTCCGACCCGAATCCATGGAAGGAGGCGTCTCGCTACCGGGTTCCCCGCGCACGTTCCTGGACCTCGCCTTGGACTCCCGCCACCATGCGGTCCTTCTGGATTCCTTGTCGGGGATCCCGGATTCGGCCCGCAAACCGTCGGACAAGGAACGCCTGGACATCTACCGGAACGTCTTCCGGAAGGCGGAAGGATGGCGCGGCCTGTCGTTTCCCGTCATCCCTCTCCGCGACAGCCTCTCCACCCCGTGGCGCAGTCCCGCGGCACGACTGGTGGAGCGCGGAGCCGCCGATTCCGGATTTCGCCGGACCCTCCTCGATTGGAAATCCCTGGCTTCCAGCTGGGCGACCGACCCGACCAGGGCGGAAGCCTCCGCCAAAGCCCTGCGCGATTCCCTGGTGTCCCGCGCGGGAACCACCGTGGACCAGGGAGCCCTGGACGCGGAATCCCTCCACGACAGGATCCGTCCCTTCACATGGGCTCTGGTCCTGTCGATCGCCGCGGCCATCGGCTCCCTGTGGGCCATCCGGGGAAATCGGGCCATCCTGGGGAAGGCGGCCCAATCCGCCACCGTCGCGGCATGGCTGCTGGTGGTCTTCGGGCTCGTCCTGCGCATGACGGTGAGCGGTCGTCCACCGGTGACCAACCTCTACGAAACGTTCCTCTTCAGCGCCTTCGTGACGATTCCCGTCTTCCTGGTGGCGGGATGGTTGCGGCGTTGGCCCACGGGATCGTTCCTCGCCCCGCTCGTTGGGGGGATGCTCCTGCTGCTGGCCCGAGGATTCGCATCGCGCGGCGATACCATGCCCGTCCTGGTGGCGGTGCTCGATTCGAACTTCTGGCTGACCATCCACGTGCTCACCATCACCATCGGCTACGGAGGAGCGGTGGCGGCGGGAGTCGCCGGCCATTGGCACCTGGTCAAGCTCCGTGGTGGATCGCGCGATGGCGCCGAGATCGTGCGCGGACTCGCCGCCTTCGGGCTCCTGTTCACCTTCGTGGGCACCTTGTTGGGAGGCGTGTGGGCGGATCAGAGCTGGGGCCGCTTCTGGGGGTGGGATCCGAAGGAGAACGGGGCTCTGCTCATCGTGCTCTGGCTGGCGATGCTTTTCCACGCGCGGTCGGCGGGACAGATCGGTGCCAGGGGATTCTCCGTCGGTGCTGTGCTTTCCATCGCCACGGTCCTTTTCGCGTGGTTCGGCGTGAACCTGATGGGAGTTGGACTGCACAGCTACGGCTTCACCGAAGGCACCGCCTGGGGCCTGGCCGCCTACGCGCTGGCGGAAGCGGCCTTCCTTGCCTGGGTGCTGCGCTCCCGACCCGCTTCGGAGACGGGAACGCGGCAGGAGACCTGAATCGATCCGCCCGGGAGTCGCACGGTTTCCGTCAGTGATCCCCCGGGTTCAACGCCGAAGGTCGGATCGCATCCAGGGAGCGCGGATCGGAGATGGAACGGACCCATCGAAGCATGGGAAGGTCGACTTCGACGATGTGGCCTCGGATCATCGAGTTCAAGACCTGCAGGACCTGGAAGGCGGTCGGGGCCTCCTCCTCGGAAACCATCCGTTCCAGCAGGTCCTCGAACCTCCTGTGCTCCTGCCTGTGGGCCTCCTCCAAGGGGTAGCCCGTCTCCCTCATCAGGGATTCCTCCCGGCGGAAATGGCGGAGGGTCTCCGTGTGGAAGACATGCTTGATCGCATGGAAGTTCCCTCCCCCTTCCCCGGCCAGGATGGCCTCGTGGAGTTCGTTCGCCGCGGTGAAGAGCGTCCGGTGCTGGCGGTCGATTTCGGGCACTCCCGATTCCATGGTCTCGTCCCAGATGAAGATGTCCATCAGCGCCCACCCCCTGGAACCCATGGAACCACACCCATCCAGGATCGCGGAGTCATCTCAGGGCCTTTTCCAGTTCGATGCGCAAGCGTCGGAGAGGCAACGGGAAACGGATCGGAACGATCTGGGGTGGTAGTTCCTTCGGATCGAAGGATTCCGAGTGGAGCAGCACCATGTTCTTGCGGCAGCCTCGCAGGACTTCCCACTCGGGGGTCCGAGGCTCGGCGATGGCGATGGCGGGACGACTGGATTTGACCAGATCCTGCACGAAATTCACCGTCACGCAATCGGCAAACGATTCGATGAACGAAACGATGGGATCGAACGGACTCCATCGGGAATCGCGCCACACGACGATCTCCCCCAACCGCGGCCCATCGAACGCATCGGAGCCGCCCATGATCCCGATCGAGGCTTCCAGGAGGTCCAGCTCCTTGGAGAATTCCGCTCCGGTCAACGCGAGGAACACCGAACTCTCGATCTCGCGGGGATGGATGCAACGGACTTCGGCGAGGTCGCACCCCGTCCGGGTCAGGATGATGGCGATCTGGTTGACCAGGTCCAGTTTGCGGGCCACCAGACCCGGCTCCATGCGTTCGCGCGCCATGAAGAACCGGAAATACTCGCGCAGCGGCTCCCCGATGCTGGTTGGCAGGTTCATCGTGGTGACGATGGAATCCACGAATTGGCCCAGGGAGAGCCCGCAGGATTCCTCCACCAATCGATCGAACATCACGTCGTTTCGGGAGGCCCAATCCCGCCAGGCGAACCAGTCCGTTTCGAGGTGTTGCACCAGGAGGATCAGGGGAACGTTGCGAAGCAGGGCCAATGCGTAGTTGCGTGGAGCTTCCAGCTTCGGGGAAAGCCTCTCCATCACCATGGCGCAAGCCAGGGAATTGCGCCAGATCTCGCGCAGATCGTCCCCCGAGGCTCTCCGCAGTTCGCTTTTCGAGACCACGCCGCAGGCCAGGGCGATCCTCACCACGTTCTTGAATCCCAGAAGCTGCAACGCCTCGTCGATGCGACTCACCGGAGCGCCTCGCAGATAGGCCGCGGTGTTGGCCACGCGGATCACGTGCGAGGCGATCACCGGGTCCTTGCGCAGGACCAGTTCCAGGTCCTCCAGGCTGGTCGTGGGACGCGACGCGGTGTCCACGAGATCCTCGATCACCACCGGCAGCGCCTTCAGGGAGGCGAGCCGCTGCAGGTCCTCCCTGGTCAGCGGACGCGCGATCGGCTTCTCGCCGGGATCTGTCCTGATGTCCGCGCCCGCGGGTCCGACACTCGAAATGGCACCGGAACTGGAATCGTCGAACGAGGAGGGCGACGATTCGTGGTGCGAGGCCACGGAAGCATCCCTCGACGACGAACCGGGAGAGAACAGGTCCGGCATCGGAGAGATTTCCAGCAGCTTGCCGATCAGCTGTTCGAAGGAGAGCGATGGCTTGACGAACACCGAATGGACTCCCAGCCGCACCAGCTGGGCGAGGATATCCTTCGTGATGGAACGGGTGACCACGATGATGGGAAGCAGGCGAAACACGTGGCGGCTGCGCAGATACTTGATGAACTGGAGGCCGTCCACGCCGGAAAGCTGGGTTTCCAGGATGCAGATTGTCGGTTTCCGTCTTGTGGCGATTTCCAGGGCCGAGGGGGATGTGCCCGCTTCCATCACCTGGAATCCGTAGTTGCGCAGCGATTCCCCCAGGGACGAGCGGAAATGCTCGTCGTCGTCGACGAGAAGGATCCGGGCTTCCGGGACGTCGAACCTCACCGCGCACCTATTCCGCGGACCGTCGATCGACGACGGCCCTCAGGAACAACGCGAGATCGGATCCCGTATCGTCGGCGGAAACGAGCGTCGCCTCCACGGGGCACGCACCACCCCGAGCCAGGATGGTCGACTGGATGCGGTGGAATCCGGAATTCAGCCCACGGTGCACGGCCTCCAGGAAGGATCCCCCGATGGAATCCGGAGGTTCGAGGATCCGCAGGTTCTCTCCCACGATTCCCGGGAGCTCCCGCCCCAGCAGATGCGCCATGGCATCGTTGGCCTCCAGGATCCGCCCCTTCCCGTCCAGGCGCAGGTAGGGATCCGGGTGTAGATCGAGGATCCTGCGGTGGACCTTCGAACGGGACAGGTCGGCTTGGTGGTCCTGCAGGATGCGCGAGACGTCCATGACCACTCCGATGAAGACCTGGCCTTCCGACGAGACGCGATCCATCCCTTCGCGCCCCATCGCACGCAGGATCCGGCCCGTCTGCCCGGAACGTCCCAGGCGGAATTCCACGCATCGGTCTCCTCCGAGGGTGGCGACCGGATCCGAGAACAACTCCTTCACCCGACGAAGATCCTTCGCATCGACCGCCTGTTCGAGGATCTCGGCGATGGACAGGTTGGCGGACCGATCGGCACAGAACAGTCCGAACAGTTCGTCGGACCATTCCACCTCCCCCGTGGAATGCTTGCTGGTCCAGGTGCCCATCCTGGCGATGCGCTCCCCTTCCCGCATGGCACCCTCGGACCAGCGCAGCCGACGTTCCAGGTCCGCCACCCGCAGATGCGTGGACAACCGCGCGAGCACCTCCACCAGCTGGAAGGGTTTGATCACGTAGTCGCACGCCCCCAGTTCGAACCCTTTGCTCTTGGAATCCGGCTCGTCCAGGGCGGACAGGAGCAGGACGGGGATGTGCGCCGTGGCCTTGTCCGACTTGAGTTCGGCCAGGACCTCGTAGCCGTCCATGCCGGGCATCATGATGTCGAGGAGGATCACGTCGGGAGGAGATCGACGGGCCGATTCCAACGCGTCGGCCCCGTTGGTCGCCACCGACACGCAATAGCCCGATCCCGACAGGACCTCGTTGAGCAGAACCAGATTGGCATTGGTGTCGTCCACGACGAGGACGCGGTCGTGGCGTTGCCTGAGGTTCATGGCGCGGCTCCTTCCGCGAGACTCTCCCGAGGATGCCAGTCCTGGTTGCGCGACCTGCGCGGTTCCATCGTCGAGGCCACCGCCGGGGCCTTTTCGAGAGTGCGGATCGTGGTCTGGAACGAAATCGCGCGCATGGGCTGAGGACAGTATCGCACTCCTGGGCCGCGGAATCCAGCGCAAGGGGAGGGCTCCGCCTCCTCGAGCGCCCCGGATCCCAGGGGATCCACCACCGGGGTCATCGGTCGTACTCCACCTGGATCTGGGCGGCAGGCAGCAGCAGTTGACCCGCGTCCGTCTTGACCAAATCGCCCTTGTCATCGAACTGTTCCAGCTTTCTGGGCATGTAGGCGTCCCGGAACACCCCCCGTCTCCGGCGCGTTCGATGTCCACCGACGAGGATTGGTCGTAGAAACTGGGCGCAAGGCGCCGTACGCTCAGGAGACCGGAGCACTCTGCAGATCCACAGCGAACCAGAATTCCGATCCACCACCCTCCTCGCTCTCCACTCCGATGCTCCCCCCCATCAGTTCCACCAGCTGGCGTGTGATCGCCAAGCCAAGACCCGTGCCTCCGAACTTCCGCGTGGTGGATCCGTCCAACTGGGTGAACTGCTGGAACAGGCCGTTCAGCTTCGCCTGGGGGATTCCGATTCCTGTGTCGTGTACGCGCACCCTCAGCCTGGTGCGATCCCCTTCCCGGAATTCGGAGAGCACATGGATGGAGACGCACCCTTGGGAGGTGAACTTGATGGCGTTCCCCGCGAGGTTCAGCAGGATCTGGCGGAGTCGTCCCGGATCGCCCAGGAAGACTCCCTGGACGTCGAGAGCCACCATGCTGACGAACCGGAGCCCTTTCGCCTTCGCGACCGGATCCAGGATCCTCGCGACGTCGTCCAGGACGGATCGGATCTCGAAGGGAATCGACTCGAGTTCGAGCTTGCCCGCCTCGATCTTGGAGAAGTCGAGGATGTCGTTGACCAAGGCCAGCAACGCCTCCCCGCTGGATCGCAGGGACCTCACGTAGCGCATCTGCTCCGGATCCAGGCGGGTGTCCATCAGGAGCTCGCTCATCCCGATCACGCCGTTGAGGGGAGTGCGGATCTCGTGGCTCATGTTGGCCAGGAATTCGGACTTCGCCATGTTGGCGGAACGGGCCTGGGCGGCCAGCGATCGGGCTTTCCTCGTCTGCTCCTCCAACTGGGAATTGCGGCCGCGCAGCGCCTCGGCCATGGTCGAGGTCGAGTAGTCGTAGATGCTGGAAAGCAGGAGGGAGAACAGGTAGATGGCCGCCAACCGCAGGAGGATTTCGGACCCCGCCAAACCGGGAAACCATCCCCAACGATGGTGGGACGCCACGAACACCGAGCAGACGATCGCGACCAGGATGGAAACGACCACGCCGCGACGCCACCCCAGGAAGAACGCAGCGCAAAGTGGCACGAGGAGGATCCACAACGCCCCGGTTCTCGCGATTCCCCCGGTGGCGAAGAGAAAGAGGAAGAACCCGGAAGCCAACAGGACCAGCAGGTGGTAGGGAAACAGGGAATTGGGATCGCGCAGCACCGAGGCGATGGCCCCCACGAACAGGATGCTCATCGTGAAGTCCGCCATGGAAAGCACCCGTTCGTGCTGCCTCCACGACTCCATCCCGAAGACCACTCCGAACAGGGCCGCGGACAACGCCACCGTGATGAAGACGAATTGCTTCACCCCGATTCCGAAGGCGCGGAACTCGCCCGCTTCCCATCCGAACCTGGACCGGACGGCAGAGGGATCCCCCTGGAGCGCCGGAGCTTCGTCCGCGATCGCCTGCCTTCGTGCTTCGCCCGTCATCGCCCCTTCCCGGTCGGAACCATCCCCACTCGACCATCTTGGCTGGAGCGGCGGACGTCGTTCCAGTAAACACTTCGACATCGGGCCCGTGCAACACCCTTCCCGCCTGGAGACACCCCGATGCAACTTTGGGCAGGCACCCTTCACGCACTCTCGACATGGAGAACCCACACCGATGAAGAACCTCCCGCTTGTCTCCGTTCTTGCGCTGTCGGGCTTGTCGCTCTCGATCCCGGCGGCCCCCGTGGACGTGGCTCCCGGCGACCCTTCCATCCGGATCCTGGGCCGTTACGCAAAGGACGACGCGTCGGGCGACATCCGTTGGAGCTGGTCGGCCTCGGGAGCGTCCATCACCTTCGCTGGAACCGCCTGTACCATTCGCATGCAGGCGCAGGGAGCCATCTACAGCGTCCTGGTGGACGGAAGGGAAACCAAGGTCCTGGACCTCTCCAACGCCTACAACGACACGCTGTTCGAGCTCGCTTCCGGTCTTGGCCAGGGAACGCATACGGTGGCGGTGCGTCTGCGGACCGAAGCCCAGCACTCGCTTGCCCGTTTCCGCGGATTCCGCATCGAGGGCATCCCTGGAGTGGCGATGCCCGGAACGGATCGCCGCATCGAGTTCTACGGGAATTCCATCACCTGCGGATACGGCATCCTGGATTCGGTTGCGAGCCACTCCTTCAAGGTGCAGACGGAACACGAAGGCCTGACCTACGCGGCCCAGGCCGCCGACTCCGTGGGAGCCGAACGCCATACCATCTGCTGGTCGGGACGTTGAGTGGTCCAGAACTACGGTGGCGACACCAAGTCCCCCACTGTTCCCCAGCTGTACGATCGAAGCTTGGGCGGCGAGGCGAACCCGGCATGGGATTTCACCCGATGGACCCCCCATGTGGTGGTGGTCGATCTGGGCACCAACGACTATTCCACGGCAGGAGCCCAACCCGACTCCGCAAAGTTCTTCCGGACCTATCTGGCCTTCGTGGACAGCCTGCACGCGAAGTATCCCCAAGCGAAGATCGTCCTGGTCGACGGCCCCATGATGTCGGACGGATATCCCGCGGGGCTCAACACCCTCACCAAGCTGCGCAACCACCTGAAGGCCATCGTCGTGGACGCGACAAAGCGCGGGATCCAGGTCACCCATCTCAGCCTGACTCCGCAGGACGACACCCGCGGCTACGGTGCCGACTACCACCCCAATCGCGCCCAGGCGAGACTCAACGGATCCGAACTCGCGGCGCACCTGCGCCAGGTGATGCCGGAATGGAAGGCCGCCTCCACCAACCCCGGATCCACGTCCCCAAGAACCGGGATGGTGTCGGTCGCCATCACCGGATGGGAGCTTCGCAACGATGCGACCACCGAGATCCAGGCATCCCTCCGGGATGCACGCGGATCCCTCGTTTGGACGGCCCATCTGGCCCCCGGCTCCAGGATGTCCCTTCCCGGCTCCCGTTCCATCCGCTGGATGCAGGTGGATGCGGACCAGGAAACCCGAGTCTTCCCCGTCCCGCCGGACCTGCGCTGAACTCCGCGGCATCGGCTAACCTGGAAGCTACCGACGAGGCCTCGGGAACCGAACCGGTTGTGGACTGGCGGATTGGTTTATTCCGCAAAACCCGTTGGACCAGCGACGGTGAGGCTCGAGGAGGTTGCGCCCGCGCCACCAATCTCCGCGAGAGTCATGGGGGATGTAGACGCAGCGACCTGAAACCGAAGGCGTCCGCGAGAAGGGACGTCGAGGTGTCAGGGAGCAAGTATGCGCCCGCGCCACACATCACGCGACAGCGAGCGGGATGCAGACGACTCGAGCCGAACCAGAAGCCGTCCGTGTTCGGGACGGCGACGGTGAGGCTCGGGGAGTATGCGCCCGCGCAGCCGAGCGGAAATCAGTACCGGTAATGATCGGGCTTGTACGGCCCTTCCTTGGGGATGTCCAGGTACTTGGCCTGGGCGTCCGTGAGGACCTCCAGCTCCACGCCGAGCTTGGCCAGGTGCAGGCGCGCGACCTTCTCGTCGAGCTTCTTGGGCAGGGTGTAGACCTTGCCCTTCTCGTAGGACTTCACGCCGGAGACGGTGGCCTTGCCCTGGGAGGCCAGCCAAAGGTCGATCTGGGCGATGGTCTGGTTGGTGAAGGATGCGCTCATCACGAAGCTGGGGTGGCCGGTGGCGCAGCCCAGGTTCACCAGGCGGCCTTCGGCCAGCACGATGATGGACTTGCCGTCGGGCCAGATCACCTCGTGCACCTGGGGCTTGATCTCCACCCACTTGTGCTTCTTGATCTTCGCGATCTCGATCTCGGAGTCGAAGTGGCCGATGTTGCACACGATGGCGCGGTGCTTCATGGCGTTCATGTGCTCTTCGGTGATCACGAACTCGTTTCCGGTGGTGGTCACGAAGATGTCGCCGCGAGGAGCCGCCTTGGCCATGGTGCTGACTTCGTAGCCTTCCATCGCCGCCTGCAGCGCACAGATGGGGTCGATCTCGGTGATGATCACGCGGGCTCCCTGGCCCTTCATGGCCTGGGCGCAACCCTTGCCCACATCGCCGTATCCGGCCACGACCACGATCTTGCCGGAAAGCATCACGTCCGTCGCGCGCATGATGCCGTCCGGAAGCGAGTGGCGGCAGCCGTAGAGGTTGTCGAACTTGCTCTTGGTGACGGAGTCGTTGACGTTGATGGCGGGGAACAGGAGTTCGCCCTTGGCGGCCATCTGGTAGAGGCGATGCACACCGGTGGTGGTCTCCTCCGAGACGCCCTTGATGTTCTTGGCGCATTCGGCGAAGAAACCGGGGCGCTCCTTGATGGCCTTCTTGACCTGTGCGTACAGGATCCGGCCTTCCTCGTGTCCGGGATCCACGTCCAGGAAGGAAGCGTCCTTCTCGGCGCGCAGACCCAGGTGGACGAACAACGTGAGGTCGCCGCCGTCATCGAGGATCATGTTGGGGGTACCGTTGTCGCTCCACTGCAGGACCTTCCAGGAGTAGTCCCAGTATTCTTCCAGGGATTCGCCCTTGACCGCGAACACGGGGATGCCGTGGTCGGCGATGGCGGAGGCGGCGTGGTCCTGGGTGCTGAAGATGTTGCAGGAGCACCAGCGGATGTCGGCGCCCAGCGCCTGGAGCGTCTCGATGAGCACCGCGGTCTGGATGGTCATGTGGAGCGATCCCGCGATACGAGCGCCCTTGAGGGGCTGGCTTGCCTTGAATTCCTCGCGGGTGGCCACCAGTCCGGGCATTTCCGTTTCGGCGAGATCGATCTCCTTGCGGCCGAAGGCGGCTTGGCCGAGGTCGCGCACGACGTAGTCGGGCTTGCCGTTGGCCACGGGGGCCTTTCCAAAGGTGGTCACGTTGTCGAGCATGGCTTCTCCTGTGCCTGAAGGTGGTTCGGTGCCGAAAGATCGGCGACCCCTCTAATATATCATTTAATCGTGATGCGTTGATGCGTTTTGTACATCCGGTTGGAACCATCCTCTCCCTTCATTGGTTAGCTTCTGGCCTCGATGCCCGACTCGATCGCAAACGGATCCAAGCCCGCGATGGTGGGAGCCGATGGACGCCCCAGTCGTCGTCGCCGCCTTCTGGCGGGTTTGGCGGACGGGATGTTCGTGCTGGCGTGTCTGGTTCCGGGCATCCTCCATCTGGGATGGCAGAAGGCGCTGGATCCACACCACCACCTGTCGTGGATGGATACCTTCGCGCTTTGGGCATGGGACATTCCGCCCTTCGCGATCCGGGCGGCGATGATCCATTTCCGGGGGCAGACCCCCGGGAAATGGTTGGCGGGAATCAAGATCGTGCGGCGCGATGGATCGGCCCTGACTTGGCGTCGCTGGCTGACCCACCGGACCCTGCCCTTCGAATTGGGCAGCTTGGTCCCCATGGTGGGAGGTCTGGTCCCGGTGGTGGATGTCCTGTTCCTGATGGGGAAGGAAAAACGCTGCCTGCACGACATCATCGCCGACACCATGGTGGTCAAGGCTTGAGTTCGTTCGCATCTTGTGTTGCGAGCCCCACCATGATTCCGAACCTTTCTCCCATCGACGGCCGGATGGACCGACTCACGCCGGAAGGGATCACCCTGTCCCTACTGCCCGTGGGCCCCGGCCCCAGATTGTGGGCCTACCTGATCGATCAATGCGTGGTCCTGGGATTGATCATCCTCCTGGCCATGCTCCTGGCCAGCAACGACGCCGGCAACGGCGTCTGGCTGATCAGCATGTTCCTCCTCTGGTGGGGCTACCCGGTCGTCTGGGAGTCTTTCGGCGGGCGGACCCCCGGCAAACGAGCCCTGAAGATCCGCGTGGTCCGCGTGGACGGCCAGCCCATCTCCTGGAAGGAAGCCTTCCTCCGGGGACTGCTCCTGACCGCCGACTTCCTCCCGTTCCTCTTCGCCACCGGCCTTCTGTCCATGCTGTTCGTGCCTGGATTCCGCCGCCTGGGCGACCTTGCGGCGGGAACCCTGGTGATCCAGGACGAGGTGGTGGCCGATCCATCCACCCCGAGGCTCCTGGAGCCGGAATCGTCCCCCGTTCCCCTGCTTCCCCTGGAGCAGAGGGCGCTGATGGACCTCGCGGAGCGATCGGACGACATCTCCCTCGAACGCCTGGAGGAATTGGGCGACATCGCCTCCCCCTACACCGGGCTTCGCGGCAAGGCCTCCGTCCAGCGCCTGCGCGCCATCGCCTCGGGCCTCCTGAAATGAAGCAGCGCACCTTCGAGAAGCTGCACCGGAGCCTCTGGGAGCAATGCGAGGAACTCGTGGAAGGCAACGGATTCGCCGATCCCCTGAAACTTCCCTCGCTGCACCGCAGACTCTGCCACTCCCTTTCCCTGGCGCGCAGCCGCGGATACGCCCCGTCGCTGGTCCAACGCCTGCATCTTCTGGCCAATCGTTCCCATGCCCGGCTCTACGGAACCCCCGGCGAGGCCCCCGCCGTCCTCCGCACCTGGATCTCGTCGGAATTCCCCCGACGGGTGCGCACGATGTGGCCATACCTCGTCGCCTCGTTGGTGGCCTTCCTGGGGCCCGCCCTGGTCGCCGGGATCATCGTGCACATCCATCCGCACCTGTCCGATTCCATCCTGGGACCTGGAGCCACCGACCACCTGAAGTCCATGTTCGCTCCGGGAAGCGAACGGATCGGTCGGGAAGGGACGGAAAACGACGTCCAGATGTTCGGGTTCTACATCTGGAACAACGTGTCCATCCTGTTTCGGACCATGGCCACCGGGGTGTTCCTGGGGATCCCTTCGCTTCTGGCCATCGCCTACAACGGCCTCCACCTGGGAACAGTGTTTTCCGTGATGCGGGACTCCCCCGAGAACCGCGTTCCGTTCTTCACCTTCGTCACCACCCATTCGGCCCTGGAGCTCACCGCGATCGTGGTGGGCGGATCGGCCGCATTCCGGTTGGGATGGGCGGTCCTGCGGTCCGGACGACGCTCCAGGATGGACAGTTTCCGGCAAGCATCGATCCAGTCCCTGCCTGTGATGGGGGGCGCCTCGCTGATGATGCTCGGCGCCGCCTTCCTGGAGGCGTTCTGGTCGGCCAACGCGACCATCGAGCCGGGAGTGCGGGTCGCGGCGGGCATCGTCCTCTGGAGCCTGGTGCTGGCCTACTTCGCCTTGGCGGGGAGGTCCCGTGCGGCTTGAAAACCTGCAGGTGGATCTGCAGCCACGGGCCCCGCGCCAGGCGCTGGACCTGGGGACATGGATCCTCGCGCGGCACTCCAAGCGGGTGTGGGCGGCCTGGCTCGCCGCCTGGCTTCCGCTGGTGGGAATCGCGCTGGCGCTGTGCTTCCTGCCCATCGGCTTGGGCATCGCCTCCTTCTTCCTGTGGTGGGTCCGCCCCCTGCCCGAGCGGGTGGTGATCGCCGTCCTGGCCCACGGCACGTTCGGACAAAGTCTGTCGGTGCGGGAGACGCTCCGGACGGTCCGGGGATCCGGTCTTTCCGGCGTGTTCCGGTTCCTGACGTGGGGACGGCCCCTGGGCGCAGGTCGCTGCCTGTTCCAACCGGTCTGGCAGCTGGAAGGCGCCGACGCCGACCTCGCCAACCGCCGCTCGAACCACCTGGGACTGGATGGAGCATCGCGGTCCGCGTTCGTCTGGGGCATCGCCTGCGCGCATTTCGAGTTCGTGCTCGCCATGGGAGTCCTCGCCTTCATTGGACTTTTCCTGCCCAACCAGGATGTCGTCGATCCGTTCGCCCTGGTGAAGCTGTTCTTCGAGCAGGACGAACTCTCCACCGCCATGGCCCTCGTGAACGTCGGAGCCTACGGCCTGGCCGCAGGGATCGTGGCGCCGTTCTACGTGGCCGGAGGTTTCAGCCTGTACCTGTCGCGTCGGTCCCAACTGGAGGCATGGGACATCGAACTGGTCCTGCGACGGCTGGTCGGGCGCCTGGGGAAGCTCGCCACGGCCCTGGCGCTGGCCCTGATCCTGCTCCCCGCGACCGCCCAGGCGGCCGACTGTCCCGATTCGCTCCTGGCCAAGGTGGAGCGCCCCCGCCACACGCGATCCCCCTTTCCCGACGACAGTCTGGTGCAGCGTCGCGTGGATTCGCTCTTCTCCCTCGAAAGCCACCGGACCTGGACCTGCGAAACACGTTGGGTGGCCAAGAAACAGGATGAACCCCAGGTCGACCGCACCCGCCTGGAATTCCTCGACAGCTTCGGCAAGTTCATGGTGGCCGCCGCTCCCGTCATCAAATGGATCTTCATCGTGGGATTCGTGGGGTGGCTCCTGTGGCTCCTGTGGACGCACCGCGACCTGGTCTCCGAGATGTCGACGGAATCCGACCACACCGCCACCGCCCCTCCGACCATCCTGACGCCCCCCAAGGAACCGCCCCTCCCACCGGACGCGGCGGCGGCGGCGCTGGACCATTGGTCCCGGGGAGAACGCCGGATGGCGCTTTCCATCCTCTACCGCGCCACCGTCCAGATCCTGGAGGACCGGCACGGCCTCGTCCTGGCGAAGGGATCCACCGAAGGACAGTGTCTTCGCGCGCTGTCCCGCCGCACCGGACCGGTCAAGGATGCTGCCGAACCCGTGGTCCGCGCCTGGACCGCCGCTGCCTGGGCCGACCGCTGGCCCGACGACGAATCGTTCCGCAACCTGGTCTCGAACTGGCGATCCCACCTGGGAGGACGGCTGTGAACCTGTCCCAGCAACGGATCCTGGTCTTCCTGGGCATCGCGGCGGTGCTGGCCATCGGCGGCTGGTGGTTCGCCACGCGGCAGCGCCAGGTGGTCCTGGAAAACCAACTGCCCAAATCCCTCGCATCGGACCCTTGGGCCGCTTCCAGGGATTTCCTCGAGTCCATGGGGCTGGAGACGGACGAATCGACGCGATTGGACGACATCCTGAGCAAGGCCGACGACCACGACGTGGTGATCCTGGACCTGCAGGGGCCTCCCCCCGACCAGATCCAGATCTCGGGACTTGGATACTGGATCCAGAGAGGTGGAAGGCTGATCGTGGAGGCCGACGCGGGCGAACTCCTGGAAGGCTGCGTCCTCCCGGCGTGGGGAGTGCGTCGGGGCACCTCGCACGAGCCATCGGATGACGAATCCTGTCCAGAATCGCTGCGGAACGCGTGGACGGATGCTTCCCAACGGAGGCAATCGGAATCCACCCGACCTCCGGAGGAGGACGATACCGACGCGCTGGAAGGGGGACTGGCCATCCGTTCGGAAGTGGACTCGGAAGGATCTGGCGTGGACGAGTCCGTCGCCGATGTGGACACGGTGGACATGGAGGCGGATTCCGACTCCGAACTCGACGTGCCATCGAGCCTTCCCGGCGAAGGTTTCGCCTGGCGCACCGTCCACAGGGATCTGCAGGACACGACCGACGCCTGGGACTCGCTCCATCGATTCGACACCGTTTCCGGTGGACCCACCTATCGCCTGGGAGTGCCGGTGTTCGATTCCCTCTCGTGGTCGCGCCACCGCCCCCGCAACAGCTTCGCCGACCCCGGTGGATTCGCCCTGATCGGGAGTCTCGGGAAAGGAAGCCTCGTGGTGGTGTCCGACCTGTCTCCGTTCCAGCGCACCCGCTTGGAGGATTGGGACCATGCCTCGGTGCTGTGGAGGCTGGTCGGTCCCGGCCAGGAACCCCGCACGGCCTGGATCGCCAAGCGCGCCCGACTGGAAGGTTGGCTTTCCATGCTGGCCGGACGGATTCCCTTGGCTCTGGGACTGGGGGCGTTCACGCTCCTTCTGGGGATGTGGACGGCCGCATCGCGCTTCGGACCCGTCCTGGTCGCACCCCGCGAGGAGAAGACGGGAATCGTCGACCATGCCGAGGGCGCCGGGCGTTGGCTGTGGCAGTTCCACGGCGGCAGGCTCAAGCTCCTCGCGGCCCTGAGGGAATCCGCGCGCCGCAAGCAGCTGCGGACCCATCCGGAACTGGTGGGCGCGGATCCCCGGACCCTGGGCAAGGCGCTGGAAGCCGAAGGCCTCGGCACCGCCGCCGCGCTGGATGAGGCGTTCTCCTCTCCCGAAGACACATCCCCCAAGCACTTCCTTTCCGTCGCGAAAACGCTCTGGTCCCTGCGGAGGAACCGATGACAGATTCCGTTAACCCCAATTCCCTGGAAACCGCCTCTGCCCTGCGCCACGAGATCGGCAAGGCCGTCGTCGGCCAGACGGAGGTCGTCGACCACGTGCTGGCGAGTCTCCTCGCGGGAGGCCACGTGCTCCTGGAGGGCGTCCCCGGACTGGGCAAGACCCTCCTGGTGCGCGCCCTGGCCAAGGCCTTCGGCGGGGAATTCTCCCGTATCCAGTTCACCCCCGACCTGATGCCCGCCGACGTCTCCGGCCACGCCATCTTCGATCCCCGCACGCAGTCGTTCTCCACCCGCAAGGGGCCGGTGTTCGCGAACCTGATCCTGGCCGACGAGATCAACCGGGCGCCCGCCAAGACCCAATCGGCCCTGCTGGAGGCCATGCAGGAACGGCAGGCGACCATCGAAGGCGTCTCGCATCCCCTTCCTTCCCCCTTCATGGTGATGGCCACCCAGAACCCCGTGGAGCAGGAAGGAACCTACCCCCTCCCGGAAGCCCAGTTGGATCGTTTCCTGGCCAAGATCGAGATCGACTACCCGGCCGCGGACGAGGAGGCGGAACTGGTGCGGATGGTCACGGAAAACCGGGTCGGGGACGTTCTCGAGGTGGACCAGGTCCGCACCGTGCTTTCCCCCGATGGGCTCGTTTCGCTGCAACAGGAGGTTTCCCGCATCCGGGTGGAGCCCCAACTGGCCGACTACGCGGTGCGACTGACCCGTGCGACCCGCGACTGGCCGGGCATCGCCATGGGGGCCGGGCCGCGCGGAGGCATCGCGCTGGTGCGCTTCTCCAGGGCCCTGGCCGCGCTGGAGGGACGCGACTTCGCCACTCCCGACGACGTGCGACGCGCGGTGCTTCCGGTGCTGCGCCACCGGGTGGCGACCTCCCCGGAATCCGACCTGGACGGACTCTCCGCCGACCGTCTGCTTGCCGGACTCGTGGACCAGACACCGGCCCCCCGGAAATGATCCCAGGCCACCGTCTCCTGTGGGGGCTTGCGATCTGGGTGGCGATCGGGGGGGTCCTGGAATGGACCAGCTTCCACGCCGAACCCTGGCGCTGGGCCAGTTTGGCCGTCCTTCTGTGGATCCTGCAGGACTTCCTGCGAGCCCACCGGAACCCGCGGCTGGAGATGGAGCGGATCCAGACCGCGGGATGGATCCACGGCAGGGAATCGGAAGTGGTGGTGAAGGTGTTCCATCGCGAGGGAAGGCCCGTCCATCTGGAGGTGTTCGACCACCACCCGCCGCACTGGGAGATGCAGGGGCATCCCGCCAAGGGGCATCTGCGCGAAGGACAGGCATTGTCATCCACGGAGCGTCTGCGCCCCCCCTTGCGCGGCGACCACGAATTCGCGGGCGTGGAGGTCCTGGTCGATTCCCCCTCCCGCCTCTGGCGGCGACGCCTGATGCTCGGGAAGCCGGAATCCGTACGGGTGTTCCCGGAACTCGCGCTCCTGCGCGGGAGCCATCTGCCGGATTCCGCCTCGCGCATCCAGCGTTCCGGAGTCCACCGCAAGCGACGTCGGGGCGAAGGCACGGAATTCCACCAACTGCGCGAATACCGCCAGGGCGACCCTCTTCGAGGCATCGATTGGAAGGCCACCGCCCGCCAGGGCCGGCCCATCTCCAGGGAATACCAGGAGGAACGCGACCAGCAGGTGATCATCCTCCTGGACGCGGGTCGACGCATGGTGCGTCGCGACGGAGACAAGTCCCACTTCGACCACTGCCTGGAGGCGGCCATGCGATTGGCCTGGACGGGCATCCAGGAAGGCGACGCGGTGGGGCTCCTGTGCTTTTCCGATCGCGTCCGGCGATTCATCCCCCCCACCAAGGGACGAGCGGGACTGGACCGGCTCCTGGAGGGGACCTACGACCTCCAACCCGATTCCTCGCCTCCGGACTTCCTGGTGGCCACGGAGGAACTCCGGTCGCGGGTGCGACGACGCGCCCTGGTGGTGCTCCTCACCCTCCTGGAAGAAGAAGACTCCAGCACCCTCCATGCCGCGCTCTCCCTGGTGCGCACCCGCCACCTGGTCCTGTGCGCATCGCTGCGGGAGACCGCGCTGGATCTGGCCTTGGAAGAGGAACCGAAGGATTTCCCCTCCGCCCGGACCCAGGCATCCCTCCTGAACATGGTGGAAGAGAGGAGGGAGTCCATCCGGCGCCTGGGGCTGCCTTCGCGGTTGTTGCTGGAGGCATCGCCGTCCAATCTCCACGAACACCTGGTGGCCAGATACCTCGCCATCAAGGGGTCCGGAAGACTCTAGCGCACCTCCCGAGGCATTCCCTCCGGACCCGTCCTCCGGATCCGGTCCATCGGACCACGCATCCACCGCGCGAAGGATCCGCTCCTGGCTACTCCCTCGCGCGAACGCGACCATCCGGGTCGCGGGAGATCTCGACCAGACAGAATTCGCCCACGACGACCCTTCTCCGGAACGCGATCACCGTGTCCAAGGATGGCCCCGTCACGCGCGCCCGCAACAGGAGTTCCCCCGCCGCCGGCAACTCCAACACCTCGGAGAACTGTCCGGAATCCACGGGTGGATCGAATTCGTGGACCCAACCCGGCCGCAGGGAATCCCCCAGCCGAAGATCGATCACCTTCCCTCCGCCGGTCCGGTTGCGCACCTGCAGACGGGGATCCCCACCGTACAGATCGACCAGGCAGCCATCCAGGATGGCAACGGAAACCAAGGCGATGGCAAGGGAGGCGATCTTCAATGGACAACCTCCGCCGGAGGTGGACGTCTTCCGGGTGCGTACCAGGTTTGGCCATCCTCCCACGTCATCTGGAAACGCATGGACCAGACCAAGGCTCCGCGCAATCCATGGATGGCGAATTCGTCCGGGTCGTTGACGGAGAAGGTGAACACCGGCATACGCAGTCGGAGCCCGGGAAACCAGCTCCCCGAGCGCCGCCCCCCGGTGAAATCGATGCCCACCAATCCTTGGGGGTCGATGTTCGTGGTCACCTGCCCGAAGTGGAATCCATCGCTGCCCGCGTCGATGCGCAGTCCCACCCGATCATCCAAGACCGGAAACCGGAGATCGCCCGCCAAGGCATCCTCGGACGACCAGGGATTCGCATCCGCCCTCTCCCACCCCAAGGACCCCTCCACTTGGGGCCAGAACCACGCCTTCTGGAGGCGCATGGGGGCCGGATCGGTCAGGTAGGCCGCGCGCAAGGACACCAATCCATCCAGATCCACCATGGAACGGGCGCCCAGCCGTTTCCACCGGAGGAGTCCCCAGAAATCGGTGGTGCCGTCCGCCTCGCGCGCTCCGGAAATTCCCCGCCACCACGTGGGCGAAACATGATGCAACCCCACCATTCCCGAAAGCCCCCACGTCACGGAGGACCCCGCGAGCCCTGCGGACCAGGAATAGGTCTGGCGTCGCAGATCGGGTGGAGACACCAGGTAGAGATCCGAAGTCCATCCTCCGGTTTCGATCGAGCCCTCCAACCCCAGGCGGGAATCCGCGGAGGAATCCGGTCCCATCAACACCGCGACGACCCGCCGAAGCTGGGTGAATCCTTCCAGTCGACCGAGTGAGGGATGTTGGATCGCGTCGTCCGGAGTCAGGCTCTGGATCTGCGCCACATCCAGATACCCCATGGACCGGGGATGCAGCGCCCGATGCATCTCGGAGACTTCCTGATTCCAGGCGGACAACGAGACCTGCGAGGTCGCCAGGAGACTGGACATCAGGATGGTCAGCATCGATGCACCATGTAGAAATCCGACCGGCAGGTCCTCTAGGACTTTCCGGGGATACGGCGAATGGCTATTTTTGGACGCTCTGGTCCATATATCATTCGATACCGAGATGGAGGGCAAGTCATGGGCGTGATCAACTTCGGGGAAAACTGGCGCTCGTTGAAGCTACCCCAGGACGTGGTCGACCTCTTCGGTCGTTGCCGCGGGATCGTCGTCGCCGAAAAGCGCGAGGATCTCCTGGATTGGGCCTTGGGTCGCGAAATCAACACGACGGACTGGTCGGACAACAATCGCAGCGACCAGGGAACCTACCAGGTCGCCTACGAGGTGCCCGGCAGCGGTCGGATGATCGAAGCCCACGTGGTCAAGGCGATCAACGGCGTTTCCGTGAACTACCCGGACCAGGCCATGCGCCGCCGCGATCCCGACGCGATGGTGATCGCCGATACCGACCCCACCGACAAGCCGACCTACCAGTCCCGCTTCGGCAAGCCCTTCGACAGCGTCCGCCAGGAGACGCTCGACTGGCTGGCCCAGCGCGAACTCGTCGTGCTTCCCTTCTATTCCGGACCCGACGAGCTCGGCTACGGCTCGCTTCTGATCTGCCCCCGCAATGCAGGGTTCTTCGCCGGCATGCTCGCCGACCTCCAGGGATTCATTCCCGGCCACCAGGTCCCCGACGACTTCACGGTCAAGGGAGCGATCGTGTTCGTGGCTCCCCCCTTCCGCCACACCCACTTCGGCGGCAAGCAGGTGGTGGTGCACAACCGCAAGGCCGACTACCAGGAAATCTTCTCCTACAACCTGTACCCGGGTCCCTCGGCCAAGAAGGGCATCTACTCCACCCTCATCGACAAGGGCGAGAAGGAAGGCTGGGTGACCAACCACTGCTCGGCCGTCCTGGTGGAGACCCCCTACGACAACATCGTGACCTTCATGCACGAAGGTGCATCCGGCGGCGGCAAGTCGGAGATGCTCGAACACATCCACCGCCAGCCCGACGGCCGCCTGCTTCTGGGAGTGCACACCCAGACCGGCGAGAAGCGCTACCTCACTCTACCCACCGCCTGCAAGCTGTACCCGGCCATGGACGACATGGGTGCCGCGCACTCCGCCTACAACCAGGGCAAGACCCGTCTGCACGTGGCCGATGCCGAGGCCGGATGGTTCATCCGCTCCGACATGATCACCCACTACGGGACGGATCCCCATCTGGAAGAGATGTGCATCAATTCCAAGATCCCGCTCCTGTACCTGAACCACTACGTGGCTCCGGGCGGCATGTGCCTTCTGTGGGAACACACCGAGGACGCTCCGGGCAAGCGTTGCCCCAATCCTCGCGTGATCGTCCCGCGCGAGATGATGCAAGGCATCCACACCGGTCCGGTGGAGGTGAACGTCCGTTCCTTCGGCGTGCGTTGCCCTCCCAACTCCAAGCAGAGTCCCACCTACGGCATCATGGGCCTGTTCCACATCATCCCGCCGTCCCTGGCCTGGCTCTGGCGTCTGGTGGCTCCTCGCGGCCACGCCAACCCGTCCATCGTGGACTTGACGGGTGGAATGGGATCGGAAGGCGTGGGTTCCTACTGGCCCTTCTGCACCGGACGCCGGGTGGATCAGGCCAATCTCCTGTTGGAGCAGATCCGCAGCACTCCCGACACGCGCAACATCCTGATCCCCAACCAGCACGTCGGTGCCTGGAAGATCGGGTTCATGAGCTCCTGGCTCACGCGCGAGTACTTGGCACGCCGCGGAGGCGCCCGCTTCCGTCCCGACCAGCTCGTGCCTGCGCGCAGCCCGCTCCTGGGCTCCGTGCCCTGGCACATGCAGATCGAAGGCACCATGATCCCCCGCTGGTTCCTCCAGCCGGAGACCCAACCCGAAGTGGGCGAGGATACCTACGACAAGGGCGCCGAGATCCTGCTGGCCTTCTTCCGCAAGGAACTGCCACAGTTCAACACTCCGGATCTCGACCCGCTGGGCAAGGAGATCATCCAGTGTTGCCTGGACAACGGAACGCACGAGGACTACTTGAATCTGATGCCCGCCTGAGCGGATCGATTCCGATTCCAACCGAGCCCACCTTCTCCTTCGCGGGAGGGTGGGCTTTTCTTATTCTTGGATCGGTTCGCCTTTCCCTTCCAGCCCCCTATCCAAGGTCTCCCGTGAATTCCGACAACCCTTACCAGTTTTCCTCCGCCGAAATTGAACCAAACCTTTCCGTCGATCCGGATCTCCAGGAAATGGCCGATCTGTTCCCCCGTTTGGGAGCGGCCATCGTCGACGGCCTGTTCCTCGGAATCCCCGCGGGCGTCATCGTGGGCATTTCCGCATTCAGCGCGAAGGGAAGCGGCGACGACGGTCTGATGCTGGCCATGCTGCCCGCCGCGGCCTGGATCCTGGTGGGAATGGTGATCCAAGCCTTCCTGGTCGCTTCCCATTCGGCCACCATGGGAAAGAAATTCGTGGGAATCAAGATGGCGAGGATGGACGGTTCCCCCGTCTCCTGGGCCCGGTGGCTGTTCCTCCGGCAAGGTGTCGTGGGTTTGATCGGACAGATTCCCTTTGCCGGAGGATTGTTCACGCTCGTCGACACACTCATGATCTTCAGTGCGGAACGCCGTTGCATCCACGACCTGATCGCCGACACCAAGGTCGTCAAGGCCTGACCCCACCGAACGCCATCCCACCGGAGCCCGACGCATGTCCGACAACCCCTACCAGTTCTCGACCGCAGAAATCGTCCCCAAGGATCCCGACTCCGAGGAGTTGGAGATGGCCGAGCGGATCGACCGGCTCCTGGCCAATCTCCTCGATGGCGTCCTGGTCATGGTCCCCACCATGCTGATGATCGGGGCCATGGTCCTGGCCATCCTGGGCAGCGAGAAGGACGTCTCCTCGTTCTACACGATCGCCGCGGTCCTCGGTCTGGTCAGCCTCATCCTCTTCGCCATGCTTCTCTACTACCAGCTCGGCATGTTCGCGGAATCCGGCCAGACCTGGGGACGTCGCAAGATGTCCATCAAGATCGTGCGCACCGACGGTTCGAGGGTTTCCGTGGGTAGGCTGATCGTCTACCGGAACCTGGCCATCCAAGCCTTGGGCATGATCCCCTTCGTCGGCAGCGTGGTGCCGCTGGTGGACATCCTCATGATCTTCCGCGACAACCGTCTGTGCCTGCACGACCAGATCGCCGACACCAAGGTCGTCAAAGCCTGACCCTCGATCAGAAGGCCTGTCCGAAATCCACGTACAGGCCGCTTCCGTAGAACGACCAGCCGTAATCGGCACGCAGGACCGCCTTGCCTCCGGCCAAGGGAAGGCGCATGCCGACACCACCTGCGGCATTGGGCTCCTCGCTCCAGACCCGGTCGTGCTCCCCGGCGCGCCCCCCTTCCAGGAACACGGCCGGCTGTATCGGGAACTTCCACAGCCGCGGGCCGTTCCATCGTCCTTCCGCACCGATGCACTGGACCGCTTGCCCCCGCAGTCGGCGGTCCGGGAGGCCCCGCAGGATCTTCTTGTATCCCAACGCGGGGACCCGCCACAACGGAACGCCCCCCCAAGCCTCCTCGTGGTGGAAGCGGCCGACTCCCGTCAGGGATCCGACGGACCTGGTCAAGGATCCGTCCGCAGACAGGTTCTGCCAGCGAAAGTCGCCGGAGGGCAGGCCGCGGTTTGCGGATACCTTCGCGAACCATCCTGCCCGAGGATTCTCGGGCAGATCCCGTCCTTCGTACATGAGGTCCAGACCCAGGTTGTTTTCCATGCCTCCCTCCTGGCCCGTCCAGGAAAAGGCTCGGAAAGCCCCTGCGTCCGAGACGCGGACACGGCGGTCTTCCACCAGGAGTCTGGCTCCGGCCAACCACCCATTCCCCAGCCAACGCCCCAGGGAAACCTCCCCTCCCAAGTATTCCGGGGTATATCGAGTTTCCATGTCGTCCGCGGGGGGATTCCCCAGGCCGAACCACTTGGAGGAGAACTCCCCCACCTCGACGAAAACCCCCATCCTCCAGGTGCCCCACAGGGAATCGCGAAGGAATTCCGCATCCGCGTTCCATTGCGAACGGACCGTGCCGTAGGCGGTGAGGTCGGCGAAGCCGGGCTTGTCCAGGGGATCCTGCCAACGGAGTTTGGCGCCGCCACCCGGCCCGGTCTCGGGCGTGGTGAACAGGACGGGAATGGGAAGGAACTTGCCTCCCGCACCCGCCATGGCCAAGGAACCGGAGAAGAGCGCGATGGCCAAACTTCGATGCATATCCGTCCCAGTGTAGCTACAGAATCCTCGATCCATCCACCATCCGCTCGCCTCAGCCTCCCCAGGATCGATCAACGTGGCTCCAGGAACAAGACCTCGCCCCACCCCACTCCGCCCTGCAAGATCCATCCCTCGGCGATCCTCGCCACCGGACGCAACGGAACGCGCCGTCCTCCCGCGGTCCGGGCCCAGTGCCCATGCGGATCGGTCGTCCGCACCACGAACACCGAGGGCCCCCTGCGGATCGGGCTCCGATCGACCGGGTTGCGGACCACGGAGGACGATTGGCGGACGGTCCACCGCAGCGTGTCGCGCGGGATCAGGTCGGGGTTGCGGATGAAAGGCGACGTCCCTTCCAGGACAGCCTCCAGCATCCCATCGCCCGGGAGGGTGGCAACATCCAACGTTTCCCGCACTCCGTTAAGCCAAGCCCCGTTGAACCGCCAGCGCAGCGAAACCGGTACGGTGTCTCCGGGAACGCGGCGCACCACCACCTTGCCGCCCGACAGCCGCCCCGCAGCAGGGAAAACGGTGTCCAGGCTCACCCTATGACCGGAATACCCCCCCATGAATGACAGAAATCGCCAAGTCAAGGCCTCTCTGCAGATCGCGCAATAATGCGCCCGGCTCACGCGCATCCGGCACGTCAAGGTCGGCCGATAGCGCCCCACGGATTGGTAGTCGGCCCCTTCGAAAACTCCGATCCGATCCGCATACGCGGCGGTCGCAGGAGTGGGAATGGGCACGGAATCATCCAGCCACGCCTTCCAGGGAATCGAGTCGCGGGAAAGATTCCGCCAGACATTGAAGACTGGATGCATCTGGGATCCACCGGCATCCCAGGTCGTGGACGTCCGCTTGTCGTTGTATGCGTACTCGTCGGAGAGGAATGCTAAGGCATGTCCCAGTTCATGGAGCATGACATTTGGGTTCCCTCGTGAAGCTGCCGCCCAACGAAACTGGAATGCTACCCCGCCGGAGTAGTCGGAATTCATCAACAGGACACCTGGGTTGTCGCCGGTGAAGTCTTGCCCCCTGCCACTGCAGCTGTAGCTGGAATCCGATCCGGATTGGTAGAAGACGACATCCGGCCAGCTGAGCAATCCGGTCCTGGGGTCGACATAGATGCCAGCGAACGTGCTATCCGATGGTGCGGAGGGAAGGTCCTGTTTCGACGATGGAGTCCATGCGCGGTAGAACGTGAAATGCTCCCGATACTCCCGATACGGCGTGGTGTTCAACAAGGTGTCGATCGCTTCTTCCACATCGGCCTCGTATCTCGCCTTGTCTGCCTGCGTATACCCCACCGCATAGAAGATCAAGGGGATGCGATCCCCTCCTTCCTTGCCTTCCACCAGGCTGCAATCGAAAGCCGCGAAAACTTGGCTGGACAGGGCAAGCATCGCCAAGGCAGCCAGGATTCTGAACGCCAGACTCATGGAACCGGATTCTCCCTTCGGTCTGGAGTGGAACGGACGGACTCGTCGCCACCGGAAAAAACCCCTCCGGTGCATCGCTGCCCGGAGGGGTCCCGCAGCGTTCGAGGATGAAGCTGCGTGCGAATTGGCCCTGCGGGTCGAACCATGCCTGGAATCTATCCGACCCTCACCCCGCTCGGAGGTTCGACGATGTGCTTTCGTTGGGACAACTTGTCCATCCCCCCCCTTGCAAGGAATCAGGGGGAGATCCCCGCGGACTCCCCGCGAACATCCGAGGGTTCCAGAAACAGCACATCGCCAAGGCCTGTTCCACCTTCGAGGATCCACCCCTCGGCGACCCTCGCCACCGGACGCAACGGAACGCGCCGTCCTCCCGCGGTCCGGGCCCAGTGCCCCTGCGGATCGGTCGTCCGCACCACGAACACCGAGGCCCCCCTGCGGATCGGGCTCCGATCGGTTGGATTGCGGACCACGGAGGACGATCGGTTCACCGTCCACCGCAGCGTGTCGGAAACCAGATAGGAGGGATTGCGGATGAAGGGGGAACGACCTTCCAGAACGGCTTCCAAGGTGCCGTCGCCTTGGAGATCGGCGACCTCGATCCGCCCATCCTTCGCCGTCACGGATTGGCCCCGGAACATCCATCGCACCTGGATCGGCTGGGTATCCACCGGTATCGGAACCACCAGGATGCGTCCTGCGGAAACAAGGGTTCCTGGCGCCGGATGAACCGTGTCCAGGCGGATGCGCGGCTTGGGATTCCAGGCGGATTCGGAAGTGGGAATGGAGAGGATCCGATAGGTCAGAGCCTCGCGGCACACCACGCACATGGCAGGCAATGCATCGAACCACGTCACTCCGCGCATCATGCAGTGCTGGGAAGGCTTGTAGCGGTCGATGACACTGTAGTCGGCTCCCAGGAAAAGCCCGATGGTGGTGTCGTACTGGGGCGTGGCGGGCGTGGGCAGTGGGGTGGAAGGATCCAGCCAGACCTTCCATGGAATCAGCTCGGGATCGGTGGAGGCGGCGATATTGTAGACGGGACGATTCACGGGACGCCCATCGATAAACGATGTTCCACCCGCCCCATTTCCCGAGTATTCGTCCGACAGGCCCCCGAAGGCATGCGCCAGTTCGTGTCCCATCACGCCTCCCAGTCCGTAGCGGCTGATCAGGACCGTCCGGTTGCCGGGAGAGATCCCCGTCACCAGCATGCCGGTCGAGAGGTTCACCACGATCACCGAATAGCTGGTCGCCAGCGCCTCCCGGGAGAGTTCGGAGCATCCGAAGGAAGAGTCCGCCTGGATCCGACCGGGAATACCGGAATACGGCAACCTCGAATAGGACCCGTCGAAGGTGGATCGGAAGAAGGTGCTGTCCGATGGGTTCTGGCTCAGGTAATCGCTGCGCGATGGGGTCCAGGCTCTGTAGATCACGAAATGGTCCCGGTATTCACGCCAAGGACTCAGGCTGAACAGTTCGGCCACTCCTTCTTCCACTTCGGTGCGGAAGTACTCTTCCATGGGCTCGGTGTAGGCTTCGGCGTAGATCACGATCCGGATCCGGTCCCCTCCTTCCCTGCCCTGCACCCGAACGCAATCGAAGGCTCGGCTGGTCGAGGTGACCATTGCCAGGATGGCCAGGATCTTGGTGCTGCAGGCAAGGGACATCGCTCTCTCCATGGCTTTGGCGGAAGGTCGATCGAGGCGAAGCCCCATTCCCTCGGGAACCCGGCCGGAGTGGGGACGGGGAACCGAGTTGGAGAAGGCAGCGAGAGGCCCCGCGGCGAACCATGCCAGGAATCTATCCGCCCCTTTCCCCGCTGGTACCGTCGGCGAGGCGACTTCGTTGGGACAACTTGTCCATCCCCTCCTCCCCACCTGTCCCAAACCTCCTCTCGGGGACCTACATTTGCGCTCCTATGCAGCTTGTCTCCAAACTCTTCGGTCGCACCCTCCGTGAAGCCCCCAACGACGCCGAAATGGACTGCCACATCTGGCTGTCCCGAGGCGGACTCATCCGCCGGCTGGCCTCCGGACTCTACGCCGTCCAGCCCATGGGGCAGCGCGCCATCCGGAGGATCGAGTCCATCATCCGCCAGGAGATGGAAGCCATCGACGGTCAGGAATTGTCGCTTCCGCTGGTGCAGCCTTCCGAACTGTGGGAGAAGTCCGGTCGCTACCAGCTGATCGGCTCGGAGCTGGTGCGGTTCAAGGACCGCACCCAGCATCCCATGGTGCTGGCCATGACCCACGAGGAGGCCGTGACCCAGGTCGCCTCGGAGGAGCTCTCCAGCCATCGCCAGCTGCCCTTCATGCTCTGGCAGTTCCAGCTCAAGTTCCGCGACGAACCGCGCGCCCGCGGCGGTCTGATCCGGGTGCGCGAGTTCACGATGAAGGATGCCTATTCCTTCCACAAGGACCAGGACTGCCTGGACGCCTACTACCAGCGGGCCTACGAGGCCTACGTGCGGATCTTCCGCCGCTGCGGGATCGAGCCCGTGATCGTGCAGTCCGATACGGGCATCATGGGCGGCAAGGTGGCCCACGAGTTCATGCTGCAGAGCCCCATGGGCGAGGACAACCTGATCCTCTGCCCGGAAACCGGCTACAGCGCCAACGCCGAGATCGCCGTGTTCGCCCGCGAAGGGGTTCCCGGCGAGCCCCTTCCCACCGAAGCGGTCCCCACCCCCGGCAAATCCTCCATCGAGGACGTGACCAAGCTTCTGGGCATCGAGGCCAGGAACACGCTCAAGATGGTGATGTACGGCGCCGAGATCGGCACCAAGACGGAATTCGTCGCCGTCGCCATCCGCGGCGACCTGGACGTTTCCGAAACGAAGGTGAGGAACACCCTCAAGGCGCGCGTGCTGTTCGCCGCCACCGACGACATGATCCGGGAGGCCGGACTGGTGCCGGGATTCGCCTCGCCGGTGGGCATGAAGTCGGGCATCCTCCTGGTGGACCTGTCCGTGCCCGTGAGCGCGAACCTGGTGGCCGGAGCGAACGAAGCCGGAATGCACGTGCGCAACGTGAACTTCGGCCGCGATTTCTCCTGCACCGGACGCTTCCCCCAGCCGGTGGACGTGGCCCAGGCCGCGGAAGGTCTCCTGGAAATCGGCGGCACGCATCGCCTGAAGGCCGTGCGTGGCATCGAGATCGGCAACATCTTCAAGCTGGGCACCAAGTTCAGCGAGGCCCTGGGATGCACCTTCCAGGCCGACGACAAATCCACCAAGCCCGCCGTGATGGGCTGCTACGGGATCGGCGTGGGACGACTCCTGGCAAGCGTCGTGGAAAATTCCCACGACAAGGACGGCATCGTCTGGCCCAAGGAAGTGGCCCCCTTCCACGTGCACATCGTGGCGTTGGGCCGGGAACCGGAAATCCTGGACGACTGCACGACCCTGGCCAGGGAACTGGAAGCCGCCGGCTTCGAATGCCTGCTGGACGACCGCGACGAGCGTCCCGGCGTCAAATTCAAGGATGCGGATCTGTGGGGAATCCCCGTGCGCTTGGCGCTGGGTGGCAAGTCGCGCGAACAGGGAGCTTTCGAATGGAAACTCCGTTCGGGTGGAGCCATGGAACTGGTCCCCAAGACCGAAATCCTCTCCCGCCTCCAGGCCTTCTACCGAGGGTGACCGAAAGGGACTGGCTCGCGGAGGATCCGGCACCGGATCCCCACGCCGGGCTCTCCCTCCAGGAGATCCTGGACACGTGTTTTGGCGTGGATGCCAAGCAACGTGCGAATCTGACCCGGGGCAAGGTGTCCGCCCGACTGCTGCGAAGCTTCGATTGGGTCACCGGACTCCCCAAGTTCCGCTGGCAATCCGCTCTGGGACTGATCGGGATCGCCGCCGGCCCCCAGATCCTCTGGTGGCAAAGCCGCGAGGCCACGCTGCTGACCTGGCTCTCTCCCCTGCCCGCCCTGGCCGCCGGAGCATGGTGGGCAGGAAGGTACCGGGCCTATGCGCGACTGGTCCGCGATCGACTGGAGGGACGTATGGTCCATCAGTTGGAAGGCGTCGCCCGCACCTCCACCCGATGGACCACCGGTCCCGAAGGCGAGGCCATCGCGCACCTGACCCTCCATGTATGCGGAGAGTCCTTTCCGCTTCCCTCGCGACTGGGAAGCAGGATCGTGGAAGGCAGGGTCCGGATCCACATCCTGTCCCTACCCAGCCTCGCCCATCCAAGTTCACCCCCCACCCGATGGTTGGCAGGGGTGGATCTACTCGATCCTACTTGACCACCTTGGCGGAGTCTGCCTTGGGGAGCTTCTTCGACTTGCCCGGCTTGGCGGGCTTGGTCTTCTTGGGGGCTGCGGCGGCTGGTTTCGCGGGCTTGGGAGCCACCACCTTGGGCTCCTTGCACTTCTTGCCCTTCTTGCATTTGACCTTGGTCACCGGCTTGGCGGAAGTGTCCACGGCAGGCGCGACCTTCTTGGACGTGTCCACCACGGTCGGAACCGGATCGGGAACCTCGGGCATCTTGGTGGTGTCCACCAGAGGGACCGGCGCCTTGGGAGCCACCGGCTCCACCTTCTTCACCGTGTCCACCTTGACCGGAGCCGGATCCGCCGGCTTGACGGGCTTGGGCTCCTCCTTGGGAGGAAGAGGCGCCGGCTTGGGGGGCGTCGGGCCGGCGATTCCCTTGATCTCCTCGGGAAGGGCGGTGAGTTTGTTGTCCGCATTGAAGGAAAAGCGAACTTCCTTGTTGTCGATCGAATAGATCCGGGTTTCCGGCTTCCCGGAAAAGCCACCCTGGCCCACCTCGACGATGAGGGGTTCCCCCAGGATGTCTCCCACCTGGTATTTGGTCATTCCCACCTTCCAGGAGGTGGACTTGAACGCGGCGGCGATCTTGGCCATGGGGATCGCCTGTCCTTGGCTGGAGATCCAATTGACCGTATAGGGCACATCACCGGGACCGGAAGGAATGTTCGCGGGATAGCGCAGGAGCTTGGTCCAACGGACATTGCGGTTGGCATCGTGGTACATCACCTCCACCGGCCATCCGCGATCGTTGAACTCCACGCGCACCGTGGGCTTGCCCTTGCGCGCGGCACGGAGTTCCAGGTCGTTGGATGTGGGCTGGTCGGAGGTCAGGTTCCAGCCGTCGTACCAGGCCTCCTTGATTCCCGGTTCAACCACCAGGCACTTGGGGCGACGCATCGGATCCAACTGGGTGGTATCCATCATCGCAGGAGGTTCGCTGCTCATGTAGGGGGAAGGGGGGACGATTTCGATCGCTTGGGCAGAGACGGCCAGCAGGGCGGACGCGAATAGCAGACGCATGGATCCTCCAACGACGGGTTTCGACATCCTTCAACATAACATCGTGTCCATCCTTGTACCTTGCATTCCATGCATAGGAAGCTCTTGGCCCTCCTGTTCTCCCTTTTCCTGCTCGGTTGCCGTGGCGGATCGACGCCGGAGGTGGCCCCCTGGATCGGCAAGCCTTTCCCTTCCTTCACACTGGCCTCCGCGCGGGATGGAGATTCCTTGCGTTCCAGCCAATTGAAGGGAAACGTCTCCCTGGTGACCTTCTGGGCCACCTGGTGCCCCTCGTGCCTCCAGGAGATTCCCAATTTGAAGGGAATCCACAAGACGTACAGCCCCAAGGGACTCCGCATCTTCGCGCTTTCGGTGGACGAACACCCCGAGGCGGTCCTTCCCCTGGTCCAGCGGTTGGGCATGGAATACCCCGTGGCCACGGGGGCGCAAGGCCTCCATGTCCAGATGGGACTGGCCTTCATCCCCCACACGTTCGTCGTGGACACCTCCGGAACCATCCGCGCTTCCTTCTCCGGAAACGTGGAGAGGGAGGTCCTGGAGCGCACCTTCGAGCAAACCGGACTCCGGTAGCTACATTTCCCCGCCCTATGGGCATTCAATGCGGAATCGTCGGGCTTCCCAACGTGGGCAAGTCCACCATCTTCAACGCCATCACCAACGCGGGCGCACAGGCTGCCAACTATCCCTTCTGCACGGTGGACCCCAACGTGGGCACCGTCACGGTCCCGGACCCCCGGATCGACCGCTTGGCCTCGGTGGTGAAGCCCCGGAACATCCAACGCGCCGTGATGCAGTTCGTGGATATCGCCGGACTGGTGCGCGGGGCATCGAAGGGCGAAGGTCTGGGCAACCAGTTCCTGTCGCACATCCGCGAGGTGGATGCCGTGATGCACGTGGTCCGCTGCTTCGAGGACAGCGACGTGACCCACGTGGAAGGCTCGGTGGATCCCTTGCGCGACATCGGGATCATCGACACCGAATTGGCCTTGAAGGACCTGGACTCGGTGGAAAAGCGCCTGGCCAAGGACGAACGCGCCGCCAAGAGCCAGGACAAGAAGGCCAAGGCCGCGGTGGAAGTCTGGCAGAAGCTTCTGGCCTCCCTGAACGAAGGCAAGGCTGCCCGGTCCGTCGAGCTTTCCGACGACGAAGCCGCCATCGCCCGCGAACTCCAGCTTCTGACCGCCAAGCCCATCCTGTACTGTTGCAACGTCCTGGAAAGCGAACTCCACACCGGGAACAAGCATGTGGAGACCGTGCGGGCCCACGCGGAGTCGGAAGGCGCCCAGATCGTGATGATCTCCGGGAAGATCGAAGCGGAACTGAGCCAGCTGGAGCCGGAAGAGAAGACCGTCTTCCTCCAGGAATTGGGGATGAAGGAATCCGGCCTGGACACCGTGATCCGCGCGGCCTATGCCCTGTTGGGTCTGCAGACCTACTTCACCGCGGGCGTGCAGGAAGTCCGCGCCTGGACGTTCCGCAAGGGTTGGAAGGCTCCCGCTTGCGCCGGCGTGATCCACACCGACTTCGAGCGGGGATTCATCCGCGCCGAAACCATCGGCTGGAAGGACTTCGAGACCTACGGAAGCCAAGCCGCCTGCAAGGAGAAGGGCCTGATGCGCTCGGAAGGCAAGGAATACGTGGTGGCCGACGGCGACATTCTCAACTTCCTGTTCAACGTATGATGAGCAGCCATCCCAGCATGGAACGGGATGGATCGAAGGGGCTTCCCGAGAGCCGTCTCAACCCCAGCTCCGGCCATCACGTTCCCTGCCCCCCCCTGGAAAGGCCACCGATCGGACGCCACGCGCGGCTGGGCGACCACCCGGTGGAGCCGGACGGCGATCCCCTCCCGGCAGGCTGGCTCCAAGCACGGACCGGGGAACCGACACCACTGAGCGATCCTCCGTCCCGGTGACATCGGCGACACCAATAAATCTGTCCGAAGGCCCATAACAGAGGGCCGGGAGAACGCATCCGCAGGTATCCTTGACGCATCGGCGGGGATTTCACCTGTCGTCTCCCATTGGAGGATCAACGTTGTTTCCCTTGACCCCTCTTCCCAAGCCTTCCGGATCGGGCTCCACGATTCCCGGCGTTCCCACCCGAACAACCTGCCAAAGCCGTTCCTAGGTCCTGGGCATCGGCGAGAGCAGCTCGCGCAATTCCTGAGCCGACAGGTGCAAGGCGGAAGGCGCGCCTTCCACCACCCCGCGCACCAGGTCGCGCTTCTTCTCCTGCAACAACGCCACCCGCTCCTCCACCGTCTGGGAGGCCAGCAACCGATAGACGAACACGGGCCGGACTTGGCCGATCCGATGGGCGCGATCCACGGCCTGGGCCTCGGCCGCAGGGTTCCACCAGGGGTCCCAAAGCACCACCGTGTCGGCGGCGGTGAGGTTGAGCCCACTTCCGCCCGCCTTCAGGCTGAGCAGGAAGACGGGCACCTGTCCCGCCTGGAACCGATCCACCTCGGCCGTACGGTCCACGGTATCGCCGGTCAGGAAGGAATGCCCGACACCCATCTCGCGAAGATCGGCGGAAATCAGACGCAGCATGGAAGCAAACTGCGAAAAGATCAGTACGCGCCGCCCTTCCTCCAGCATTTCCGGCAGGACCTCGGCCAACCAGGCGGTCTTGGCCGACCGGACCCCCAGGAGATGCCCCTCCGGAAGAAGGCGAGGGTCGCAGCAGCACTGGCGCAGACGCAATAGTGCCTCCAGGACCACCGCCCCCGATCGTTCGATCCCCACTCGCTCCACTTCCTGGCGCACCTTGCGGTCGGCTCCCGCCCGCAGCGATTCGTAGAGGTCGCGCTGGGCTTCGGGCAACTCCAGGGTCTGCACGATTTCCGTTTTTTCCGGCAGGTCCTTGGCGACCTCGAATTTCGTGCGCCGCAACAGGAATGGGGCGATGCGCCGCCCCAGCTCCTTGGCGCGGTGGGAATCTCCCCGCTCTTCCACGGGCTTGCGCCAGGCTTCGCGGAAACGGGCGCGGTTGCCCAGGATGCCCGGTACGGTCAGATCCAGGATGCACCAGAGCTCCTCCAGGTGGTTTTCCAGAGGAGTGCCGGTCAATGCCAAGCGGCGCCCCACAGGAAGCCTGCGTGCAGCCTGGACCACCTGGGCGGAAGGGTTCTTGAGCACATGGGCTTCGTCGAAGATGGCCAGCGACCATTTCCGCCCCGCCAGCAGGGCCGCATCCCGCACGATCAGCGGATAGGAGGTGACCACCACCTGGGCATGGGGCGAGAGCGCCTGGGCCTGGCGGTCGGGGCCGTGATGGGCAACCATGCGCAGACCGGGAGCGAGCTTGGCTCCTTCCCGCATCCAATTGGTCACCAGACTGGTTGGACAGACCACCAGGGCGGCATCGGCAAGGCGGCCCCGGGAACGTTCGTCCAACAGGTGGGACAAGGTCTGGACGGTCTTTCCCAGACCCATGTCGTCGGCCAGGATCCCCCCCAGCCCCAAGTCGGCCAGGAACCTGAGCCAACCAACCCCCTGCTTCTGGTAGGGACGCAAGGTGGCGGCCAGACCTTCCGGCTCGTCCAGGGGGCCCACGGTCTGGAGGGATTGGAGCCGTGCGCGGAACTCCCCCAGCGAAGGAGCCACCGACCAATCCTCGATCCCGAAGTCCTCCACCAGCGCCGCTTCCAGTCGTCCCAGACGGGAGCCGCCGCGGGCGTCCAGGATGGTTTCCAGGGCCATGCAGATGCGCACCATGCGGTCGGCCGGGATTCCCAGCACCCCTTCCGGGGTGCGTACGGGATAGGGCCTCCAGGTGGCGACCCACGCACGCACGATGTCCAGCGAACGCTCGCGCAGGATTTCCTGGAACACCGGCACCAGGTCCACCCGCTTGCCATCGACGTCGATCCCCAATCCCAGCGTGTACCATTGCGGATCCGCATCCTCGGTCAGTCGCGCCCACCAGGATTCCTTCCGTGGTGGTGGATCGTGACGCGCCGCGGGCTCCACGGGGGCTGGAAGGGGATCGATCCGTCCGTTGGCCCGATCCCACGACCGCTGGACCAAGGCCACGGCATGGCGGCACCAGACCATTCCGCAATCGCGGCAGCGGGGAACACGACGCGGATCCAACGGGAGCGGGAACTCCACGGCCACCGGCATCCTTCCCGGCTCGGCCACGGTTCCGTGCAGGACCCGATCCCCTGCGTGGAGCGTCATCCGCGCGGTGTCCGAAAGCCCCCGCGCGGCCTCGAGGATCCCGGAATCGAGAAACCCGAGACGCTGGGGAGACAGTAGATCGGTTCGTTCTTCCATCATCGCCTGTTAGGGGGGGCAAAGATAGGCTAAAACCGCGATGCCGCCCCGCATGCCTAGAGCTCAGGCCGCGGAAGTCCCCGAATCCTGGCCTGCGCTTCCGAACATGGAACCGTACAGATAGTCGTCCGCCTGCTTGAAGGGCAGGGGCTTCGCGAAAAGGTATCCCTGGCCGTATTCGCAGCCCAGCGAACGGAGTCGATCCCTCTGCAGGGTGGTTTCGATCCCTTCGGCCACCACATCCATCCGCAGCGAATGCGCCAAGGTCACGATCGCGGAGGTGATGCGGGTCTTGCGCTCGTCGCGCCCCAATTCGTCCACGAACGACTTGTCCACCTTCAGGGTCTGGACCGGAAAACGGCTGAGATAGCCCAGGGAAGAATACCCCGTTCCGAAATCGTCCAGACTGAACCGGACCCCTTGGGCGACCAACCTTTCCAGGATGCGGGCCACCCGTTCCGGATCCTCGGACAAGGCGGATTCGGTGATTTCCAGCTTGATCCCCTCCGCCTTGGCGGTGGTCTCCTGGAGCTTCCGCTCGATCTGCTCGGCGAGGTCTGCCTGGAGGAACTGCTTCACGGAAAGATTGATGCTCATGAACGGACTGCGGTGACCGAAGCTCTTCTGCCAGCCGGAAACCCGCATCATGGCCTCCCCCATCACCCAAAGTCCGATTTCCTGGATGAGCCCCGTCCGTTCGGCGATCGGAATGAACTGCAAGGGAGAGATCATCCCCCGGGTGGGGTGCCGCCATCGCACCAACGCTTCGAAGCCGGCCACCCGTCCGTCCGTGAGATTGACGATCGGCTGGTAGTGGAGCTCCAGCTGGCCGGGGATGGCTCGAGCCAGATCGATCTCCATGTCGACGCGTTCCTTGGCCTGCCGACTGCGCTCGGCATCGAAATAGACCACGATGTCCCCACCGCGTGCGGAGGCCTGCAACGCGGCCGATTGCGCCCGGGACACCAGAGCCTCGGCACGACAGCCCCCCGGCAACTCGGAGGCGACGCCGACGGACCCGGTGAGGACGAGCTCGCGTCCTCCCAAGGGAAGCGGGGTGCGCGCCACGGCCCGCAGGGTCTCGGCGAGTCGCTCCACCTGGTCGTGACGCATGCCCTCCAGAACGATGCCGAACTCCGAATGGGCGAATCTCCCGACCGTGGTCCCCGGTGGAACGGTCCCCACCAGGCGGACGGCAAGCCCCAGGAGCATGCCGTCGCCGACGTCGCAACCCATGGACGCGTTGATCGCGTGGAAGCGGTCGAAATCGAGCGCGATGAAGGTCACCGCCTCGCCACCGGTTCCGGCCAATGCCTTCTCCAATCGATCCATGACGAGGTTGCGGTTGGGCAATCCGGTCAACGGGTCGTACAGGTTCCCGCGCAGGAGCGCCTCCTCCATGCGACGGCGTTCCGTGACGTCCTGGGCCACCACGAAGAGCTTGCCCCCCCCGTTCTCCTTCCGACGGCACGAAGAGGAAAGATGGCGTACCGTTCCATCCGCCCCGATCGTCCTGTACTCCAATCCTCTCTCGAAATCCTCGCCGCCGGAAGATCCGGCCAGATCGATCCAGGCCTTCAATCGCTCCCGATCCTCCGGATGCACCCACCTGTCCAGATAGGCCTCGAACGAAGTCTCGATCTCGTGCGCCTGGAGATCCAATCCGGCGGTCTCCACGTGCTCCGGAGAAAGCCGGACCTTGCCCGTTTCCAGATCCAATTCCCAGAAACCCAGACGGGCGAGTTTGCGAGCATCCGCCAGATGCTGCTTGGATTCCTCCAGGGAATCCAAGGAAGCATTGATTTCCGAAGCGACCCTGCCCAGATCGTCCTGTCCAAGATCGCGCACCCGGGTGCGTCCACCGGGATTTTCCTGGATGAACCCCAGATCCTCCCGCAAGGTTTCCAGTCTTCGGATGACCAGCATGTGCATGGCTCGCGACATGACGAACCCGAAGGCGAATCCGAACAGGATGACCCCACCCACCATCAGGAAGATGGTCCAGACCCCTTCGTTCCAGACATCCCGCCCGTGTCGCAGCAGGATCCGACCGGAAGGGAGCCCAGGCCACCCCGCGAGATCGATCGCCACCAGTGCGGAATCAGCGGACTCCATCCCGGAATCCGCTTCCGAAACCAAACGGAATCCGTCGTCGTCCAGCGATCCCAGGGACAGGGATTCGACAGCCACCAGAAGTCCGGAGGGTGGGCTGCCGGAGTCCACACCCCGGATCGGCTGCGCGCAGACGCTCCACATCCTACCTCCCACGTAGGTGGCACCGATCCGCCCCGTGGTGTCCGGGCTCAGACCGGATGCGGCCGCCAGGGAATCCACCCACCGATCCAGGAAGGTGGTGCGAACGCCACTGAAATGGAACCTGTTCTGGCCGTTCCGATCGAAGATCCACAGCCGGTTCCACCCGACTCCCCGGATGGCGGCTGGATTCAGGTTCTCCCTCCAGAAGTCGTCCTGACCGGGCGATCGGATCCATTCGTCCATCGATTGCCATACGCCCCAATCGTGGCAGCTGCGCGCCTGCGAGGCCATTCGCTGGGCGAAATTCCCCGCCACATGCGCCCGATCGCGTTCCACGAAGGTCCGGTCCAGCTCGCGAAACCGCGGCATGGCGATCGATGCGATGTCGACGGAAACCAACCCGAGCAACCCGAGCGAGGCTCCGAACATGGTCCACTGGATTCTGCCTCTCAAGGATCGCGGGCGCATCCCGGCCATCATCCCATTCCGCGGGCCAAAAAAAAAGGCCCGCGGCGCCGTTCGGCGGCCGCGGACCCTGGTTCGGATGGAGCGCTTGCGGCTCAGTAGCGGCCGGCGGAACCCAGCACGTTGGTGTTCTTGTCGATGATCATCTTGACCAGCTCGTCGCGAGCCGGTCCCAGGTACTTGCGAGGATCGAATTCGCTGGGGTTCTTGGCGAAGGTCTCGCGGATCTTGGCGGTGAACACCAAGCGACCGTCGGAGTCGACGTTGATCTTGCAGACGGCCGACGAGGCGGCGCGACGCAGCTGCTCGGCGGGGATGCCCACCGCGGCTTCGAGCTTGCCGCCGTACTGGTTGATGATGTCGACGTACTCGGGGATCACCGAGGAGGCGCCGTGGAGCACGATCGCGAAACCGGGAATGCGCTTCTCGATTTCCTCGAGGATGTCGAAGCGCAGCGGCGGCGGCACCAGGACGCCCTTGTCGTTCTTGGTGCACTGCTCGGGCTTGAACTTGAAGGCGCCGTGGCTGGTGCCGATGGAGATGGCCAAGCTGTCGACGCCGGTCTTCTTGACGAAGTCCTCGACCTCGGAAGGCTGGGTGTAGATGTGCTCGGCGGCGTGGACGTCGTCCTCGATGCCGGCCAGGACGCCCAGCTCACCTTCGACGGTGACGTCGTACTTGTGGGCGTATTCGACGACCTTGGCGGTCAATTCGACGTTCTTCTCGTAGGAGTGGTGGGAGCCGTCGATCATGACGGAGCTGAAGCCCGAATCGACGCAGGACTTGCAGAGCTCGAAGGTGTCGCCGTGGTCCAGGTGGAGGGCGATGGGAGCCTTGTAGCCGGCTTCGCGAGCCATGGCGACCGCACCCTGGCCCAGATAGCGCAGGAGCGTGCTGTCGGCGTACTTGCGAGCGCCCGACGAAACCTGGAGGATCACCGGAGATCCGGACTTCCCGCAAGCGTTCACGATCGCCTGGAGCTGTTCCATGTTGTTGAAGTTGTAGGCGGGAACGGCGTACTTGCCTTCCATGGCCTTCTTGAACATTTCGCGGGTGTTGACCAACCCGAGTTCCTTGTAACTAACCATCAGATCCTCCTTCGCGGCCGATTTCAGCCGACAAACGGATCCAAAAATAAGAAGCATTTTTCTTTTGGCGTTCGAACTTGCGATATTATCCCGTTGCACCGAGGAATCCGGAAAAATCCCTCGGGATCCAACTCAACCCTTCCCAGACTGAAAGCATGTCCATCCGTCCGAAATCAGACATCGGGATCCGACGCACGGATTGGACCCCGGGCCAAAGCCGAAAGGTCTCCTATCGCATGGAGGAGCACACCTCCGACCTGGTGGCGGTCCTGTCCGCGGCCGAGGAACTCGTCGGCGCCCCGGACGTGGATACGCTCCTGCGCCGCACGGTGGAGATCGCACGGGACACGATCGGGCTCGAACGCGTTTCGATCTACCTGGAAGACGACTCCGGTCGGCTCATGAGAGGGACCTGGGGCACAGACCTGGCCGGAACCACGACCGACGAGCGCGAGTACGCCTACGCCAAGGGCGAGCCCGAGGAACGCGCCCATCTTGTGCACGGCGAAGGGTCCCGTTGGCTGGTGCTGGACGACGCCCCGCTGATGAGTTCGGAGGACGGCGAAAGCCACATGATCCGCCGTGGATGGCTCTGCCTCACTCCCATCCGTTCCCTTCGTGGTCCGATCGGCATCCTGTTCAACGACACCGCCCGCACTTCCCACCCGTTCGACGCTTCCCGTCAGGAACTGGTGGCGGTCCTCTGCTCGCTGGTGGCCAACATCATCGAACGCAAACGCGCGGAGGAACTCCTCCTGGAACGCGCCATGTTCGACGACTGCACGGGTCTTCCCTCCCAGGCCCTGTTCCTGGACCGACTGCACCGGCGCTCCGTGCAGGAACGCGAGGAGAAATTCGCGGTGGGCGTGCTGGCCCTGGATCGGTGGACCACCATCTCGGAAAGCTACGCCCCCCATTTCCACGAATCGCTCCTCTCGGCGGTGGCCCAGAGGCTTTCCGCCTGTCTTCGGGTGGACGACACCCTCTGCAGACTGTCCAACAACGAATTCGCATTCCTGCTGGACCCCGTGGAATCCGCCGACGAGGCGGCCAAGGTCCTGGAGAACACCCTGGAGGAGCTTTCCAAGGCCCTCCAGGTGGAAGGCGAGCCCATCCACGTCACGGCTTCGGCGGGTTTCGCCTTCCACGAGAATTCCCAACCCGGAGCGGAGGAACTCCTCCAGAACGCGCGGGCCGCCCTGGCCCGATCCCGGGTCCATTCTCCAGGAAGGGTCGGACGGTTCCGCGAGGAGGACCGCGAGCTCCTCCTGTCCGGCTACCGGCTGGAAAACGAACTCCACAAGGCCGTCGAAGGCGGAGATTTCCTCCTCCATTTCCAACCCATCGTGAACCTGGCCTCCGGCGAGCTCCACGGATTCGAGACCCTCGTCCGCTGGATCCACGCCACCCGAGGCATGATCCTGCCCGGCATGTTCATTCCCCTCGCCGAGGAAAGCGGCCTGATCCGGCCTCTGGGCGAATGGGTCCTCGCCGAATCCTGCCGGCAGGTGGGCCAATGGCGGATGGAGCTGGGCGGCTACGCGTCGGGATTGTCGCTTTCCGTCAACCTGTCCGTCCGGCAGTTCCTCCAGCGCGACCTGGTGGACCGCATCGAACGCATCCTGGACCGTTCGGGGATGCCGCCTCGGCTCCTGCACCTGGAAATCACAGAATCGGTGGTCATGGAGGACCCGGAACTCGCCAGATCGGTGCTGTCGCGGCTGAAGTCCCTGGGTGTCCTCCTTTCCCTGGACGATTTCGGAACCGGATTCTCGAGTTTCTCCTACCTCACACGCCTGCCGCTGGACGCATTGAAGATCGATCGATCGTTCGTGATCCGACTGGGCCAGGACACCCGCACCGAGGCGGTCGTGAGGGCCGTGTGCGACCTCTCCCGGGACCTGGGGATGGAGGTCATCGCCGAGGGCGTGGAAAGCCAGACCCAGCTCGATGCGCTCCGCAGCTTCGCCTGCCACTACGTCCAGGGATTCCTGGTCTCCCGGCCCTTGGACAACGCGGAGGCCATCGACCTCCTCCGGACGGGACACCCCCTCCTTCCCGCCGACCCCCTTCGACGCATCACGCGCCGGATGCCGGTGTACAAACCCGCCTGACCCAGGATTCCATTCCCATGCGCCGCTGCCTGAGCCTTGCCGGAAAACGTCCGATGGAAGCGGACGAGGCGGACGCCTCGATCTTCTACTACACGGCCCCGACCCCCGCCGAACGGGAAGAGCTCCTCCAGAAGTGGCGCATCGACCGCCACAGCCTGGAGGCGGCCCTGGACCCCGACGAAGTCCCGCGCGTGGACTTCAGCTCGCAGGACTCGAGCCTCTTCTGGAAGCGTCCGACCAGCGTGCGGTCGGACCGCCAGGTCCTGTTCAACGTCGCCTCCATGGGAGTGTTCCTGCGGGGAGACAAGATGGTCGTGGTGGTCAGCGACGACCATTTCCCGGTATCGCAGGCCGCGTTCGCCAACGCGTCCACCCTTCCCGCCTTCCTCCTGCGCCTTCTCGGACACACGATCCAGCACTACTACGAGCACCTGAAGGTGATCAAGATGATCTCCCGCGAGATGCAGAACAAGCTGGAGAACTCGATGGAGAAGCGGCTCCTCATGGACATGTTCAGCCTTGAGGAGAGCTTGACCTACTACCTGAACGCGTTGGAATCGGACGGGGCCGTGCTCAAGAAGCTCGAGGTGAATCCGGAGAAGATCGGCTTCTCCAGGGAAGACCTGGACTACCTGGACGATCTGCGCATCGACCACGAGCAGTGCCAGAAATTGACAAAGATCTACCAGGAGATCATGGATTCCATGGTGCAGACCCGCGAGGGCATCATGAACAATTCCATGAACATCCTCCTGAAGAACCTGACCATCATCACCGTGGTCTTCCTGCCCCTGAACCTCCTGGCCGGACTCGGGGGGATGTCGGAGTACTCCACCGCCCTCGGGGGCTTCCCGAAGGGCCTGGGATATGCGCTCCTGATCCCCCTTCTCGGTGGCATCGGATGGGGCACATGGTGGGTGCTGTCCCGCTACGTGGACGATTTCAGCTCGGGTCGCAAGCGTACCGGCAGACCCAAGCCGAAATCCTGACCGAAGGTCAGCGCAGGACCACCGAGCCGGTTGCGGCACCGGATCGGACGAACACCACGTCGCCATGCAGCGCGGGGATCCAGGCCTGCCCATGGGCATCCGCCATTCCCCGCCAGAGCATCTTCCCGGAGGTGGAACGGACTTCGGTCATGCCTTCCAGGCCTTCCAGGCGGAATCCTCCGTCGACCGCGGTGGACCGGAAGACGCGGCTGCGAGCCGAGGAGGACTCCAGGGAAGCGGTCGGATACTTGTTGCCTTCCGGATCGGAGGGCAGCGAGCCGACGACGCCTTCCTGTCCGGGCTTGGTCAGGAGCAGGGCCAGGTAGCCATCCTTGGTGATCGCGTTGGCGGGATCGAGCTGGGCCAGGTTTCCATCGAAGGTCCAATCGCCCAGTGACCAGCGCGTCTTGTCCAGGCGGTCGAAATCGTCCAGCCACTCGAAGGTGAAGTTGCTCTTGTCGGGGCCCGCGCCCGGAGTGTAGCGGGAATAGCGCATCCAATTCACCACCTGGGCCACGGGAAGCTTGTTCAGGTCCAAAGCGCCGACCCAGTCGACCGAGGAGCTGGCCCAGAGGTTCATGCGCCAGGATTGGGCGCTGTCGCGCAGATCCACCACCTGCTGGTCGTCCGAACCGGTCTTGCGGCGCACCTTGCCATCCAACCGCCAGACGATGGAGTCGGGCGTCCAGTCCAGGACGAAGGTATGGAAGCCGTCGGCCAGACCCGGCAGGCCGTGGAGGCTCTCCGAGGTCACCTTGTTGCTGGCGTTGCCGGTGATCAGGTTGGATTGGAAGGAGCCGGTGTTCTTGCCGAGCACTTCGATGTCGATCTCGCGCCAGGGGTGGGGCGATCCGATGTAGGAGTTGTTGTTGTAGGTGAAGAAAGAGGAGACCGATCCAGGAGTCGCGGCGACCTTCATGCGCACTTCCCAACGACCGAACTTCACGGTGGATCGGGAGTAGAGTTCCGCACCCACGCAGTTGGTGGCCGCATGTCCGGACACGGCGAAGGCAAGAAGAAGGCTGGAAGGAAGCCAAAGAATGGGTTTCATGGGTGAGTGCTCCAGGTTGGAAAAGCAGTGATTTCAGCGGTGAATTTCATGGCATTTCCGCCCAACAAGGTGCAGTATTCAAGATGATGGAAGGCCCACTGTTTTCTGCTTCCAAACATCTGCGGGATCTGATCCAATTCCACCCCGAGCAACGCCTGCCCACGGTTCGCGCGTTGAGCGCCCAATTGGGGATTTCCAGCAGGGATGTGGTCCGGGCCATCAAGGAACTGCGCAACCAGGGACTCGTGGAAACCCGTCCAGGATCCGGAACCTGGCCCAAGGGATCCTTGCCCAAGACCCGCCTTGCGCCCCCCCCCCGCCGTGACCCCGCCAAACTCGCCGAACAGCTGACCAAGGAGATCCTGGCCGGGAGGTTTTCCACTTTCGAACGCCTTCCCCCCGCCAAATCGTTCGGGGCGGAATGGAATTGCCACCCCCAGACCGCCCGGGCCGCCTTGGCGATCCTCCAGGCCAACGGGCTCCTGGAACGGTCCGGTCGGTCGTGGCGCAGAAGCCGGCCGCGTTCCGGCAAATCCAGCCCGCATGGCACCATCCTGTTGGTGGGGGCCGGCGACGAGCGGGGACGATTGCGGATGGACACCGACCGGGAAATCGAGTACTGGCGGGAAATTTCCAACGAAGCGGCCCGCAACGGCCTGGAGACGTCCCGTTTCATCTGGGCGGGACGGGGAATCGAGGTGCCTCGTGGAGCACTCGGGATCGTGGTGTCCACCTGGCACGTCAACGACGGTCGGGACCTGCTTCTGGCCACTCGCCTGTCCGGGCTTCCGGTACGGACCTGGCTGGACGGGTGGACCGGCCCCATCCAGGAGGTGGTGCGAGCCCATCCGCGGCTTAGGCTACACGATGTCGCCCTTTCCGCCGAGGCAGGTCGTGCGATGGGCATTCACCTGCTGCAACGGGGATTCCGTCGGGTCGCATGGGTTTCTCCGTTCCACGCATCCACGTGGTCGCGCGCCCGGGAGACGGGGCTGCGCACCGTCCTGGAAAGCGCGGGAGCCCAGGTGGAGTCGTTCACGCTGCCCGCGGTTTCCCAATGGGACTACCTCACCAAAGCCTGGGCGGATCCAGGATTGAGGACGATCCTCGACGTGGACGCGTTGGACCGCTGCACCGACCATCGATCGCATCCGGTCATATCGGAAGCCGCCCAGCAGCTGGGCCGCAAGATGATCCTCGATGCCTGGTCCGACCAGCTGGAGCAGGCGAGGCAATGGAAGGCGGACGCCTGGGTGGCCGCCAACGACATGGGAGCCGCCATCGCCCGCGAATGGCTTGCTTCCATGGCGGATCGTCGGGGGCATCCGCGTGGTCTGGCGGGGTTCGACGACAGCTCGGAAGCCCTTCGCCTGGATCTGACCAGCTACCGGTTCGATACGGCCGCGATGGCACGGTCCATGGTCCACGGCATCCTTTCGCACCGCCGGGAACGAACCGCGCTCCAGGGAATCGTTCGCCACGGAGGGAATGTCGTACCAAGAGGCTCCACCTGACCTCTACCGCGCGCTGCCGTGAGGCGACTCCCTCTCCAGCAGGAACAGCGAGTCGGCGGACAGTTCCACCGACCCGGCGAGCAGCGCGGCGTTCCCACCGAGGTCCGGAGTGGAGGTATCGAGCAGAACCCGCCATCTCCCGGAAGGCAGACGCACGGATCCGCTCTCCTCGCCGCGGTTGGCGAGAATCGCCCAGGTCCGCTCCGGTGCAACCAACAGGATCGCAACGACGGAGTCGGAATCCAAGGGATCTTCGATCCACTCCCAGGTTCCCGTGGCGGGAAGCCGGGAGCGCAACTCGACCAGCCTCCCCACCCAGCTTGCATCCGGCCAGGGGGGAGTCGCCGACCAGTCCACCCAGGAGAGCTCGTTGTCCTGGCAGTAGGCGTTGTTGTTGCCGCCCTGGGTCCGCCCGGTCTCGTCGCCGGCAAGCAGCATGGGCACGCCCCTGGCGAGCAGGGTGGATGCCAGGAGGTTGCGCACCCTGCGCACCCTGTCCAGAACCACTCCCGGATCGGTGGATTCGCCCTCGTCGCCAAGGTTGTCCGAGTGGTTCCAATCGGAACCATCGCGATTGTCCTCGCCGTTGGCCTCGTTGTGCTTGCCCGCGTAGGTCGCCAAGTCCCGAACCGTGAAGCCGTCGTGGCAGGCCACGTAGTTGACGCTGGCTTGCGGCCCCCGCTGGGGGAAAAGATCGGGACTGCCCGCCAGGCGCAATCCAAAGGATCGCGCGGAGCCATCCCCCTTCCAGAACAGGCGCGCATCGTCCCGGAAACGGTCGTTCCACTCCGACCAGCCAGAAGGGAACTTCCCCAGCCCATACCCTTCCATGGTGGCATCCCAAGGCTCGGCGACCATCCATCGCGTTCCCAGGACGGGATCTTCGGCGAGCTGGCCGAAGAACGGTGCGGAAGGATCGAATCCAGCTTCCATGCGGCCACAGACGGACGCCAGATCGAAACGAAATCCGTCCACCCCCAAGGCCACCCAGTGGCGGAGGCTCGCAAGAACGAATTCCCGGACGTGGGCCAGGCGGAAATCCAGGGTGTTCCCGCACCCCGTGAAATCCTGGTACCGCATGGGATCCGATGGATCGATGCGGTACCAGCTCCCCAGGCCACGGAGCCCGTGGACTTGCCCCGCCGGCCCGGCTTCGCAGGAGTGGTTGTACACCACATCCAGGACCACCTCGATCCCCGCCGCATGGTAGGTCCGGACCATCTCGCGGAATTCGTCCACCGCCCGCCGGGGATCGGAGGCCAGGGATGGATGGGGGGCGAACCAGGAAAGGGTGTTGTATCCCCAATAGTTCACCAGGCCCCGCTCCACCAGGAAATCGTCGTCCAGGTGGGCATGGACCGGCAGCAGCTCCAGGGTGGTCACCCCCAACGCGACCAGGTGGTCCACCACCACCGGACTGGCCAGGCCGGCGAAGGTCCCTCTCAGCGGGGCGGGAACTCCGGGATGGAGGCGGGTCAACCCCTTGACGTGCGCCTCGTAGACCACCCTCCGATGGGGTTCGATCCGCGGCGGGGTCGCACCCATCCAATCGAATCCAGGCTCCACCACCCGGGACATCGCCGGCAAGCCGTGCGATGCCACGGCCCGCTCGATCTGCCATCCTGCCGGATCCAGGAGGAATCTCCCGGGATCGAATCCCGCCAAGGGAATGCTCCGCGGACCGTCCACCGACCAGGCGTACAGGCACCCGACTCCCACGCCCGGCGCGAAGGCTCGCCAAATTCCGTCACGGCTGCGCCCCGCCGACACCCGCGCGTACGGCCGTGAATCGCCGGAATCGAGGAACACGCAGAGTTCCACCCGCGTGGCCTCCGGGGCCAGCAGATGGAATTCCAGCCCATCCGTCCCCAGGACGGGTCCGAGTCTCATGGCCACGACCTCGCGAATCCTTCCGGAGCCGGAGGAAGATCCCCGGGAGCAAGCGCATCCACCGCCTGCAGACCATGCGCGACCGTCCATGCGATCCGTTCATGGCCCACGGGGCGGGGATGCACTCCGTCGTAGGTCCACTTGACATCGGGAAGATCCCGCATCGCCTGGACGAATTCCTCGCCCACCGGTACGAAACCCCAGCCTTCCGATGCGGCCACGGCCCGGCAGACCTCCCGGTATCCATCCATTTCCCTGTTCCATTCGTGGTCAGGATCCGCATCCAGAACGCATGGACTCAGAAGCCAGATGGCACCGATGCCGCCATCTCCCAGAGCCCGACCGATGCGGACCAGGTTCCTCCGGTAGTCGTCTTCGTCGACCGGATCCTGCCCCTGCCAAGGACGATGCCGCCTCCAGAGGTCGTTGGCACCGACGAGCACCAGAGCCGCGTCCACCTCGAGTTCCGGTGCGCCGAGCGCCCGAGCCCTCGCCAGGGTTTCCACGCTGCGGTCGCCTCCGTGGGAGCGATTGACGATTTCCGTCCCAACCGCCAACCTCCGGAACCCCGATGGCCAAGCGGAGCCAACTCCGACCGGATCCCGCTTCCACATCCCGTCGGACAGGCTGTCTCCCAGCACCAGGTATCTCACGGCCCCACCTCGAACCAGGTGGAGGAGGACCCTCCCGTTCCGCGCCGGAAGAAGGCTTCCCTGCCGCAGACCGGACACTTCGCCGCCACGGTGGATCCGTCCGCGGGAAGGGCCAGCCGCAGGAGTCCGCCATGGCAGGCGAACTTGACGCTCACCCAGTTGCGCAGCGGAGCCTGGTTCAGAGCTTTTCCTGGCGCGACTCCGCCGCTTCGCGGGCCTTGCGAGCCTCGAACTTCCGACGGGACTTGTCCAGATCCTTCCTGGCGGATTCCAGATCCTTGGAAAGCCGCTTGGCGTGGAGCGAATCGAGGCCGAGGCTGTCCAGGTTCTCCTGGGCGCGATCGAACTGCCCGAGTTCGGAATAGGCGCGCGCGAGCTGGAGGCGAGCCAAGGGGAGGCGATCGGACTCCGGGTACTCCTTGAACAGCAGATGGAAGTAGATGGTGGCCGCCTGGGGTTCGCCCATCTTCATGTACAGACGGGCGGTCTCGTAGCGGCGATTGGCCATCCGGTTGACAAGGTCGCCCAAGTCGCGTCGAGCGGAATCGGAACGCTCCCCCTTGGGGAACTCGGCGAGGAAGATCTCCTCGCGCTCGATGGCCCTCTGGATCAGGGAAGGATCGCGATCCCAGGTCGGCGCCTGGTTCCAGGCCGAACGCGCCACCTTCCACAAGGCCTCCTCTCGGTACTTGGAGCGCTCCCAATTCGAGGCCAGGATGCCGAATTCCGTCTCGGCCTCCAACCACTGCTCGGTCCGGTAGTGGCTCTGGGAGAGCATGTACTGCGCCTCTTCGGCGTAATCGAACTGGGCGCAGGAGACGGTCACGTCGCGCAGCTTGGTCTGCGCATCGGGATCGCGCTCCTTCGTGAAGTCCTTCTTCGCATCGTCGAACTTGCGCTTGCAAACGACATCGATGCTTTCGATGGGAGGCTTGGAGGAAGAGCAGGAAACCACAAAGGAGGCCGCCGCGAAGGTTGCCGCGGCCCGGAGAAGCGAAGAAGAGTTCATGGTAGGAGCAATCTAGTTTCAGCGGCTCTCGCCGTTTTGGCGTTCGATGTGCTCGCGATCGACATTGCCCTGGACGGCCGCGAGGAAATCGCGGGAAAGATCGATGGCAACCATCGGCGAAGCGGAACCATCCTGGTCGACCACGACGCTCGAAGGATCTCCCAGGTGCCCCTTCACGTCGATGTCGTCCAGATTCACCTGCTGCGCAGGGCGGGTTGTCGCCAATGCGTCGTTGGCGGATGCCGTGGCGCTTTCCGTCTTCTGGGCGGTGGCGGAAATGGCAAGGCCGGCGACAGCGATCACGAGGAGAGTGGAACGAGACATGGGACACCTCCGGTTGGAGCCTGCCGCGGGAGATCCGCGGCCGCGCTCACCCCCAAAAGATCGGGTGGAACCTCCGACAGATGGCGTCGATGTTTGGTCACCATCCCGTGACCGTTCGGGGACAAACAAAAAGCCCTCCGGACGTTTCCATCCGGAGGGCTTCATGCGCAGAAGAGGACTTGAACCTCCATGACCTCTCGATCACTAGAACCTGAATCTAGCGCGTCTACCAGTTCCGCCATCTGCGCGGCACAGAGAGCAAAATTTAGGAGGGACCCTGCTCTCTGTCAAGACCTCACTTCAGATTCAGATGCACCTTGAGGGTTTCTTCGCGAGGCACCTCGATGCTCTGGCATCCGCTGCGACCGCCGCCGGTTCCGCAGATGTTGTGCTTGCCCGCAGGAACCTTGGCGACGTTCAAGGCCGCACCCTGGGTGCTGCCGATCGGCCTGCCGTCCAGCGAGATGGAGGCCTTCCCGGGATTGGTGGTGATCTGCAGGTTGCCCAGTGGAAGCTTGAGTTCGATGTTCAAGGTGGTGGTCTGGCCGTTCCAGACGTTCACGCGGGACTTGTACAGGTTCCAGCCGTCCAGGTCGATGGAAAGATCGTCGCGACCGGAATTGGCATCGATGGTGATGGGAGTCTTGCCGCGGTATTCGTCGGCGTAGTAGACCTCGGCTCCGGAGGGACGGGTATTGATCACGAGCTGACCCTTGCCGCCGCGCTCGGGCTTGCCCTTGGAGGGCTCGAATGCGGTGTCGTCGGGGTTGATGGGAGGAAGAGCCTCGCCCTTGTAGGCAGTGGTGGGGCTCGCGGTGTCTCCCGTGCTCGGAGCCTCCTCGACCTGGGAAGCCTGGGCGGTTTCCTGCACCTTCTTGCTCCCCTTCTTCTTCTGGGCGAAACCGGGAGCAGCTGCGAGCAGGAAGGCCAGCGTCGCGACTAGAGCTGTGGTTGGGCGGATTGACTTCATGATCTTCGTCCTCCAGTAATGATTTTCGCTCGTTGTGGGGCCCTGAGGAAGATAACATCCTCGTCCGGGGAAGACTGGCGGTTCCCGGACGGTTGACATTGTCAAGAGCCAACCATCCCCGCCGCCGCCCCCGGAAATGACAGCGGATCAGAACACGAATCGAGTCTCCACGCGCATCTGGTGTTCCCTCTTCAGGCTCCCATCCAGATCCACGTTGAAGGAGGTCTGGCGGTCGACCACAAGCTCCAGCCCAGGTGCGATTTGGCTGCCCACACGCACCCCGTAGAGGGTGTACAGGCTGTTGTCGAAGAAGGCATCGCCTTTCAGGCGCACGACCCCACCCTCGTTCACGGGACGTTGGTCCAACCCGATCCGGTCCTTGCGCCAATACAACTCGGCGGTGGAAATCTTGCGCAGCAGGCTTGCGCCCGCCTTACCCAAGGCGATCCGCCCCCCCGCCGAACGGAGCTCTTCCTGGGAGGAACGCGAAGGGAACATGTGGGAGTAGTCCGCCGCCAACGTCAAGAATTGGAAGACATCCCACTGCGCTCCGGCGAAATACCCCTGGAGCCAGCCTTCCTGGGCATTGCCGTCGCCGTAGATCGCGATCTCCTTGGTGACCGCGCTCCCCTGGACGAATCGAGCCCGGTCCGCATCGTAGCTCGCGTTGAAATGGCCAGGCTGGAAGGGGGCGTTGAACAACCGATACTCGGCCATCATCCGGATGGGACCGAAGCAGGAGCCCGCACCCACCGGAATCATGCCCCAACCGGCATCCACCGCTTGCGGATCGCTGGTCTGCGGCTTGGCGAACACCGAGTACACATCCAGCCCCAACACCTCCGTGGTGATGATGGGAAGGGAGGCTTCGGCCCAGTAGATGGCGAAGGGTTTCGATGCGGAATACCGATCCTTCAGGGCTCCCTCGCGGGAATGCCGGATGGAATCGGCCTTCTGGTTGGCGATGCCCAGCGGAAGCGTCTGGTCGAGCAGAGCGGAATTCTTGTAGTCGGCCTGGTCCAGCGGCGCCACGCAGGAAGCGTCATCGTCTGGAGCCCAGTCGACCCCGTCGGGGCAACCGTCGGCATCCAGATCGCGGAGTCCGGCGTACTGGTTCCAGTCGTAGGCCGCACCGAACCCGATGGCAAGTCCGCCCAACATCGGCATTCCGCTGGGCTTCAGAGGACGGAATCCGGCGCGGACAGCCATCGGGTTCGGTGCGGC
>Ga0116170_10000039_pt1 | contig 113982 bp, 120 predicted proteins | sample AD_JPNHW1_MetaG_FD_89797 | JGI IMG/M metagenome (GOLD analysis project Ga0116170, IMG submission 89797) | Active sludge microbial communities of municipal wastewater-treating anaerobic digesters from Japan - AD_JPNHW1_MetaG | ecosystem: Engineered > Bioreactor > Anaerobic > Digestate | place... | reverse complement strand
TACCCGAGCCCGACGTCTTTGAGGAACCGGACACGGGCAAGAAGTTCCTGATGCACCGGCCCCGTTTTTTCCTTTTCCTCGGGCGTCCAGTCGAGCCCTTCCAGGAATCCGAGAAGCGCATCGATGGCCATGCCCTGGACTTCGGCGATGTTCTTCCCGCCGATCCGGTATTGGAGAGCGTCGGTCTTGAGCCGCGTCGTCCGGCAAACGCCGCAAGGAACGTAGCCCCGGTAGCGGTTCAGAAAGATCCGGACGTGCATTTTGTACGTCCTTTTTTTTAGAAAATCGAAAAAGCCCTGGACGCTCACATACTCGTCGCCTTCATAGCCCCGGAGGATCCATTCTTTGTGCTCTTTTTTAAGTTTTGCCCACGCCGTTTTTGTGGGGATCCGCTTCCGGGCGCAAAAATCCAACAGCTGTCCCTGTTCCCACCGCGTGCCGCCTTTGGTCCAGGGCTCGATCGCGCCGTCCCGGATCGTTTTGGACGTATCGGGAACCACGAGGTCCCAATCCACGGTGATCACGCGACCGAACCCCTGGCACTCGGGACACGCTCCGAGCGGGCTATTAAACGAAAAGAGGTTCGGCGTGGGCTCCGGAAACAACCTCCCGCACGAATGGCACCGCAACGCTTCTGAAAATTTCATGACCCGCTCCCCGGCCCACACCTGCGCTTCGTTTCGCCCGAGGCGAAATGCCTGCTCCAGGGAATCCGTCAGGCGTTCCCGGTTCTTCGGGGTGATCTGCAACAGGTCGATGCTGACGAGGAGCTCCTTCAGGTCGCCCTTCCGAGCGCGCAGGACTTCGCCGCTCCCCCAGTGATTATCATAAAAAAATTCACTGAACCCCTGCCGCTCGAGTTCTTCGATGTTCTCGCGCAGATACTTCCGGCTTTTGCCGCCGAACGGCAAGGCAAAAACGATCCGGACCTCGGTCCCGGAAGAACCGGAAAGAAGGCGCGCTGCGATACCGGAAGGATCGTGTTTCTCGACCTCCACACCGCAATCCGGACACCGGAGACGCCCCGCGCGCGCGAAAGCCACGCGAAGGTAGTCGTTGATCTCGGTCTGGGTTCCGACGGTTGAGCGTGCGTTGGTGATGACGTTCCTGGACTGGATCGCAAGGGCCGGCGGGATCCCGGAAGCGGACTCAACCTCGGGCTTCGGCATCCTCTCGAGAAATTGTCGGGCATAGGCCGAAACGGATTCGATATAACGGCGCTGGCCTTCAGCATAGAGGGTATCAAACGCGAGCGAGGATTTCCCGGAACCGGAAACCCCTGTCACCACATAAAGCTTGCGATGCGGAAGAGTGAAGGAAAGGTCTTTTAAATTGTGGGTCTTGACTCCCCGGAGAAGAATGGCATCCAAGGCGGATCAGCTTTTGACTTCGCGGCCCAAAGAGTCCCCGATGACCCGGAGGAATTGGTCCCCTCCGAACACCTTCTGGTATTTCGGAAGAATAGAAACCGACGTTGTTCCGGCATCCACGCGCTTGATCGTAAAACTGATCAAACGCTGGTCAGAATCATCCAGGCGGCTGTACTGCGTATTGCGAACGCTGAGGATGCCCTTTTCCTTGTCGGTTTCTTCGAGCACCCAACCGGGTTGGGAGTCCAGCGCCTCAAGCGTGCGAAGGTAGGTCAGATCATACGCCAGCGGATAGATCAGGACCCGGTCGTTCGGCGGCAGGACTTCGCCGACGGTGTTGCAACCGGTGAACTGAAGACACAAAAGAGCGGCAAAAAAAGCGGCGACAATATTTTTCATGATCATTTCTCCGTTGCGGTAGCTGCTCCTGTTAGAACTTCCCGGTCATGCGAACGAAAGGCCCGCTGCTGCGGAAGTTGTTCGCGTCCCGAAGGTCATCGCTGAAATCGGTGAAATTATACCCCACCCCGAGACGCACGTATTCATAAATCTCGCGGTCGACTTCGATCAAAGAGCCTTGTTTAAGGGTTTCAAACGCTGCGGACTGCCAGAGGATCCGGTATTCGAGTGCAAGGTCCCACTTGCGGGTCACGTGAAAATTGATGCGATTCGCCGTCAGGAACGAATTGGCGGAAACCGTCGCCGTATCGCCGAGGTTTCCTTCCACCACCGACCGCTTGAAGGCCAGTTTTTCGACGAGCCCGAAATACCGGTTCACGTCGTACGCGATATCCGTCGCAACGATCTGCGCGGACTGGTCGAAGGTGTAGCCGTTGTAATAGCTGTTGTCGAACTGCGCGTCATTGCCAAGGTCCTGCAGATAGGTGTAACGCGCGAGCACGTTGAGTTTGTCTAAAGCCACCGGACGGATCGCGAACCCCGAGCTGATCTCCATAAACCTCGCCGCGTCATTCTGAGGATCATTCTGCCGCGTGTCTCCCCAGTTGAAGTACGTCAGGAAGCTCACGTCCTCGTTGATCTGGTATTTCAAAGAGTTGCGGGTCGTCACCTGGCTCATATCGGGAGCGGAGGGATCGACGCGAACCTCCCAGTATGTCCTGGCGCGGAATTTGTTGCCGTCCGCGTAGGCAAGATTGCCGCCGACCGTATTAAAAGTCGCCGCGCGGGCGAGATTGTCCTGTGCCGCCCGGTTATACAATCCGAGGTAAGAACTGTTGATATGCCGCCGTTCGAGTTTCGCGCCGTAATCCCAATGGTCTCCGGTCCGCCCCTCGTACCCGAGGATGTCGGCGAAACCGTTCTGGCCCTGATAGGAAGAGTATTCCCGCTCGGAAAAAAGACGCGATTTCTCGGTCAGCGAAAAAGAGTTCCCGATCGCCGTCGCAAGGGTCTTATCACCGATCCCGCGATCGAACGAGCGAAGGTTCGCGTAGCTCCGGGCGCCGTTCCCGTGCTGGCGTTCAAACCCGAAATAGGTCGAATCCCCGATCGGGCCGAACATCTGCTCGATATAGGCAAAAAGGTCCTTGATGACCTCGTAGCGAACGCCGCCCCCGAATTGATAGTCATTCTTGCCGTCGATCGCGGCCTGCGCCTTGACGTAGGGCAGCAACCGGTCATTGATATGATAACCGGCCTTCCCGGTCACGGCGTTATTGAACGGGATCTGGTTCTCAAGGTCCGGCACGAGATACGCCGAATCGCCAACCTGGTCAAAATTCCGGTTCTGATATTCCAACTCCCCGAGATACTGCCCGTCATCGTAAGTGACCTGGGCCGTCTGGGTCTGCAAGTCTTTCGTCGAAGCGTCCGTATTCGTCACTTCAAGCGGTTCCAGTTGCGAAACGATCCCGGCGGCATCAAAACGGTAACGGGCGGACAAATTGTCGGTAAATTTGTAAAGGCTCCCGACGCCATATTTTTTCTGCCCTTCCTGGCTCATCATATGCCCGTCCGAAAAACTCGGGTCCACTTCCTGAACATAGCCGCTCAACTCAAGGTTCTTCACCGGCTTGGATTCCGCCTTGATCACGTAGGCGCTGTTCCGGCCCTTCGTATGACGTCCGGAAAGCTGCGAAAGATCCCCGTAGGTGACCCCGCCGTCGTAGGAAAGCGAGCTCCCCATTTGCGAACCGATGGACTCCGAATATTCCGCGGTCACTTTGGAGTTCCGGCCGATCTTAAAGAGCGCGTCGACGCCGTTCAGGCTGTAGTCCCCGCCGGTCCTCTTTTCCTCGATCGCGGTCCCGCCGATCCGGACGTGGTCGCCCATGTAGGTGTAGCCGCGGATCCCGCGATTCGGAATGTCTTTCGTATCAGCGCCGGAGTCATATTCATAATCGACGATCAGGTAAACGGGATTACCGTCCATAATATCGGTCGTCGACATGGTGTCCGACGCGGACATGGAAGAAAGCGGCCGGTTCAGCATGATCCGCCCGTCCTCATAATGGATCTCGTAATCCGTTCCGGCCTGAAGATCATAACTGGAAAGGACCATGTCCTGGATCTTGTCGCGGATCTCGACCCGGATCTTTTCGCTGCCCTCGATGATATTGCGGTTGCGTGTGTAAAAAAGCGTGCCGCCCGTGGCATAGAGTTCATTATGGTCGGCTTGCGTTCCTGACTTGGCCGTAAAAAGTTTGAAGCCTCGCTTGGGGTCTCCGTAAACCGTGCTGCTCACTGTATCGAAATTGACCTTGAGACCGGACAGCGTCCGGTTGTAGGTCGCCAGTTCGGTGTCCGTAAATTCCGTTTTGAAGCTTCCCCACTTGGCGTAAGAACGGTCCATTTCCACGAGCATGTAAAGCCGCTGGGCCGTGTCTTTCGCTTCGTAATCGCGGGTCGAGTTGTCGCCGTAGATCGGGTAATAATTGTCCGGGTCGAGGTTCGTGAAAAGAGCGGACTGCGTGTCGGAAGTGTCGTAATGCGCTTTGACGAGGAATTTGCCTTTCAGCTTCCCTTTCAGGAAAAAGGACATGCGCCCCTGCTCCTGGAAGCCGTCGCGGTACGCATCCGAATCCGCCGCCTCCATCGCCCCGCTCGCAAAATTTTCGCCGAGCTGTTCCTCGCCGAGGGCGACCATGAAGAACGTGCTGTCCTTCACGGTGATCTTTTTGTTGAAGTTCGTGTTCTCCCCCGTCGGCGTGGTCGCCGCGATGTTCACATTATATTCCCCGGGCTGGACAAAGAATTCCTTCTGGAACATGCCGGTCTCGGGATCCACGGTCACGGGCGTATCGTTGATGCGGACCTCGTTCTTGGGCTGGGTTTTCCCCTGGACGCGGACCAAAGGTTTTGCCTTCAGCGGAATGCTCTGCTGGCCGTCCTTGAAAAGATTGAAATCGCCGATCGCGGGGATCTCGGGGTGGTAATTCTTTTCCGTTTTCGGATCGAGCTTCGAAAGCACTTCGAAGAACCTCAGCGCCGTCCAGTCCTCGTGGTTCTTCCCGTCACGGACCTTGAGCTGGTAAGAGTAGATCCCGGGCTTCACCAAAACACCGGACTCGGCCATCCCCGACCAAGTGACCTCCGGCGGCAGCTGCCCGATCCCGAACCCGGTCCAGACTTCCTGTCCGGCTTCGTCGCGGATCTCGAGACTCCATTTCTTGATAAATTGCCCGTAGTTGGTGTCGAACGTGAACACCGGCTCTTTTTCGAGGATCCCGACGCCGAGCTTCACCACTTCGGGAGACATCTTCACATCCAGTGTGGGCTTCGAAACATCCACACCCTGCGTCACCATGACCATCAGGTCTTTCTTGAAATCCTCCGGGATCCCCGACGGCGGCAGAAGGACCGCGAAGTTCGCCTTGTTCATAATGCCCGGCGTGGTCTTCACAAGATACGATTCTTCCGTGATGAACTTCGTTCCCTCCGGCAGGCTGTGGCCGTCGATCTTCACGATGTGCCTCCCCGGGGTCACGCCGGGGATATTGTAACGTCCGTGTTCGTCAGTCACGATCCCGACGCCCTGCTCGGTATAAAGCCGGACCCAGGGAACGCCTTCTTCCCCGCAATCCTGCACGGTATTCTGGTTCAAGTCGTTAAACACCTTGCCGATGATCGTCCCCTGCTCAAAAACAGGATCCCCCTGCACGGAGAACTGGACCTTCGCCTTTTGGGATAATTTCCCGGGAGAATACAAAGCTCCCGGCGCCCCGCCGGTGTTCGTAAAACCATCCCCGGTCACTTCGGCTTCCATGGAATAATTTCGTCCCAATTGAATGCCGCTGGTCACAAGCGCGGCAAACGTAACATTGATCTCCTGGTTCGGAGCGATACTCCCGGCATCGATGATCAGCGAACCGTCACGGTACGCGGCAGTATGGCCGTTCACCCGGATCGATTTCTCGGCATAATCAAACCCGTGAGGGATATTGATACGCATTTTCGTGTTTTGAAAAGTTGCGTCGGAACCGTTCCTGTAATGCGCGTTGATCCCTACGACATCGCCGGGAGAAACATTCCTTTTGGAAGCCGCTATCGTCAGATCCGCGGGATTGATCTCACCATTGGCCTGGACGATCACGCATCGGTCTCCCACTCCGCCACCGCTCTGCTCCATTGTAAAAATAACCCGGCCCGTACCTTCCGGAGCCGTCCCCGCTACGGTAAAAAGCTTATAGCCGCCGCCCGAAGGCGCCGTCCCCGTCCTGATCCTATTGGCCGCCGCCAGTGAAACAGGGGTGCCGATCAGGGCATCGGAACCGTTATCAAATTTTTTCTTGAACTCGATCTTGAGATTACCGAATCCCGCGCCCGCAGCGGTATATTCCGCGTACACGCTGAAGACGACATAATCGCCGGGCTTCACATTGTCGTTTAACTGCCACGTGTAGTCATTGTTCGTAATGATGAGCGCATTGCTGCCGTAAGGATCCGCGGAAAATCCCGCGGGAACCGGACCGCGCGTGACCCCCCCGACAGTGCTGCCGCTCGCCCAATTGCTGGCGGTGCCGTTGCCAATGGGTTCGCTAAAGGTAGGATTCCCGAGAACGTTCGCGTGTGCGGCAGGCGGGTTCCAGAAGATAAGCGAGCAGAAAAAAAAGAAAAGAAGCGGGAGCGCGACGCGCTTCTGGTTTTTTCCGGCCCGGAAAGATCTTTCCGTCATGAACCCCGCTCCGTTTTTGTTCATTAAAACCGCCTGCTCGAGAAACTGATGCCGACCCGGAAATCGTACTCGGGCACATCGGCGGGATCGCTCTGCTGTTTGACGCGTTGGGCGTTACCGATCCCGCAGTATTCGACGTAGATCTTGGTCTTGGAAAGCCATTCGTTTTCTTTCCAGCGGTAGGTCCGGAAAGGCATCCACCGGATCCCGGTCGCAAGGAAATACTGGTTCTGGTACCAAAAAGAAAAACTGGCATTGTTCACGTGCTCGAAACGCAGGTAAGGCATCAACACGAATTCATCATTGATATAATTGTGCGGCAGCGGGATCCCGGGAAGTTTGACGCCCAACATGACAGAAGAGTTCGCGATGAACGCGTTGAAGTTCTCTTCGGAACTGAAGTTGGTCTTCGAAACATAATAGTCCCCAAAGTATTCGCCCCACACGTACTGGCGAAGATAATCGGTGAACTTCTCCGGCTTCCCTTCATCAAGCGGCGCGACCTCGGTGCCCCACTCGTAGTAGCACTGAACGCCCCAGATAAGGTCGTAATCGGAACTGTTCTGGATCTCGTCCTTGAGGTTCTTGCGGTCGCCGTACTTGATATAGAAACGGTAATTGCGGATCCACTCGAGGATCGGGATGTCGCCGAACGGCCGGTAATTAAAGAGCCAGGCGTTGCGGGCAAGCGGGCGCCATTCCAACCCAGCAAAAAGCTGAAGGTTGTTGCTGCCGTCGTTGGAACTGGAATCGAGATTGATCGTGCTCTCTATGAAAGGGTCGATCGTGTGAAGCGGGGCGCGGATGCCGCGAAAAACGATGCGGTTGCACCAGTAACCGACCTGCGTGTCGTAATGGTTGGCCGCAAGATTGGTCATGCGCCAGCTGGTGTCGCCGAACGACTGCCAGACGATCGGCTCGCCGGGAGGGACCCCCATGAACGGACCGTACAACTTTTCGCCGATCCCCATCTGGTCGGTGAACTTGAGGATCAGCTCTTCTTCTTTTTTAAATTGTGCCGGGGTCTTGACCACGACCGGCGGCTCGGCTTCCGGAATAAAGATCGGCGCCTCGCGGACCAGCGCGGCGAAATTACCGCCCTGCGCCTCGATCGCCGCCTTCGTCACCGCCACCTCGGCCATCGCTTTCTGCGCGTCCGTAAAAGACTTATCCCCAACCCAGTAAAGCGTGACCGCGCCACCCTTCCCGTCCGGGAGAGCAAGCTCGCGGATCTCGACCCCTTCGAAATCCGCCGTTTTAAGATTTTTTTTGATGTATTCGTCGATGGCCTTCGTGTCCGCCAGGCCGGGAAGATAACGGGACTTTACGACGCCGCCGCCAAAACTGGTGACAATGGAATACTCGGCGTTCTGCTGGCGAGAGTGGGTTTTGAGGATCGAAAAACCGCGGACTTCGGTGATCTTGTTATCGAGTTTCTGGGGCGCGGGAGCAAAAAAATGTTCGGCGAAAGCGTTGCCGGCCGGCGCCTGTGCCTGCTTAGGAGTTTCCTGCTGAGCGAAAAGGCTTCCGGGTATACAGAGGCATGCGGGGATTAATAAAGTGCAGACGAGTCTTTTAAAAGCTCTAAGTTCCATTAGGGGGTCTTTTATTAACTCTTGTTTTGGCTCTTGCTGACTTTTGCAAAGCTTTAACGAATCAGCCGCTGCAACAACTTACGCCATTCCAAGGACGTGCCCCATATGATAGAGACCTTGGGTCTTTTTCGCAAGGAATTTTGCAGCTAAAAGAGCCCCGCGGGCAAAAGCCTCCCGGGAAGAAGCCTTGTGGATGAGTTCGATCCTCTCCCCGTCCCCGAAAAATGACACCGTATGTTCACCGATCACGTCCCCGCCGCGGAGGGCGAAGACGCCGATCTTCCCTTTTTCACGAGCACCGGTCTCTCCCGAACGCCCGTAAATGACATCCTTCTTCATGTCCACCCCGCGCGCCGCGGCCAAGACTTCCAAAAGCTTGAGGGCCGTGCCGCTCGGAGCGTCCTTCTTCATCCGGTGATGGATCTCCGTGATCTCGAGGTCGTAACTGTCGTCAAGGACCGACCCGGCGAGCGAAGCCAGCTTAAAGAGAAGGTTCACGCCGACGCTCATGTTGGGCGACTGCACAATAGGGATCTTTCTGGAAGCCGCACGGACTTGTCGCAACATGGCTTCCGGGATCGCCGTCGTGCCGATCACAAACGCGGTCTTCGTCTTCACCGCGGCTTTCAGATTTTCCGGCAGCGCGGAAAAATGGCTGTAGTCGATCATCACATCCGCGTTCTTGAGCGCGGCCGTCGCATCCTGGGTGATCTTCACACCCATCAGATCCCGACCGATCAACGGACCAAGGTCCTGGCCCAGCGCCGCATGACCGCGCTGTTCGATCCCGCCAACGATCCGGAAATTCTTGTCGCCACCCGCGAGCTGGAGGATGATCTTCCCCATCCGCCCCGCGGCACCCGCCATCACGAGTTTGATCATTTTACGACCCCCAGACCTTTAAGGACTTCACGAAGTTTCTTTTCATTGTCCGGACGCATCCCGCAAAGCGGAAGGCGCAGCTCCGGTTGGATCTTCCGCATCCACCCGAGCGCGGTTTTGACAGGGATGGGATTCGTTTCGATGAACGCAGCCTTGGAGAACGGATAGAGGACTTTGTGCACCGAGCGAGCTTCTTCCATGTTCCCGTCGAGCGCGGCGGCGACCATGTTCTTCACAAGACGCGGCACCACGTTCGCGGTGACGGAGATCACCCCGCGCGCACCGATCGCGATCAGCGGAAACGTCAGGCTGTCCTCGCCGGAGATCAGCGTGAGATCGCAAAGCTGCATGATCTGGTCCGCTTGGTCCATGCTTCCGCTCGCCTCCTTGATCGCGACGATCGTGTCGATCTTGGAAAGCCGGGCCACGGTCTCCGGGGCGATCGAAACCCCGGTGCGTCCGGGGACGTTATAGAGCACCATCGGAATATCCGCCCGCGACGCGAGGAACTGATAGTGGCGAAAAAGCCCTTCCTGCGTCGGCTTGTTATAATAAGGCGTCACGACAAGCACGCCGTCGGCGCCGATCTTTTTGGCGTGACGGACGAGGCCGAGCGCTTCTTCGGTATTGTTCGACCCGCAACCGCAGATCACCGGGATCCGGCCGTTGACATAGTCCACGACAAACGACATCGTGTCGCGGTGTTCCTCATGCGACATCGTCGCGGATTCACCCGTCGTCCCGCACGGCACGATCACATCCGTGCCTTCCTTAAGCTGGAAATCGAGCAACCCGGCGAGGGCCTTCCGGTCCACTTTTCCGTTGCAGAACGGCGTGACCAACGCGACCATCGAGCCTTCAAACATATGCTTTTTCTTTTTCATAAAAAATATTCCCCTTTATAAACGAATTGGGCCTTGCCCTCCAAAAAAACGTTGGCGACTTCGGCCCCTTTTTTCCGGATGTCGATCTTGAGCTTTTCACCGCTGCGCGTAACGACATTGACCGGCGCTTCAACGTGTCCTTTGAGCACGCTCATCACCGCAGACGCGGTCGAACCGGTCCCGCAAGCGAGCGTTTCATTCTCGACACCGCGCTCATACGTCCGGACCGCGATCTCTTTCTTGCTACGAACCTTTACAAAATTAACGTTCGTCCCGAACGGCTGAAAGTGCGGATGATTACGGATCGCCTTCCCGAGTTCAAAGACATCGACCTTATCAAGGTTTTCGACAAAGATCACGGTGTGCGGTACGCCGGTGTCGAGGAACGCGAAAGACATCCGGTTTCCCTTAATTTCAAGCGTTCCATCCATTTCAAAGATCTTCGGCTTCACAAGCTGGACCTTCACCTGACCGCCCTGCCGAACTTCGCCCTCGATCAACCCCGACCCGGATTCGAACTGCATCCGGGAGGAATATTTCAGGATCTCATGGGCGTAGAGCGCGATACAACGAAACCCGTTCCCGCAAGCCGCAGCTTCCGACCCGTCGCAATTGATGATCCGCATTTTAAAATTGGCCTTCTTGGACGACTCGAACAGCAGCACGCCGTCCGCACCTGCGCCCTGGTGAGGCTGGCAGACTTTCCGGGTAAAAGCGATCGCATCCGTGATGACCCCGCGGCGGTTATCCACCACCACAAAGTCATTGCCCGACGCGACCATTTTGTAGAAAGGAATTGAATTCTTCACAGTAAGTCCTTATGGGATTGGGATTTAAGCGGGCGTATTGTATCAAATCGATCGAAGTGCCGCCAGAGGAAAGGATTTAGCTCAGGATATCGGGTGAAGGAAGGCGGATGGAGCAAGCGCTGTTCGCGATCCGCCTTCCACCCTCTGATTTTCAGACAAGTATAATTTTTGCGGGCCGCCTTGCGAAGCAGGCGTCCAAGTCATTTTATTTCATTTCTAGATGGTCGACTTGGACTGCACTGATTTCCAATTAAGATTCAGATGATAATCAGGCGAGCTTCGCTCGTTCCGATCAAACTAAGATGATACGAGCGGGTTCGAAACCGTTAAAATTCGGAACGGCGCTGGCGCAGGAATAAGCGCCGATATTCTTGACGTAAATGACATCACCGACGAAAAGTTCGGGGATCTCTTCATTCGTCGAGAGAGTGTCGAAAGAATCACAGGTCGGGCCGGCAAGCGCGCTCATGTACTTCTGCCCGCGCCGCAGGGTCTTGAATTCGTATTTGCAGTGGTCGAAGATCATCCCGGAAAAATCCTGATAAACGCCGTCATTCAGATAATAAAAATTTTTGTTGTCCCGGAACGCCCGGCCGATCACCTGGGCCACCAGGATCCCCGCCGGCCCGGCGAAAAACCGCCCCGGTTCAGCAATAAAATGAACGTTCCTCGGGAAAAGCGTCTTCATCTGCTTGCGGATCTGCGCCGCCATACGTTCAAAATTAATACCGATCTCGTTATCAAAATGCTGGATCGGGAATCCGCCGCCGATATCAACGATTGAAAGCGGCATATCGTTCTCTTTGGCTTCCTTGAAAATGTTGGCCGTGATCTCGAGCGCCTGGAGATAGTTCTCCACATTCGTCGATTGCGACCCGACATGGAAGCTCACGCCTTTCGGAACAAGCCCGAGATTCTTGGCTTTGCGAAGAAGATAAAAAGCCTGGTCGGGTTCCGCACCGAATTTGAGCGACAACTGGACCACGCTCCCACGATTCGCGACACGAAGCCGGATGATCACATGCGCCCCCGGATAGGCCTCGGCGATTTTGTAAAGTTCCGCTTCGTTATCGAACGTCATGAGACGGACGCGGCGCTTGCGCGCGGTGGCGAGGTCTTCTTTCGACTTGATCGTATTCGCAAAAATGATGTGACTCGGTTTCGCGCCCTGTTTCAGCACGAGTTTCATCTCCGCAGCGCTTGCCACGTCAAAACTGGCGCCGAGTTTTGCGAAGAACTTCACGATCCGCGGGTTGGGATTTGCCTTGATGGCGTAGTAGGGCGTCACTTCGGGAAAGGCTTTGCGAAATCTGGCAAACTGCCTTTCGAGCGCGCCCTTGCGGATGATCATGAAGGGCGTTTTGTACTTCTTCAGCATCTGCCGGATCAGGTTCTCGACCCCGGAGATGTCGGCGGGCTTCGGTTTCAGAAGCGCGGGTGCGCTGGCACTTCCGTTCGATAACGGAGGTTGTTTCATCAGGATTTAGACTCTTTCATCCACAAGGAATGAGTTGAATTGCCAAAGGTCTTCTGCGGCCGGAGCTGAGGCGCCAAACTTCAGGTACTTCTGATTGAAATTCTGAAGCGGCGTCCAGTCCGACGGGATCGACACGAACGGAACAAGGTACGGGGTCGCGAATTTCAGAATAAATTCGTGATCGATATCGTCCGGAAGGAGAAACCCTTCGTTGGGATTCTGGATCATCCAGAGCGCCGCCCCGACCACCGAGACCGCGACCTGAAGCGTCGTTGCCTGCTGGTGCGCCACAAGCTTGCGCGTCGTATGAATGTCCAGAAGACTGCCGCACCACCAGGATTTGAAATCGTGGCCCATGAGCAACACGCCGAGTTCGTCACGTCCGTCGATGATGTCATCTGCCAGAATGCGCTGATCTTCCTGCATCTTGTACTGACGCATCCGGAGTTCATGGAGCGAAAGGATCGCGGAATCCGACGGGCAATAGGCGTAATGCACGGTCGGGCGATAGATGGCCTTCCCGTCTTCCCAAACCGTCAGGCGGTCGGAAATACTGAACGCCTCGCCGTGGCGGATCACCATACCGTTGATCTCGCCGCACGGCACCCAGGAACGGACCAGCGTGTTCATCCCGAGCGTGCCGAGGCAGATCTGATTCTTCGGGCCGGTCTTGTGCTCATAACCGTCCTTCGGCAAGCTCCGTTCATGCGTCCCCCATCCCATTTCGGCGGGCGCGACACCTTCTTCATAAAAACCTTCGATTGACCAGGTGTTCACGAACTCGTTCACCCGTTTGGGCTTATCAGTGATCTGCGTGTCACGCTCGCTGATATGGATGACCTTAACACCGGTCGTCTGCGCGAGCTTCTTAAAGTTTTTTTGAGCGATGAACCGCCCGAGGTCTTGAGCACGCGGGTCGGAAGGTTTTTCTTTCAGGATCTTTTTGGCGATGTCGATCAGCGCTTTTTTCGTGAAATGCGACACAAGACCGGGATTTGCGCCGTGGTCGACGATCGCGGTCGTGCCTTTTTTACCGCCCCACTTGTCCGCCATGAGCTTGCGAAGCTTCATATGGCGATAATAAAGCGTGTATTGGGTCGGATCGGTCCGTTTGTCGTCACGGTAAGGGTTCCATTCCTCGACCGAAGTGTTCACATAAAGCACGTTATTCGTCCGGCACCAGTCGAGGATCTCCCAGCAATCGAGGTTCCAGGCGAGATCGATGATCATGTCCCCGGAGCCCACGTATTTGGCAAGAAGCTTCCGGTAATTCTTTTCGGTCACTCGGTCAAAAACATACTTCACGCCGCGTTTCAGGGCGTCTTTGACCCGGGCCCGGTTATCCACAAAATCCATAATGGTGATGTTCTTTGCGGGCATGTCAAAGTGGCGCAACACGAGCGGGACCGTGCACTGAGACACGCCGCCGCAGCCGAGGATCAGGAGCTTGCCGCCAAATTTCACTCGGGTTGTCGGGATCTGAACTTTCACTTTCGGGTATTTAAATGCTTTCATGATTCTCCGCTTTTTTTTGATGATAAGAAGGGTTGTCCCCTTCAAAATTTCCGCTGAATAAAACAAGGGGCCGGATACTACAACAAATTTATTTTCACATCAAGGAATACCACGTCCCCGGCCAGGAAGACCCCGAAAACTGCCGCTCAAAAATCATAAACGGTTTTGGAGGTTTCGATCCCCGCCGGCCGCTTCTCCGCGAGCCTTTTCAGGATAAAAATGTACCCTTCCCCGGGCGGTAGCCACCGTTTGTACGAAACACCGTGCAGAGGCACATACCCTTCCACCGAGGGATTGTAGGAAATGCGGTACTGATCGTCCGCCACCCACCACCAGTTCATGCCTGTTTTCTTGTGATAGTTGGAATCGTAGGTGTACCAGCCGTTGAACTCATAGCCGCCGTCGATCTCCCCCGGCGGGATTCCTTGCCGGATCATCAAATAACGAAGGACATCCCACCGCGTCCGGTTCCTCGTCATAAAATCATGGGTCGCCGCGACGGAAAAATATCCGATCAGCGCCAAGAGCACTAAAGCGACCGCCATGCGAAGACGGCCCGTTGACCAGGAAACAGGACCGCTATTGATCATCATCCCAAAAATAACAAAGGGGATATAGACGAGCTGGTAGCGGTCAAAATGTCCGGAAATCCCGAAAGGAATAAAATGGATCGCGCACGCAGCCAAGCACAGGACCGGCGCCCATTGCGCGCTAACGCTTTCCTTTTTGTACAAGGCCCCCCCAAAACGCTTCACAGTCACCGTCGCAAGGAAAACCAGCCAGGCACTTCCTACAAGCCCGACCCCGGTTAGAACCTCCCACAAAAAACGCGGCGCCTTCGGCAGGTAGGCGTTCCCGCCTTCCACATGTTCGCAACCGAGCCCGAAATTGAACCATTGATCCATCCCGAGCGGCATGGTAAGTCCGAGCTTTCGCAGCAGGATCAACACCGCCACTCCGTAAACAGCCGCACACGCCCCGCCCCACCGCCGTTCCCCCGGAGAAAACCGTTCCCACTGGACCGGCCAAAGGAGCAACATGAGCGGAAAAAGAAAGATCCCAAGATACATGCAAACCACCAGCATGCGGAAGAAAAAAGCCCCCACCAGTTTCAAAAAAAAGGCGTGATTCATGGAAGCGAGAAGCCCGCGGAAAACCCCCTGTTTGACCGTGTACATCCAGGGGACACCTCCGAACGACTGGAGCCACGCATGATAAAGGAACAAGGTTCCGGCCACCATCCCGCAGGCCAGGCCGATCACGAGAAAGGCCTTCGGTTTGAATTCTTTCCGGATCAAATACGCGACGGAAAAAGACAATGGAATAAAAAAAGCCAGCTGGCGGATCAGGCTCGTCACACACGCAAGCGCGATCCCGAAGATCAGATCGGAAAGCCTTTCCCGCTTGATCCACCGGATCAGGAAAATAAAGGAGGCCGTGGCCGTAACGATAAAAGGGACATCCGTCATGAACGTGTTGGAAAAAAGAACATAAAAAGGCGTCGTGGCCATCGTCACGCTCCCCAAGAAAGCAAGTTTCCTGTCCGGAGTGGCCTCTTTCATCATTCCGTAAACAACACCAAGCCCCACCCATCCGAGCACGATCACGGAAAAACGGAGGGTCGTCATCGAAAAGCCGAAGAAAAGGGAGAACAACGCTCCCCAAAGCGTTTGAGCGAGCAGGGTCACAGCCTGGAAATCGCAAAGCTTGAACACCCCGTCCGTCACCAAAAAGTTCACGGAACGTGCATACATCCAGTCATCGCTGAAAGGGAACTCTCCGAACGGATGGATCAGGGCTTCGATCACGATCCATAACAACGTAAGGATCAGAAAAGGCGCAAGCGTCTTGAGCACGGAGGGCAACGGCACGGCAGAGATCTTTAACTTCTCAAAGAATTGCTTTTTCATAGCCTCTTTTCCGGAAATATTTTTCAGGAAGACGAGCGCAACAACATCCCGACCGGGGCAATGCTACATCAGACGCATTTTTACGGCAAGGGATACTCCGCTCCTCCGGAAAAACGAACCTCTCAGTAGTGATTGAACGCGTGAACGGCTTCCAAAGACTTGCGGTTCTTGGGGACAATTTTATCTTCCGCGGGATAACCAAGCGAAAAAACAATATCGATCTTTTTATGGCCGGGGATATTGAGCTCTTTTTTCAAAGCCTTCTCATCGAACCAGCCCATCCAACAGGTTCCGAGCCCCAGCTCCGTGGCCTGCAGGATAAAATGTTCTATGGCGATCCCGATATCGATCAGGTAATACCGGGTGTCGCGGACCTGTGCTCCGAACGAAGCCATAAATTTCATTTTCTCGGAAACGACCGCCACAAGCACCGGAGCTTCTTTGGCAAATTGGTTCATCGCGTAGAGCCCTGAAAAAATACGGTCGCAAATACGATCTTTCAACGCCGGCTTATCGACAACGATAAACTTCCACGGCTGGGAGTTACACGCCGAAGGCGCAAGGCGCGCAGCCTCAAGGCACTGCGCGATCGCTTCCCGGGACACCGGCTTCGCGGCATACCGGCGGACGCTCCTTCTTTTCTGGATCAACTCTGCGACAGACACTCGGCATCCCCCTCGCGTTGTGGAACTGTGGTGCGAACGACACGCGCATTATAGCAACTCCTCAGCGCCCGCTTCCTGTTTTTTTTGGATTTTGCGGAACTTTCCCCAAAAACCCTTTGTCAAAGTTGGCAAATCGGGCAGTTCCGGTCTTTCAACCTTCAAAGGAGCACTGCAATGAAAAAAATCCTGGTTTCAATTCTTGCCGTAATAACTTTAGGCGTCTTTGGTTTTTCCAACACGGCGGTCGCTTTCGACAGAAATCCCAAAGGCGGCCACGATCCCCACGGCGATTTCAGAGGCAGACCTGAACGCCACGACGACCATAACGGCCGTCCTTTCCGTTACTTTCCCTATCTTCCTGTGGGTTACCTGACCCTAAGGATCGCGGATATGATCTACTATTACTCCGGGGGAACTTATTACCAGTACACTCCGTCGGGTTATGTGGTCGTCTCCGCCCCAATGGGCGCCGTCGTTCCGGCGCTGCCTCCCTATTACCGGCCGATCCCGTACGGAGGAAAAACCTATTTTTTCTACAACAACACCTACTACCTCCAGGAGCCCACGGGCTATAACGTCGTAACCCCGCCGCCGCAGGTCGTCACTTCCAATCCTCCGGCCATTGAAGCTCCTGAAAAAACGATCGTGGTCACGGTCCCCAATCCGAACGGAAGCTACATCCCCGTCACGCTCGAAAAATACAGCGACGGTTACAAGGGACCCAACGGAGAGTTTTATCCGGATTATCCGACGATCGACCAGCTGAAAGCGATGTACGCCAAAAACTCCGCGCCGGCCGAGCGACCGCTTCCGGAGGAATTAACCGTCGACATCCCGAACAAGAACGGCAGCGTCACCAAGGTCACACTGCACCGGACCAAGGACGGTTACGTGGGTCCCGAAGGCGAATACTACAAGGAAAAACCGACGGTCGAACAGCTAGCCATCATGTACGGGAAATAACCAGGGGAAGGAAGCTACTTCAGGATTTCTTTTCCGCGGGAGTTTTGGCAGGCGCGCAAACCTGGCCTTTTTTACAGTACATTACGGGATGCCACTTCGGATCGGGAATGGGAAGCCCACCGCCGATATCGGGAAAATCCACCGGAATAAAAAACGTCGCTACCTGAAGGACGCCGCCCGCCATGTAAAGGACCCCTTTTCCGATCCCGGCCGAAAATCCCTCCCATTCGGTCCGGTATCCCTTTTGCCGGGCCTCGGCCCAAGGTCCCACCCATCCCAGCAGAGAGTTCTTAAGCCCGAAGGCAAGTTTTCCCTTCGTCTTTCCCCAGTAAGTCGGTTCCTGAGCCCAAGGAGACGCGGCCTCTGCGGAAGCCCCCACGAAAAATAAAAGGAACGCGAGCGTTCCCGCAAATAAAAAATGTCGGAGATTAAACGTATTCATGAGAGATACCGCCCTCCGGAAGCGGGATGTCGAGCGGAACCGGAAATGTCGCTGCGTGAAGCACTCCCCCGAGCGTGTTGGTAAACGTGTAAAGGGTCCCTTTGCCGACCCCCACAAAAAAGTTCTGGTCATTCCGGCAGGACTCAAAGAAAAAAGCCGTCCAGCCTGCGGTAAGATTGAGGAATCCAAAACCAAGTTTATGCGTGGTTTTGTCGAGGTAGGTTTTTTGTCCCGTCCAATCGCTCGCCTTAAACCCGGCGGCATGGGCGGAAGGAAGAAGCACGAAGAGCATCGCGATCAAAATGATCCCGGACATCCCCTTTTTGAGAAAAAAGAACCGGTTTCGTTGCATGGTGAGGGAAATACTAAAGGTTCGTGACTCGCAAGTCAACTCTGAGACGCTGATCGCGCGGGAGATCCCCCGAAAAGTTTTTTGACGAACTTCCAGAGCAACCGGATCAGCAGGAATGCCAAAAAGAGCAGCGCTGCGACCGTGAGTCCCGTGACCACGGGATGTTTGATAAAAAACCAGTAAAGGAAGAGGACCGAACCCTGCTCCAGCGTGCTTGCGGCAATATTAGAAAACGGTTCGGGAGAAGTGTTGATGGCCAACCGTCCAGCGGCTTTGGCCGTATGCATATGGAGCGTCAGGGTGCCCGCAAACATCGCGTACATAACCTGAATAACGGGACCGTGCTCGGACCCGGCGAGATACCCGATGGTGAAACCGCCGAGAGGACGGATGATAGTATGCACGGAGTCCCACACCGAATCCACATAGGGAACCTTGTCCGCAATAAATTCGATCGCAAAAACAACGAAGGCCGCGGAAAAAACAAGGGGGTTCCCGAAAACCCCAAGCTCCCCCGGAAGATGAATCCACCCGAAGTGGCCGCAAAGGCCCAAAAGGCCGACGGAAAGGTAAAGGCTGATCCCGGAAGACCACCCGGCAAGAAGAAGGATCAAAAACTCTCTGGAGGGATTCGAGAGGAATTTTCCGATAGCGTCCATGTTGCTCTGGGGCATGAGCGGTATTTTAGATGAAACCCTGTCTCATTTCCAGCAAAGGAACCCATCCCTTCCAAAATACTATTCCTTGCGGCCGGAAGCCCTCTCAAGTTGCGAGATAAAGCTGGATTCGACCTGATCCCCAAGGCGGTTCGCTTTGTGAACATCCTGCCAGCTTTTGGAATAATCCCCTTTGGCATAGTAGGCTTTCGCCCGGTTCCGGTAAGCGTCCCCAAAAACAACGCTGGCCTCCAGCGCTTTAGTAAAATCGGAAATGGCTTGGTCGATTTTTCTTTGCTCCAGATACACGTTCCCGCGGGCATTGTAGGCTTGCGGGTGTTTCGGATCCATCTCGATAATTTTCGAGTAATCGGCAATCGCCTTTTTCGGATCCCCCGTCCTGAGATAGAGAAGAGCCCGGTTGTAATAGGCTTCGAGGTATTTCGGATTAAGGCTGATCGCGTTATCAAACTCAGCAAGGGCCGCTTTTTCCTGGCGGGCCTCCGCAAGCTGAATTCCCTTGTCCAAAGCCAGCTCTGCGGGATTCGGCCCGCAACCGGCACAAATCAACATAAATACTGTGAGAAGAACATACGTTCCGGTTCTCATAATATTTCTCCTTTCGGCCAAGCAATAGCTCCCGATCCGAACCCTGTCAAATCTGTCTGAAAAAATGTACAAAAGGCGGACATTCAGACCACAACGCGGGGGGCATTTTATTTAAAACTCTTTCGGCCGGCAACCTAAAAAATGACCAGGCGGCAAAATGCTCCCCGGGCAACAGGGATCAGGAAAGATAATTCGCATAAGCCGGTTCGAACATTTGCTTTCGGAGGAAATCGCGGAGATCCCCGGGTCTTAGCTCGACCGCGAGCCCCTCGCGGTAAGCCAACGAAGCGACAGCCTCTGCGATGGTAAGCGAAACCTTGCGGATCTCTTTGAGCGGCGGATAAAGCCCTCCCCGTTGAAGGATCTCGTCCGTCACACTGGCGGCCAACGTCTTTGCAGCCTCAAAAAACATTTCGTCGGTCACGCGCTTCGCCCGGCAAGCCGTGACGCCAAGTCCGACTCCCGGAAAAATATAAGCGTTGTTGCACTGCCCCGGCTCAAATGTTTTCCCCTGATAGTCCACGGACGGGAACGGACTGCCGCTCGCGAAAATCGCGCGCCCCTGGGTGCAGGCATAAGCCTGTTCGGCGGTGCACTCGGAATGACTGGTTGGATTCGACATCGCGAAAATGATCGGACGCTTGTTGATCCTGGCCATGGCTTCCAGGACTTCTTTCGTGAAAGTTCCCGCTTTTCCAGAGGCCCCGAGAATCGCGGTGGGTTTCACCAATTCCACCGCGCTCAGACAATCCGGCGCCCCCGGCCCAGCCGCGGCAAACGCCCCCTTCCGCTCACCCAGGTCCGTGCGGCTCGAGACGACAAGCCCTTTTGAGTCGAGAAAAAAGCACCGGCCACGGGCCTCTTTCTCCGTGAGGCCTTCTTTCACCATCGCTCCCATGATCAACCTTCCCATCCCAAGACCCGCTTCCCCCGCGCCGGCAAAAAGGATCTTCTGGTCCTTCAGGCGCCCTCCCTGGACCCGGACCGCGGAGAAAAGTCCCGCCAGAGCCACGCTTGCGGTCCCCTGAATATCATCATTGAACGTACAGATACGGTCACGGTACTTCTGAAGAAGGTGGAACGCGTTCTCGTTCGCAAAATCCTCGAACTGGATCAGGACTCCCGGGAACACCTCGCGGGCGGCGGTCACGAACTCCTCGACAAATTCCTCGTACGGCTTCCCGCGCAAACGCGGGTGCTGTTCCCCGATATAAAGAGGATCCTTTAATCGCGCTTCATTATTGGTCCCGACATCCAGAACCACCGGTAAGCAATGTTTGGGGTGAACTCCGGCGCACCCGCTATAAAGCATCAGCTTCCCCACAGGAATTCCCATACCGTCCGCGCCGAGATCGCCGAGACCCAGGATCCTTTCCCCGTCGGTCACCACAATGATGCGCACATCTTTACGCGGCCAATTCCCGAGGATCTCCCGGATGCGTCCCTTATATTGGGACGGAATGAACAGACCTTCGTGACTGCTACGCAAAATGTAGCCGTATTCCTGGCAAGCCTTGCCCACGGTCGGCGTGTAAACGATCGGCATCACTTCCGCAAGATTCTCGATCAAAATGCGATAGAAAAGGGTCTTATTCCGTTCCTGGATCCCCGTGAGATAGATATATTTTTCAAAATCCGAGCTTTTCCTCCGGACGTTGTTCATCGCCCTTTCGACCTGCTGGTCCATGGAACTCACCCGCGCCGGGACCAGCCCTAAAAGCCCGAATTGCTCCCGTTCCTCCTGTGTGAAGGCCGTGCCTTTATTGAGCATCGGATCGCGCAACAGCTCCGCGCCCTTGGGAAAACCGTTCTTTTCATCCTTCGTGGCCATGATCGTCAGAGTCTCCTGTTCCTGAAAATATTTTCGATAGTATCAATAATTAAAAAGATCTTTAAGCGTCCATCGCTCGTCCGGAGTGACCGCCTTGAGCGCCGTCAGGATCTTCTGCTGCGCGTTCAACGTCAGACGCCTGCCCTTCCGGCCCTTCTGGACAACTTTGTGGGAAAGCTGCTGCGTCGATGCTTTTACGAGGTCGTTATTCGAAAGTCCGAGCCTCACCATCATACCGTCGAGCGGCTGGATGCCCAATTCTTTTTCTCCGGTCATGATTTCATTTCCTTGGCAACGGCAGCGAGAAAAGCCTTGTTTGTCGGATATTTGTGAAGCTGGGTCAGAAGCGCCTTGATTGCGTCCACGAAAGGAAGTCCGGCCAGCGCGCGGCGCATCCGACGCACCGGCTCGAGTTCGGTCGCGTCAAGCAATAGCTCTTCCTTGCGCGTCCCGCTGCGGGGAATATCGATGGCAGGATAAATACGCTGGTTCGAGATCTCACGCGAAAGATAGACCTCCATGTTCCCGGTCCCTTTGAATTCTTCGAAGATGATCTGGTCCATGCGGCTGCCGGTATCGACCAGGATCGTCGCGAGGATCGTGAGCGACCCGCCGTGCTCGATCTTCCGGGCGGAACCGAAGATGCGGCGCGGCACTTCGAGCGCTCGCGCGTCGACGCCTCCGGAAAGCGTCCGGCCGCTCGACCGTCCCTCCGCATTATGAACACGCGCAAGGCGGGTCAGAGAATCCACCAGGATCATCACGTTCGCCCCTCCGAGGACCTCCCCATACACCTGTTTCATCAACTTATCCGCCGTCTCGATATGATGTTCATACGATTCGTCGGACGAGGACCAGCGCACTTCGGCAGTCACACTCCGGCGGAAATCCGTCACTTCCTCAGGCCGCTCATCGATAAGAAGGCAGTAGATCTTCATCTCCGGATGGCTTTTCGATACCGACTGACAAAGATGCTTGAGAAACGTAGTTTTCCCCGATCCCGGCGGCGCCACGATCAGGCCGCGCTGCCCCATCCCGATCGGACAAATCAGGTCCATCGCCCGCATCGTCATTTCCGGGGAACCATCTTCGAGCCTCAGCCGCGGCGACGGATCGATAGCAACGCTCAGCTTGAACTTCCGGTGGGTCTCATCCTCCTGAGAATAACCCGCCCCGAACCCGGGCTGACGCGAATTGACGTTACCATGACGAAACGGCTGTTCCCGCCTCGGATGTTCATGAAACGGCCGGCGCGGACCATGCCCGTGCGGGCGCCGGGAAGATTGGCCGGGGTTCGAAGAATGATCATGACGTGTGTTTCTCATTTTTGGAGTTTCTCCAGTTTGGTTTGCAAAGAGCACCATTCCTCTTCGGCTTTTTCGATCTGGATCTGGGCTTCTTTCAGGCGCACGTTGCGCTCTTTTGAAAAATGAAGCGGGTTGCGGGTCATCTCATCGACAAGTTTATCGCGCTCGGCAGTGTAGTGTTTCACGCGTCCTTCGGCTTTCTCCATTGCTTTCTGAAGTTTTTTGATCTCGGCTTTTTTCTCCCCGACCTTGGACGGCTCCGGCTTGACCACGGCAACGGGCTCCACCGTTTCCGGTTCGGACGACGCGTCGTCCGCAAAATCTTCTTCCTCTCCCCGCGCAACCTGCTCGAGATGGTAAACATAATCCTCGTAAGAACCGCGATAATGGAGGATGCGCCCTTTTTTGACCTCAAGGATGCTCGAAGCCACCAGGTTCACGAACGTGCGGTCGTGGCTGATGAAGATGACCGTGCCCTGGAATTCCTTCAGCGCGTTGCCCAGCGCCTCCACCGTTTCAAAATCAAGGTGGTTCGTCGGCCCGTCGAGGAGCAACACATGACTTTTGGAAAGCAAAAGTCCCGCAAGCACGAGCCGCGCCCGTTCCCCGCCGCTCAAAACCTTTACTTTCTTTTTAACATCATCGCCTCTGAACAGAAAACAGCCCGCCATATCGAGGATGTCCTGGTTTTTCACCCCTTCCGCCGCCTCACGCATGAGATGCGTGTAAATATCATCTTCCGGATCGAGCGTCGCAAACACATGCTGGGCATAGTACGCGACCTTCAGGCCGGTCCCCCAGCGAAAGCTCCCCTCTTTGGGCGCAAGGTCGCCCGCAATGGTCCGAAGAAACGTCGTCTTTCCTTCCCCGTTATTCCCGAGCACCGCCACGTGGTTCCCCCGCTCGATCTCGACATGGATCCTGCGCGCCACATCCTTGTCCGGATAACCGATCGTCAGCCCCTCACAGGAAAGCGCGACGCCCCCTTTGGATTCCACCGCCGGAATGCGGATGCGGACGTTGCTCATGGGGTGCGCGATCTCGATCGTCTTGAGGCGGGCAAGTTGCTTCATCTTGGACTGGGCGCGCGTCGCGGTGGAGGCCTTGGCACGGAACCGGTCCACAAAAGCCTGGAGCTGCTCGCGCTTCTTTTCGACGCCGCGGTTAAACGCCTGCTTTTGCGCCACCTGCACTTCCTTGAACTCGAAGTATTCCTCGATGTCTCCGGGATAAAGCGCGAGGCCGCCGTTCTCCACTTCCAACGTGTGATCACAGGTGCGCTTGAGAAATTCACGGTCATGGGACACGATCAGGTAACCGCCATTAAACCCGAGCAGGAAGTTCTCGAGAAGGATCAGCGTACTCAGATCGAGGTAATTGCTCGGCTCGTCAAGGACCAGGAAGTTCGGATCCCTGAGCAACATTGCCGAAAGCTTCACCCGCGTCTGAAATCCTCCGGGAAGGCTCCGGACCGCTGCCTCGAGCATCTCGTTCGGTAGCTGAAACCGGGCTGCCATTTGTCCGCATTCCCAATGTTCCCGGCGCGTCGTGCGCATCAGGAAATCGAGCACGTTCTCCCCCGGCTTGAACGTATCGTGCTGTTCAAGATAGCTCAAACGCAGGGCGGCATTTCGTGTAACAGTCCCGCTATCGGCCGGTTCGTGGCCTGTGATGATGCGGCAAAGCGTGGATTTTCCGGCCCCGTTACGCCCGATCACACCGATCTTCTGGTCGTCCGCAAAGGACGCCGTCGCATCGTCCAGAAGCGTCATCGCCCCGTAGGCTTTGTGGATCTCATTAATCTGCAGCAGTACGGTCATAGTTCCTGTTCTTTTCTCTCAAGGGTCACGGATCCCCGGGACAATTTCCGTCTTTTATGACAAAGATCATGCATGGCGATGATCTTTTCAGTCACACGGAAGGTTTTATTTTAAAATGTGCGGTGTTTTTCGGTGAACTTGATGATGTCGTTCATCATGACAACGCAGCGGACCGGATAAAGGCCCGCAGCGGACTCCCCGGAAAGCATCACATAATCCGTCCCGTCCAGGATCGCGTTCGCCACGTCGCAAACCTCGGCACGCGTCGGGATCGGGTGCTCGGTCATGCTTTCCATCATCTGCGTCGCGGTGATCACAAACTTTTTCGCTTTATTGCATTTGCGGATGATCTTCTTCTGAACATAGGGCACTTCATAGATGGGGATCGAAATGCCCATGTCCCCGCGCGCGACCATAATCCCGTCGGAAACCCCGATGATACTGTCGATATTGCGGATCCCCTCCGAGTTCTCGATCTTGGCGATCACTTGACATTTGTGCGCGTGATTCCGAAGATGCGCGCGGAGGTCCAGAATATCCCGTCGGGTCCGGACGAACGACTGGGCGATATAGTCCACCTTGTGCTCGATGCAAAAATGAATATCTTCCTTGTCCTTGCGGGTCAGACCCGTCACATCAAGTTTCACCCCGGGAATATTGATCCCCTTGTGTTCCTTGATCGGCCCGCCGACGATCACGCGCGTCTTGAGGTTCCTTTTATCGCGCGCCTCAACGGTCAGCGCGATATTACCGTCATCGATGAATACCTGCTGTCCCGGCTTGATCGGTTGAAGCGACCCCACCCAATCGAACGGCAGCCGGTCCCCCTCCCCCAGGATCCCTTCCGTCGTAAGCCAAAGCGTCTGATGCCTTTTGACCACGACAGGCTTTTGATCCTTTAGCTCCCCGATCCGCATGCGGTAGCCTTCAAGATCGCCAAGGATCCGGATATGGCGGCGGTATTTCTTGTTCAGCTTCCTCACCCGATGAATATTCGCAAGATGGCTTTCAGGCGTTCCGTGAGAAAAATTCAACCGCACGACATCCATCCCCGTCCGCATCATCTGGCGCAAAACGGTCTCAGTGCTCGAGGCCGGCCCTAACGTGCAAATAATCTTTGTTTTTGGCATGATTGATTCCCTTGAGGAACTCAGGCACGGGCCAGGAGAACGGCCGCGGCGGCATCCCCGTCGATATCGCCGCGTTCACCGAACACGTCGCCGCGTTCCCGAAACCGGTTGCGGACCTTTTCGGCCGCTTCCTTGGCCGGGATCTTGTAATCTGAAAAGCGTGTCGGCATTTTGATCGAATGGAAAAAAGCTTCGGTTTTCGCGATTGCCTCTGCGGCCGTCTTGACGCCCCACACCCGGCGGCCGTACTGCTCGAGCTTTTCTTTCTTTGCGGCCAGCTTGTGCTGCCAGATACCCGGCAACACGATCGCGAGCGTTTCCGCGTGATCAAGCCCGTAAAAAGCCGTCAGCTCGTGCCCGATCATGTGGGTGGACCAGTCCTGCGCCACGCCGCAACCGATCAGATTGTTCAGCGCAAGCGTCGCGCTCCACATGAAAGAAGCGCGGGCCTCGTAATTCTCCGGCTCGTTCAGCGTCACCGGCGCGATTTCGATCAAAGTCTGAAGCAGGGATTCCGCCATCCGGTCCTGGAGCGGCGACTGGCCCGAAAACGTCATGTACTGTTCCATCACATGGACGAACGCGTCGACTATCCCGTTTCGCACAAACTTGCCGGGAAGCGAAAAAGTCGCCTCCGGATCGAGCACGGAAAAAACGGGATAAATATGCGCGGAAGCAAAATGAAGTTTTTCCAGAGTCGCCTTGCGGGAAATAACAGAGTTCCCGTTCGACTCAGATCCGGTCGCCGGAAGTGTCAACACCGTCCCCACAGGAAGCGCTGCTTCAACATTCGCGCCATGCTGCCGGAGGATCTCCCACACATCCTTTCCTTTGAAAAGCGCGGCCGCCGCGATAAACTTCGCCGCATCCAGCACCGATCCACCCCCGACGGCGAGAATAAAACCGGTCTTTTCCTTTTTAACGATCTTGACGGCTTCCATACACGTCTCGAAAAGCGGGTTCGCCTCGATCCCGCCGAACTCCATAACCTTGCGTCCCTTGAGCGCCACCTTCACCTGCTCGTAAACACCGTTCCGTTTGATGGATCCGCCGCCGTAGACGAACAGCACCGACTTCTCTTTCGGGATCCGGACTCTGATCTCTGCGATCATGCCTTTACCGAACAAGATCTCCGTGGGATTTTGATAAATAAAATTTTGCATTTTTCCGCCCGTTTTAAATAACCGGATCCGTTCTCAGGAATTGAAACTGGAATCCAGAATTTTGCCGGTCTCTTTCTCTATACCAATCTGTGCGTTATCCCTCGGGGATCCGGCATTGGTTTTCACGATCCAAAAATCCCCGCCGTCCATCACAATGATCTCTTTCTTCCAGGGCCATCCTTTTTTCCGGCAAACGTCCTTTGCAAGGTCGATAGCTTTTTCCTCGCTGGTCGAAGACGCTGCCATGACGGGTTGGAGGCCGCCGAAACCGCCCGCAACCGCCGTAAGAAGAAACATCCCCGGTACCATCAGCAAAAACAACGCGATCTTACGAAACCATCCCTTCATACAAGCCCCTCCTTTAATCGTGAAAAACAAAAAGACAAAGGGTCAGAACGCCCCCGATCGACCAAAGCGCGACAGCGTTCGTGACAAAATAGGGATAGACCATCAGAATAATGCCGTTCATCAAAACCTTGAGGTCGGATTGTTTCTTCCCGTAAATAAACGCCCCGAAACCGATCGCCCCAAAGACGACCCCTGCAAGAATATTGGACGCGCTCATTCTGATCTCCTTGAGAAAACGCCCCGGACGAGTCGGCGCTAATGCGGACTAGACGCGTTCGCCGCGGATCAGGTCCTGGCAGGTCTCGCGTTTGCGAACGACCTTGAAACCCGCACCTTTAACCATCACCTCGCAGGCGCGCGGGCGCGAATTATAGTTCGAGGACATTGTAAATCCGTACGCCCCGGCCGTCATCAGCGCCAGCAGGTCCCCGGAACGAACCTCCTCAAGCTCGCGATCTTTCGCGAAAAAATCACCGCTCTCGCAAATCGGACCGACGACATCGTAAACCCAGTGGGCGCCATTTTCCCTCTTCAGCACCGGCCAAAGATTGTGGTGGGCATTATAAAAGGCCGGACGAATGAGATCGTTCATCCCCGCATCCACGATCGCAAAATGCTTCACGTTTGTCTCTTTGACATAGATGACCCGTGTCAGTAGAATTCCGCTGTTTGCCGCGACAAAGCGCCCGGGTTCGAAAATCAGCTGGAATTTTCGCTTTTTGAAAAGCGGCAGAATTTTTTCCGCGAATTCTTCGGCCGTTTGGGGATTTTCGTCGCTATAGATTGCCCCGAGCCCGCCGCCAAGATTCAGAAACCGGATCTTCGCACCGGCCATTTCGAGCTCATCGATAAATTCCAGGATCTTCTTGAACGCTTCAACGAACGGATCCCCTGTTTCGATCTGGGAACCAATGTGAACATGGATCCCGGAAAGCACCAGATTCGAAAGACGCTTGCTATCCGCAAAGATCGCCCGGGCATTCTCGAAATCGATCCCAAACTTCGTCTCGGCCTTTCCGGTCGTGATGTAATCGTGCGTATGCGGGTCGACGTTCGGATTGATCCGGAGCGATACGTTCACTTTCTTTCGCATTTTTTTCGCCACGGCATTGATCATTTCAAGTTCCGGCAACGATTCGGCGTTAAAAAGGAGGATTCGGGCGCGGATCGCATCGCGGATCTCGACTTCCGTCTTTCCGACCCCCGCATAAACGATCTTCTTTCCCTGACATTTCACTTTCTTCGCGCGGAAAAGTTCTCCCCCGGAAACGATGTCGAGACCGGCGCCTTTTTTGACAAGTGCGCGGAGCACAGCCAGGTTGGAATTCGCTTTTACGGAATAACAGATCATCGGCTTCGCAGCGCGGAACGCCTTCTGAAGTTTCGCAAGGTGGTTCGTAAAGGTCTTATAGCTATAAATATACGCGGGCGTGCCGCATTGCTTCGCGATCTTGCCTACGCGAACCTTCTCGCAATAGAGCTCCCCATTCTTATAGTAAAACTCGTGCATTTTTTCTTCGCTGAAATCAATGTGACTCATGATATTCCTTCTTTCTCTCCCCGACCCGCTCAGGAGAACCGGCCCCTTGGAGGGTTCAGGCGAGGGTCTTTTTCCAGACAGCGATCGCCTGCTTCACGCGCGCGGGGTGCGTGCTCCCGATCGTTTTCTTTCCACGGACCGAATCCTTCGGATCAAAAAGATCGTGTATGTCCGCGTCGAATTTCGGAGAAAACTTTTTCCACTCCTGGATGGACAACTGACTCATGTTCTTTTCCGCCTCGGCCGCATACCGGACGATCCTGCCGACCAGTTGATGGGCCTCGCTGAACGCCACATCGCGCCGCACAAGATATTCCAGGATGTCCGTCGCAAAAAGACTGTCTTCCTGCACCGCCGCCGCCATGGCCTCTTTGTTCCAGGTGGCGGAACCGACCGTCAACGCCAGAAGCTCGAGCGCCGTCAGCGTCTTTTTGACCGCGTCGAACACACCGGGTTTGTCCTCTTGAAGGTCCCGGTTATAGGAAAGCGGCAGGCCCTTCTGTACCGTAAGGATCGCCTGCAACTGGCCGAACACGACACCGGCCCGGCCGCGCACCAGCTCGAACACGTCGGGATTCTTCTTTTGCGGCATCAGGCTCGAACCCGTTGCGAACGCGTCGTCGAGTTCGACGTAGCCGAACGCCTCGTTGTTCCAGAGGATAAAATCCTCGGCGAGCCTTGAAAAATGGACCCAAAGGATCGAGAGCGCGCCCAGGATCTCCGCAAGAAATCCCCGGTCGCTCACCGCAGCAAGGCTGTTCGGAGCGATCGCGGAAAAACCGAGTTCTTTCGCGAGAAACTTCTGATCGAGCGGAAGCGCCGAACCCGCGAGCGCCGCGGACCCGAGCGGAAGAACGTTGATCCGCTTCATGGAATCGGCGAGCCGCGCGTTGTCCTCGTCCAGCATTTCGACATAGGCCAAAAGATGATGCGCGAGAAGCACAGGCTGGGCCTTCCGGAGATGCGTCATGCCGGGAAGAATGATCCCTTCGGCCTTTTCGGCCACGGCCACGAGCGCCTTCTGGAGTTTTTTGACCCCGATCCAGATCTCGGAAACTTTCTCCCGCAGATAGATCCGGGTCGACGTCACGACCAGATCGTTCCGGCTCCGGCCGGTGTGGATCTTCTTGGCCACCGCTCCCGCTTTCTTCTCGAGTTCCTGCTGGATCAGCGTGTGAATATCTTCATATTTGCAGACACAGGCCTTGAGGTCTTCGCAGGTGAAACTTTTTCCGATAACCCGAAGCGCCTGGATGATCTTGCGGCTTTCCGCAACCGTCAAGATCCCGATCTTTGCGAGCATCTTGGCATACGCCTCGTTCACCCGGAGTTCCGCCGAAAAAAGTTTGCGATCGGTCTCAAGAGAATAACTGAAACACTTGAGCGCCGGATGCATTTCCTTTTTAAATCTCCCGCCCCACATTTTCTTCGCCATGATTAGCACCATATTCTGCAAAAATTAAAGATCAAAATTAAAATATCAAAACCATGGCAGCGCTAAAAGCGCTCTCATTCATTTTGCTCTTTGATCTTTGCCCTTTGCTTTATTTTTTGTACATTCCCTCGTACGGAAGGCCCCAGATCTTCATGAATCCGGTCGCTGCCTTCCGGTCAAAAATGTCGCCCTTGGAATAGGTCGCGAGCTTTTCCTTGTAGAGGGCGAATTTCGATTCCCGGCCGACACAAACCGCGTGTCCATGCTCGAGCTTGAACCGGACCTTACCGGTCACGCGCACCTGGTTCGATGCAAAGAACGCATCCAGCGCCCGCTTCAGCGGCGAGAACCAGAGCCCGAAATAAACGAGCTCGGCATATTTCTCGGAAAGGACCCTCTTATAGTGAAGGAATTCCCGGTCCATAACGAACCCTTCGAGCTCCTCGTGAGCTTTCAACAGAACGTCGGCGGCCGGCGCTTCATACACCTCGCGGCTTTTGATCCCGACCAGCCGGTTCTCGATCATATCAAAACGTCCCACGCCGTATTCGCCGGCGATCCTGTTAAGGTTTTCGATAAGCGCCACAAGCGCCATTTTCTTGCCGTTCAATCTTACCGGAACACCTTTCACGAAATCGATCTCGATGTAACGCGGCGTCTTCGGCGTCTTGCCGGAAGCCTTCGTCATCACATATGCGTCTTCGGGCGGCTCCACCATCGGATCTTCGAGGATCCCCGCTTCGATCGCGATTCCCCAGATATTTTTGTCGATGGAGTAAATGCTTTTTTTCGTCACATCGATCGGGATGTTCCGCTCCTTCGCGTATTCGATCTCTTCTTCCCGCGTCTTGAATTCCCATTCCCTGAGCGGCGCGATGATCTTGAGCTCCGGATTGAGCGTTCTCACTCCGACCTCAAGCCGGACCTGGTCGTTCCCTTTGCCGGTGCAGCCGTGTGCCACGAACCCGGCACCTTCCCGCTCCGCCACGTCAACAAGGTGCTTCGCAATAAGCGGCCGGCCGAGCGCCGTCGCAAGAGGATACTTCCCCTCATAGCGGGCATGGGCCCAAACCGCGGGCATGATGTAATCGCTCGCGAACTCTTCTTTAAGATCAACGATGAAAGTTTTCACGGCCCCCGCGGCTTCGGCGCGTTTTTGGATCTTCGTCTTGTTCTTCACTTCACCGATGAACGCCGAAAAACAGATGACATCGAGACCGTATTGCTCCTGCAACCATTTCACCGCACAGGAGGTGTCAAGTCCTCCGGAATATGCTAACACCACTTTTTTCATTGAATCGCTCCTTGTTGATGAAGATAAAGCAGGACCGCTTTCTGGATATGGAGCCGGTTCTCCGCCTCGTCGAACACGATACAGTTCTTGCTTTCCATCACGCTATCCGTGATCTCTTCGCCCCGGTGCGCCGGCAGGCAGTGCATGATGAGCGCTCCTTTTTTAGCCTTCGCAACGAGCTCCTTATTGACTTGCATGCCCTGAAAGTCCTTGAGCTTCTTCTTCCGCATGGCTTCCTCGCCCATACTGACCCACACATCCGTATAAATGGCATCCGCGTCTTTCACAGCTTCGGCCGGGTCAAAGAATCCTTCGATCACGGCGCCGGTCTTCTGGGCGATCTCTTGGGCGGCTTTGACGATCTTCGGATCGGGCTGATACTTTTTCGGCGTCGCATACCGGATCTTCGCGCCGAGTTTCGCCGCCACAAGCATAAGCGAATTTAACACGTTGTTGCCGTCCCCCACGAACGCGAGAACGGGATCCTTTTCGGCCGGGATCTTTTCATAAATCGTCATGTAATCCGCAAGCGCCTGGCACGGATGCTCCTTGTCGCTCAGGCCGTTGATCACCGGTTTTTCAAAATAATCCCGGAATTCCGTAATGGTCCAGTGTGAAAACGTCCGCATGACCACGCCCGCCAGATACCGGTTCAGCACCCGCGCCACATCACGCACTTCTTCCCGCACGCCGAGTTTGATGTCCTCGGGCCCGAGATAGATCACGCCGCCGCCCATGGAAAAAATACCGGATTGAAAAGAAACCCAGGTCCGGGTCGACGGTTTTTCGAAAATAAAACCGAACATCCGGCCTTCAAGGACATTGCGAAAATCCTGAGGCCTTTTTTTGAGGTCAGCCGCAAGAGACAGCAATTGTCTGACTTCTTCCGCACTGAGGTCGTTAATGGAAATCAGTGAGTTGAACATGAACAACCTTCGCTTTTCTTGGAAAGTTTCGCGAACACCCCGTTCAGGATATTCACGCTAAGCTTGATCTCTTTCGTGCTCACCGTCATCGGGGGCATAATCCTGAGCACATCGCCCTGCGTGGCGTTGATGAGAAGCCCCCTCGCCCGCGCTTCATCGGCATAGGGTGCCGCGGGTTCTTTCAATTTCAGGCCCCGCATAAGTCCCGTCCCAAGGATGCTTTCGATCACCGGATACCTGTCCTGCAGCTTGGCAAACTCCCCGGCAAGCAGCTCCCCCATCCTAACGGTGTTCGTCAAAAGCTTTTCTTTTTTGATCGCTTTGAAGACTGCAAGCGCCGCCGCGCACACGAGCGGGTTCCCGCCGAAAGTCGATCCGTGCATGCCCGCCGTCAACACTTCCTTGGCGATCTTCCGGTTCACAACAAAGGCCCCGATCGGTGCGCCACCGCCAAGGGTTTTGGCGAGCGTCATGATATCGGGCTCAAGGTTGTAATGCTGGTACGCAAACATCTTGCCCGTACGCCCCATGCCGGTCTGAACCTCATCCAGGATCATCAGCATGTCTTTTTCGTCGCAAAGATTCCGGATGCCCTGAAGGAACTCTGGCGTTGCCGTCTGAACGCCGCCTTCACCCAGGATCGGCTCAAGCATGATCGCAATGGTTTTCGACGTCACAAGCCTCTTCACGGATTCAAGATCATTGAACTCCGCATAAAGGAATTTTTCCATGAGCGGCTGGAACCCCTGATGAAACTTTTCCTGCCCCGTCGCGGTCATCGCCGCAAGCGTCCGCCCGTGAAACGACCGTTTCATGGTAATGATCTCGTAACGGCCGGTTTCGCTGCCGTATCTTTTGGCAAACTTGATCGCGCCTTCATTCGCCTCCGCGCCGCTATTCCCGAAGAATACGCGCGACGGAAAAGACGCTTCCGAGATCGCTTTCGCCAGCTCGCTCTGTTTGATGCTTAGAAAATTGTTGGAAATGTGAAGCATCTTGCCCGCCTGTTCGCGGATCGCGCTCACCACGGCCGGATGGCAATGCCCGATCCCCGAAACCGCCCAACCGGGAAAGAAATCCAGATACTCTTTCCCTTCAAGGTCCCAAACGCGCGAGCCCTTCCCTTTGACCAGGCAGATCGGCAGCCGGGCGTAGGTCGGCATCACATAGTGATCATAAAGTTTTTGAACGTCAGTGGTTTTCATAAAAACAGGCCTCAGGTCTTCGATTCTTAGATCCCCGTCGCCAGGACCGAGGACCGGTATTCGGGGACCGGTTCTATAATGTGATTTCCGTCCCGATACCCTGATCGGTAAAGATCTCAAGCAGCAGCGCGTGCGTGATGCGGCCGTCGATGATGTGCGCTTTCGGAACACCGCCCTTGAGGGCGTCAATGCAAGCCTTCACTTTGGGGATCATGCCCCCGGAAATAATGCCCTGGTCGATCAGCTTCTGCGTATCGTTCACATGGAGTGACGGGATCAAAGTGCTCTCGTCCTTAAAATCCCGGAGAATCCCTTTCACGTTCGTCAGGACCATAAACTTGTGCGTGCCCATCGCCGCTGCGATATTGGCCGCCGCTTCATCCGCGTTCACATTGTACATTTCACCATCCGGCCCCTTCCCCACCGGGAAGATCACCGGGATCCTGCCAAACTCCGTAAGCTCCTTGAGCGGCACGGTATTGACCGACGAAACATCGCCGACAAACCCGACATCCCCGCTTTCCGTATGCTTCACGACGTTCAGGATCTCCGCATCATAACCGGAAAGGCCGACCGCGGAGCCGCCGAGCCGTTCGATATCGCGAACGATGCTCCGGTTCAGTTCGGCCAGCGTCTCGTTCACGACCGAGATCGCCGCCTTGTCGGTCACGCGCAAACCATTCACGAACTCACTCTGCACGCCCTTCTTTTTCATGTTCTCGGTAATATATTTGCCGCCACCGTGGATCAGGATCGGACGGATGCCGACATAGCTCATGAACACGAGGTCCTGGAGCACCATGTCGCGGACCTCCTGGTACGTCAGGGCCGCACCGCCGTATTTGATCAGAACTTCCTTGCCGCGGAATTTCTGAATATACGGAAGGGCCTCGATCAGAACACTCGCTTTTTCGATAAGTTGCTGCATTGTTAGCGTCCAGGGTTCAGCGGATAGGGTATAGAAAAACTCTTCTATACCCTAAACCCTATCCCCTATCTCCTAGGAGTATGCCGCGTTAATGAGAACGTATTTCGTCGTGAGATCGGACGTGATGAACTCCGCCCGCCCGCGTCCTTTTCCGATCACCACATCGATCGTGAATTCTTTTTTCTGGAGGATCCTGCGCGCCTTCGGAATATTGAGAACACGGAGCCGACCCTGGTGGACCACCTGCGCATCCCCGAAGGAAATGCTCATGTCTTTAAAATTAAAATCGACACCGCTCGCGCCCACCGCGGCCGCAATACGGCCCCAGTTCGGGTTCGATCCCGCAAGCATCGTTTTAAAGAGCATGGAATTCGCGATCTGCCGCGCGGCCCGTTCGGCATCCGTCGGCGTCTTCGCCCCAGAGACCCGCAGCCGACAGACATGCGTCACGCCTTCGCCATCCATGATCATTTCGTGCGCAATATAGCGCATGACTTCTTCGAGCGTCTCCCGGAACATCCAGTAATCCTTGCCGATCTTCTGGATCGTCGGATTCCCGGCCTCGCCATTCGCAAGACACAGCACCGTATCGTTCGTGCTCATGTCGTTGTCGATCGCCATCTGGTTGAACGTATCGTCCGCCGCGTGACGCACCGCGCGCCGCAGCATCTGCTTTGTGATCGCACAATCCGTCGTGATGAAGCAAAGCATCGTCGCCATGTTCGGATGGACCATGCCGGCGCCTTTCGCGCACGCGGCGATAGTGACCTTTTTACCGCCGAGTTCGATCGAAAGAGCGATCTCCTTGGTCGAAAGGTCCGTCGTCAGGATCCCCTTCGCCGCCCCGTGTCCGCCTTTTTCGGAAAGCTTGCTAACAAGCTTGGGCATCGCCCGTTTTACGCAGGTGATCGGAAACGGCACGCCGATGATCCCCGTTTGGGAGATCAAAACCTCGTTCGGAAGAACCTCAAGGTGCTTCGCCGCTTCCCACGTCAACTCATCAACGGCTTTTTTACCGATCGGACCGTTCAAGCAGTTCGCGTTCCCGCTGGTACCGAGGATCGCGTGGTGCTTCGGGGCATGCATCGCCTTCATCGACTGGATCACGGGCCACGCCTTTGCCCGGTTCGTCGTAAATGTCCCGGCCGCAACGCAGGGGGTCTTGGAATAAATCATCGAGACATCGTATTTCTTTTTCTTCTTCTTAATCCCTGCATGGATCCCGCCCGCGACAAACCCTCGCGGCGTAGTGACGGAACCGTTCTTCTCCCGCTTCCAAAAAGGTTTTTTCATTAGCTGAGTCCCGCCTCCTCGGGGAATCCGAACCGGATGTTCATATTCTGGACGGCCTGCCCGGCCGCACCCTTGACAAGATTGTCGATCGCCGTCAGGATCACGAGACGTCCCGTTCTGGCATCCAGCGAAAGGCCGATGTCGCAAAAATTCGCATGTTGAACGTCCTTGATCGCCGGGAATTTCCCTTCGGGTTTGATCCTGACAAAAGGTTCTTTCCGGTACCGGGTCTCGAGCGTCTGACGGATCATCGCCTCGGTCACTTTTTTCGCCGGTTCGGCGTAGATCGTCGCAAGAATCCCCCGCGAAATCGGAAGAAGATGCGGCACAAACGTGATCTTCACATCCCGCCCCGCCGCTTCGGAAAGATTCTGCTCGATCTCCGGCGTGTGCTGATGTTTATTCACTTTATACGCATTGTAATTCCCGTCAACTTCGCAAAAATGCGTCGCAGTAACAAGCTTTTTCCCGGCACCGCTGACCCCGGAGGCGGCATTGATGATAATGGATCTCGGATCGATCAATTTTTCTTTCAAAAGCGGGATCAGGGCCAGCGACGGCCCCGTAGGATAACAACCGGGATTTGAAATGAGATCGGCCTTCTTGATCCTAGCCCGATGGATCTCGCAAAGTCCGTAGACCGCTTCTTTCAGCCTTTCCGGGAACACATGCTCCACCCCGTACCATTTCGGATAGAGCCCGGGATCCTTCAGGCGAAAATCTGCGGAAAGATCGATCACGACCTTGCCGGCATTACGGAACTGATCCCCGGCGGTCATCGCTTCCGTATGCGGAAGGCAAAGAAACACCACTTCCGCCTTTTTTTTGACCTCTTCGAATGAATAAGGAGTGATTTCGAGCCCGATCGTCTTGGAAACGCCCGGCAGAACATCGTTTAGCGGAATGGGTTTTTCCTGCCTTGTGGTCAGAACAGAGACCCGGACGTTCGGATGCGACAAAAGGAGCTTTGTAAGCTCGACCCCTGTGTATCCTGTGGCTCCAAGAACCGCGCAGCTAAGCATGTTCCTCGTGTATCTCTCCTTTAAGGGAATTCCCGGCAGTCTTCTTTGAAAAAAGGAAAGCTCGGGATAGCGGATTCGGTATTATAGGAATGGCTCTATCCTTTGTCAATTTAAGAAGTTACAGAAAACAGTCTTCCACCATGTTCTGGATGAATATACACTCTATCCCCTAAGAATCAAAGGGGTTACAGCATTTTCTCTATTGACAGGACTTGGGAAAACTTTTATGGTACGTGCATCATGAAGAAAGCGATCCAAAAAGACCCTCAGGCAAAAACAATTTTAAGAACGGTCATCGGTATTCCCGTCAGGGATCTTTCTCTATACAAAGCGGCGCTCACCCACCCTTCGTTCCGTAATGAGTATTTCAAAAAAGAACGCCTCGAAGACTTCGACCGGCTTGAGTTTCTCGGCGATTCCATCCTAAACGAGATCATCTGCCAGAAACTTTTTTCGAAATTTCCCGATGCGGACGAAGGGATGCTTTCAAAGCTCCGCTCAATCCTGGTTTCGCAACGGATCCTGAGCCGCATCGCGAAATCCCTGAAACTTCAAACCGTCCTCCGCCTCGGCAACAGTCTGCGGCATCAGTTCAAAGGCCCGCTCCAGACCAAACTTTTGACAGACGCCTTTGAGGCCCTCCTCGCAGCGATCTATTTTGATCACGGCCACGACAAGGTCGAACGGTTCATTCTGAAAAATTTCAAAGGATATTTCGATCCAAAACTTCTCTTCCGCCTCGACCCCAATCCCAAAAGCACCCTCCAGGAAATGACGCTCAAACGTTGGCAGAAACTCCCCGAATATACCTACACTTATTCGGAAAAAGGCGTCAAAACCACGGTCGCGGTCGACCGCAGAAGAAGAGCTTCGGGGCTCCACAAGATCAAACGGGAATCCGAGCTCAAAGCCGCACGAGCCCTGATCCAGCGTTTGCGGAAAGAACTTCGAAAGAAATAGAAGCGGGGTTTATTCCAGAACGAGCTCGTAAAGAAGCTCTTTGGCTTTCTTGCGACGAATTTTGTCGCTTAATGTTTCCCCCTGTATCGGATCGAACTTCACCGCGGGCGCGGCAAGCGGTCCGGAAAGAAGAACGGAAATCGGACCAAAATGGGCCTTGGTTTCCTTGTTAAAAGCGGAAGCCATCTTGGGGAAAAGACGTGCCGCAAGAGCCGTCGACAAATAGACTTCGCTCCGGAAATTGGCAAGCCCCTCAAGATCAAGCGTCCCTTCGGCATCCATCACATAATCTTTCTGCTTCACAAGAAGATCCTCTGTGAAAATCTTGCCTCCGGAAAGCTTCCAGTGAAAATCCATCGCGTCAAAATCCCTGATGGAAGGCACAACCTCGCCAATGGCCGAAAAAGGCTCCATCGTCGCAAGCGTATCTTTGAGATCAAAAGTCTGGAATTTCCCGTTCACGAGTGAAAAACTCCCCTCCCCGCCAAGGGACTTACCCCAAGCCTCTTTCCCCCACCCGCGGCCTTCAAGAAAGCCCTGAAGAGTTAAATTGCCATCGAGAACCTTTGTATTCGTATCTTTCCTACCGGTATAGAGCCCGAGATCAAGCCCCTTGACCTCCCCGTCGCAACGGTACTGGGGTTCTTTGTCCGCAAAATCCATCATTCCCCGCAATGCGACCTGTCCCTGATAGGCCGTGAACACAAGCTCCGAAACATCCCACTTCTTGCCACGATAGCGCACACTCGTCGAAAAATCCTTGAGTGCCTGATCCTGCGGAAACAAGACTTCGATTGAATTCGCCACCTGATCATAAAGATCGGGTGCCGCACCTGCTTCCGGAGCTTTGGAACGGCACAATCCTACAACCGCCTGCCAGGCCTCACGAGGTTTCAACTCAAGGGAAACAACCCTTACCTCAGTCTGCCGATCCTCGGCTCCCCCCCAGATCTTGAGATCCGCGACGACGGAAGAATTCCCAATATCAAATTTCATCTGACGGCCCTCAAGCATCATGGGGCTATAGTCAAAAGCCAGAGTGGCATTATGAATACCTTTTCCGTCGGAAACCACCAGAGAACCTTTTTCGATAGTGACGTTGAAAATATGTTCGGCCTTCTCCAGTTTCCGAAGATCCCCTTTCCAGTTCGCAAGAAGCTTTGCGTCCCCCTGAATCTTGTACTGCTGCAACGCCGGAATATATTGCTCCCATCCGTTCATAGAAAATTTATTCGTAAGTAAATTCAATTGTCCGTTCCCGGTCGCGAGATCCAAATCCTTAAGGTTGCCTTTCAAACTCATCTTTTCGAACTTAACCGCAAAGTCCCCTGAAAGCGTGGCTCCTTTTTGCACCAAATAATCAAAAGAAACGTTCAGCGGAATATCTTTCGGCTTTAAAAAATACTGACCGTACGTCAAAAGCACTTTAGTGAGGTCCCAGTCAAGATGGATCGACAGGTGATCTAGCGTTCCGTCCGCAGAAACCACCCACTTGCTCGGACCTGAAAACCCAATATGGAACGGAATGGCCTTCTCAATGGCAGGGCAATATTTCAGCAGGTCTTCAAGCACCATATCTGAGACCGCAAAATGGATCCCGGAAATCTCCCCCGTCCCGAGTTTCACAGCGCCGTTCGCCTCAATGTTTCCAATCGGGCTTTTAACCTTCATTTTGTGGACCTTCAATTCTTCTGTATCGTGGTTCCAAGCTCCGGTCATGTTCCACTCCGCGTCAAACGAAGGCGGTGCAGTCCATGTCTTATCCTGGAGCACTTCGTAGGCCAATCCTTTCCCGCTTCCCTCGGCACTCAACTCTACAAAGGGTTCCCGGATCTTTTTCGTGATCTCGAGGGTCGTGCGGATCTCTCCATCCTTAAAAAAAACAGAGCGCCTCGGATCATAGCTCGGCTCCCGAGAGACATGATGAAGAACGATATCTTTGAGTTCGACCGCAAGATGGCCGCTGGTCTTTTCCCAGCTCCATTTCTTGAGAGAATCCACCATGAGATGGCCCTTTACCACGAGAGCGTCCGGTTTCCCTCCGACACCGCTTGTAAATTGCAACGGGATAGGGATATTGGGGCGAACCGCGCCCATCTTCAGAGAGAAATTCTCGAGTTTTACAGAACCCGTACCCCCGATCACGGAACCCGGCAACGGCAAAAGAGAAAGCGGAATCTCCGACATCCCCCCGAGGGCATAAACGGCGGAGGGCTCGACGCGACCGATCAAGAGCGGAAGGATATTGACGTCAAAGCGGAACCTGTCCGCCTCGATCACAAGAGGACTTCCCGGAAAAGTAAGTTTCGCCTGCTCGAGGACAACCCGGGGTTGGGGAAAATAACCCACTTGAAATTTCTGGCAACTTAACGTTCCTTCGGTAATAGCTTGAACTCTCTGGACAAGCACTTCCTGGACTTTCTGGGAAGGAAGCAGGCGATTGGCCTGGAACCATAGCGCCGCCAACGACACCGCCGCGAGGGAAACGACAATAAGCAGGATTTGATGGCGTTTTTTCATGGCTTTTAAACTCGCCCCAGGGACGCAGGCCCGAAAAAGCCGGACCGGTTTGAATCAAAAAAATGGGCTCCCCCGACGCATCAGGAGAGCCCGTGATCACATATTTGAATTGATCCCCGGTGCCGCCACGGGGTGATAATTGTAATCTTCCATGAACGCCTGACAACCTGACAACATCAGTGCAAGCGCCAGAACCCAAAGGCCCAAGGAAAGGGAGCGCATTAACGCTTCGTGAACTGGAAGCCTCTGCGCGCGCCTTTACGACCGGGTTTCTTTCTTTCTTTTTCCCGCGGATCACGCGTCATGAACCCTCCCTTGCGCATTGAGGACCGCGCTTCAGGATTCTGCTGCACAAGCGCTCTCGCAATACCAAGCCGGATCGCGCCGGCCTGACCTGCGACGCCTCCGCCTTCCACCCGGGCACGGATACGGACCTGGCCCAGAAGATTAGCGGTTTTGAGAGGCTGTTCGACAAGCATCTGAAGATTCGCACGTTTGAGATACTTGTCGGAATCCTGGCCGTTGACCTTGAAACCTTTTTGGCCCGGAAAAATCCAGACGCGAGCGACGGCGGATTTACGACGTCCTGTACCGTAAAAGATCGTTGAAGATGATGTGGTCATTAAGCAACCTCGATTAGAGTGGGTTTTTGAGCTTTGTTCCGGTACTCGGAACCGACGTAAACGCGGAGCCTTTTAAGCATCACATCGCCGTTGCGGGTCTTCGGAAGCATACGGGAAACGGCGCGGAGAATGATCTCTGCGGGTTTCTTGGCCATCAGGTCCTCATAGGTACAAGTCCGCAAGCCGCCGGGAAACCCCGTAAAATGCTTGTAGACCTTGTCCTCTTTCTTGTTCCCCGTCACATGAATCTTCTCGGCGTTAATGATGATGACCTGATCGCCGACAAGCATGTCCTTGGCAAAGCAGGTCTTTCCTTTGCCGATGAGGAGAGAAGCAACGCGGGTCGCGAGACGACCCAAGGTCTTCCCCGATGCATCGATCAGATAACTTTTGCGGTTGATGTCTTTGTCTTTGGGAATAAAAGTTTTCATAGCTCTCTTTTCTTAGATGAATTAGGGAGAAATCACAAGGCAGGAGAACCCTCTTGCGACTCGAAGTACCCTGAAAAAGTTGCCGAAGTATACCAGACCCCCGTTAATCCTGTCAAACTTTTCTATTACCTTATCCTTTCCCCGGAGATCCCGCCGCCTTGGGTCAAAAAAAGACTACCGCTCGGAATCCGAGCGGTAGTCCGGATTGCCGTCCCTTTGGAGCTTTCAGATCATGCCGTATAAGCCTCCCACTTTTTGGTCACGGGATCATAGCTCTTCAAAACCGTAGAGCGCCCGACCCTGACCGAATAGATCTCTTTCAGACCAGTTTCGGTGATCACGTAATAGAGGCCGCTCCGGATACTCCCCTGGTTCTGGGAAGTGGGTTTTTCGGAAACATTACCTGTCCAAAGATCCATGACACGGACCTGATTTCCGCTGATCACCTGGTACGCCAAAGTCGAAATCGACGGCACAGCGGTCCATCCGGTCGGTACCGGCCGAGGTACGGCCTTCAAAGAGGTCATGTCCACCCAGACCTGCTTACCGTCTGTTTTCGTGATCACCGCAAGATTCCCGTCAAACGAGACATCCTTGAGTTTTCCGGAAATTATTAATTTCTTAGCGGAATTGGCGATCTTCTGGATATAAACAGTGGAGGAAACTCCATAGACCACCGTCGACCCATCAGGGGAAACATCATAATCCTGAGCCAGTACTTCGTTGCCCCGTACGACAGTGACCGTCTGAACCTTCCCCGTCGTAAGATCCATCAAGGAAAGGGTCTTCATGGTCGGGTTTCCCGTCAGGCGGAACGCAAAGTTCTCGTTGCTTGTCGCGCGCGTCCAATCGGCCGGAACCGGAGGAGGAACCACCTTTAACGTGTTAAGGGCTACCCACGTCGAAACACCGCTTGTTAAAGTCAGTTTCACAACCTGACCGTTATTTTCGAAACTGATACCGCTCAAGACTCCGTCCAGATAAAAAACATTCTGGTTGGTCGTATCCGCCAGAAGTTTCACGGCGGTTTTTGAAACGCCTGCCGACGTGTAGCTAAAAATAACCGCCGTCCCGTCGGGAGACACATCATAAATCGTCGGGATGGTGGTCGATCCGGCCACTCCCGCAATCAGCAGTTGCTCCTTGCCGGTATTGAGATCAAGCAGGTAAAGACTTGTGGCATTGCTCCCGTTAATTTTTTCCGAACGCACCTGAAATGCAAAACGCGCGTTCGATGTCGCGCGCGTCCAACCGGTGGGCACCATGGGGATCGCGTTCTGGAGATACTCCTGTTCGGTAATGCTCACATAGAACCCGACCGGATAGCTGTACCTCATGTTGTAGAGCTGATAGATCTCCTTCGTACCGGTAGCGCCCGTCCGCCTCCAGTGCAAAAAGATCATGTCCTGGGAGGCCCGCACGGTTTCAACCAGAGAATCACCGTTCGCAGGGCTGATTTCGGAAACCTTGCTCCAGTATCCTTCGAGGAACAGATAGTAAGCGTCGGACGACTGATACACGCCGTACCCCGCACCGTTAAAAACATTTTTCAGTTCAGAAAATGAACCGATATCGACGTAAACCGTACGGGTATTCCACGACGGATTCACAGACACCGTATTCTCCAGATTAAGCGTCAATACTTTGGAAACACGGTTATACCCTGTGGAAGTCACGTAACCTTGCAATGTGATCTTTCCGGCCGACGTCCCCATCTTCTGCACATAAGTCGTGCTGCCATAAGGAGGCTGCGTGGTCCCGTAGATCACAGCGCTCCCGTCCGCAAGTACGTCATAGTTCGAATCAATATGCGCGGGATAAGGCACGCTTCCATCCACGCGAATAAGTTCGGTCTCCGCCCCGGTCAAAAGATCTTTGACCTTTAAAACCGCCATCGAACCACTCCCCGAAACTTGAAATGCATAATAAGCATTGCTGACCGCGCGCGTCCAACCTGCTGGGACCTTGATATATCCCGTGGCAAGTTCGATCTCGTAAGTTTTTGTCTGCCCATTTTGAGTGACCGTTACTTGCGCCGTATCCGAAGCGGCGAACTGAACATTTCCGAGCGTTCCCTGAAGAATCGCGCGCCCGTCGGCCACCACCTCCCAGCCGTTCCCCAAACCAACCGAAGAACTATACACATTCCGGCTACAAAACACGTGGGCTCCGTCCGGCGAAACATAGACCATCGACCCTACCGAGCTAACTCCGGTAAATTCACCGTAAACCACCAAATCCGTTTCGGCGCCGCTCCGCAGATCCATTAAATAGAGCGTGTAATTAAACCTTCCGAGACGCGGTTCTCCCGAAACCCGGGTTTGAAAAGCAAAGTTTGCGTTCCCCTCCGTGCGTGTCCAACCGCTCGGGACCGCAGGAACACTGGCTGTCGTCGCATTTGCCGTTTGCGCGTTAGCTTGCGAAGCAGCGGCCTTGGTGTTCTCCTGAGACTTCCCTTGTCCCAAAGAAAGCGGGCTCGGGTTTTGGATAGCGGAGCCCGATGGAACTTCGGGCGATACCGCTGTCTGTTTGGCATTTGCCTGCGCCAACGTCACGGTGGCTGCCGGCCGGTTGGTGTCATCGGTGATCAGGACCATATCCGCCAAAGAAACAGGCGCAGGGATCCCGCTAAAAACAAAAAGAACGGTTACAAAACTTGCGACCGTTCTATACATTGCCCCATTTTTTTTAAAGAGTTTCATTTCTTTTTTTGCACCGTTTTTTGCGTTCATATAGCACCTCTCTTTTTTTTATTTTTTGTCTCTTTTAGAGACTAAAAGCTTTTTAAATTTCGTTAAAAAGACACCATAAAAAAAAGAAACTTCATTCCAAGATTAACATGTTTTAATAATATGTCAAGACTGTGCTATTTCTTATGATGAAAAACCTTGAAATCGCTAGTAGGAAACCCTCTGAAGGAACAGTCCTTCAGAGGGAGCGGTATTCCCGGAAAAACGGCGGGATTTTGCCCCTAGTATGGAAGGAATATCGGATGGTTTTCGCTTTCCCCTGCCAACCTCAAGAAGCGTTCCGACAAGGTTACGGACCATATGGTAAAGGAACCCGTCCGCCTCAAAATGAAAGGTCAAAAGAGAACCCACCTTCGTGATTCGGACAACTTTTAAGGTTCTGACAAAATCAGCCTCTTTTTTCCCTCGCCCCTTAAGGACCGCCGTTTCGGAAGTGAAGGAACGAAAATCATGGCGACCGGTGAAATGTTTTGCGGCACGGCGCATTGCGGAAAGATCCAGAGAATACGGCACGTGAAATGCACGGCCGGCCGTAAGCGGCGAGCGAAACGGACTATTCCAGGCACGGTATTCGTAAACCTTGGACTTGGCGTTGTAACGCGCGTGGAAATCAGCGGGAACCTCTTCGGCGGATTTTACGACGATCTCGGGCGGGAGATGCGCATTCAAACCTTTTTGAATCTTCCGGAGATCGCGATCGCTTGAGGTCTTGAAATTAACAACCTGCCCCGCAGCGTGGACCCCGGCATCGGTTCGCCCGCTCGCAGAAGCGATCTTCATTTTACGATCGAAGAACGCGGAAAGGGCTTTCTCGAGAGACTCCTGGATGGTAGGTCTGCCGGGCTGCCGCTGAAATCCGAAGAACGCGGAACCGTCGTACTCTAAAACCAGCTTGATATTACGCATGATCGTTCCACGGGCCACGTCCCACGAGAAATCTTTTTAGGTGGATCGCGGCTCAGCCCTTGAAAAGAATTTCCGCGATCTGAACCGCGTTCGTCGCGGCGCCTTTTCGGATCTGATCGCCGGAAACGAACATCACAAGGCCATGTTTCACGGTCGGATCGATACGCAAACGGCCGACAAAAACATCGTCCTGCCCCGTCGTCTCAAGCGGCATCGGGAAGTAGTTCTTCTCGCGATCGTCGACGATCTTCACGCCCGGTGCTTTAGCGAGAAGGGCGCGCGCCTCGTCCGACGTGATGGGCCGTTCCGTCTCAACGGTCAGCGCTTCGGAATGGGCGCGAAGCACGGGCACGCGAACGCAAGTCGCGGTGATCTGGATATCCGGATCGTGGAAAATCTTCCGGGTTTCTTTCACCATTTTGGTCTCTTCCTCGTTGTAACCGTCGGGTCCGATCTTGGAATTGTGCGAGAACACGTTGAACGCGATCTGATGCGGCAGAACATTTTTCCGAACAGGTCTTCCGGCCAGAAAATCCTTCGCCTGAAGCTCAAGCTCTTCCATCGCTTTCGCGCCGGCGCCGCTTGCAGCCTGATAGGTTGCCGCGACAACGCGTTTGATCTTCGCAGCTTTATGGATCGGCCAAAGCGGAACAAGCGCGATGATCGTGGAACAATTCGGATTCGCAATGATCCCCTTGTGCTTCGCGATATCCTCAGGATTGATCTCGGGGATCACTAGCGGCACTTCCGGATCCATCCGGAACGCGCTCGTGTTATCCACCACAACCGCGCCCGCTTTCACGGCGTGTGGTGCCAAGGCTTTCGAGATCGAGCCGCCCGCGCTCGCAAGCACAAGGTCGATCCCCTTGAAAGAATCCGGGGTCGCCTCTTCGATCCTGTAGGTCTTGCCCATGAACTTTTGCTCTTTCCCCGCCGAACGGCCCGAAGCAAGCATTTTCAGCGACGCGAACGGGAACTTCCGTTCTTCGATAATGGCCAAAAGTTCCTGGCCGACCGCACCGGTGACACCCAGAATTGCGACCTTAAGATCCTTTTTCATTTTTTCACCCCTAGATTGGATTAATGAATTCTCTCGACGACCAGATCGCCCATCTTCGCGCAGCCGACCTTCGTCGTGCCCTCGGTATAAATGTCCGCCGACCGGTATCCTTCGGCAAGCGTCTTCTCCACCGCGGCCTCAACGGCCCGCGCGGCCTTGCTCTGATGAAAACTGTATTCGAGCATCATGGCGAGGGACAGGATCGTCGCAAGCGGATTCGCCATATCCTTGCCCGCGATATCGGGCGCGGAACCGTGAACGGGCTCATACATCGCCACTTTGTCCCCCAAAGAAGCGGAAGGAAGCATCCCGATCGAACCAGTCAACATCGCCGACTCGTCACTTAAAATATCCCCGAACAGATTGCTCGTTACGATCACGTCAAATTGTTTCGGGTCCCGGATCAGTTGCATCGCGCAATCATCCACATAGCGGTGACTGAGCTCGACATCCGGGTAACCTTTGGCGACCTCGACCACAACTTTGCGCCAAAGCTGGCTGACGTCCAGAACATTCGCCTTATCGACCGAAGTCAATTTCTTGCGGCGTTTACGGGCGAACTCAAACGCCATCCGCGCGATCCTTTGGACTTCGGAAGCGGTGTAAGCCATGGTGTTGAACCCGCGCTCTTCTCCGTTCGGGAGTTTCTCAATCCCACGCGGCATCCCGAAGTAGACACCGCTCACAAGCTCGCGAAGAATAATGAAATCGAGCCCCTTCACAACCTCTTCTTTGAGGGGAGAACGTGCCACGAGCTGGGAGAACATCTTCACCGGCCGGAGGTTCGCGTAAGCATTCAACCCCTTGCGCAATCCCAACAACCCTTTTTCGGGACGCTTGTCCGATGGCAACGCGTCCCATTTCGGACCGCCGACCGCGCCAAGAAAAACCGCATCGGATTTCTTGGCTTTTTCCAAGGCCTCGGGAGTCAAAGGGACTCCGTGCTTATCGATCGAAGCGCCTCCTGCTAAAAGCTCTTCTGTTTCAAATTTCAGGTTTGAAATTCCTTCAACCTTGCGGAGGACCTTCAGCGCCTGCGCCGTCACTTCGATCCCGATACCATCTCCGGGGAAAACCGCGATCCGATTCATGTTCTTTCCTTATGATTGATCCAGAGTGAATAGTAAACAACCTGCGGAAAAGCCGGCAACCGCCGGTTCTCAATCGTTGGTGACCTTGACCGGCCGCCGCTTGACGGTCTCATAAAGCTGGGTATATTTTCGGGCTGACGACGCCCAAGAAAAATCACTTTCCATCGCGTTTTTCACGAGGGCTTTCCAGAGCTTTTCCTGTTTGAAAACCTTGCAAGCCCGGAGGATCGTGGACAAAAACGCCTCGCCGGAGTATTCCTCAAAAAGGAACCCGTTCCCTTTTTGGGTCGAGATCTCGAACTCCCGGATCGTATCGGCAAGCCCGCCCGTCGCGCGAGCGACCGGAACCGTTCCGTACCGAAGCCCGATGATCTGCCCCAACCCGCACGGTTCATAATAGGACGGGAAAAGAAGCATGTCGCAACCCGCATAGATCCGCTTGGCCATCTTCGGATCGAACAGGATGTGGACTCCGAACCATTTTTTGTTCCGCTTGGCAATGTCACGAAGGATCTGGTGGTATTTTTCCTCCCCCGTCCCGAGGATGACAAGCTGAACCTCCTCTTTCGACAATTGCTCAAGGATCGGGATCAAAATATCCACACCCTTTTGATCCACCAATCGCGCCACAAGCCCGAGCACCGGGATACTTTTGTCGACCTTGAACCCGTTCTCTTTCTGAAGAGCGGCTTTATTAAGCTCTTTCCTCGAAGGGTTGCCGAGGCTGAACTGCGCTTCAATGTCGGAGTCCGTTTCCGGGTCCCAGTCTTTCGGGTCGATCCCGTTCACGATCCCTGTGACACTGTCCTTGCGTGCGGCAAGAACGCCTTCCATCCCGCAACCGGATTCCTTCGTCTGGATCTCCCGGCTGTAGCGTTCGCTAACGGTCGTGACCTCATCGGCAAAAACAAGTCCGCCTTTGAGGAAGCTGAACTTTCCATAAAACTCGAGGAAATCGGATTTGTAAAGCTCCCACCCGAATCCCGTCGCCGGAAAAGAATCCGGCGGATAGTTCCCTTGATACGCGAGATTATGGATCGTGAAAAGGGTCCGCGCCTTCGGAAAAGGCGCGGCCTCCGTCCCGGGAACTTTGAGATAAACCGGAATGAGACCCGTCTGCCAGTCATGGCAATGGATCACATCCGGATTCAACTTCAGTTTTTCGGCCGCTTTCAAAACCGCCCGCTGGAAATACGTGAAACGGCGGTCATTGTCCTGATAATCCCCCACGGCGGTTCCGTAAAGTTCGTCGCGCATGAAATAATCGGGATGCTCGACGAAATAAACTTTAACGCCGTTGGGGAGTTTTTTCAGGAAGATCCGCGTGGCTTCGAGCTGGTTGCCGATGATCATTTCAAAATAATCGACAACAATCTCGAGTCCCAGTTGCTGGATGTCGATCCGCTTATACCTCGGCAGGAAAACAGAAACGTCGTGTCCCAGACCGCGCACAGCTCCGGTCAGAGAACCGACAACCTCCCCTAGCCCCCCAGTAGTCGCAAAGGGGGCCATCTCGGAAGCGACAAAAAGGATCTTCACGGAATTTCTTCTGTCGGAAGAGGTCTTACTTTACTTCAACGACGCAATTCCAGCTCCCGAAAGCGTTCGGGATGCACTCGACGGGCTCTTGCGCATTCTGCCACGCGCCGTCCACAAGATACCGGTACTCATAACGTCCCTTGGCCAACGTCACGGACGTTTTCCAGTTCCCCGTCGCGTCTTTCTTGAGGGGATTCTTGTCGGCCTTCCAACCGTTGAAGGTTCCGCCCAAAGAGACTTTCTTGGCTTTGGGGGCATAAAATTTAAAGTCCGTTGTTTTTTCACAAGGGGTGGTCGCACTGGTGCAGCACTTGGTCAACTTTGCCATATTCTTGCTCCTTTTTAGTTGTTGAATGGAACATATATCGAGGAAATTTGAAACTTGGCTCAGTATATATCAGAAAAAAGCGCTTGCCAAGATACATCTCGTCACTATAATGAGCGGCTTATGAGAACATGCACTGTCTGCCATAAGAAACCCCTTGTGGGAAATTCCATCGCACGCCGCGGTCTTGCAAAGAAGACCGGCGGTATTGGTAAGAAAATTACCGGCATCACTCGCCGCCGTTTCTTCCCGAACCTTCAGAAGGTGAAGGTTCAGTTTCCGAACGGAACGGTCCGTCGCGTGAACGTCTGTGTGAAGTGCCTCAAGGCCGGTAAGATCAAAAAGGCCCCGTCCAGACGTCTCGTTGAAGTAAAAGCAGCAGCGTAAGCTATCCGCTAGTCCGCTTATTCCTTTAATTCTTTGACGTTCAGGACGAGTGTCTCCAAACCATTCCACTGTTTCGTCTTCACGGTATAGACCGCCTCAAATCCGGCGTCCGGGCGCGATGCCGCGCAGACCATCATCTGCTTTTCATTAAGGTGGGCCTGATAATTCAGAAGCCCGTCCGTCAATACGACCTCATAGGTCTCCCCATAAAGCCGCCTGGCCTTCGTCCGCGCGCGAAGGCCGCGACTGCGGAACGACGGCCGAGGATTCCCGATACCGTGAGGTTCCAAAAGAGCAAGCTCCCGTAAGAAATTCCCTGTCAGTTCTTTAAGTTCAAGCTCCATATCCGCCACAATGCGCGGTTTGAGGGCCTCGAATGACAAATGCTCCTGCGCATAAACGTTGATCTTCTCGCGCAATTCCGGGATCTTCGTCTCAAGAACGGTCAAGCCCGCCGCCTGCTCGTGTCCTCCGAACGCCTCCAGAGAAGAAGCGCACGATTCCAGCGCCTTGAACAGGTGGAACCCCTTAATCGAACGGCCGGACCCTCGGCCCGTCCCCTCTTCGACCGAGATCACGATCGCGGGTCTTGAAAATTTTTCGACCAGCCGCGAAGCAACGATCCCGATCACACCGCGATGCCAACCTTTTCCCTCCACCACAATGATCCGCTCCCGGTTGAAATTGACCGTCCGCTCGACTTTCCGTATTGCGTCCTGGGTGGTTTCCTTTTCGGTCAGTTGACGCGCCTTATTTTCCGCATCAAGGATCTTCGCGAGGCTTTCCGCTTCGCGGGGTTCAGGGGTCAGTAAAAGACGGAGCGCGGTATCCGGCGAACTCATCCGCCCAGCCGCATTGATCCTGGGACCAAGGATAAAACCCACATGCCCCGTGTCCACTTTCGCCGCTTTCATCTTCGCCACTTCCGAAAGCGCCCGGATCCCCGGTTTTTTTCTCCCAGAAAGAAGCTCGAGCCCTTTTTTTACCAGGATCCGGTTCTCGCCCGTAAGCGGCGCGATATCGCTGATCGTCGAAAGCGCCACAAAATCAAGAAATTCCATCGCCCCATCGCCCAAAAGCGTCTGGCTCAATTTAAAAACAAGCCCCGCCGCGGAAAGATCCTTAAAAGGATAACCGCAATCCTCCTGTATCGGATTCAGGATCAGCGGCGTGTCGGGAAGACCTTCCGCGGGCAGCCGGTGGTGATCGATCACGATCACATCCATACCAAGTTTGCGCGCGATCTCGATCTCGATTTTGGCCGTGATCCCGCAATCGACCGTCACAACAAGCGACGCGCCGTTCTCCCCGGCTTTCCGGATCGCGTCTTCACTGACGCCGTAGCCGTCCCGCTCGCGCTCCGGAAGGAACGTCGTAAATTTTCCGCCCAGTTTTTCGAGCGTCCTGGCCATGATCGCGACTCCGGTGATTCCGTCGACGTCATAATCGCCGTGAACCATTATGGCCTCACCTCGCTGGACGGCGCGCTCGATGCGGATTTTCACTTCCCGCATGTTCTTCATGAGAAAAGGATCGTGAAGGAACTCAAGACCTGAAAAAAGGAAGGATTCGATAGCTGAGGGATTTATAAATCCGCGCTTTTCGAGTAACGCGAGAAATGTTGGCGAAAATTTATTGCTCTTCTTTTCCAAGTTTTCCTTTTAAGAAAAAAATCGCCTCTAGAGGTGAACCTTTCACCTTCATGAAAAAAAAGAAGGGAACAGGCAGTCAAGGATTGCCTGTCCCCTTCTTTGACGCTTACAACTCACCGGCGACCACACGCCTCTTACTTATGCGCTTTCCAGTCCACAACCAACGCCGAAGCTACGAAAACGGTCGAATAAGTCCCGATCAAAAACCCAAGGGTCAAGATGAACGCAAAATCGCTAATCGCGCTTCCGCCGAAGAAAAGCAGCGACAAGGACCCGAAAATCACGGTCAAGGTCGTCAGAATCGTGCGGCTCAAACACTGATTGACGCTCAAATTCACGACTTCGATAAACGGTGTCTTGCGCATCAGTTTGAGATTGTCCCTGAGGCGGTCAAAAATCACGATGGTATCGTTGACGGAAAAACCGATGATCGTCATGATCGCCGCGACTGTCGTGAGATTGATTTCACGTCCGCAGAGCGCATAGACACCGAAAGAAAAAAGGGTGTCATGCACAAGCGCGATGACGGCAGCCAGGGCATATTTCCACTCAAAGCGCCATCCGACATAGATCAGGATACCGAGCCAAGACCAAACGATGGCCCAAAACGCTTTATCTCTCAAGCTGCTACTCACCGAAGGACCGACTTGATCGACTTTATCGATCGTGAAACCGCTCTTGCCAACAAGCGCTTCCGCGGCCGCCCCTACTTTGGAAGGATTCCCCTCCGCCATTTTGACGATGTATTGGTGGCTGGATGCCTCGCCGTATTGCTGGAGGGTAACGGATCTGAGCCCCTGCTTTTCGAGCTGCTCTCTCAATTTCCCGGGATCGACATTCTGCTTGAAGCCCACTTGCACAAACGTACCGCCGGTAAACTCAACGCCGTAATTTTTCGCTGAGGGAGAAACGATCGCAAAAATGCCCAGCGCCACGCAAATCACGGAAAATCCGTAAGCCCAAAACCGCCCCTTCAAGAAAGGGATGTTCGGGGTCTTCAGAAGTTCGATCATCTTGAAAACCTTGTTCGGGTTCTTTTTCACGACATAATCAAATATCGTACGCGTGACAAAGATCGACGAAAAAAGGCTCGCGATAAGACCGATGGAAAGAGTCACCGCAAAACCCTGGATCGGCCCCGTCCCGAAAATAAAAAGCAGGGCCGATGTGATCAGGGTCGTTACGTTCGAGTCCAGAATCGCGGAAAAAGCGCGATGGAACCCCGCCGACACTACGGCGCGCGCGGTCTTTCCTGTCGCCGTTTCTTCGCGCATTCTCTCGAAGATCAGAACATTCGCGTCGACCGCCATGCCAATGGACAAAATAAAACCCGCAATACCCGGCAAGGTCAGCGTTTGGCTCATCGCCGCCATACTGCCCGCGATAAGAATGACATAAACGACCAGTCCGAGATTCGCGATCCAGCCGCAAAAGAGGTAATAGAGCGGCATAAACACGATGACGAAAAGCACGCCGAAAAGGCTCGCCCGGATCCCGCTTTTGATCGAATCTTTTCCAAGACTCGGCCCGATGGTCCTTTCTTCCACGACCGTGACCGGGGCCGGAAGGGCGCCGGCGCGCAACACAAGCGCTAGATCGCTTGCTTCTGCGGCTTTGAAATTCCCGGAGATCTGAGCCTTTCCGTTCGGGATCCTGTCGCGGATCACCGGTGCGGAATAGACCTGCCCGTCCAGCACAATGGCGAGCCTTTTACCGATGTTCTGGAACGTGACCTTATCAAAGAGCTTTCCCCCTTCACGGTCAAGCGTCAAAGAAACGACAGCCTGGCCGTACTGATCAAACGAAACGGCCGCCGTCGTGAGGTGTTCTCCCGTCAACACGGGTTTCATGTCCAGAAGCACCATTTCCTCGTTGGGACTTTCCTTGATCTTCTTGTATTCAAATCCAGCCGGGACAGCGCCTTCATCGGCCTTCTGGATCAGCGCGGTATCTTCGGAAACGATCTTGAATTCCAGGTGGGCCGCCTTCCCGGCGATCTCTTTGGCACGTTCGCGATCCGTCACGCCGGGCAGTTTAACGACAACCTGGTCTTTGCCCTGCGTCGTGATCTCAGGTTCCTTGACACCGAATTCGTCGATACGGTTACGGATGATCTCCGCGACACGCGCCGTCACGTCCTTGCGCGCCGCCTCGGGGACCTTATCCATTTCGACCTGCAAGAGCAGCTGGACGCCACCCTGGAGGTCAAGACCCAGATTGATCTTATCCTTCGGCGGATAGGCCTTCCAGATGGAAAACGCAACGAGCCCGATGATCAGCAGTACTTTCCACTTATAGTTTTTGTCCATGACTTACTCCTGTGTGCGCAGAGCGATAATGGCGCTTTTGAGAACTTCCATTTTAGTGCTTTCAGAATCCCCGATCTTGAGGACGAAATAGTCGTTTTGAATTCCGGTAATGACCCCGATAATGCCGCCCGACGTGATAACACGATCACCCTTTTTCAGGTTGGCGATCATGTTCTGCAGTTCCTTCTGCTTCTTCTGTTGCGGCCGGATCATGAAAAAATAGAAGACCACAAAGATCATGACGTACATGGGGAGGAACGTCATGAGCGCTCCACCCTGTCCTGCCGGTGCCCCGTCTGCTGCGTATGCGATAGATTCGAACATGTTTTCCTTTCGATAGCGTTGAACGTTAAAGGATAAGTGCTAAATGAAGAGCGGAAGAATCGATCTTTCTTGCCGCCTGCCGCTTACCACTTACGGTTATCTCGAATTCGGATCAAAACGGTTCAAAAACTGCTTTTTGAATTTCAAAAAGGTCCCCTGACGGATATGGCCCCTCATGGACTTCACTAAGTTTACAAAAAAATGGACGTTATGCAAAGTAATCAATTGCGCGCCAAGGATCTCGTGACTGTTCACCAGGTGCCTCAAATACGCCCTCGAGAAGTCCCTGCAGGCGTAACAATCGCAATCCTTCTGGATCGGCTTCGGGTCTTTTTGATATTTCCCATTGCGCACAACCACCAGACCGTCGCTCGTGAAGGCCGTTCCGTTCCTCCCGTAGCGCGTGGGGTTCACGCAATCGAACATATCCGCGCCGCGCTCCACCGCCTCGAAGAAATCAAGCGGTGTCCCGACGCCCATCAGATACCTTGGCTGATCCGCAGGCATCATCGGCAGGATCGCCTCGAGACATTCCAGCATCTCAGGCTTGGGTTCTCCGACCGAAAGCCCGCCGAGCGCGTATCCGTCAAAACCGATCTCAAGCGTTCGCTCGAGCGACTCCTTCCGGAGGTCCTTGAACGTCCCGCCTTGCACGATCCCAAAGAGCGCCTGCGTTTTGAGCTTGTGGTGCTTTTTCGCACGCTTCGCCCATCGCAGGGTGATATTAACGGCTTTTTCGATCAGATGTTTATCCTTTGTCGCGGCGGGACATTCATCAAAGATCATCGCGATGTCGCTTCCGAACACTTCCTGGATCTCGACCACTTTCTCCGGCGTCAAATGGATCTCGCGCCCGTCGAAGTGGGAATTGAACGTGACACCGTCTTCCGTGATCTTCCGGAGCTTGCTCAGGGAAAAGACCTGGTAACCGCCGCTATCGGTAAGGATCGGGCCGTCCCAGCCCATGAACTTGTGGAGCCCGCCGAGCTTTTTAATGACCTCGAGGCCGGGACGGATATAAAGATGGTAGGCGTTTGAAAGGATGATCTCGCTTCCCGCTTCCTTCACGTCCCGCGGCGTAAGCGCTTTCACGCTCCCCTGCGTTCCAACCGGCATGAAAACCGGCGTCTCGATCTCCCCGTGCGGCGTCGCGATGCGGCCGACGCGTGCGTTACATTTCTTATCCGTTCCTAAAAGTTTAAATCCAAATTTCTTCATTTTAGAAAATATACTCTTTCATTAAAAAAATAAACTCGCCTGCTTTTACAATTTGGCCAATTCGGCCTTGGAACAACCCATAATGCCGACTTTGAGTCCGCCGGCTTTCAAGATCCTGGTCGAACTTCCGAACAAAGAAGCCAGAACCACAAGGTTTACGAGCGGAACGATCAATCCAATCGCGTAGAGGAACGGCACATCTTTTTTCAGTGCTTTGGCCAAACGGTATATCAGGATGATAAAATAAACAACAAGCACAAGAACGACTAGGCTCAGAAATAAATTTACCAGCACAGCCACGGCGTTCGTTTTATCGAGCGGTATAAAGATTCCGACGATCCGCAAACCGAGGATCGTCAAAAAGCACCAAAGCGGCTTGCTTTGTGCTTTCGCAAGATTCAGCAATTCTTCTTTTTCGAAAATCGGTTTTTCGCCCATATTTCCCTCCGCGTTTCAAGTTGCATTTCGCAAATATCCCATCTCCAACCTTACAACAGCCTGCCAGCTCACGCGATAAACATGGCCGCACCGTAGACGGCTATCACTAAAAAGTCACGGTGCGATACTTATCCATTGGGGATAAGTGCATCGCCGCCCTAAAGGGCGGCTTGCCAACTTACGCAATAAACATTGCATCGCCATAACTCGCGAAACGGTAATCTTCTCTCAGGGCGGTATTGTACGCATTCATCATCTTGTCGTAATCTAAAAAAGCGGCGACCATGACAAGGAGCGTGCTCTTCGGCATATGAAAGTTGGTGATCAAAGCATCGACGATCTTAAATTCATAAGGCGGATGAATAAAGATCGAGGTGTTTGCCCTGCCCGAAACGACCCCCCTCTGTGACCGGGGCTCGATAAGATTGGCCGCGGATTCGAGGGCGCGGACGCAAGTCGTGCCACAGACCACGACACGCCGGCCTTCGCGCTTGGCTTTATTGATCCGCGCCGCGGCATCTTCCGTGATCTCGTATTCTTCCTCGAACATTTTGTGCCGCTCGATCTCCTCGACCGCGATCGGCTGAAAAGTGCCGTAACTCACATGGAGCGTCACGGGAACAATTTCGACGCCCTTCCGGCGGATCTTCTCCAACAGCGCGTCGTCAAAATGAAGCCCCGCCGTCGGCGACGCCACAGCGCCTTCCTTTTCCGCAAAAACCGTCTGATACATGCTCCGGTCAAGCTCAATGTCATCACGATCAATATACGGCGGAAGCGGAATATGCCCGAGTTTTTTGATCTTATCTTTCACGTCCGCGCCTTCAAAACGAATCCTGCGTTTCCCGGAATGCGGCTCGGCAGATGCGATCACTGTACCAACAAGCGAGATCGCTTCGTCACCACCCCCACTCCTCGCATGGACCGGCGACCGGCTTCCCTCCTTCTGAGCGACGCGAAGGATCCCCCCCTGAGATCCTTCGTCAGGCCGTGGGTCTTCCTCAGGATGACGGATAAAAGTAATCCGCTCGCCGTCTTTGATCCGGCCGCCGGGTTTGAGCAACGTCTCCCAAACGTTCGCGCCGACTTCCTTCAGCAAAAGCGCCTCGACCTTTCCGCCCGTCACCTTTTTCCCGAAAAGCCTCGCCGGAAGAACTTTGGTATTGTTCAGAACGAGCAGGTCCGTGGGGTTCAGAAGACCCGGCAGATCGGAAAAGACACGGTGCGAGCAGACACCGCTCACCTTGTCGATGCACAAAAGTTTCGCGCCGGTACGTTGCTCGTCCGGGAACAGCGCGATCTTTTCTTTCGGCAAGGGATAATCAAAATCGGAGAGTTTCATAAGGTTCAGGAAATAGGGTTTAACAGATCGTTTTCCGAAGCTCTAGCTCCTGTGCCCTGTCAATATTTTCAGAGCTTCGGAAAGAGTGGATGCTAAATAAAAATTTTCGGGGATCTTAAGCGAGGGGTCTTTCTTCAAGAATTTCACCAGGTTCCGCAGCCGCTTCCCGAGGAGGATGACAGGCTTTGCGTGAAGTTTCTTGTTCGCCATTTCCCAGACAAAAAGAAGCTCCGTAAGCGTCCCCGTCGCACCGTCGAGAAAAACGTAGGCGTCACTCATCTTGATCAGTTTGAGAAGGCGTCTCTCCCAGGACGGCATCGCGATCTCGGCATCCACCCAGCGATTCCGGGGACTGGCTCTTTTTTGAAGAAGGACAGGAACCCCGCCTCGCGCGGGAGAGCTCGTCAAACCGAAGGTGCCTGTCCCCTTTTTTTGAATCGTGATCCCGGTGTTGTGCCCGCCGCCCAAGCGGCACCCTCTCGCAACCCCTTCCATCACCCCGCCGTACCCCCCATGGCAAACATTGAACCCGGCTTGGGCAAGATGCAATCCAAGCTGCACGGATTGCTTATAAACGGGGCTGTTTTCCGCAACGGTACCGCTTCCGAGCACAGCGACCCAGCGGATCCTAGATTTTCGGGGATTCAACCTTCTCGCCTTTCAGGATCTCGGGAATAGGCTTGGCGTCGATCACGATTCCACCGGCATGTTCAATGCGAAGGGTGTAGATCGTGCCGGGAAGAAACATGGACCCGGGCGCTTCGATCTGGGCATGTTTGATGCCGGCCCGCTCGCGCTTTTGAGGATCCAGCGCATAGTTCCAGAAATCCGTCCAGAGTTTTTGTTGGAACTCATCCTGCTCCCGGTTCCCTTCGACCCGATAACCTCCGGGGACCTCCCCCGCCTTATTGATCACGCATTCCTGGGTCTTCGCACCGTCGAGGACGAACGCCTTCATAAAAAGATAGGCACTTTTCCCGCGCAAACGGTCTCCCGCCGCCACAAACTTGTCAGCGAACCGGATCACAAGCGACTGAAACTGGATGAGATTGCCTTCGAACGTGAAATACTTCGGTTCAAGCGGTTTCCCCTTGGCATCATATTCGAGGAATTTGATCGTGGTCTTGATCTTTTTCGTCGCCTCGTCGAACTCGCTTTTGGTCACGAGCACTTCGGCCACGCGCGTCTCGGCAGTAAGCCGGTCGATGATCCTGCGGAGCATCCGTTCTTTTCCGATCCACTGATTCACCCCGAGGCTGCCCAAGACCAGCGCAATGCCGACCAAAATGCCGACGATCAGATTGAAGATCTTTGAATTTTTCATGGGAGCATATCCCTCAAAGGGTTCCGGAAACCCCATGGAATTGACGGCTGCGCTAAAGGGTGCGCCCGGGCAGGGTCGAACTGCCAACCTTCGCCTTCGGAGGGCGACACTCTATCCAATTGAGCTACGGGCGCAAATCTCAATAATTTTTCTTTTGATAAAAGCTTATTTGCGCCAGCACTTTAGCGCGGGCGCAAATCTCAGTAATTGTTCTTTTGATAAAAGCTCATTTGCGTCCGCACCATGGTGCGGACGCTTTCCTTCGGCAAAAACCACAACGGCCTGTTACGGCGGGAAAGTATACCAGATTTTTTAAAACCAGTCTTGAAGGACTTTAGAAAGGCCCGCCCAAACGAGCCGAAGGAGTACGAAATTTAACAGGCAACACCCGTACCCGGCGCGTAGGGATCATCTCCGGTCCACGTGCCATTCTGATCCAAACAAATACTGACATGGTGAGCGCCATCCAAGCGTTGAGCCTTTGCAATAAACCCGACGGGCGAGGCCGTTGCCCCAACCCACCAAAACGTGTAAGTGTCCGACACGACATCAACGCCCAATACTGATTTTATTTCTGCCTGATGGCAATCATCCGCAATCGGGCAGGCATAAGCGCCGCTATGGCTTGCGAAATAAACTTTCTGAGCGGCCCGAATACGTTTGAGAGCATCGATAGCCTGTTTCGCAGCTGTCTTTTCAAGGATCTTCGTATAACTGGGGACCGCGATCGCGGCAAGGATCCCCACAACGATCACCACCATCAAAAGCTCAGCCAGAGTAAATCCTCTTTTCATCCAGATCTTCCTCTTTATTATTGGACCCGGCGCCGGAGCACGCGCCCTGACCGGCGACCCGCATCAAGCGGGAGAACCGTCATCAAAATACCGTTCCAAACAGGTCCGAACCTAACAGGGAGCGCCCGCCGCCGGCTTAAAAGCGTCAGTCCCGCCCCAAACACAGGCATCCGTGAGCGTAATCGTATTACCACTGCCGTCTTTCCGGGTCGCCGTCGCGGTAAACGTGGTCGCCGGATTCCCTGCCACGACGTTAAAGGTGTAATTCTCTGCCGTAATCTCGAGATTGAGCACGTTTTTTATCTCCTGGGGAGTTGCGCACGACGTTCCCGCGGCGCAAGCATAAACGCCGCCATTGTTCGAAGCGTAGATCTTCTGGGCGCTCCGGATGAGTTGGAGATAAGCAATGGCCTGCTTGGCCTTTCCTTTTTCGACCGACTTTGAAAAGTTAGGCAAAGCCATCGCCGCCAGAATTCCCGCGACGACGATCACCATCAAAAGTTCGGCCAACGTAAAACCTTTTTTCATAAAAGCCTTCCCTCTCCCCGTGAACCGGCGGCCGAACGCGACCGCTTAATTGGCGGTGACTTCGATATCGATCTTGTACAACCCGTTGAACGCGCCGCTCGTCTGTTTGACCATCGTAATGGTGTTGGGCACTCCATAAAATTCCGGGAAATTGGTCAGATCGTTGGAAGGAACCGCGAGTTGCGCGGTATTACAGGCCCCACCCAGCCTCTTGCAGTCCGCAATCGCGTACTGCATCGCCGCTTCGGCAAGATAAGCCGCCCGGATCTCCTGCTGGCCGGAATATTTTAGGGAAGAATAACTCATAATGAGCGGGAGCAACGCCGCAGTCACGAGTCCGATAAGGATCGTCACCACAAGCACGGTCACGAGCGCAAAACCTTTTGTTGTTTTCTTCATTGAGAGCTCCTTTGGCGCGCGACCACCGTCGTTTCAATGACCTCGCTTGGACCGCCTTTCACTCCTTCTTCATTTCGTGCTCGCGCCGTCAACTTGATCGTCACAATGTTCGGCACGCCCGGATGAAGGGTAAAAACAAGGCTTTGAAGATCCGTTGCTACTGTGCGCTGTTCCTGCGTTCCGTCACTCAATCTTGTTTTCGTACATATCAGATACTTCGAGGTCATATCAACGAATTGATAATTATAGGCCGTATCGTCCGCGGGATCAGAAAAGGTCGGCGTCGCATTTTCATCGACAAACGCTACGAGGTTGGTCGGATTAACGGTAATTCTGTTCGCAATGGCAACCCTGTGAACGATCTCCTCAACCGCGCCGTAGACGGTATTGGCAAGCGATGCCTCGTCCTTTGTAAAATTAAAAAACGCCCGGTTGTAATGAAGCAAAAGCGCAGTCGCGGTAAAACCGACTACCGCAAGAAGCGTGGTCGCAACGATCAGCTCGAAAAGTCCCAGCCCGCTCTCGTTTATTTTTAGTCGTTCCATGTGACCGTCGCCGTCACTTTCTTGTAAGCCACGCCGCCGTTCCCGTCAGCAACGTCCCAAACTTTATATTTTCTTGCGCCGCCCTTCGCCAAAAGGGGAACTCCGGCGGGCAAATCTGTTAGCGCTGTGTTGGTGTATTCCGTCCCGCTGCCGCAGGGCATGCCGAAAGCTTTTCCCGAGCAGGACGCCGTTGAGTCCACGAGCGGAGCCCCCGTCTGCCCTGCCGCAGTTTGGGCGCTGACGGCATTCCTAAGATTTTCGAGGACTCCGCGAGCGTAGTGCGTGGCCTGAAGATCAAAGCTCCCGCTGGGGCTCCGGCGCTTGTCCCCGCTCATCAGTGAGGTCATCGAAGTGATCCCCAACGCGAGAATGGCCAAAAGGACGAAACTGACCATTACCTCCAGCAACGACATTCCTCTGCGATCCATGGCGCTCCCTTCCTTTCCACTCCTCACAAAAAAAAACGCTTGAGTTATGATAGCACCGGCAACGAAAAGGTCAAATGGCGACAAATCCGTTCCGCGCAACCCCCGGCCCGTCTTCACCTTCCTCTTTTATCGGCCGTCACGGCGATTCCAAAAGCTTTCGTTATTCGGAAAATCCCTGGATCTTCGAGACCTGAGCGCCGGGATAATAGTATCCGAGGATCTCCTGATAGCTATAACCGAGCTCTCCGAGATATTTCATCCCGTACTGGCAAAGCCCCACGCCGTGCCCCCACCCCCGTCCACGAAACACAAAAACGCCGCCCGCCCCCGTCCCGATCCGCGTGATCAAATTGCTTTTCAGACGCATCGGATCGATCCAGACACGGAACGCATCCGCATCCAGATTCTTCTCCCACCAAGTGCTTTTAATGGTCAGGGTGTGCACACGGCCCGTTTTGTCGATCTTTCCGGTCTTGATGCTCAAAACCTCATTAACCGGCATCCCGTGTTTCGCCAGTTTTTCCTTGATCTCCGCCGCCGTGACTTTCGCCTCCCACCGGTAATGCGGGGAATTCTCGCAAAACCGGCACTCGACGCCGCCTAACGCGGGGTTCGGCTTCACGGGCCAGACCAAATCCGCGGCCGTCGTCGCCCCTCCGCAGGTCGAATGGAAGTAAGCCGGAAAAATTTTCCCGTTGGAGGTCAGGACCTGCCCCTTCGTGGCCTCGATCGCTTCGGTCGTTTTTTCGTTCTCGATGCGTTTCCCCGCATAGACCTGACTGTTCATGCCGGAGGAAACATCATATTCATCGCTCTGGCGTCCCAGCATTTTAAAAAGAGCGAAAGTCCTCGACACCACCGCCTGAGCCTTGAGCGATTCGGCGGACCATTTTGGATTTCCTTCGAACGGCAGCACCCCTTTCAAATAGTCCTCGAGTTCCGCTTTATTGATAAGATCCAGGCTGCCTTTTTCGTTCCGGTAGATCAAAACCATGTCCCGGAAAAGGCCGATACGGCTGACACGGACACCGCTCCCCGCGCTCTGGATCACGATAAATTTTCCCGGAACAGTCTTATCCCACCATCGGATCCCTCCGAGGGCCGGCTTCACGGTCACGCCCGAAAGTTTTTCACCCCGGAAGATCGATCGCCCCTGATCGTCCCAAGCTTCAAACGGCCCCGCGCAACTGATCTGGATCTCGGATTTGTCCCGCGCGACAAGAATTCGGATCTTCCTGAACGGTTTCATATCCGCGGGCAACGAAAGCGCGCTTTCCTGGCGGTTTTCTCCGGCGCAGAGAACTCCGGAAAGGAAGAAAAAGAAAAGACCGGTTACAAAGATCTTTCTGATCTGGATGTGGGTCGGCATAGGAGGTGTATTGTAGCAAGGAAGCGCGGCGGGAGCTAAAAATAAAAAACCGGTTGGGCCCTCAAGGAACCCAACCGGTCTTTAAAATTCTGAAGCGGTCTTATTTGATGGAATCGAGATAAGACTTCAGCTTCGCCCAGGTCTTACGGCCGCAAACGCCGTCAGCCTTGAAGCCGTTGTCTTTCTGGAAAGCCCGGATCGCGTCACGGGTCGCGGGACCGATCTTGCCGTCCAGCTTGCCGTCGTAGTAACCGGCCTTCTTGAGGGCCTTCTGAATGTTCACGGAAGGAAGCTCAAAACCGGAAGGCGTGCGATAGATACCTTTGATCACGCCCTCTTCTTCCTGCAGCGCACCGATCTGTGACTCGGTCGCACCTAATTCACCTTGGAGCTGGCCTTTTTTGGCTTCTTCGGCCTGGAGAGCAGCGCGGGTATCCTGGAGCGACTGATCCAAACGCACGAGCTCATCGGTCACCACGCCCATTTGCGCCTGAAGCGTATCCACCTTGCGCGAAGTTTTTCTAGACGCGCAACCACTCAACGCGATCACGCCGATCATAAGGAACACCACTGTCAAACGAGCTGCTTTTCCCATATTTTTTCTCCTGTTTAAAGTCTTTTGAAGGTGAAAAATAAAAGCTTTTGTACAACGGGCTAAAGTGTACCAGAAGGGGTCTCCGGAATCAACGGTAAATCTTGCGCGGGCTCGTCCGCGGGACGCACTGCGAACAGCATGAATTCCGTGTGCCCGATCATTCTCTGGACTGGACGTGTCTTACCTCCGCGCGCGAGGATCTCTCGCTCTAAAAGTTCGCGGCTTTCCACAAGAATGAATCCCTGGGCTCTTAATTCCTCGGCCATCTTTTCGATCTGATTGAACGTGGGGTTGAGACTGACGAGGCGGCCGCCGCCTTTGAGCGCGGCCTTCACCACCGAAACCTCTTCCCACGGCTGCGGAATATCCAGAATGACCGCATCAAAACCGGTTTCCGCAAAAGACTCCGTCGCCTGCCGCTGGCAGAATGTCACATGCGGCCGCAGACCCGCGCGGTCGATGTTCTTGTAGGCGTTCTTCGGAAGATCTTCGCGCCGGTCATAAGTGAACACATGCCCGTCCGGCGCGACGGCTTGCGCGAGCGCCATCGTCAGGGACCCTGAACCCGTACCGATCTCCATGACCTTGGACCCGCTATGAATGCCGGCCTTCATGATCAACAGCGCTGCGTCCTTCGGGTAAATGATCCCGCTTTCGCGCGAAGCCTTCATCATGAGATCTTCCATCGTCGGTTTCAAAAGATAGCCGAAGCCGTGCTCGCACACGACCTTTTTGCCGAACGGCTGGCCGATCCAGCTTTCGACATCCAGCGGCTTGCCGCAGTGGATGGAGGCGCGTTTCCCCCGCGCAACTTCGATCATATAAGTGCGTTCGTCATCGAACCAAAGAAGGACAAGGTCCCCTTCTTTGATCCCGCCTGTTATTTCCATTGGATTTCCCATGTCTTTATTCCCTGAAACTGCTCCGTGAATTTCGATCGGGACAGGTACGATAGCCTTTCCCAGAATAATTTACCACCCTTTTTCTTTCGCGAGCCGGAGTAACTCGGAAAAATCACGGACGATATGATCCGGTTTGGCTTCGCGCAGAACCGCTTCACTCGCGAAACCGTGGGACAACGTTACCACCTCCACCCCGCCGTTCCGTGCCGCTTCAATATCGATCGGGCTGTCGCCTACAAACAGGACCTCGCCGGCTTCCGACCCCGTCGTTTCCATCAGGTGATGGATCGCGGCCGGATCCGGCTTGAACGGCAAGCCGTTGTCGCCCGCCAGAATGGCAATAAAATGATCCGCGACGCCAAGCGACGCGAGGATCTGCGAAGAAAAGGGATTGGGCTTGTTCGTGATCACCGCCTGCTGACGGTCTTTGAAATATTCCAGAAATTCGCGCGCGCCCGGGTAAAGGGACGAATGATCAAGCATGTGTTCCTTATAGTGGGCCCGGTAGAGCTTTGCGCCCTTGTCCGCGAGAACGTCATCCTGGGTGCGAAACACCTGTTTGATCAAGGAATGCAGTCCGGTCCCCACGCAATCCTTGATCTCGTCATCGGTAAGCTCCGGTCCGCTCAATGCTTTGAGCGCATACCGCACGCTGTTGATGATATCGCGGCGCGTATCGACGAGTGTCCCGTCTAGATCGTACAAAATAAGTTTTTTCATATGATTTTTGATGGAGTTCCAGTCGCGGGGATCTTGTCTTCCGTTAAAATGCGTCCGAAAACGTCGGGCATGGCGCTGGTGAAAACCACGGGTTCACCGGTCACGGGATGCATCAGGGCAAGATGAAATGCGTGAAGCGCGAGGCGTCCGGCCGGATTCGTCTTCGCGCCGTAACGGTCGTCTCCCGCGATCGGATGGCCCATGTCGGAAAGATGGACGCGGATCTGGTGTTTGCGCCCGGTCTCAAGCTCCACTTCCAGAAGCGAATAGTGCGCACTTGAACGGAGGACCCTGTAGTGCGTGGTCGAACGTTTGGCGCCAGCTTCTTCCTTTTTCGTGCTGTAAACTTTCAAAAATTTGTTCTCGCGCAGAAAACTCGTGAGCGTCCCCGCCGGTTTCTGGGGGATCCCTTCCACGACTGCATAATATTTTTTCCGGACCTCGGTCCACCCGGACTGAAGCCGCGTCTTGATCTCGAGGTCCTTTGCAAAGATGAGAAGCCCCGACGCTTCCCGGTCGAGCCGGTGAACGATAAAGATCTTTTTTCTCCGGACCAGTTTTTCGCCCGGCCGGCACGGTCGCCCGGAATTCGCGGCATCCGTTTTGCACACATGTTCGTTCGCGGCATAAAAAGCAGTCTGCGTCCCAACGCTCTCGGTCGAAACGGTCAAGAGCCCGGAGGGTTTTTCGATCACGAGGATCGCGTCATCCTCATACACAATCGTGATGCCGAACTTCGGACGTGCTTCGGGCCGCGCCTCTTTAAGCGAAAGGATCCCGACCTGGTCTCCCGGCACAAGTGGGTGATCGAACTGCGTGACAATCGCGCCGTTCACTAAGACCGTCCGGAATTTCAGGAGTTGCCGCACGCGCGTCTTCGACGTGTCGGAAAGTTCCTTAAAAAGATATTCCAGAAGCTTCCCGCCCGACCGGACCTCAAAAGTTCTCATGAATACTGCCTGCCTTTCTCTTTGATCTTCAAAAGCTGTCTCTGACGAGGATCCAACTCGCGCCACTTCCCCTCCGCGAGACTCCCCAACTCGAAGGCTCCGATAGCGGTACGAACGAGCCGGAGCGTGGGAAATCCCACCGCCGCCGTCATGCGCCGCACCTGCCGATTCTTGCCTTCTATAAGTTTCAGCTCGACCCAGCTGGTCGGAACGGAAAGACGGAATCGGATCGGCGGATCCCTCGGCGGATAACCCGGATCCGCGATCAACCGTGCCTGACACGGCTCGGTCTTGCGCCCCTGGATCATCACTCCCTTTCGCAGCTGCGCCATCGCCTCTTCGGTCGCCAAACCCTCCACCTGAGCGTGATACGTCCGCTCATGGCCATGCCGCGGATGAAGCAAAAGATCGTTCCATTCCTTCTCATCGCTCAAAAGTAGCAGCCCCTCACTGTCCCAATCGAGTCGCCCGATCGGATAAACCTGTTCCGGAAATCCGAATTCCGCAAGCGTCCGGTGCTCCGGCTCCTGTTGGGTGAACTGCGATAGGATCCCGTAAGGTTTATGAAATGCAAGGATCATAATATTTCTCGAAAACCTTCGTCTTGCTCGCGGGCGGCTTTTTTGCGCTCCGCCTTCAAACACTGATGGCAGAACTTCTTGTAAAGATCCTCGACCTTGGCCCGGGCCCACGGCGTCTTCCGAAGGAAGGTCAGGCTCGACTTGACGCTCGGATCAAAATGAAAGCACCGGATCCGGATCTGCTCCCCCATTTTTTTCCAGCCGTAGGCCTCCACGAGCCGGGTGAGGATCGTCTCGAGCGTGACACCGTGCAACGGATCTTTCGGATGTTGCGCAGGCATCCCATCCTTAGTCTGCATTCGTCTCTCTCGTCTGGTTCAATAACAGATCAAAACAAGGCGGAATGGCCGAGGTAAGCTTCACGGCCTCGCCAGTCACGGGATGCCGGAATTCGAGTCGCGATGCATGTAGCAAAAGCCGCTCCGCCCGAACCACCGGCCGCATTTCTTCCCGCCAGCCTTCCTGAATATACCGCTCAAAGATCCGCGGGTCGATGTAGATCTTATCACCCGCAATGGGATGCCCCAAAAAAGCCAGGTGGGCGCGGATCTGGTGCGTGCGCCCGGTGTAAGGAACGATCTTAAGAAGCGAATAATCGCCGGCGCTTTCCAGGACCTGATAGTCCGTCCGCGCCGTTTCCCCCGCGGCATCCGGCGTCCGGATGTTGTGCCCGCTCGCAACATCGGTCCCAAGCGGCGTCGTGATCGTTCCTTGCTTCTGTTCCGGCGTTCCGATCACGATCGCATGATATTCCTTCAGGACTTCGCGCCGCTCAAAAAGAATGCCGAGCTTGCCCGCCATCAAGCTCGACCGGGAGACCAGCACGAGCCCGCTCGTTTCGGAATCAAGCCGGTTCACGATCTGAAAACCTTCCGGCCCCGGGCGAAGATCTTTTTTTAGAAGGCTGAGAAGATTTTTCTCCTTGAATCTCCCGACCGGATGGACCGGAAGCGGCGCCGGTTTCTCGACCGCAAGAAAGAAACCGTCCTCATAAAGGATCCTGTAGCCTGTCTCGACGTAAAGATCTGCTTCGGTCCGCAAAGGCCTCACCTGTCACCCTTCCGCGGGAACGGGCGCGGTCGCCATGCGCTCATTCGAATAATCGAGGATCTTGTGCTGGAGATCGCAGATCTTCTTTTCGAGTCCGTCAAAAAATGCTTCGGTCTTTTCCGCAGGGAACGGAAGGGTGACCGCTTTCTGATTCTTCAGATAATAAAGGATCCCCGAGCGGACAGGCAATTTCAGGATCTTCTGCGCCGCAAGCGCGTAGATCTCGAGCTGGAGATCGTAGCTGCTTTTTTTCGCGGCCGCCTCGTCACCGGTCGCGGTCTTGTAATCGAGGATGTGCCATTCTCCCTGTTCGTCCTCGAAAAGTACGTCGAGCTTTCCGTAGATAAGACCGTGACGGCCGTTCAGGACAAAATCGGTCTCGCGTTCGATCCGTCTGGCTTTCTGCAATTGTTTGAACACCGGACTCTGGATAAAACCTTTGACGAGCTCGCGCGCCCCGGCAACGGATTCTTTTCCAAAATGGCCGAAGAGTCTTTCCAGGGATCCGGATTCCAGGCAAAGCTCCGGTTGTTTGAGATCGAGGTGTTCAAAGAACGTATGCATCGCCGTCCCGAAATCGGCCGCGCGAACCTCCTCGCCCTTCCAGTCGGGATCTTTCCCCGCCCATTCGTTCTCGACAGCCGGCCCGATCCCTGTCACCTTTTCCTGATCCTCCGGAACAAAGACCGTCCATCCGATCTGATACCGCCGCCAAAACTCGCCGGGATCTTTCCGGAAAAGCACGAACGCGGACACCGGAAGGTCGATCGTCCGCGGCTGCGCCCGTTCGCTTTTATCCCGGAGCCCGGGGAAAGTCCCCGCACCCCGCACGGCCTGCGCTTCGAACTTTTCGACAATGCGCGCGATCTTTTCTTTTTCAACCGCCGGCCTGCGCACCGGGATCCCGGAATCCTTATCCGCATCACAGGTGATCCGGACGCCGAGGCCTTCGGCAAGGGCCATCGCCCAGTCCATCCAGCTCGTCATCTCGGAAAAAAGTTCTTTTTCCTTTTTCTTTTTCGCGTAGACCCCGCTCAGGAAAAGGCGCGACTTCGCGCGGGTCACGGCGACGTAAAAAAGCCGTTTCCATTCTTCGTTTTCCCGTTTTTTGACGGCCCGATCGATCGCTTTGTAAAAATAAGGTTCTTCGGGTTCAAGATCTTTTTCGTTGCGGAAGCGCATGCTGAAACCCTCGGCGGCGTGCGCGATCACGGTCTTCGCTTCTCCATGCCGGCCCTGATGCCCCATGTCCGCGACGAACACCGCCCCGAACTCAAGCCCCTTCGCCGCGTGAACGCTCATCATCCGCACCGCTTGCGCGCCGTCCTCAAGGGCGATCTGCGCCTCGGACTCGCGAACGTCCCGGGCCCGCAACCGTTCGAGGATGTTCAAAAAAACCGCGAGAGGAACGCGTTCATAGGTTTCATATTCGCGAACGATCGCAATAAGCTTTTTGAGATTGGCAAAACGGCGAACCCCCGACGGTCCGGCCAGCGCCGAAAGCTCATATCCCGTGCGTTCAAGGATCCGGTCGATCAGCTCCGCGAGGGAAACACGGTCTTTGAGGCCCCGGAGCTCGGCGGCCACGGCCGTAAATGCCCGCAGTTGCCGTTTCTGTTCTTCCGCGATCTCCGAGATCCCGTCCGCGCGTTTCACGGCCTCATAGAGCGGCGCCGCGTCGTTATTATTTTTTTTCGCGTCCCGCGACAGCCAGAAAAGCGTGTCATCCGTAACATGGAAGAACGGCGACCGGAGCACCGCCGCCAGGGGAATATCGGAAAGCGGCTTTTCAAGATGCGTCAGAAAACTCATCATGTCCTGGATCTCGGGCTGTTCATAAAACCCGCGACCCGCCACGATAAAATAAGGAACGCCGGCCGTTTTCAATGCGTCCTCATAAATCCCGCTCACCGTCATGGCCTGAAAAAGTATCGCCATCTCGCCGTACGGAACGCCCTTTTCATGGAGCTCCCCGATCCGCAGGGCGATCGCCCGCGCCTCCCGCATCCGCGCGTGCTCTTTTTCCTCGTCCCCTTCGACCTCGGTGACAAGCAGCTCGACGGCCGGCGCTTCGCTCTCCTGTTTCTTCTTCGCGGCAAGAGGCTCGAACGAAAACCCGTCTTCATCCCACAACGCCGCGAAAAAACCGTTCACGAAATCCACCACAAGCGGCTCACTGCGGAAACTTTCCGCCAGGAAAATACGTTCGCCCGCTTCCCCGTCCGCGTAAAACGCTTCCTTTTCCAGGAAAAGGCGCGGTTCAGCGCCCCGGAAACCGTAAATGGATTGTTTGTAGTCGCCGACCATAAACAGGTTGTCGCCGGACGACAGGAGTTCGGCAAAACGCATTTGGAGAAAATTCGTGTCCTGGAACTCGTCGATCAGGATATATTTGAACTGCTTTTGATAACGCTCGCGCAGCTTCGCCAGAACGGACCCGGTCCCGGCAAAAAGCCCCACGGCCATCCTCTGAAGGTCGTCGAAATCCAGCAGTCCTTTTTCTTTTTTCTTCGCGTCGTAAGCCTCTTCAAAAAGAAGCGCCAGGGTCTCGAGTTTCTTCTGCCAGGGAACGGCCAGCGGCCCGATCCGAAGTGCGGCAAGATCCTCGAGAAGTCCGCGCCATTCTTTCCAGCCTTCCTTGCGCTTCCCCTTATAAAGCGAGCTCCACTCCCAAAAATCCGAAAGCGTCTCCCAATCCCATGTTTTGTTCCTGAAAAACCGCTCCCATGCGCCGGCGTCGATCTCCGGAAGTTTTTCAATAAGCGCCGGAGCTTCGCCCGCAAGTTCTTTTTCCCTCCGGGCGGACACCGCCTCGCGCTGGGTGTCATTTTCTTCGAAAAATTCCCGCAGGAGCTTGCCTTCGTGGCGCGCGGCAGTGAAGACCTTTAAAATACCGGCCCGGGCGGAGTCTTCGCCGTAAGCCGCAAGAAGTTCGAACGCATCATTTTTTGTTTCGTAAACTTTTTCGATCGTCGCCTGGAGCGCCTCTTCCTTGAGAAGTTCCGACTGTTCGGACTCGAGCACCCGGAATTCCGGATCGACACCTGCCTCGACCGGATGCTCTTTCAGGAGCCGCGATGCGAAACCGTGGAACGTAGAAATAGCGGCCCGTTCAAGGTCGCGGCGCGGCCGCTCCATCCCGGCCTTCCGGAGTTCGACCGAAAGGCGTCCTTTGATCTCATTCGCGGCTTTTTCGGTGAACGTAAGGACCAGAAGTTCGGTGATCCGGGCCTTTTCTGTTTTCAGTAGATGCAGGATCCGCTCAACCAAAACACGCGTTTTCCCGGTTCCGGCTCCGGCTGAAACGAGAAGGTTCTTCCCAAGGGACTGAACCGCTTTTTCTTGAGCGCTGGTGAGTGTCATAAATTGCTAGTTCTTGATTTCTTTTGATTTCATCTATTTTTTAAGAATTACACATCTAAAAATGCATTATACAAAAAAAGCCTGGCGCTATGGCAAAAATGAAATTATGCGTTATACTTTTGCCGTGGAAAATGAAAAGCGCGAATTTTTCAGGCACCCCATCAAGGTACCGATCCAGCTGACGAAAGTCGCCGATGAAAGTTCCGCCGCCCTGAAGACCGAGGACCTGTCCCAAGGCGGTCTTTCTTTTTTCTGGCCGGAAAATCTCCCGGAAGGAATGCACCTTCAACTTTCGATCCCGGTGGAGAAACAGCTTTTCAAGATGAGCGCGCATGTGGCCTACTGCAGAAAAGACACGGGCACCGGGCTTTTCAAAACGGGGGTCTGTTTTGAGGACGCCGCGAGCGCTTTCCGCGCAAAACTCGCCGAAGAGATCATCCAGATCCGTCAGTACTGCGAAAAGATGTCACTCCTCCGCGGCCGCTCGATCTCCGAACAGGAGGCCGCCGAAATGTGGATCGATAAGAACGCCCGGAATTTCGCAGGCCGGATGGGAGCGAATTAGATCCCCTTCTCTAAAGTTCTCACGGACTTGCAGGCTCCGGCCCCGGTCAACGCTGTCCGGAATTAGGAATGAGGAGTTTCCAGAGAGAAGATCAGTTCCCTGGAAGGTCTTGCGAGGTAGAATCCCTGTCCATAGCGGATCCCCATATTGCGGAGAAGATCAAGATCCTCTTTGTTCTCAACCCCTTCCGCCACCATTTCGGAACCATTCATCCGACCGAGGTGGACCATCTCACGGACGATCTGCTGATTAAGCGGATTGTTAGCGATCCCGTGAATGAGCTGAAGGTCGATCTTGAAGAACTCCGGCTTCAAAGAAGCTAACTGCGTGATCTTGGAACCGATCTCTGCGATATCGTCGAGCGCAAAACGGTAGCCGAGAGAACGAATGAATTCGACACCCTTTTCGATAAATTCAAAATCTGATTTCTTGACGCCTTCCGTCAGCTCAAAAACCATCTTGTCCGAATGGACCCTCATGTTCCGGAGGAACTCTTCCCCCGCCTGACCTCTCGAAAAAGCCTTTTCCAGCGTCAACGGTTCGATATTCAGGAACAGACATTGCCCCTTCGCGAGCTTCGGCAGGACCTTGATCGCGGCGTCAAGACAGTGAATGTCAAAAGGAATGACCGTCCCTTTGGCGTAGGCGTTGCGGAACATCTCAACCGGAGTTTCTTTTTCGCTCCGAGCCAGCGCCTCATAAGCGATCACATCCCAGGTCGCAATGTCGACGATGGGCTGATAGACCGAGTAAATATTTTCCTTGAACTCGGCGCGCTGTTTTTTAAAAAGATTGATCCTGAATTCCATGAACCGGAGGTCCTTTACAAGTGGATAAAAAAGGGAATGCCGAAGTATACACGAAGCCCCCGCGAATTGCCAGCATCCGAGAGCTTTTTAAACAAAACGCGTCCGGAACTGAGATTTTTCTTACTCCGAAAATTTCTCATTTCAAAATTGTCGCAAGCGCCTCCGGCAAATCCGGATACCGGAACGCATACCCCGCCCGGAGGAGTTTTTGAGGAACAACTTTCTGCCCCTCAAGGACCATGGCCGCCATTTCTCCCATCACAAACCGGAGCACGAAGCCGGGAACGGGCAACCACGAAGGCCGGCCGAGAACTTTTCCGAGCACCGAGCAGAATTCTTTCATGGGGACGCCCCCCGGAGCGGCAATGTTCACGGGCCCCGAAAGGTCGGAACGCTCCATTAAAAAAAGCAACGCGCGGATCACATCTTCCCGGTGGACCCACGGCACCCCCTGCCGTCCCGAACCCAACGGCCCGCCCAAAAAGAACCGGAACGGCGCAAGCATTTTGGGAAGCATGCCTCCGCTTTTTTCGAGGACCGGCGCAAACCGGGCCAGGACAACGCGAACGCCCAACGAACCCGCTCTCAGAGCTTCCCGCTCCCATGCTTCGCACACATCCGCGAGAAACCCAACTCCGCGGCCGCGCTCTTCCGTCGCGGCGCCCTCCGGAACATTTCCGTAATATCCGACCGCAGAAGCATTGATCAGAAGCGAGGGCCTCCGGCGGGCCATTTCGATCGCGCGGACGATCGCGCGCGTGGCATCGATCCGGCTTGAAAGGATCTTTTCTTTTTGTTGCGGCGTCCAGAGTCGCGCGGCGATACTTTCGCCCGCAAGATCGATCACGGCATCGGCCCCGTCGAAAACATCAGCCCAACTTCCCACGGTCTTCCCGTCCCAGAACACAAGCTGTTCTCGTTCGCGCACAGATCCCGCTCCGCGCAAGGAAAGAACAACGAGAGAATGACCTTCGGCGAGCAACGTATCACGCAGCGGCGTCCCGATAAAACCCGTGGCTCCGGCAAGGATGATCTTCATTTTCTCGCACAACGCTCAACGGTCAACGCAAAACGAGAGGACCCTTCGTTTCGCGTTGCGCGTTGTGCCCGCCTCGCCGGCAACCGGGCGTTGCTTCTTGAAAAACGATCCATAAAAGATCTCTAGTAAGTTTGTTTATTTTTCTGACGATCCCAGGCGTTGAGAAGATCGAGGCATTCTTTCTTCATGAACCCGGGACGGATATCGACCCGGCTTTTACCGCAACGTTTCATCGTGGCGCTCGGGATCGAAAGCTCGTTGAACCCGCGCCGCTGAACATCGGGGATAGCGGTCCCGAAAACAACCCGGGAGATCCGCGCCCAATGGATCGCGGAAAAACACATCGGACAAGGCTCGGTCGTCGAATAGATCACGCAGCCGGAAAGATCGAACGTCCCCAGCTTCCGCGATGCCCTACGGATCGCGTTAATCTCGGCGTGGCACGTCGCGTCTTTAGTTTTCAGCACGGTATTGTGCGCAACGGCGATCACTTTCCCCTTCCGCACGAGACAAGCACCAAACGGCCCCCCGTCGAAACGCTTGATCCCCCGGGATGCCGATCGGATCGCACGATCCATCCATCTTTTTTGAGATTTGAAATCTTTCATGAAACCCTCTTCTGCAGTACGCCAAGCACGACATCATGAAAACGCCCGTTCGTCGCCAAAAAACCCGGACTCCGCGTCAGGATCTTCCCCGCACCGTAATCGATCGGATCCCCGAGGAGGTCCGTCACTCGCCCCCCCGCTTCCTCGATCGCAAAAGCTCCGGGCGCGACATCCCATATTTTTTCCCGGAACTCCGGATTACGTTGCGGCAATGTTCTAAAGAATATCTCCGCGCCGCCGGAAGCAAGCACCACATGCTTGGCTTGGCTGTCCAACGGAACCGGCTCCGGAACGATCCCGAGCGCTTCGCGAAGTTTCCGGCTCTTTTCAATATTCTGGTGACGCAACTCGAATGAATCGAGAATGCGCGCCCGGGCAATGTCTTCACAGCCGGAAACCCTGACCGGGACCCAGCGTCGTTCGTCATCGATCGAAGCTCCCCAGCAGCCTTGCCCCCGCGCGGCCAGAACCATCAGTCCGGTGGTCCCGCCCAAAGTCTTCGGGGTTTCCAGCTCCGGGCAAGCAAGCGCTGCCAATTCCACTTTGCCGTCGCGGATAAGCGCCAGAGCGATCGCGTATTGCCCTCCCCTCAGAAATCCTTTCGTACCGTCGATCGGATCAAGCGTCCAGAATGAATCTCCCGCCGGCCCCTGCCCGCGATCGATCCATTCGCAAACCCGCGACGGATTCGCCCTCGGGAAAAAAGCATGCACATAGCTCGCGATCTTGTCGAGATCCTCTTCGCCTTTCCGGCTCCGGAGGTAGGTGGAACTTTCTTCCGCAACCATGATACTTTTCGGGAAATAGTGCTCCAATAGCGCCCCGGCTACGGCTTGGATCCCCATGTCGGCGAGCGTGACCGGAGAATCGTCCTGTTTGATAATGGTTTTGACGGAAGATTCAGCCCGCACGCGGCGGGCCAATTCACTTCCGAACTGGACCGTATCGATCGCAAACTGGACTTCGGGCCTTCTGAGATCAATTTCCAAGCTCGAAGAACCTCCGGACGCGAAGGACGAGATCTTCCCCGCTAATGGGTTTCGGAATGAACGGGTTTTTCGCACCCTTGGAACTCCGGGCGGCCTCTCCCGGCGTCATTAAGGAAGTCATAAAGATGACGGGAGTCGAGGAAAGCTCGGAATCCGCACGCAAGAGGGCGGCAACCTCCCCGCCGTCGGTATGAGGCATCATGACATCAAGAAGAACAAGGTCCGGGCGCCATCCCCGGACAAATTCCATCGCCCGCGTGCTATCATTACAGATCCCGACCCGATACAGCCCTGATTTATCCAGAAACATCTTGGCCATTTCAGAAAAGTCGACATCATCATCAATGAGGAGAATGGTTTTTTGATTCTCCGTGATTTTTTTCTCCATAACCCCTCCGGTGACGGCAGTTTCTTTCTATAAACCGTTATATTTTATCACCCTTTTACCGATATAATACCTATCAAAATAAGGGGTGACTCAACCAATGTTCCTTTTTCTCAAGCTTGTTCTGGCGCATCTGATCGCAGACTTCATCCTCCAGTTCGAAGAACTCTACCAGCTAAAAGTCCGGAGCCTCTGGGGACATATCCTCCACGTTGTGATCCACGGCATCGTTTCGATCGTGATGGTCTACCCGTACCTTGACCAGCTTTTCATGGGATGCTTCCTGGGAGGCCTCGTCCTGCTGCACCTCCTCCAGGATTTTGTGAAGTACACTCTCACGAAAAAGATCCCGAAAAACACTTTCCTTTATTTTATCGGCGATCAGTTCGTTCACCTGATCGTCATCAGCACTATCCTTCTCTTCCCCATCAGCAACGAAATCCGCGGATTTCCCGTAGCAGGCATCCTGAACAGGGTCTATCTCGACTACCCTCTGACGTTGTTCTTTATTTTTTCCATCCTTCTGACGTTCGCCGGCAACTACACGTTCCACGCTTTTTACAAAAGCTACGTTGAAAACAGCCGCCCTCTTTGCTGGATCACTTCACCGGAGATTGCTTACGCCATTCTTGAACGGGGTGTCATTGCATCAGCCGTGATCTTCGCCGCGAAACCCCACTGGGTTTTCGTTTCCCTGCTGATCGGGGTCCTACGTCTTCCCTTTCCCAACCTGCGAAATCTGCGGGATTTCCTTTTAAGCGCCATGTACACCGTCGCTCTGAGCGACATTTTCCTCCTGCTGCTCCCATGACCCCAAACGAAGAAATGCCCTCCCGGGAAAAGGATTGCCCGGCCGACAAGATCCTTAACCTCCAGAAAGTCCTCGCGCTCAATAGCATCCTGAACTCCACGCTCGATCTGAACGCCCTCCTCAAGATCATTATGGAAACGTCCGCCGAAGTCATGAACGCCAAGGTCGCTTCGCTCATGCTGATCGATGAAGCGGCCGATGAGCTGGTCTTCCGCGTCGCGCTAGGGGACAAGGGCGCCGAGCTTGAGGAAAAATTCCGGATCCAGGTCGGAGAGGGCATCGCGGGAACGGTCGCGAAAACCGGTGAACCTCTTGTGATCAACGACCCGCAGAACGACCCGCGCTTCGCCAAACGTTTTGACAACTCCACCGGATTCCGAACCGAAGCGATTCTCTGTGTCCCTCTCAAGGTCCGCGGCCGCGTCACGGGAGTCCTCCAAGCCATCAATCCTCTGAAGAAAAAAGGGTTCTGCACAAGTGATCTGGATCTTTTCGCGACGTTCGCCCACCAGGCGGCAATCGCAATCGAAAACGCGAAACTCCACACAGAGATCGTGAAACAGGAAAAAGCCAAACAAGCCCTGAAGATCGCTCACGAGATCCAGCAGAATTTCCTTCCGGACCTGAAAAACCGCTCCTACGGAGTTGATGTCTTTGCGCAAAGCCTCCCCGCGCTCGATGTCGGCGGCGATCTGTACGACGTAAGCGTTCTCGACAACGATCGCGTCAGCATCATCCTGGGGGACGTTTCCGGCAAAGGCGTTCCGGCAGCACTCTATATGGTTCGCGCCATGTCCGAGTACCGGTTCCTTGCGCCCCTTGCGAAAGATCCCGGAGAACTTCTGACCCGGTTGAACCGCAAGCTTGCGGAGGGAAGCATGTTCGGGATGTTCCTCACACTCGTCTGCCTTTTCGTCGACAAAAATACGCGTACCATCCAATACGCCTCGGCCGGCCATCCACCGATCCTGCTGCGGAACGCGCAAACTTCGCAGACCGAATTCCTCAAAGGCGCCCAAAGCGTTCCCCTCGGCATGGTCCCGGAAACGTCTTTTTATCTGAACTCGGTGCAAGTCGGAAAAGGTGCCGCCCTTTTCCTTTACACGGACGGCGTCAGCGAAGCGCGAAGCAAGAACGGCAAGGAGTACGGCGTGGAAAGACTGAAAGCCTGCGTGAAAGCACCCGCCGCTTCGGCGCGGGAATATTCGGAAAGAATTTTTGAAGACGTCCGCCAGTTCGCGGCCGGCGCCGAGCCACACGACGACGTCACCACGCTCACCCTCGTCATCCCCTGAGAAGTCCAAGATCCCAAATCCCGGAGATCCGCCACTGAAGTTCTAAAATCGAGGATTGTCAGAATTACTTTGGAAAAGCCCGAGGAAGCGTAAGGGTGAATTTCGTTCCTTCCCCCAGTTTGCTCTCAACCTTGATGTCGCCCTGATGCATTTTTACCGCGCGGGCCACCACAAGAAGGCCCAACCCGGCGCCTTCCTTTCCCTTCGTCGTGAAGAACATCTCAAAAAGACGGGCCCGGACATCTTCCGGCATGCCGGAAGCGTTGTCCTCGACGATCAGCTCATACTTTTCCTGGCTGATCATCCGCGCAGTCACCTTCACGCGCCACTACCATTCCTGCTCCTTGTGCGACGGCATGATCCTCTGCAAAGTCCCGGGTTGCAGCGAAAATTCATTATACTGCACCGAATGCGATTATCTGATGTATACGAGCCGATTAAACAACGACAGCAAAAATACAGATCTCAAAAGGAGGGCCACCAACCAGGAAAGACCGATCTAAAAAAACAACGATCCGTTCCGCGATCGCATCCCATACCCGCCCCGCCGTAACGCGCACGGCGGGATTGGTTTTTTATGGAAATCATTCCGGGCAAGGGACAGGCAAACACTTAATACCTGCCCTTCTCTTGTCGGATAAAGCCGTTTAGAAAAGCTGCTTGAGATTTTCGGGAGGTTTGACGCCGAAGTGCTGGTAAGTGAGCTCGGTGATGATGCGGCCAGCGGAGGTCCGTTTCATAAAACCCCTCTGGATAAGATAAGGTTCATAAATTTCCTCGAGCGTCTCAGCGTCTTCCCCTACGCCCACCGCAAGACTGTTAACACCGACCGGCCCGCCTTTGCATTCCTTCAGAATATATTTCAGAATGCGTTTATCCATCGGATCAAGACCTTCCAGATCCACACCGAGCATCTTGAGACCTTGGTCCGCGACATCGGCCGTGATCCTGCCATCCGCCTTGACCTGGGCATAGTCCCGGACGCGACGGAGCAGGCGGTTCGCGATACGCGGCGTACCACGGGCACGGCCCGCGATCTCAAACGCGCCTTTTTCGTCGATCCCGATATTCAGGATCTTCGCGGAGCGCTTCACGATCGTGGCAAGGTCTTCAGCCTCGTAATAATTAAGCCTTTCGACGATACCGAAACGGGAGCGAAGAGGAGCGGTCAGAAGCCCGCTGCGCGTGGTGGCGCCGATCAGCGTAAAACGAGGGATTTGCATCTTCACCGAACGGGCATGCGGCCCCTTGTCGATCATGATCTCGATCGAGAAATCTTCCATCGCGGAATACAGGTATTCTTCGACGACATGCGGGATACGGTGGATCTCGTCAATGAACAGCATATCGCCCTTTTCGAGGTTCGTAAGGATCCCCGCAAGATCACCGGCGCGCTCAAGCACGGGACCGGACACCTGATGGATCTTGGCGCCCATGCGGTTGGCAATGATATTAGCGAGCGTGGTCTTGCCGAGGCCCGGAGGCCCAAAGAGAAGAATATGGTCGAGCGACTCCTTCCGTCCGAGCGCGGCCTCGATGAAAACCTTGAGGTTCTCCTTCACCTGCGTCTGGCCGATAAACTCATCGAGCGTGTTCGGCCGGAGCGTGACCTCGATCTCGATTTCTTCCGGCTTATATTCCTGGTCCAAGAACCGTTCTTCCGCCATCAGACTCCCCTACTTTTATCGCCGAGAAGCTCCCTTGCCGCTTCAGCGTCTTCTTTGCGAACCCATATTTGATTGCCTTTTGTAAAAGTAAACCCTTCCTGCGAAGGATCGGCAGCCGGGGTCAATATCGCTCTAATCCCGCCGCTTTCCAAAAGTCCCTTGGCAATCTCCGCTTCTTGCTCGCTCAGGAACACTTTAACGCAAATCAACTCGGTATCATCTTGAAACCTGTCGTCTGTCATAATTAGCGGTCCACGGGCCAAGGGCCACGTGGTGCGTGGGTCGTGGTACGTGGCCCGAATTATACGTGCTTCAACGCCGCGCGGATGATCTCTTCCACCGACGGCTTCTTGCCCAGCAACGATTTCAGCGACTTCTGCACGGCCGCTTTGGCCTTCTGTTTTGTATAACCCAGCGCCACGAGCGCCAAAACCGAATCCTCAACCATTTGGTCGGAAACGCTCTGCTCATGCGCGATCTCTTTGCCGGCCGGGATATCGGCCTTGCCGATCTTGTCCTTGAGCTCGATCACGACGCGCTCTGCCGTCTTCTGTCCGATCCCAGAAATGGCGGTCAGCACGGGGATATTATGCTCCTGGATCGCCCGCTTAAGTTCCGGAAGGGTCACACCGGAAAGCAGCGTGATCGCAAGCTTCGGACCGATCCCGGAGATCGAAATAAGCAACCGGAAAACCTCGCGTTCTTCCTCGGTTGCGAATCCGTAAAGAAGCTGCGCATCCTCCCGAACGACGAAATGCGTAAAAAGCTTGGCCGGCTGCCCGAGACCCGGAAGGCTCGAAAACGTCGAAAGCGATACGCGCACCTCGTAGCCGATCCCGTTCACGTCCAGGATCACCGCCACCGGCGTCTTTTCCGCGATTTTTCCGTTCAAGTAGTGATACATACCCGGTCCCGTTTTTTTGAACTTTTATTCTATATGAGGAAAGAACGAAAAAGCCAAAACATACATTTTCCCTCCGGAGGACGCCATACTGACACGCGCCGCTGCCAGGCTCTTTTCGAATTTTATCTTAAATTCGAACGTCAGGCAAAAATAACCGCCGGAAAAGAATTTGCTGATGAGGAACGTTTCGAAGCTCTCCGCCTTCCCAAGGTCCGGATAAGCCTGCGCGATGAACTTTTCGAGCTCCTCCGGCGTGATCTTCTCTTTCGTTGAGGGATGGTTCATAGCATAGAGCTCGGCCGCATCCCTCTTCAGAAAACAATCCACGGCTTGATTCGCTCCGGCCATGGCCTTCAGATAAAAATTCCCGGCCCAAAAAGCGCCCACTCCCAAAAGAACCAACCCAAGCACCACCGCAAAACCGGCAGCCTGTCTTCGGGTCATTTCAAAATGTTCCGCTTGGCGTTATGCAAATGACACATCGCGATGGCGAGGGCGTCGGAGGCATCCAGCGCCGGAGCTTCTTTCAGGTTGAGAAGCCGCTTCACCATGAATTGCACCTGCTCCTTCGACGCGCGACCGTTGCCCGTGACAGACTGCTTGACCGCCGTCGGAGCGTATTCTACCACCTCGATCCCTTCTTTAGAAGCTGCGAGCATGGCGCAAGCGCGCGCCTCCCCGATCCGCTCGACCGCACGGATATCCTTGGCAAAAAAAAGCGTCTCGAGAGCGAGCACGTCCGGCTTATAGCTCTGGATATTTTTCTGGAGGGATTCAAAAACATGGAGAAGACGCTTGGCAATGGGATCCTTGGAGGCGGCACGGATCGTGCCGCAGATCACCAATTTGTAGTCGCGACCCGAAGTTTCGAGGATCCCGAACCCTGTCCGGTGCGTGCCGGGGTCAATCCCGAGGACTCTCATATTCCCCCGGGCATCAATACCGCTTCACGAACCCGGTTCGTGAAAGGGCGGGAAGACATTAGGCGGACAGCTCTTTCATCACTTCTTCCGGAATGTCCGCGTTCGAATAAACATTTTGAACGTCGTCGTGCTCCTCAAGCGCCTCGATCAGCTTGATCATCGTGCGACCCGTATTCGCCGACACCGCCAGAAGATTTTTCGGGATCATTGTAAGCGTCGCGCTTTCGATCTTGATCTTGGCCTTTTCAATCGCTTCGCGGACCGCCCAGAGGTCCTGCGGCGCGGTCGTCACCTCGAACATCGTGTCGGTCGAAGTCATGTCCTCGGCCCCGGCCCCAAGCGCAATTTCCATCAGCTGGTCCTCGGTCGTGGAAGTCTTGGCGATCACGACAAAACCTTTCTTTTCAAACATCCAGGCCACCGTGCCCGCGCCGCCCATGTTCCCGCCGTTCTTATTGAAAACGCTGCGGATCTCGGACGCCGAGCGGTTCTTATTGTCCGTCAGGCACGCGACAAGCACCGCCGCGCCTTCCGGGCCGAACCCTTCGTAAGTCACTTCCTCGTACGTCACGCCTTCGAGTTCGCCCGTGCCTTTTTTAATGGCGCGTTCGATATTGTCCGCTGGCATGTTGGCATCCTTGCCCGTCTGGATGGCGGTACGGAGCCTCGGGTTGGTCGCAGGATCGCCGCCGCCCGTTTTCGCGGCGACGGTGATCTCACGGATAACCTTGGTGAAGGCCTGACCGCGTTTCGCGTCAACCAGCGCTTTTTTGTGTTTGATACTCGCCCACTTTGAATGTCCGGACATGTGTTATTCTCCCGTTACGTCTTAATTAAGGTTCCGAATCCCTGATTAAAAATTCAATACCTCTCCAAATTTCAGGCTCAAACCGCCGGCTTGAGCTTTTTGATCGCTTCCGTCGTGCGGATCACATCCCGCATCGCCTTCACTTCGTGGACCCGGACGATCTGGATCCCCTTCTCCACCGCCATCGCAACACAGGCCGCAGTCCCAAACTCCCTCTCGTGGACCTCGCGCCCGGTCACATGCCCGATAAACGATTTTCGTGACGGCCCGAGCATGACGGGAAATCCCATCTCCTGAAAAACCTTCAAATTCCTGAGGATCTCAAAATTCTGGTCCGGGGTCTTCGCAAAACCGAGGCCCGGATCGATGACGATCTGTTCCGTCGCGACGCCTCCTTTGAGCGCGATATGCACGCTTTCCGTCAGCTCGGTCACAACATCCAACGCGACATTCTTGTAATCCGACAACGTTTGCATCGTCTCCGGCGTGCCGCGGCTATGCATCAGTACAAGCCCCGCGCCAAACTTCTTGACCACCTTCGCCATCTCGATGCCGGACCGCTTCAACCCGCTCACATCATTGATAATGTCGGCACCGGCCTCGAGACATTTCTTCGCGACTTCCGGCTTCGTCGTATCGATCGAGATCGGAACGCGGTGCTCTTTATGAAGAAGCTGAACGACCGGGAGCAACCGCTCGAGTTCTTCCTTTGCCGTCACGGGTTGGGCGCCCGGCCGGGTCGATTCGCCACCCAGATCCAGGACGTCCGCGCCTTCCTCGATCATCTCCATCGCCCGGCCATACGCCGCTTCCGGATCGAGGTCTTTGCCACCATCGGAAAAAGAATCCGGCGTAACATTCAGCACCCCCATCAGGATGGTGCGGTCGAACGAAACGGTGTTCCTTCGGATCTGCCAGATCACGCGATAGGCTTTCCGCCCTGCACAGGTTCACCGCCACTCACCGGCGGAAGAGCATTGGCAAGGCCTGTGACATTTTTGATCTCTTCGGCATCCAATGTTTCTTTTTCCAGCAACAATTTGGCCAACGCCTCGAGTTTGTCCCGGTGTTCCGTCAGGACCTTTTTCGAGTGTTCGTAGCCTTCCTGGAGAATCCGCTTCACCTCGCCGTCGATCAGGCGCGCGGTGCCCTCAGAATAATTTTTTTCATCCATAAGATCGCGGCCCAGGAAAACCATGCCGCCTTCTTTGCCGAAAACGATCGGGCCGATCTTATCGCTCATCCCGAAACGGCAAACCATCTCACGGGCGATCTGCGTCGCTTTCTGGAGATCGTTATGCGCGCCGGTCGTAATATCGTTAAAAACGAGCTCCTCGGCAACCCGCCCGCCCATCAGCACGGGGATCTCGGTCATAAAGAAGGTCCGGCTGTGCAGCGTACGGTCCTCTTCCGGAAGACTCACGGTATAGCCGCCGGCCAATCCCCGGGGGATGATCGTCACTTTGTGAACGGGATCGGCTCCGGGCGTCAGAAGCGCCACAAGCGCATGCCCGGACTCGTGATACGCCACGATCTTCCGTTCCTTATCCGAAACTTTTTTACTCTTGCGCTGCGGTCCGGCCATGACCCGCTCGATGGATTCTTGAAGTTCGGTCATCCCGACGGTTTCTTTATTAAGCCGCGCCGCAAGAAGCGCCGCCTCGTTGACAAGGTTCGCGAGATCCGCACCTGAGAAATAAGTCGTCTGCTTCGCGATCGTTTTAAAATCGACCACGGGATCCAGCTTCACTTTGATGGCATGGACCTTCAGGATCGCCTCACGGCCGATAAGGTCCGGAAGCGGCACGACCACCTGGCGGTCAAAACGGCCCGGACGAAGCAGCGCGGGATCGAGAACATCCGGTCGGTTCGTTGAGGCGATCAGGATCACGCCCGCATGCGTGTCAAATCCGTCCATTTCCACGAGAAGCGCGTTCAGCGTCTGCTCGCGCTCGTCATGCCCGCCGCCGATCCCTGCGAAACGCTGGCGGCCGACCGCATCAATCTCATCGATGAATATGATCGCGCCTTTGCCGCCGGCCTTGGCCGCCCGCTTGGCCTGTTCAAAAAGATCACGCACACGCGCCGCGCCGACGCCCACGAACATTTCCACGAAATCCGAACCGCTGATCGAAAAAAACGGCACGTCGGCCTCGCCGGCCACGGCCTTCGCGAGAAGCGTTTTCCCCGTTCCCGGGGGCCCCATCAAAAGCACTCCTTTGGGAATGCGCCCGCCTAGTTTCGTGAATCGCGCGGGTTCCTTCAAAAATTCGATGATCTCCTGCAACTCTTCTTTGGCCTCTTCCACTCCGGCCACGTCCTTGAACGTGATACGGCTCTTTTCCTTGTCGTTGAGCTTCGCGCGCGATTTCCCGAACGAAAAGACCTTGCTGCCGCCCTGCTGGACGCCCCGGTATACAAAGAACCAGAAGAAGGCGATCAGAAGAAGCGTAGGGATGATCCCGGAAAACAGGTTACGCCAAAAGGTTTGCGGCGGATTGATCGAAAAATTCGCGACGTTCTTGCGGATCAGCGGGATCAGGTCGGGATCGTTGAGGGGAACATGGACCTGGAAGTACGAACCCGTGATCATTTTCCCCTGGATCACATCCTCCACCATCTCGCAGGAAAGGATCTCGCCGGTCTCGGTATTGCGCGTAAGCATCCGGTAGAACTCTGAATAGCTCATCGCCTTTAGCTCGAACCCCGGGAACACGAACAGCTGGAGGAGAATAAAGATAGAGAGCGGGATAAGAAAAAGCAGGATCAACCGCCGGCGGTCCGGCTCCTGGTTCGGGATCTTTTTGGGGACTTTGCGTCCATTCCTGGGAGGCGCGTTCTTCTTAAAATTACCGTTTGGACTCATGGCATCCTGCTTGTTATGTTTGGTCGAAGTCGAAGGAGGCGTAGTCTAGCATGGGCTATAGAAGATATCAAATCTCATTGCTCGGCCTGGCTGGAGGAATAGTGGCTGGCCGGCAAAAGCGCTACCCCCTTCGGAGACCCGGTCTCCGAAGGGGGTTTTGCCCCAGAAACCCGGGGAAACAACTTTGAAGCAGCTCTCTACCGCAAACTACTCTGCCTGAGTCCGCTGAATCCTTTTTCGGATCATTTCCTGGATTTTAGGAGGAAGGTTCTCGAAATTCGGAGGAAGCAACGGCCGTTTCAAAGAAGCGTCTCCCTGAGTGGAAACGATCCTCCGAGAAACGTTACGTTTGGACTTTCCGGAAAAATGCGGCAAAAGCAGAAAAACCAACACGCCGGTAAGAATGATTAAAACGATCAATTTCACCAGAGGAAACTTTTCTTGCTCGCTCATAATCGTTGCTCCTTATTTGATTATTTGATTTTACAAGGGTTCACATCATCAGTGCCGGTGACGTTCGGCCCATCACAAGACCATTGCATCGAATCACCGTCGACAAAGTAAAACAACCAATTGCAATAAACAGGATCATCATCTTGAGCATAAATTTGAAACCCTGAATCCCAGCCCCAGTATTCGTAACTCCAATGCGAAGATTTCGGAGCTTGCAAACCCAGCCCATCCCATCCTTCGCTGGTGTCTCCTCCCCAGCTAGAGGGACTGGAGTAAATATATCCGCCGTTAGGCGCAGGATATGCACCGCTCACACTCCCTCCGCGTTCTGCGGCTCTTTTTATTGCACCAACCATTTGAAGCCCCTCGGCAACTCGAGCTCTTTGTGTCTGCGCGGTCATCCGGGGAAGGATCAGGGACGCAAGAATCGCGATGATCACCACGACGATCAAGACTTCGATCAGCGTGAAACCTTTAGAACTCCGCTTAAGAGCGATCATGATTGTCTCCCTACTTTATGGTGCATGGCTTGGAAGAATCCCCATCATTTATTTCAAGGTACAAGGATCGAGCGCGGGCTCACCATCGCCACTGTTCGTGAAAATTCCAGAGCAGGTCCATCCTTGCCGGCCGCCATAGTACATGGCATCGCCTTTTCCGTTGGCAATCGATATTTCATAATCGGTGGCACTTCCCGAGTAAAAATAAGACCAAGATTTTGAACTCTCTAACCCTCGGAGCCCCAGTTCCGACCAATTCGGCAGATATGCTGCCCCCCAAACCCCCATGGGATCCGAGGCGATCTCACCGCTAGGGATCGCATAACTTCCCGTCAGATCGAACTGCCTCTCCGCTGCCCGTTTGATGGCACCGCTCATCTGGAATGCTTCGGCCGCCTGCGCCTTCCCTACTTGTGACGTCATCCGGGGAAGGATCAGGGACGCAAGAATAGCGATGATCACCACAACGATCAATACTTCGATCAACGTAAAACCTTTAATGCTCCGCTTGAGAACCGTCATCGTCCTCTCCCTATATTAGGCTACACGCCTTCGAATAACCGTCGCCGTTCGTTGTGTCCGGACCGTTGCAGCTCAAGAATTCGGTATTATCACACTCAAAAACGATATCGGCTCTTGCCTGAAATTCCTGTAAAAATTATTTCCGGTAGAGAGTCACGCTCTTACGCGTCATGGAAAAATCGATGTCTTTGGGAAGCGAGTGACGATACGCCGGCCGCCCGAGGCCTCTGCGGAGTTTTTCCCAAGCTTCGAAGGAAAGCCCACTCTTGGGGTCGAGCCTCTTGAGAGCCCGTTCGAGGATCCGGAACTGGAGCGGCGCGGGGAATTTCAAGAAGGAGGCCCGTTGCAATGAGAGCTTTTTTTTCGTACATTTTTTGAATACTTTAGACCAGGCGGCCTCTTCAAGCTCCGAAAGCAGCGCGTTCTCTTCCGCTACGATCGCAGGAATGCGCGACAAGGCTTCCATCACCCGTGGGTTAAAATCACGGCGCAGTTGCGGGATCAGCTTGAGCCGGATGCGGTTGCGGAGGAACCGGAGAGAGTCGTTCGTTTCATCCTTACAAAACCGGAATTTCCCCGCATGAAGAAATTCGAGAAGTTCTTTTTTGCAGAAAGCAAGCAACGGACGCGCCAGAGTCACGCCGTCCCGCTTAAAACACTCCCGGATCCCCTCGAGGCCGCGGAGACCCGTTCCCTGAATAACCCTCATCAGAACGGTTTCGGCCTGGTCGTCTAAAGTATGCGCGAGAACAATCACCGGAAATTTCCGGGCGCGGGCGGTTTGGAGAAAAAAATCATAGCGCCTCTGGCGAGCACATTCCTCAAGGGAGATTTTCTCTTTTTTTGCGGCAAACGCAACATTCCCCCGTCCCGCAAAAAACGGGATCCGGCATTTTCTTGCCAACCGCCGGACGAACTGCTCATCCCGCTTGGCATTCCGGGGCCGGAGCTGATGATTGAAATGGAGCAACCCGAGCGTCCAACCGTTCGCGCGGGAAAGTTTTTCCATAAGATGAAAGAGCGCGACGGAGTCCGGGCCGCCGGAACAGGCCACAAGGATCCTCGCGCCGGGCTTGAAGAATTTTTTATGCTCGAGGTGTTCCTTAAAACGGGAGAGGAGATCTTGCGAATTCTTACCCATGAGCTCCTTGGAAGAATCACAAATTTTGGGAATCCGACACAGCCGCGCCGGAACAAAAAAACTGCCGGGGGCCAGGATTGAACTGGCGACCTAGGGCTTATGAGTCCCTCGCTCTAGCCAACTGAGCTACCCCGGCACGTAACCCTTAAAAGAACGGCCCAAAAGAAGCGGTATATTAGCACACCTTTCGGGAAACACACAAGCCGCCATCAACATGAAAATCGTCCTTTAATAGGGATTCCGGAAGTGCTACACTGGAGCCATGTTGCGCAGGGTTCATCCTAAATCTCACGTTCAGACTCCCCCTTCTGAAAAACACCGGTTCGACGGCGTCATTTTCGATATCGATAATGTCCTTGTGGACACGCGCCGCTCCTATCTGGAAGCCATCCGGAACACGGTCGAGCTCTACCTAACCCACGGCCCGGTGCCTTTTTACAGCCGCCCCGAAACGAGCTCTTTTACGGGACTTCTGACAGCCTCCGACGTGGACCATTTCAAGCTGCTCGGCGGGTTCAATGACGACTGGGACTGCTGCTACGGCCTTCTCGTCTATCTCCTGTCACTTCCGATCACCAAACAGCGCACGATCGAAGCCCTTAAAAAGGCGATCGACATTGAAAAATTCGCAAAAACCGTCAAAGACCGGCCTCTGCGCGTCAACGGGATCACCGCCCTCTTCGGGCGCCCGACGACCGTCACGATCGAAAAAGTCGCGAGAATTTTTCAAGAAGTCTATCTCGGTAAAGACATTTTCCCGAAACTCACGCAAAACAAAATGCGCTATTGGAAAAAACGCGGACTGATCCACCGCGAAAAGCTCATCATAAAAAAGCCCTTCCTCAAACGGCTAAAAGACAGCGGGCTGAAGCTCGGCATCGCCACCGGCCGCCCCCACTACGAAGCCATGTTTGCGCTCAAGAGCTTCGGTATCGAGGAACTGTTCGATGCGGTCACGACGATGGATGACGTGAAAAAAGAGGAACGGGAAAAGAAGGAATCGCTCCGCAAACCCCACCCTTTTTCTCTGATCAAAACCGTCCAGGCGCTGGGTGCGAAGAAGAGCTTTCTTTACGTGGGGGACCTTCCGGACGATATCCTGGCGGCGAACCGCGCGAAAACCTTCGTCGCCATCAAAGGAGCGGCATTCCCGATGCTCGCCGCTGATCCTTTTCAGGCCATCAAAGAGATCGAGGCGGCAAAGCCTGACTTCATCCTCAAAACCCCTTCCGACCTGTTCAAAATCCTCGACATTAAATAATTCGCGCAGCGCGTACCGGCCTTTTGTTTCGTTGTGCGCTGCCGAAAGATCAGGAAATGACTGCTTTTCTGAGGAGAAAGACCCCGATCCCGATCAAAAGAACGTTCGGGAGCCAGAGGCTGATGACCGGCGGAATACCGCCGCGGGTGGCAAGCACTTGCGCGAGGGCAAAAAGAACGTAATACAGGCACATCGCCCCCATGGAGATCCCGAAACTGATAATAACCTCGCCGCGTTTGACGATCGCGGCGATCGGGATACCGATGAACATGAACACGAGAGATGCGAATGAAAAAGAGATCCTCTGGTGGAACACGGCCCAAAGCTCTCGTTTGTCTTTCCTCTCTGTTTTTTCCGAAACGTCCACAAGGATCTCGGCCAGGGTCATGTCCTTCTTCTTCTTATCCATCTTGCGGATATCATTCTCATTCAGGGCCGGGAATTTGTAGGTCTTGAACTGCACGGACTGGATCCCCTTGTCCTGGGACTCCGAAACGCTCCCGTCATAGAGCAAGATCTCGAGATTGCCGCTCACGGGATCCATGGCGATCTCCCCGCTTTCGGCAACGATCGTGCGAACCGGATTGTCCGAATCGACCCCTTCGTGGGCCACGATCTCTTTCATCTTGTTGCCTTCCACTTTCTTGGTAAGGAACAGGATGTTGTTGCTGAGCTTTACGAACCGCCCCGGTTCAATGAGCGCCATCGGATGTTTCATGATCATTTTCTTGGTCGCACGGCGGAATTCATACCGCGCCGGAGGCCCGACCTGGTCGTTGAAAACGAACATACAGACGCTCAGCGCAAGGCCGAGAATGAGCGGCGGCAGCATATACTTCAACGGGTGGACCCCGGAGGCTTTCATGGCCCGGAATTCGTTGTGCTGGGAGAGGCTTCCGAAAACGATCAGAACACCGGTCAGCAAGCTCATCGGAGCGGCCCAGCTGATCACGGACGGCATGATGAGGACCATGACATAAAGGGTCTGCGTAAACGGAACGCCACGGCCGATAATAAGATCCGCCATTTTTACGAGATACCCGGCCAAAAAGATGAAGCAAAGCACGGAAAAACAGATGAGGCAAGGCAAAAGCAGCTCTTTAAGTACGTAACGCTGAAGGATCTTCATGCCGGATTATTTCCTGGATTAAAAAGTGCGCGGTCTCTTTGCATCATAGAATCCCTTCCCTGCTTTGTCAAATAAATGCGCAACCCCGGAACGCCAACCGCGCCATGCGTTGAAAAGGCCATACCTCTCAGCAGACAGGGACACGTTCATCCCGTCCACGAACGAAATCAACGGGCTAAAAAAAATTCTCGAACATGCAAGGGCCCCTTCGCCGTCAATGCTTTCCCGGAGAAAGATACCTTTTGAGACGCGAGGAGCGAAGGACGTCCAGGAATTCGGCAGCAGTCACAAAACCTTCCATGCGGATCTCCGGCACTTCCCGGCCTTTTTCATCCATGAAAATCACGGTGGGGACACCGAACACCTCAAACCGCCCGATCACGTCCCGGACCTCGTCCGTCTCGACCGAAGTCGTATCAACCTTGATCTTCCGGAAGTTCTTCAAAGCCTCAATGACCTTCGGTTTGGAATAAGTAAATTGATCGAGTTCGTGGCAAGGAATACACCAATCCGCGTAAAAATCCAGCACGACCGGCTGGCCCGAGACCTGCGCCTCTCCGAAGATCCCGGCACGGTAAGGTTCCCAAACGATCCCCTGCCTGGGCCCCATCAAGACAAAGAAAAGTCCCGCAAAAAACGCCAAGGTCCCGAGCGTGCGCTTGATCATGACAAACATCTTCGAATAACGGTCCGAACGCTCCCACCAGCCGAGATAGATCCCTCCGCCGAGAAGCGCTCCGGGAACGATCCACTTCAGCACCGGCCACTGGAACGCGATCGTGATGTAAAATGCCCCGAACGTGAGGAGCACGACCCCGAAAACCCTCTCGAACCAGACAAGCCAGGCCCCGGACTTCGGAAGTTTTTTGAGAAGCCCGGAAAAAGTCCCGAGGACCAGATACGGCAACCCGAGACCGAGCGCCATGACAAAGAAGAGCAGAAATCCCAAGAAAGCGTTCTGCAGCGTACTGACATAGGTCAGAAGCGCCAGGACTGCCGGCCCCATGCACGGCGCCGCAATGATCCCCACCAGCGCTCCGGAAGCATACAAACTCAAACAGGTGTGTTTGGAAGACCATCCTCCGGAGGGTATGAGCCAGGACGGCAATCGAAACTGGTAAAGGCCGAGCATACTGAACGCAAGTCCCGTCACGAGGATCCCGACACTCAACTGGACCCAGAAATTCTGGAGAAATTCCCCGAAAAAGCTTCCGGTGTAGGCCGCGAGAAGACCGAGACCGCTGTACATCGTGACCATCCCGAGCACATAGGCGAGGGCTTTAGGGAACGCATGACCGTGCAAGGGCTCTCCGTTGCCCCGGAAAAGCGATACCGTGATGGAAAGCATCGGATAGACGCACGGAGTCAAATTCAGGCCCAGGCCGAGAAAGAAGACGCTAGTGAATGTGATTGCCAAATTACCGTTATCTACCATTTCTATCAATTCCTGCCTTGTTCGGACGCAACGCTCAACGCACAACGCTAAAACTTAAAACAAATTCGTTGTGCGTTGCGCGTAGTACGTTGCGCGAGATTAAAAAAGGCTCGCCGGGAAATCGGCCTTCGGCGCGGACTTCTTGTTCAGAAAATCTTCGGTGGCCTGCTTCCAGTTCACCGGGATCTCGTACGTCTTGAAATCCCAGGTCGACGTGAAAAAAATCTTTCCCTCACGGCAGCCGTAATCGTAGACCCCTTTCGTGAGGCGGACATCATCGAGACAGTATTTCTTAAGCTCCTCCAACCGGCCTTCCTTGAAAAGAACGAGCGCTTCGGCCCCGTCCCCGGACTTCCCCTCTTTAAGCGTCGCGCGCGCCACGCTGTCGAGACTCGCACGATGTCCGCGAACCCTCTCGATCTCATCCAAAAGATCCAGCACCGGGAACTGATCGACCGTCTTGAAAACATACGGCTGGAGGACCGGCATGTCGAACCGGCGGATATTGAAACCGATGATCATGTCCGCGGTCTGGAGCCGCTTGTCGAGTTCGGCGATCTCGCGCTCCTCGTAAGCGCGGTACTGGTCCGTCAAGTAATCGTAAACGCCCACGACCGAGATCTTCAGTTTCGAGAGGCTGTCGGCCTTCGACTTTCCGATCTCTTTGAACGATTTCTGCGTCTCGATGTCCAGAACCAAAATGTTATTATTTTTCGCCATTTAAATATCCCTAGATTAATTCTTTCAGGTTTTTGATCACGGTCACGAAATCCCGGTGGTCTTTTGCCAAGGTCTTGTGCCGGTCCGAACGGTCGAGCCAGATGGACCGGATGCCCGCCTCGTGCGCGCCGCGGATATCATCCTCCAGACTGTCCCCGATGTGGACCGTTTCGTCCGGCGAAACTTTAGCGAGCCGCAGAGCTTCGCGGAAGATCCGCGGGTCCGGCTTCGCGGCACCAAAGACCGCCGAGATCACTTTGAAATCCAGATACGGGTCCAGTCCGAGCCCCGCACACAATTTCACGAGCCGGCTGTCCCAGTTCGAGACCAGACCCATACTATAATTCTTCTTTTTTAAAGCGCGAAGCACTTCTTCCGTCTCCGGGTACAACTTCCAAACCTCGGGCCGGGCAAACAGATCATGAAGCTCGTCAAAGAAAGCGTTGAAATCACGGAACGGCCCGAAGTCCCGGAAAGCGGCCGTAACGATCTTTCGCCAGAATTCCTTCTCAACCTTTTCGTCGCACTGGCCTTTCAGGTCGCCGATCTTGTCGTGTTCGCTCCAGACCCGCCGGAACGCATCCTCGATCTCCTTCGCGCTGACCTTGCAACCATAACGTCCGGCGACTTCGCTGTAATAATGGCCCACGGACGGAAACGGACGGAAAAGTGTGCCACCCGCGTCCAGCAAGATCACACGAGTTCCCGCGGGGATCTTACTGACTTGGCCCACTGGAGTCCTCCCCGCCGCCACCGCCGCCGAACTTCTGCATAAGCATCTGTCCAAGTGCCGGAAGCGCCTGCGCGATCCCCTGCTGCTGGTCCTGCGTGCCGGACTCCATCGCTCTCTGGGATGAGCCGCTATTGCCTATCGGTAATCCCATCCCGCCCATCGGAGACATGGTGTAATCCGACTTGCCGCCGCCATCCCCTTTTTTCTTCATCTCCAGCTGATAGAGCGCCTCCCGAACGTCCTGATTGCCGTAATCGTATTCACGGGCTTTCTGGTAAGCTTCTTTTGCCTCCTCAAAAAATCCCTGTTCCTCGTAGATCGCCCCGATCTGCATCCAGGAAGCGAACGCGATATAGGGATCTTCCTTATTCGCATCGCAAAGCCGGATGGCCTTCTTGAGCTCTTCACGTGCCCGCTCCATCCGGCCCTGACGCTTGTAGACCACGCCGAGGTTGTAAAGCGCGACCTTCTTTTTCGGGTCGATCATCACGGTCTTCTCCAACGCGTCGCCGCTGCGCCAAAGCCAATCGTCGGCTTGCCCGCCCTTTTTCTTTCGCGTGCGGTCAAAAAGCACGGCATAGACATTGGAAAGATCGTAATAATAGTCCGCGTTGGCGGGTTCCTTTCCGAGCTTCCGTTTCAAATCCCGTTCGATCGCGATCAATTCAGTGTCGGTCTTTTCGGAATAATTCTTCTCAAAAACACCCTGCTCCGACATGGAGTCCTCAGACTCCTGGTTCTCATAGGCCGGAAGAAACGGAGACACCGCGGTTAAAAAGAAGCTAAGGGCGAACGCCCCAAGGAGGGTTCTAAAGGCCACGGAATTTTTCAAGTCCGTCCGGGGGCCCGGAAATCTTGACGCGCGCGATGTGGCGGATCAGGAAAAGGTTCTTTCCGCCTTCCACGTAATCGATATTCACGATTTGTCCGGGACGGAGGTCCCGCAGTTTTTGGATACCGCTCAATCCCGACTGCCCGTCCATCCGGAAATTCATCCGGCGGATCTTTCCCGTGACAGGATTACGGAAATCAACGTCGAGGCTCGCCCCGTCGTCCGCCACTTTAACGACGTGCGCGCTCAAAGTTTTCATCACGGACTCGGCAGCACGAACCACCGAAAAACAGGGCAGCGCCAGAACAAGAGAGAAAACGAGTATTCTGACTAGCACAACGCATAACGCGCAACGCGCAACGAATTGGTTTTGTGCTTTTACGTTGTGCGTTGACCGTTGAGCATTGCGCGAAAGTCGATGTGACATCTTTTTAGCTCTTCAAAAACTTTAAAACTTTTTCATAATCCGGATGCTGAGTCACTTCTTTCACGTATTCAACGTACTGGATCGTGTCATCCGGCCCGATCACAAAAATCGCGCGAGCAAGAAGCTTCAGTTCCTTGATCAGAACACCGTAAGCCGCCCCAAACGAATGCTCCTGATAATCGGAAAGCATCTGGATCTTGTCGGCGCCGGCGAGACCGCACCATCTCCCCTGGGCGAACGGGAGGTCCATACTGACCGTCAGGACCGTCACGCCGGCCGGAAGTTTAGAAGCCTCCTGATTGAACCGCTTGGTCTGGAGGTCGCAAACGGGGGTATCGATCGACGGGACGACACTCACGAGCCGGATCTTTCCTTTTGAGGAACCGAGCGTCACAGGCTTCAGCGCGTTATCGACCAATCTGAAATCCGGAGCCTTATCGCCAACCTTGAGTTCGGGACCGATCAGCGTTAACGGGCCTCCCTGGAATGTCGCGGCAGCTTTACGTTCAACGGTACTCATGGGATCCTCCTGGCCTGACCTGAAATTTGAAATTTAAAATTTTATTTCTTTTTTTTCGAATACGCCGCCGTCACAACAGTGTGGATACCGCCGCGGACAAAAAAATCCGCCTCAACGGACATGTGACGCGGCTTCGTCGCTTTCACAAGATCGTCCAGGATCTTATTCGTCACCGCTTCATGAAAAGCGCCCTCGTTGCGGTAGCTCCAGAGATAAAGCTTGAGGCTTTTGAGCTCGACGCAGAATTCGTCCGGCACATAGCGGATCCGGATCGTCGCGAAGTCCGGCTGGCCGGTCTTCGGGCAAAGGCAGGTGAACTCCGGACATTCCATATCGATGTCGTAATCGCGTCCGGGATTGGGATTCTTGAAGATCTCGAGTTTTTTCGACGGCTGCGTTGCCATGATTCTCCTTGGATTCAAACATTGATTGAAACCCATGACGGTCCCAAGCCCCCCCCACCGCAAAGAAAGCAAACCTTGGGATGTCACAGGCGGGAATTATACCATAACCTTTTCTCTTTAAAAGCATTGCGAGAAACGGTTCCTTCTGGTTAAATAGACCCGTTTCAAAATCGGGGAGGTCGTTTGAACGGCCTGAGAGTTCCGCTGAAGCGGATGACCCTAAGAACCTGATCTGGATAATGCCAGCGTAGGGAAGCATCCGAGATGTTGCCTTTCCAAAGCCCTATGCGTCATGGCCTGCATAGGGCTTTTTTTTCGCCCGCCCTTGCAGAAGCCCTGCCGCATTCCGGCATCCTTTCCGGATCCCAACCAAGGAGTGCACCATGTTCAAGAAAGTCACAGAAGCAAGTATTAGCCGCGCTATCGTGGGAGAATTCACGCGATGGTTCAACGATTACATCACGTCCGATGTGATCATCGTAGGAGGCGGCCCGAGCGGCCTCATCGCCGGACGGGACCTCTCGCAGGCCGGGCTCAAAACCCTGCTCATCGAAAGCAACAATTACATCGGCGGAGGGTTTTGGGTCGGCGGGTATTTTATGAACACGCTCACGTTCCGTGGCCCGAGCCAGGTCATTCTCGATGAGTTAAAGATTCCTTACCAAGAAGCGGAAAAGGACCTTTTCATCGCAGACGGCCCGACCGGCTGTTCCAAGCTCATCGCCGCCGCGTGCGATGCCGGGCTCAAGATCCTGAACCTCACAAAATTTGACGACGTCGTCCTGCGCGGCGGACGCGTGGAAGGCGCAGTCATCAACTGGTCCCCGGTCTCGGCGCTGCCCAAAGCCATCACCTGCGTGGACCCGATCGCCCTGGAATCCAAAGCCGTCATCGACGCAACCGGGCATGACGCGTGGGTCCTGCGAAGCCTGGAACGCAGGAAGTTACTCGCGATCAAAGATTTCGGGGCCATGGACGTCTGCGGCTCTGAAGATCTGCTCGTGGAAAGGACCGGAGAGGTCTTTCCGGGACTTTATGTGACCGGCATGGCCGTCTCGACCGCTTACGGCATCCCGCGAATGGGCCCCACCTTCGGCGGCATGTTGTATTCAGGAAAAAAAGTGGCGAGCCTCCTCAAGGAGAAACTTCTGGCCGCCACCGTGTAAAGATCGCGCAAAATTTCACGCGCAACGCGCAACGGATCGGACCTAAGCTTCGACGTTGCGCGTTGTGCGTTGCGCTCGTCTTTATTGGGAGATGACGAAGACCGCCTGGACCGCAAAAAGATTCGGCAGAAGATGGATCCGGCCGCGGGGGCCGAGATAATCCGCTTTCAGAATCTTATAACCTTTGCGACGGCAGAAATCCCGGAAATCCTTGATGGAGAGAAATCGCAAATTCGGCGTGCTGTTCCACTCGTAGGGTAATGAAGAGCTGATCGGCGCACGCCCCCCGAAACAGAGAAGGATCCGCGCCTCGATATGGGCAAAATTGGGAAAGCCGATAATGACATTTTTCCCGACCCGGAGCGCTTCACGGATCACGGAATCCACACCCTTCACTTCCTGCAGGGACTGGTTCAGGATCACATAATCAAAGGATTGGTCGGGATAATACGGCAGACCGCTATCAATATCGCTGTGGAAAACGCTTAGGCCTTTCTCCACACAGGCGTGGATGGCCTCGTCACTGACCTCGACCCCCTGGGCCTTGACGTTCTTCCCCTTCACGAGAAGATCCAGAAGCTCCCCGTTTCCGCAACCGAGGTCCAGAACCTTCGCCCCGGGCGCGATCGCCTCATAGATCGCCTGATGGTCCAACCGTTGGATCATTCGCTTCATAGGCTCAAGATAGTATTCCCGCTGAATAATTTTTTCAAGAAAAACAACCGCGCAAAAAAGAGCCTACTTCCGCTTGGCGAGGAAATGCTTGATCAGGTGGGATTGTTTTTCCGCTTCGCTCTCGATCAAAAAAGAATCGTGACCGTAACCGGCATCGATCTCGCAATACGTCGCGTCGATATGCCGCATCTTGAGTTGACGGACCATGTTCTGAGATTGAACGGAGGGATAGAGCCAGTCGGACTTGAAGGCGATCACAAGGAAACGCACGTCCGGAAGCCCCGTTTCGGGGATCCATTTTCCGTCCGAAAGATCGAAATAATCCATCGCTTTCGTAATGTAAAGATAGGTATTCGCGTCAAACCGCTTCACAAAGGTCTGGCCTCGGTGCTGCAGATATCCTTCCACTTCGAAATCCGCCGAAAATTTGAAGCCGGTATTGTCGTCTTTGAGCCGGCGCGAGAATTTTTTCTCCATCGACTCATTGCTCATATAGGTAATGTGCCCCATCATCCTGGCCACTGCCAAACCTTTTTCAGGCGATGCTCCGCCATAATAGTTGCCGCCGTTCCAGGCAGGATCCGCCATAATGGCCTGCCGGCCGACTTCGTTGAAGGCGATCTGCTGAGGGGAATGTTTGAGCGTCGCGGCGATCGGGATCACGCATTCGACGGCCTCCGGATAACACGCGACCCACTGCAACGCGAGCATGCCGCCCATGGAGCCGCCGATCACACCGTGCAGTTTTTTGATCCCGAGATGATCGACCAGCATCTTTTGCGTGCGAACCATATCCTCGATCGTGATCAGAGGGAACTCCAAAGCGTACGGCCGGCCCTTTTCCGGATCGATCGAGGACGGCCCCGTGCTCCCTTTACATCCGCCAAGAACATTCGCGCAAAGGATAAAATATTTCTCGGTATCGAGCGCCTTCCCGGGACCGACCATAAAATCCCACCAGGGCGGGTCCTGGTCCCCTTGCGGCGCTCCGGCGACGTGCGCGTTGCCGGAAAAAGCATGCATCACAAGGATCGCGTTCGTTTTGTCGGGGTTGAGCTGGCCGTAAGTTTCGTAGGCCATCGTGACGGGACCGAACGCACGCCCGGACTCGAGGCGAAACGGTTCTTTCCCCGCGAACGTGAAATATTTCGTCTCAACCGGACCGATATTTTTTTTCATGCCGAACACCTCTACTCATGGAAAAGCCACGTCGAGAGGTATCTCTCGCCCGTATCACAAATGACGGTCACAATGGTATTCCCTTTAGACTCTTTTCTTTTTGCAACTTCAAGGGCGGCCCAAACATTAGCCCCCGCCGAGATCCCGGCGAGGATCCCTTCCTCGCGTGCCAGCCGCCTGGCCGTATCACCGGCATCCTCATGACGGACCTTGAGGACCTCATCATAAACTTTCTTGTTAAGGACCCCCGGCACGAACCCCGCGCCGATCCCCTGGATCTTGTGCGGACCGGGATTCCCGCCCGAAAGCACCGGGGAGTCAGCAGGTTCAACAGCGATGATTCTAACAGAAGGTTTCTTTTGTTTCAGCACTTCTCCGACTCCCGTAAGAGTTCCTCCGGTCCCGACCCCGGCGACAAAAGCGGCCACGGTCCCGTCCGTATCCTTCCATATCTCTTCGGCGGTCGTTCGCCGGTGGACCTCCGGATTCGCGGGATTGTTGAACTGCTGCGGCATGTACGTGCCCGGCGTGCCCTTCTCGATCTGCTCGGCCATTTCCACCGCCCCGCGCATCCCTTTCGAACCTTCCGTGAGAATAAGTTCCGCGCCCAGGATCTTCAAAAGCTGCCGGCGTTCGACGCTCATCGTGTCCGGCATGGTCAGGATCAGCTTGTAACCGCGCGCCGCGGCAACGAACGCCAAAGCGATCCCCGTGTTCCCGCTCGTGGGTTCGACAATGGTCCCGCCCGGCTTCAATTTACCGGACTTTTCTGCGGCGTCGATCATGGCAACGCCGATCCTGTCTTTGACACTCCCAAGTGGGTTCGCGGATTCCAGCTTCACCAGAACCGTCGCGTCAAGCCCCCGCGTCAAACGGTTCAAACGGATAAGCGGCGTCCGTCCCACTATTTTTGTAATGTCTGAATATACGTTCATAAGAACCCCCTCCCTTGAGGATCAAAGTGCATAATGCAAACTCACTGTAAATCCGTCGCCGAGACCGACTTCCCGGGTGCTTTTGGCTTTCCCGGCATACACCCACGCACCGACAAGGCTCAGCCTGTCGTTGAGGAACCAGGCGGCATGGATATCCTGATAATCCGCGTCATGCCAGCCGTGGAACTTCGCGCCCTGTTTGTATTCATAGCCGACCGCAAGATTCTTGAGCACGATCAGATCCGCGTTCCCGAACCACGTCAGGCGGTAATCATGATCGTAACCAAAGACGCCGGTCGTCCGGCTATTGGTCGCAAGCACCCCCCCCGAAAAAAGCACCGGCAGCGGCGTCTCTTTGATCAACTTCGTCGCAACCAGATAGGTGTCAAAACCCACATGGTTCGTCCCCGACGGCACAGTGTTCGTATTCTTCAGGATCCCGCCGACCGAAACCGCCGGCAGGAACTTGTGGCCCCCCGCGTTTTCATTGACCAGCAACAGCTTGGTGCCGACGTTATTCTTGTAGATCGTCCGGCCACCCTGCGGCGCCACCGCTTCCCAACCGTACGAGACTTCCACACGATCAAAAGCCGAAGCCGCTGTCCCGAGTGCCGTCCAGTCCACGTGCGACTCGGGCAACCGCACATACCAGGCACCCGCCTGCGGCTTACTGATATCGCTCAACAATGAGATGTCATCAAAAGCCCCTTTTTTCCCTTGGGCCGTTTGATCCGCCGACACCGCCGCTTCTTTTTTCTTCCATTTGCTTCCCGCATTAGCCAAATACGCCAACGGGTTGAACGCAATGCCTCCAACCCCTTCCAGGTTATTCAACGGTACCCCGGCGTACGAATCTCCGGCAAACTGCCCGCTAACCAAGAACGCTACGACCGCCGACACAATGAACTTCTTCATTTCTTTCTCCTTTTCCGATACGGTTTGCCCTCATCCTTCAGCGGTCTGATCGGAAAGGCGAAATTTTATATTTTCATTATGTCAGCCGGTCGTCCGGTAGACGCCAGATCTCAGCTTGAGATCTCCACTCTCAAACAACTCCTTAGATCCCGCAGCCCGCTTCCAGGGCGCGGTAGTTGTCGTATCTTGTTTTTTCGGTCTTCTCGACCTGAATGATCCGGGAATCATGAACCCTGACAAGAATGTCCCCGTATTTCAGGGAAGCAACCATTCCCGCGATCTCCTTCAGGATGAAATCATTTCCCATCCCGGGGCGTTTGCCTTTCGTAACATCGTTCATGGTCCCAGAACTCCTTTTCGCGAATTCTTTATTTTGCCGCTTTATTCAAGGCCTGATCGATATCTGCGAGGATGTCCTCGACATTCTCGATCCCGATGGATAAGCGGACAAAGTCCGGCGTGACGCCGGTCGCAACCTGCTCCGCGGCCGAAAGTTGTTGATGCGTTGTCGTCGCCGGATGGATCGCGAGGCTTTTCGCGTCCCCGATATTGGCGAGATGCGAAATCAGCTCGAGCGAATCGATGAATCTCTTTCCGGCCTCAAGCCCGCCTTTGATCCCGAACCCGATGATCGCGCCCGCGCCCTTCGGCAGATATTTCTTCACGCGTTCTTTTTCGGAACTATTGGGAAGACCCGGATAGTTCACCCACGCCACTTTCGGATGTTTCGTGAGATGCTCGGCCACTTTGAGCGCGTTTTCGGAGTGACGGACCATCCGGAGATGCAGCGTCTCGACCCCCTGGAGAAACAGAAATGCGTTAAACGGAGAAAGCGCGTTGCCAAGGTCGCGGAGCAATGTCACACGCGCCTTGATAATGTAGGCGATATTCCCCATCGGCTTCAACGCTTCGACAAAGTTGATCCCATGATAGCTCGGATCCGGTGCCGCGATCAGCGGGAATTTCCCGTTCGTCCAGTCGAACTTCCCGGAATCCACAAGGAGCCCCCCGAGAGACGTCCCGTGCCCGCCGATAAATTTCGTCGCGGAATACACGATGATATCCACACCGTGGTCGAACGGACGCAACAGATAAGGCGAAACGGTGTTGTCCAGGACGAACGGAATACCGTTCTTGTGGGCAACCTTCGCGATCCCCTCAAGATCCGCCACATCAAGCTTCGGGTTTCCGATCGACTCCGCATAAACCGCCTTCGTCTTGGGCGTGATCGCGTTCTGGATCGCGCTCAGATCGTTCGACTTCACGAACTTGACCTTGATCCCGAGACGCGGGAACGTGTAATGAAAAAGATTGTACGTACCGCCGTAAAGATTGTCGGCAGACACGATCTCGTCTCCGGCCTGCACAATATTGAGAAGCGCCAGCGTAATCGCCGATTGCCCGCTTGAAACCGCGAGAGCCCCGACGCCACCGTCCAGAAGCGCGATCCTTTTCTCAAGCACATCCGTCGTGGGATTCATCAACCGGATGTAAATATTCCCAAATTCTTTCAGGCCGAAAAGATTGGCGGCGTGTTCGGTGCTCTTAAATTGATAGGAAGTGGTCTGATAGATCGGGACCGCACGCGAACCCGTGGTCGGATCCGCCTCCTGCCCGCCATGAAGCGCCAGTGTTTCAATTTTTAGCTTACTATCGATCTTGCTCATTTGGATTCTCCCTTGGGTTAATGCAAAGTTCAAAGTGTAAAAATCAAAACTCCGGTAACGGCTTCGCCGTTTTTATGAATCGTCGCAAAGCGACTCGTTCCTTTTGATATTTCAATTTTTAATTTTGATCTCGTCTTCAGATAAAGTACATCACTTCCTGCTGCACGCTTCGCATTCGATCGTAGACTTCTTGAAAAGTCGTCACGTTCAGAATGCTCGAAGTTGCGTTATAAACTTCCTGCATCACGAACCGGATTCCGCAAGAGTTCCCTTTCTTGCACTCCTCGCATTTCACGTACGGCCCTTCGTTCAGGCACGGCAGCAGCGCAAAGGGATCCTCAAAGATCCGCATCACTTCTCCGAAACTGATGTCCCCGGGATGCCGGGCGAGCAAATAACCACCGCCCTTCCCTTTACGACTCTGGAGGACTCCTTTGTTCTTAAGCTCAAGAAGAATGGCTTCAAGAAACTTCTTTGGGATCGATTCCTGCTCCGCGATCTCGGCAATAAGGACCGGTTCCTTGGTCGCGTACTTTCCGACAAGGAACAGGACTGCTTTAAGAGCATATTTTGTCTTCTTGGATATCATAGTCTACTTACCCCATAGATTAATGGGGGTAATGTAACCGATTATCTCTTCATTGTCAAATATATTTTTGATTTTTCTCCCACCCTACGTTGTCGCCCCCCCCAAACTACGCTCCATTACACCCTGGGCCGCGCATTAAATACCGCCGGACACACGGGACGGCCCCGGACGCTGAAAAATTTACCATCAGTAGATAATTTTCTACCAATAATAGGATAAGAACTTTTAATAACTGTTCGGTTCCTATCTAAAGACATTTCTTCCGTCTATTTTTCTGTCATCAAAACATTTAAAAGGAGAATCAAAGATGAACAGCGATACAGAATATGTAGTGCGCGACTTCCTGGAGATGAAATGCTACCTGGAAAAACAGGAGCAGGAGTTCCTGGTAGATTATTTGAAGGACAGCGGCGTGAAAGCAGATTCGATCCGGCTCCACCCCGCTTTCTCGATCGACAACTGCCTTGTAGTCATCGTAGAAGGTGCGGGCTCAAAGCGACGCCTTTTCTACCACCCGCGGGATAAAAAGATCGTGGAATGATAAGAGCAGGATATCGGATGTTGGATGTCGGATGACGTCAAGCCCGCTCCTTCAACATCCGTCATCCATTATCCGTCATCCTGTTGCTAAAGATTGACCGCCTTGCGGAGCTCGCGGGATTCGAAGGACGTAAGAAACCGTCCCTGGCCGAGCGGAAGCCCCCCGAGTTTGAGAGGTCCGAAGGAAATGCGGTTCAGATAGACGACTTCATATCCGAAACGTTTGAACACGCGGCGGATCTGGCGTTTCTTTCCCTCCCGGAGTTCGACAAGCACCCCCCGGACCGAGATCGGCCTCAAATCTTCCAGCTTCAGGATCCCATCGTAGGAATGAAATCCGTTGAGCATTTTATTGCGGTCCTGCGGCGCCCACGCCCGATTGAGCTTGACCTCATACCACTTCTCCACATGGTACCGCGGATGGATGAGTTTGTTCCCCAGTTCGCCGTCATTGGTCATTAAAAGCAACCCCGAAGAATCCTTGTCCAGCCGGCCAACCGGAAAAACGCGGACGCGGTTCGTGGAGGCCTGGCGCGTCGCGTTAACAAGGTGGCGCGGCAAAAGCTCAAACACCGTTTTCTTGGCGTGAACATCCTGCGCCGTCACGACATAGCCTTCAGGCTTGTTCATAATGTAATAAACGTGCGGCGCGGCCTGAAGCACTTTGCTTCGGTACATGATCGTGTCCTTCTCGAAATCGACCTGCCGGCCGAGATCACGGACAACCTCGCCGTTCACGGAAATAGCGCCGTTGGTGACAAAGACCTCGCATTTTCTGCGGGAGCCGAGTCCCGCGCTGGCCAAAGCGTGCGAAATCCTCATTTTTTTCTAAGCTCCGCGTAAAACAGGGTCTTGCCCTGCGCCGCCCATTTGAGTTCGTAGTTCGTCTTGTTCATGCCGTCCAGGATCCTCTCGTTCCTCGTTTCGCGCACATTCTCCCAGAGTTCGGCGGTCGCGGCTATGGATTTCTTCATGGCCGTAAAATAATCCTCATCATCCGTCGCGATCTCGATCAGGCCCCCGGCCAAAAGCTTTGCGTGAAGTAATTTCAAAAGATCCGCATTCACAACACGCCGGCATTGCTGGCGCCGCTTGGGCCACGGGTCCGGAAAGTAAATGTGAAAAATGCTGACGCTTGCCTCGGAGACCGCGTCCGCGATAAATGCCCGGGCCTCGACCTTCTTGTAAAAGATGTTCGCAAGCTCCCGCTTCCCCGTTTGTGCGATCCTGCGTTTCATCCACTTGCCAACACGGTCGAGCCCGAGAAAATTGATCCCGGGATTCTCAAGGGACCTCGTAGCGAGGAATTTTCCCTTCCCGCAACCGATCTCGACTTCCACAGGATGATCGTTCCCGAAAAGTTCCCGGAAAACGACCGGCGGGTACTTTTCCCTTTCCCGGACTACGAACGGGCGAGCCATACCAGCGTCTCCAGATGCCGCGTCCTCGGAAAGAAATCGAACGGCATGATCTTTTTGATCCGCCAGCCGCCCCCGGTGAGGCCCTTGAGGTCTCTCACGAGCGATTCCGGCGAACAGGATAAATAGAACAGGGATTCAAGACCTTCCGTCTTCGCGAGAGCTTCGACGGCGGACGGCGCAAGCCCTCCGCGCGGCGGATCGATGAGCGCCACACACGGATGCCCTTCGAGCGATTCCAAAACCACCGGCAGATGCGCCTCGACCTGCCCTTCGAGGATCTTCACATGATCCAGACGGTGAAAGGCTATGTTATAGCGCGCCAACTTCACCGAATCGCACCCGGACTCGATCATCACGACCTCTTGGGCGCGCTCGGCGAGCGCGATCCCGAAAAGTCCGACGCCGGAGTAAAGATCCAGAAAAACTGTGTCCTTCCGCCATTCGATCAACGACTCAAGACGTGCAATGATCTTGTCCAGAATAGAGAGATTGGCCTGAAAAAACGTATCAAGCGCATAAAAGATCTTCCGGCCTTTCACGCTCACCCAGAAATAATCCGGCTCCTGCATTCTGAGCGAACGGCGGCCGATCCCGCCCCAGAAAACTTTGCCTTCCTCGCCCACGCGCACCACCAGATTCGCGACCTTATAATTCTCCGGGAGCTTCCGGACGGCCTCCTCCTTCAGCGCCGGCAGGAAATCGTTGATCTCCTTTCGCGCGATCGGGCAAACCGTCACTTCCTGGATCCTCTGCGTCCCCGGAAGCATAAAACCCATCTGCCGCTCGCCGTTGTTCCGCTTCCTCAAGGTTAAATCGAGCCGTGCGCGATAATGATAAGACCGGGGAGACGGGGTAATCGGATCAAAGGCCTCGGCAGGGACAAACAGGCCCTTCGCTAAAAGTTCCTTGAGGATCGCCTCTTTGCAGACAAGCTCGTCCTCGTAAGAAAGGTCCTGGTACTGGCACCCCCCACAAATACCGAAGATCGGACAAAGAGGTTTTACGTTGGCAGAAAGGCTCGTTGAAGCTGACATGATGCGATAGTGTACGGAAGAGGCTTTGCCGCGTCGAGTCCTGTTTTCGGCCCTCCCAGCCTGTCCGGTTGAAATGCCCCGGTCAAAGAGCTACACTACCCGCATGACTGACAAGATCTCCATCCAAGAGCTTAAAGTATCCTGCATCATCGGCACCTTGCCGCATGAGAGGAAAAACAAACAGAAACTTCTGATCGACCTGGAATTTGCCGCGCCCGTCCGGAAGGCGGCACGGCGAGATGATCTCCGGGACGCATTGGATTATCAGAAGATCGCGCAACGCGTGACGAAGTTCGTTTCCCAAAGCCGGTTTTATCTGATCGAAACCCTCGCCGAGCGTCTCTCTCAAACCCTGCTCCGGGAATTCAAATTGAAGGACCTTCTCCTGCGGCTCCGAAAGCCTTCCGCGATTCGAAACGCAAAAAGCGTCGCTGTCGAGATCTTCCGGAAATAAAAGATCACCCTCCCAGAAACCCGGCCTCGGTGGGATACAAGAGCGTTAAAGCGCGAGAGCGGCGTATTTAGCGTAGGGAGCGCCGCCGCGGGCGACATCCGCAACCCCGCCGACCACTCCTCCCACGGTCTGAACGGTACCCCGTACGGCTCCGGTCACAAGCCCGAACGGAAAAACCACACGTCCGGCATCCTGGATCATCGCCTTGGGGATCGCGAACAAGCTTCCGAAGATCCTGGAAGCACCCCGTGCGGCATACGCGACGTTCTCGCCGTCCGAAGCAAAAGCCTTGCCGAAGAAGAAAACAAGTCCGAGGACCAAAAAAGCAGCAACAAAAAGTTTGCGTTTTTTCATTTTTTAAACCCGGTTAGGGTATCGGCATTTTGGGTTTGAACTTTCGAGGATTTTCGCTATGATAGCGGGCCTATGAAGAATATCCTCGTCACAGGCGGCTCGGGTTTTATCGGCTCGAATATCGCTCTCGAACTCCAGTCCCGCCACCCCGACGCCCGGATCACGGTTCTCGAAGACTTCCGTAGCTCATCGTTCAAAAATCTCCTCGGCTTCAAAGGAGACGTTTTGGCCTACGATTGCGCCGACAAATCCTGGATGAGTTGGGCCAAGGGCAAGAAGCTCGATATCATTTATCACATGGCCGCCATTACGGATACGACGATCCTCGACGAACAGAAAATGATGTATGACAACGTGGAAGGCTTCCGGAACGTCCTGGACCTCGCCGTAGAAAAGAAAGCCGCGGTCGTCTATGCCTCTTCTGCCGCGACTTATGGATCGATCGACCGCCCCATCAAGGAATGCGACGCCGGAAATCCGAACAATATCTACGGTTACTCCAAATGGATTATGGACCAGCTCGCGCCGTCCTATTACGGCAAGATCAAGGCCGTGGGACTCCGTTTTTTCAATGTTTTTGGCCCGCGTGAATCTTTCAAAGGACATGCTTCGAGCATGATCTACCAGCTCGCACTCAAGATGATGGAAGGCCACCGCCCCCGGATCTTCAAATGGGGCGAACAAAAACGTGACCACATCTACGTCAAGGACGTGGTCACCGCCACGCTTATGGCCCACACGGCGAAAGAAAGCACGGTCATGAACCTCGGAACCGGCCAGGCGACCTCCTTCAATGAGATCGTCGATGCCCTGAACGAAGCCCTTGGCACAAGCCTCAAGCCGGATTACTTCGACAACCCCTACAGCTTTTACCAGAACTTCACGCAGGCTGACATGAGCCATCATCAACGCATGACCGGCTTCCGCTGTCATTACACCACGCGCGAAGGCATCCTCGACTACGTTAAAAATTATCTCGTAAAAAAATAAGGTAACGGCTATTGTCCTCTGCCGTCCCGCTTCCGTTCTCCTTGCCAAAACCTCGGAAATCGTTAGACTAAAGCCATGAAACGCGAGCAATTCATCTCCTTCTTCTTCATCGCCGTTCTTGTTTTCATTGTTTACGAGATCTGCCGCATCTTTTCCCCTTTCTTCACGGCGATCTTCTGGGCCGCGATCCTTTCGTTCGGCTTTTATCCGATCTACGCGCGGCTAAAAAAGGCGTTTCCGAAGCGGAACAACTCGCTGGCACTCCTGATGACCCTCGTGGTATTTCTTGTCGTCATCCCGCCGCTGGCCGTCGTTCTGGTCAATCTGGCGACTCAGGCGATCGAACTCTCTCAATGGGCCTACAGTTACGTGCGCGACGGAAAGCTCGAACAGCTCATCGAACACGTCCGCGCTTCCAACTGGATCCAGAACATTGAGAGCCACGTTTTCCAATGGGAACCCCTGAAAAAGAATGCCTCGACCTGGCTGCTCAATATCGCAAAGACCGTCGGAAATACGACGGCGGCTCAAGCGGGAACACTGACGAAAAACGCTTTTTTCATCCTCCTAAACTTGTTCTTCATGATCTTCCTGACGTTCATTTTTTTCAAACACGGGGACAGGATCTACAATTTCATCTACCAGATCGCCCCGTTCGAGAAAGATACTAAAAAGGCCGTTTTTGACCAGGTCGTCGGCACTTTCGAGGCCGTGATCCGGGGACAACTCCTGACCAGTTTGATCCAGGCGATCGTGTCCGGGCTTCTTTTCTGGATGTTGGGGATCCCTCTACCGGTCTTTTTTGCGTTCCTGACGTTCATCGTCTCGATGATCCCGATCCCGGGGGCCTCGGGCGTCTGGTTCCCGCTGGTGATCTACCTTGTTGCAAACCAGATGTATCTTAAAGCCGGAATTCTTCTCGCTCTTGGATTTGGAGTGATCAGCACGCTGGACAATATCATCAAACCGGCGATCATCGGCGAGCGGACAAAGCTTCCCTATTTCCTTCTCTTCTTCGGGATCATGGGCGGGATGAAACTCTTCGGACTCATGGGGATCTTTCTTGCGCCGGCGGTCCTCTCGATCTTTTTCGCGCTCATCAAGATCTACCGCGAAAAATACCTCTAAATACCGTCGCATTCAAAGCAAAACGGGACAGGCACGTAAGCGCCTGTCCCGTTTTGCTTTTCAGAAAAGTGGATTATTCTCCGAGGATCTTGGTGGACTGGCCGATATGGATCCCTTTCATCAAAGCTTCCAGTTCTTGCGGCAAGGGGCTCGCGGCAAGCGCCACTTCGCGGCTAATAAGCTTCGCGTTCCAAAGCTGAAGAATGGACTGTTCCATCGTCTGCATTCCTTCGCGCGCACCGTTACGAAGAGCCTGGGGCAGTTTGTCGAGCTTCTTTTCGCCGATCAACTGGCGAACGATGTAGCTGCCCAGCAGCACTTCGACGGCCGGCACAAGACTTTTCCCGTCGGTCCCGACCAGAAGTTTCTGGACAGCGATGCATGTCACATTCGCCGCAAAATGGTGCAGGATCGCTTCGCGCTCGTTCTCCCGGCGAAAAAATCCGAGGACCCTGTCAAACACCTGCGTCACGGACTGTGCGTGGATCGTCGAGATCACGAGCCGGCCGACTTCCGCCGCGGAAAGGGCAAAGCTGAACGACTCGGCATCGCGCATCTCCCCGATCACGACGGCATCCGGTGACTGGCGGACCACATATTTGAGCGCCTCGCTAAAGCTTTCCGTGTCCTGCCCGACCTCGCGCTGCTGGATCAGGCTCTTTTGATCCTCATGGATGAACTCGACCGGGTCCTCAAGCATCACAATATGTTTCGAAACATTTTGGTTCATGGCATTCACCATCGCCGCAACCGTCGTGCTCTTCCCGGAAGAAACCGTGCCTGCGACAAGAATGATGCCCGACCTTTCCAGCGCCACTTTTTTGAGGATTGGCGGCAGCTTTAATTCGTCAAAATCCGGGATCCCCTTCCACAAGAGACGCAAAACGACGGAAAGAAAGCCTTGCTGGTAGAACGCGTTCCCCCGAAATCGGCAGCCCTTCTCCTTGAAGGTAAATCCAAAATCAACGTTCCTGCTCTTTTCGAGAAAAGTCATCTGCTGCGGCGTGATGAGTTCACGGATCAGGAGGTGCATCTGCTCATTTGAAAGGCACGGGGCCTCAACTGCAACAAGCTGGCCCCCGACCCGTATCCGCGGTCCGACGCCCACTTTAAAAAAAATGTCCTGGCCCTTTTGCTCGATCATCTTTTCAAGGCAGGATTTAAAATAATTATTTATGTCCATGGAGCTCCTTTGATAATCCGCAGATTATGAAACCACTCTTTTTATTCTATCAGCGGCCTCCCTTTCCCGCAACACACTCCTCCTGACAGGCCCCGTGGGGTAAAATTCAGTTCCTTTTCCGAGACACCTTGGTTATGATAAAGCCGTTCCGATCATACGATCGAAGGCAGTTCGAAAGGAAATAAAATCATGAGAATCACCGAAAAGACCGCCCCGAACGAGATTTACCAGAAAGCTTACAGTCTTTACAAGCTGCGGCTCCTCACGATTCTCCTCCTTATCCCCCTCTACATGTTGACCTGTAAATGGGGAGATTTCACGGCCGTAAATCTTTGGCCCCTCTTTATCGTGATCCTCGTCGAGGTTTTCCTCAATAAACCTTATAAGATCTTTTTCGGTGATTCGCGCTCGAGCTATCAGGCTTTGATCGGCGCCGTCTTCGTTGATTTTCTCGCAGAAACCGCTGCCCTCCACCTCTTGGGGAACGTCGACCTCTTCATCTACACCTCATGCTACTTCATTTCGATCGTCTACTGCGCGTTAAACCTCCCGGCAACCCTGACGATCGTTTTCGCCACGCTCGTTTCCGCGCTCTATGCGAGTCTCATCCTTCTCGGCCATATGGGCGTCATTCCTCAAACGGTCTCCCTCGGTGCAGACATGACCTTCGTCAGAAAAGGCCTGATCGTCATCCGCCACATCGCTTTCTTTTATCTGATCGCATTCTTCGTCCGATACCTCGCTCTCACGCTGATCAAAAAAGAAGACCGATTGGAAGATCTTAACTGGGAGCTCCGCGAAACAAGCGAGAAGGTCAAATACGCCTATCACCTTCAAACCGATTATTTCGCCAGAATGAGCCACGAGATCCGCCAACCCCTCAATTCGATCCTCGGATTCTCCCAGCTCCTCGTCGAGAGCAGGGACGAACCGCTGACGACGAAGCAGAGGGATTTTCTTTCGCGGATCGAGCGCGGCGCAAAACATCTAAAAGACCTGATTAATGACGTCCTTGATCTCTCCAAGGTCGAGGCAAAAAAAATGCACCTCTCTCTGCAAACGGTCGATCTGGTAAAAGTGGTCAACACCGTACTCGAGGTATTCTACGACGAAGCCATGCAAAAGCAGCTCCTGTTGGCCTTCACCGATAAGCCCGATACGTTAAAGATCACGGGCGATGAACTCAAGCTACGTCAGATCCTCTACAATCTTCTTTCGAACGCACTCAAATTCACAAAACAGGGCTTCATCCATGTGTCGCTCGAACGGGACGGAGACGGCGCCAGGCTCACGGTCGAGGATTCCGGCCCCGGCATTGCCGCCGAAAACCTGGAAGCGATCTTCCGGCCCTATGAGCAGGCCGGCCGCGATACGAACAAAAACGTCAAGGGAACAGGGCTGGGACTCGCTATCAGCAAGCAATTCGTGGAAATGCACGGCGGGAAGATCCGGGCCGAAAGCGAACCCGGCAAAGGGACACGTTTCGTGATCACGCTTCCCGCGCAACCGCCCGTTCCGAACCCTGAAGAATCCGCAGACACGCCAAAACCGGGCCTCGAGATCTAGCCTTTTCCTTTTTTCATTCCCTCGCAATATTGCAGCGTTCTCTCCGTCTTCCAACTCAGGGGGAACTCGCGGCACTGCGCGGGTCTCGCCGCATAAACCGAACAACCGTCAGGCCGCAAAAAAAGGCAGGTTTCATCCGGATGCTTTTTCATCGCAAGATGTTTCCGGTCGAGCAGGACGCAGGATTGCTCCGTGAATTGGTAAGGATCGATCCGGAAAAAAGAGGCGAGACGGTCAACGTCCGCCTGGGTGAGATAGACAAAACCGGGTTGTTTGCAACATGCGCCGCATCGCTTGCACCGAAAAGAATTCATGCAGGGCTACGAGAAGAATCCGGGAACCTGGGAAAACAATCGATGCATCCCCCCTTCTTCCCGCTATTCTTTACTATTTTGCCAGCTGTTCTTCGACAAAATCCCCGACCATGGGCAGCTTATAACGCTCCCCCTTATAGGCCTTGACCATGAGGACGATCCAGAGAACGAGGCCCAGTGGCCAAAGGATCATGTTGATCAGCATCCCGAGGATGGGTACGATCCCGAGGACGAATGAAATAATGAAAAGTCCGAGGAAAGTCACGAGCGACTGGAGCGCGTGAAAACGCACGAACGCATTCTCCTTTTCGAGAAGCAGAAAAACAAGTCCGGTCACCCACCCTACGGCATAGCAGAGAAGCGCTTCGAGATTTTCCGTAATACCAAGAATTGTTTTCGGTTTTTCGTCGGCCATTTTCATCCCCCCCGTTAGAGTCTGGTCCTTCAAAGGTTTTTGTGATCCGGCTTCCTGTTCCTTTTGCGTCTGCAAAAAACCTGTCCGGACACGCCTGCGCTTTAAAAGTGCTGAACGGGATTATTGTACCGCACTTCCCGGAAAAAACGATACCGTTCTTTCTCCCACGAGATTAAAATAGTCCGATACGCACAACGCTCAACGGGCAACGCGCAACCCAAAAACCCGAGTCTATTCGTTGTGCGTTGAGCGTTGCGCGAAAAGGGAGCTCATTATGCCGACCATTTTTACGAAGATCATCGCCGGGGAGATCCCCGCCCACAAAGTCCTGGAAGACGACCGTTATCTCGCATTCCTCGACCTGCGTCCCGTAAATCCCGGGCACACGCTCGTTATCCCGAAACAAGAAGTCGACTATATCTTCGATATGGAAGACGATCTCCTGGAAGGGCTTATGGTCTTCTCCAAGAAAGTCGCCCGGGCGATCAAAAAAGCGTTCCCCTGCAAAAAAGTAGGCATCATGGTCGCGGGGATCGAGGTCCCGCACACGCATATTCATCTGATCCCGATCAACGGCGTAAGCGATCTTAATTTCGCACGCGCCAAAAGCAGTTCGCAGGAAGAACTCGCCGCGGCCGCGGAACTGATCCGAAAAAACCTCTGATCCGGCCTGATTCTGCCAGAGAACAGGGCACAAAAACATTGTCTTCGGAAAGGAAGGATTGAGGAACAGGCCTTTTTAATCTTTGTCGAAGGCTCTGAGAAGTTCGGCGTGGGTGCGAGTGACTTTGAACTTCGGAAACTGCCGGACGATCTTTGCGGGCGGGCGGAACAGGATCCCGCGATGAGCCGCTTTTAACATCAGGATATCATTGTAGGAATCCCCCGCAGCGACGACCCTGAAACCGAGACCGCGAAGAGCCCTGACGGCCTGCTGCTTGCCGTTCTTCTGCCGGAGATGATAATCCGCAATAAAACCTTTCTTATCCGCGGAAAGCCAATTGCAAAAAAGCGCGGGATGACCCAGCTTTTTCATGAGCGACCCCGCGAACTCATAATAAGTGTCGGAAAGAATGATGACTTGGTACTTCTCCCGGAGCCTGCGGAGAAAATCCTTCGCGCCCGGAAGCGGCGCCATCGTCCGGATCACTTTCTGAATATCCCGCAATTTGATCCCTTCCCGTTTCAGGATCGCAAGCCGGTAGCGCATCAGCTTATCGTAGTCGGGTTCATCGCGGGTGGTGATCTCAAGCGTTTTGATCCCTGTTTTCTTCGCCACATTGATCCAGATCTCCGGGACCAACACACCTTCCAAATCCAGACAACAAATCATGTCATGACTCCCCAAGTTGATTGGACGGTGGATTATAGCGGAACAGGAACTTTAAAAAAACAATCTTTTACGCGGGATCAGGCTGCGGGGCGGGTCCGATCGATCCGGACCCCCATGAACGGAAGGCAGAACGCAGACGCCAGCGTTCCCAGAAAAAAAGAACAAAATCGCGGCCGGCGCATAAAAAAGCTTTAGACTGCGGCGAAATGGTTGACCGGCCCCATCCCCCGTCCGAGACCGGGACCGGTCCGGATCGCCTTCGTAATAAATTTTTTGGCAAGAACGACCGCCGCAAAAAGACTTTTTCCCTTCGCAAGTTCCGCGGTGATGGCCGCCGAATAGGTACAGCCCGTACCATGCGTGTGGCGGGTGCGGAGCCTCGCAGACCTGAGGATCCTCACCCGGCCCTTTTCGTAAAAAAGATCCGCCGCATCGCCCCGAAGATGACCTCCTTTGATCAGAACAGCCCGGGGACCCATGGCCGCGATCAAGCGGGCGGCTTTTTCCATCGATGCAAGATCATGAACGCGGATCCCGCTCAAAACAGCCGCCTCGGAAAGATTGGGCGTCACAAGCGTCGCGACCGGGAGCAATTCTTCTTTGAAAACGCGAACCGCGGCTTCGGGGAGAAGCGGCGCGCCGTGCTTGCTGATCATCACGGGATCCACCACCAACGGGACCTTCAACCTGCGGACGCAGCGGGCGACCGCACAAATGACCTTCCCGCTACCCAAGGCACCGGTCTTAACCGCGCTCGGAGGGATATCCGGAAGCACCGCGCGAATTTGGTCAAAAACGTCTCGGGAAGTCATCACGATGACCCGCTTCACGCAGCGGGTATTCTGAACCGTAAGCAGCGTGATTGCAGCCATTCCATAGACTTTGCGCTGATGGAATGTCTTGAGATCAGCCTGGATGCCGGCGCCTCCCGAAGGATCAGAACCGGCAATGGTGAGTGCGGCGGGGATCACTTCAAGGCTTGTTCGAAAGTCTGGACGAATTTTTCCGACGAAACTCCCGTCGGCAACCGGACCGTTCCGCTGGGCTGGGGCGGATGAACGTAAAAAGACGGAAAACCCGTCACTCCGTATTGGAACGCGATAGCGTTCTCCTGCCGGCTCGATTCGGGGTTAATGTTAACTTTGATTTTGTCCTTTAGAAACTCCCGGACCCACGGCGAAGAAAGGACTTCTTTTTCGAATGCCCGGCAGTAAGGGCACCAGGCGACGCTGATGTAAATAGCCATCGGCCGGTTGGTCTTTTCATATTCAGCCAACGCCTTGGTATATCCCGCCGCACCGCTATACCAACCCTCGGACCAACTGGGAGGTGGCGGGACCACGGGAGCGGGTGCCGGGGTCTGAGCTGGCGCAGAAGCCGGAGCGGCCTTGGGAGACTGCTCTTTTTTCGGCTGAAAGGCCGCCGCATAAACGGCAGAAATCGAAAGAAAAAAACCGGCCACAAACAATATGAGAAACTTTTTTTTGTTCATCAAGCCTCCTCAGGCATTTTCCATTCCGGATAAAGACCTTCGCGCCACTGTTCGAGCGCGTCCATTACCGTCGGCGGCTCGATAACCGGCCGGTACCCTTTGGGAACGGGTACCGGAAAAGTCACGATATCATACACTCCTACGCCGATTCTTTCCAGGGTCCGGTAAGTCCCTTTCAGGAACCCTCCGCAGTACGCAGTCAACGGATCATGATCTTTCATCAGTGTTACGGTCTGAAGGATATATTCTCCGGGCGAAGTGGCGAGGTTAACGATCCCGCGTGCAAGCTTCATAAAGGGATCGTCTTTTGCGTAAGCGAATGGTCCAAACATCAACAGGGCCGCCACAAAAATCGCCGCCATTTTTTTGGGATATTCCACGAGAGTCCCCCTTTTTTCACCGCCGCAAACGGCCGGTAGTTTTAAAACGACACGGCTCCCGAATTCTGTTTCATAAACTCATCAAAAAAAGACGCCAGAAACGTCATGGCCAAGATCACGAAGAGAGCGATCACGATCACAAAAACCGTCCACCCGATCTTCGCCCCTTTGGAAAATCTCCCGCTTTGCCATAAAAGCGGGACCGCAAACGGCCCGACGACGAGCAACATCAGGATCACATAAGGGACCGAATCTCCGCTAAAGGTCCTCGGCTTTCCGGAGGCGCACTGGTACGCGTCCACCGCCGAAGGGAAAACGATCGCAAGATAAATAAGCCCCATCATGAGCCTCCCGACCCAGGAACGGCTCACCAAGACGCTCACTAAAATTCCGAGATCCATACAAAGGAGCGTCAACCCCTTCGCCTTTTCGTTCAAATAAAGCTGTCCGAGGCCGGGGATGAGGAGTGAATAAAAACAGGCCAGTGACGGCTTCTTCATGGAAGCTTCTCTCCTTCCGCCCCCGGGGACCCCGCGGGAACACTTTTTTCCGAGGGCTCAGAAAAATTCCTCTCGGGG